>SXGQ01059519.1_pt1 | contig 54399 bp, 40 predicted proteins | sample 3178371 | NCBI WGS metagenome assembly SXGQ01 (sample SAMN11356859, study PRJNA531348) | freshwater metagenome | isolation source: freshwater sample F1-20 | place: China: Fuxian Lake, Yuxi | collected 2017-12-25
CGTGGCCAAAGTCCATCCCTGGCCTTTGGCCACTCGACACGGTGCGCTTTTCACGGGAGCTGCGCTCCCGGCACCTCATCCGTGAGGTGCCGCCGGCTGTGTGGCCACAGCCGGCTAGCTGTGTGGCCACAGCCGGCTAGAAGACCATGCTCGCCCCCTCGTGCCAGTCTTCCGTGGGCATCGTGCCCTGGGTGGCGACCCGCGTGGCCTTGATGGACTCCAGGTCGTCTCCCTCCCGTGACCGGGCCCGAAGCCTATACTCCCCCGGAAAGAACACCCTTTGGAGTTGATATCGTGGCAGACAAGCAGACGAACACGTGGCCGGATCTCTTGATCGGACTGTACGACAACCTCACCGGTCGCCGGGCGGAGATCACGTACGAGTTCGACGATATGCACATCAAGATTCCCAGTGGCACCGGGCCGTCGGCTGAGCACGCCGAGTGGGTGCTGCACGGCACCATGAGAATTCGGACGAGGGACACGGGTACGTCCCCAAACTGATTCTGGCCGGGCGACTCACGGGAACGCTGGATGGTCGCCCGGTCGTCATCGAGGCAGATGAGTCTGGCTTGACGGTGAGTTTTCCCTCTTTCCGTTCGGCATGGGCTGCACGACGAACGACAGTCGCTTCGCTGCCGGCCCTCCGGTGGCTTCGTCACGCGCGGGTGCCGCTCAGAGTGCGCGTGGCAGGGCTGTTGACCGTTGAACTGCTACCCACACCGAGTGCCGTGGCGAAACTCATCGTCCCGGCACTCGTTCGGATCGGGTAATCAACGGGGCTCTGCCGAGATGTCGGCGGGTCATTCATGGAGCGAAGCCACCACCCGGGCTCGACAGAGGGCCCGGCGGAGGGCTGCGCGGGTCCATGGAAGGGGATGCCAATGGTGGCCTTCGGGCATCTCCACGGCGGGGCAGACACCGATGATCGGCCCGTGTCCGCTTGTCGAAGGAGTCTTCGACGGCTACGATGCGGCGCGGGTCAGGGGTGCCTCGAAAAGCCTCTCGGGCTGGAACACCCGTTGTCAATGGCCGGCTGGATATGGCTGGCCGATTGAACTGGGGCTCGTTGTCGAGATTGGGAAGCGGCGGCATTTTTACAGACCACATTGAAAACAGGTGAAGCGATGATCGAAGGCTTCTGTTTGTTCGGGTCGGCGATGCCCGACCTGTCGGTGTTTCAATACAACGCGGTGGACAACATCTTTTCGATGACAGTCGCGACGATGGGGGCGGCCGCCCTGTTCTTGTTGATGTCCCGATCGCACGTCGATCCGGAATACCGGCCGGCTCTGCTGGTGTCGGGCCTCGTGGTTTCGATCGCCTGCTACCACTACTTCATGATTCGCCACAGTTGGCACGACGCCTACTCGCTGGTGGGCGGTGGGTACAAAGGCACCGGCGCTGCTTTCAACGACTTCTATCGGTACGCCGACTGGATCCTGACGGTGCCGCTGCTGATGGTCGAACTCGTGTCCGTCCTCCGCCTGCCCGCGGCAAAGGCGACGAATCTGCTGACCCGCCTTGTGATCGCGGCGGCCTTGATGATCGCGCTCGGGTATCCGGGCGAGGTGATCGCCGACCCGACGAGGTGGACCGAGAGGATCGTTTGGGGCGGGCTCTCATCGATTCCGTTCTTTTACATCCTGTACGTGCTCTGGACGGAACTGACACAGTCGCTCGACAGCCAGCCACCCGCGGCCCGCAAACTCCTCGAGATCGCCCGCCTGGTGATTCTGATCACATGGGCGGTCTACCCGATCGCCTATGCGATCGGTGGCACGCCCGACGCCCTGGCGGCGAAGGCTGGGACTGCCAATGCCGCCAATGGCGTGGTTGGTGCCAATGGTGTCGTCGGCCTGCAGATCGGATATGCGATCGCCGATATGACCGCCAAGGCTGGCTTCGGGGTGCTGATCTACCTGATCGCCCGGTCGAAGAGCACGAAGACCGCCTCGCACGAGGCGTATGCCTCCGCCTGAGTCGCGGATCCCTCTGCGGAAGAACAGTGATGACATGCACGCGGCCTCGGTAATCTTGCTCTGTTGGGCGATGATCGGGGCCGCGTGTTTTTTTTCTCAGGCCGCGGCCGGCGTTACAGCCGGCGTGCTGGCGATGCTCGTCGCGGTCGTCGGCCTGCCGCACGGCGCGGCCGACCATCGCTACGCCCGGCCGCGGCTCGAACCGGTTTTGGGCATGGCGTGGCTGCCGGTGTTTTTGGTCGGGTATCTGGCGGTTGCGGCGCTGGTCGTGTGCGGCTGGTTCGTGGCGCCGGCCGCCACGATCGTGGCATTTTTTCTCGCTTCCGCCTGGCACTTCGGCCAGGAAGATCCGCGGCTCTCGGTCGGTCCGCGGGGCCTGCGGCCGGTGTTCCGATTCGCTCGCGGAGGACTCGTGATCTGGACGCCGCTGGTGTTTCACCCCCGGGAAGTCGCCGCGATCCTCGGTCTGGCCGCGCCGGTGGGCTTGGGCCCCGCGATCCAGCATGCCACTGGCCTGCTGACGGCTTGCTCGTGGATCATGCTCCCGGTCGCGGCTGCCGCCTGGATTCTCCAGGGACTGGCGGCGTGCGCCCGCACCGGGCACAGAAGGCGGGTCTTGCTCACCGACAACGCGCTGGTCGCGTCGTTGGTGGTGCTCTTCGCCGTCGCGAACCCGCTCGTGAGCTTCCTGGTCTATTTCTGCGGCTGGCATTCGGTGCGGGGCCTCGAGCGACTCCGCCGGGAGCTTGGCGAGAGCTGGCCGGAACTGGCCAGGAGCCTCGCGCCCATGTCGTTGGGGGCAATCGTCATGGTCGGGCTGGCGGCATGGCTCGTGCTTGGCGGGGCGGGCTGGGATGGCACGCTCATCCGGGCGACGTTCGTCGGCCTGAGCGCCGTGGCCGTGCCGCATCTGCTCCTGCACGGCGTCGCCCCGTTGTGCGCGGCATCCCGCCGGCGGCGGCCGCAGTCGCTGCCCGGAAAGCCCCACATGACCTTGGGGAGCCCCGCATGACATCCGTCCCGGAGTTCGACTACGGAATCGTGGGCGGCGGTCTTCAAGGCTGTCTCGTGGCCCATGCTTTGGCCTGGCACAGGCCGGAGGCGACCGTCCTGCTCCTCGAACAGGCCGATGAACTGTGCGGCAATCACACCTGGTCATTCCACGAGACCGACGTCGCCGAGTCGGCGAAAAGCTGGTTTGACCCGCTGGTCGCCCACCGTTGGCCAGGCTATCGCGTCAGATTTCCGACGCTGTCGCGGCGGGTGAAGATCCCCTATGCGACGATCACGTCGGACCGCCTCCGCGAGGGAACACGGTCGCTGGCAGGTGGAGCGGGGGGCCTGGCGCGCCCCGGTCGGCTCGTCGTTCGCACGGGCGAGTCGTGCGACATCCTCGCGCCGAACGCGGTGAGACTCGGCGGGACCGCTGACGTGTCGTGCCGCGTGGTCCTCGACTGTCGCGGCCGGGCAGAGGGAGGGTCACCGGGCGGAGCGGGCTATCAGACCTTCATCGGACATGAGTATGAGACCGCGCGCTGCTGGCCGGCAGCGGAACCGACGGTCATGGATGTCCCGGCTGACCAGGCCGCGGGCTTCGAGTTCCTCTACGAACTCCCCCTCGGACCTGATCGCGTGCTGCTCGAGTACACCCGGTTCCACGAGGAGCCGGTCTGTCCCGAATCGCGGGCTGCCGCGCTGATCTCGGCTCGGCTGGCCGAGGCCGGCGCGGGATCGGCGAAACTGATCCGAACCGAGCACGGGTGCCTCCCGATGCCCTATGCAGCCCCAGCCAGCCGTGATGGGCCGTCGCCGGCCGGCGGCTATGCCGGAGGCTGGTACCACGCCGCCACGGGATACTCGATGCCGCTGGCCGTTCGCTTCGCGGAGCTCGTCGCCCGGGCGCGCCCGGACCGGGTCGCCGCGGAGATCGCCTCCGCGGCCGCGGAGGACAGGCTGCGGCGCGGATTCGCCCGCTTTCTGAACCGGCTGCTGTTTTGCCTGGTCAAGCCGGAAGACCGCTGGAAGATCTTCCGACGGTTCTACCGCGTCCTGCCGGAAGAGCGAATCGCCCGGTTTTACGCCCATCGCTTCACGGTCAACGATGCGGCTCGGATCATGATTGGCTGGCCACCCATCGGCCTGGCGCCGATTCGTTTCGCCAGGTCGTTTGTCTCGCTTCCGGGGCCACTGCCAACATGACTCACAATCTCCTCGGCTTCGCCGGCGCGACACACCAGACCACCCGCACGCGGCACGGCTGGTCCAGGGCCCTGCAACTCGCCCCCGACCTCTATCCTGGCGTGGGCGGCAAGCGGTTTCGGGCCACCCTGCTCGAGCGGGCCTACGAGTTCGCCGGCGGCCGTCGCACCGCTCCAGCGCCGATCGTCGACGCGGTCGAGCTCCTGCACGCCGGCTCACTCGTGATCGACGACTTCGAAGACGACTCGCTCACCCGCCGCGGCCAGCCGGCGCTCCACCAGGTGATCGGTCCGGCCCGGGCCGTCAACGCGGGCAACTGGATGTATTTCCGCGCTCTGGAACTGGCGGCAGCCGCCTTGGACGATCCCGCCCGGTCGGTGGCCCTGGTGGGCAGGTTCATCGCGGTGGCGCGGCAGTGTCACGAGGGTCAGGCGATCGACCTCGCCATCCGGATCGACGAGGTCACTCCGCGGCAGGCCCAAGTCGCGGCGCTGACGATCTCACGGTGGAAGACCGGCCGCCTCGCGTCACTGGCCGCGTGGTGTGGGGCCAAAGCCGCCGCGGGAGACCCGCAGACGTTGCAAGCCGTTGCCGCCTTCGGCTGCCGGCTGGGCATCTGCCTGCAGATGAAAAACGATCTCGACGAGCTCAGCGAGCTGCTCGCTGGATCGGATCGGTGCGACGACCTCCGTAATCGCCGTGTCACCTGGCCCTGGGCCTGGGCCGCGAGCGAGCTGTCGGCCCGGCAGTTCGCAGCCTGGCAAGGCCGGCTGCGGCAATCGGAAGAACAGCGGGCAACGTTCCGCCCTCTCGCCAAGGATCTGCTCGACGCGACCCACCGCCGGGCGGCGTCTGCGATCAACACCCGGCTCGACCAGGCGATCGAAAGGCTTACCGCCGCGACAGGCGGTGCCCGTGAAGCCGGCCCGCTGGCCGCGATCTGCGACGCCCTGCGGATCGCCATCGAGCCGACGAAGGCGGAGGCTCTCGCTTGAACACGGCGCGCGTCGCAGTCTGGCGTCCGCCGCGGTCAGGTCTCGGCCCGCACCGGCGGGCGGCCGTGATCGGCAGCGGTTTTGGCGGTCTCGCGGCCGCCATCCGTCTGCAGTCGATGGGCTTCGACACGGTCTGCTACGAGGCCCACGATCAGCCGGGTGGCCGGGCTGCCGTCTACGAGGATGGCGGTTATGTCTTCGATGCGGGGCCGACCGTGATCACGGCCCCGCACTGCCTGGAGGAGCTCTTCGAGCTTTCCGGGAGACGGATCGCCGACTATGTCCGGCTGTTGCCGGTGACCCCGCTCTATCGACTCCAGTGGAGCGACGGCGTGGCATTCGATTACGTCGCCGACGAGGCGGGGTTGATCGAGCAGGTCCGGCGTGTGAACCCCGCCGACGTGGAAGGCTACCGACGCTTCGCCGAGTATGCCCGCCAGGTGTTCGCCAAGGGATACCAGGAGCTCGGCGCCGTCCCCTTCCTCCACTTCACCGACATGCTCCGAGCCGCCCCGCAGTTGGCACGCCTGCGGGCCGACCGGAGCGTCTACGCGACCGTTTCACGATTTGTCAAGGACGAGCACCTTCGTGAGGCGTTCAGCTTTCACCCGTTGCTCGTCGGCGGGAATCCACTGGAGACGAGCTCGATCTACACGCTGATCCACTGGATCGAGCGCTCGTGGGGCGTGTTCTTTCCCGAGGGGGGCACCGGGGCGCTGGTCCGCGGTCTCGTGCGGCTCTTCCAGGACATCGGCGGTACGCTCAGACTCGAGGCTCCGGTCGATCGAGTCACGCTCGTGGCTGAAGGCGACCTGACCAAGCACGTCATCCACGCCCCCGGCGGGCCGCCGGAGGCGTTCGATGCAGTCGTCTCAAACGCCGACGTCCACCACACCTACGCCAGGCTCTACCGCGGGGTCGCCGCAGCCGGCCGCCGGCAGCGGCGGCTGGAGCGAATGACCTGGTCGATGTCGTTGTTCGTGCTGTACTTCGGTACGAACCGCCGGTACCCGCATCTGGCCCACCACACGATCCTGTTCGGGCCGCGGTTTCACGGGCTCTTGCGGGACATCTTTCATGGCCATCACCTGCCTGCCGACTTCAGCCTCTATCTCCACGCGCCCACCGTCACCGACCCGGGCATGGCCCCGCCGGGCGGCGAGTCCTTCTACGTGCTCAGCCCCGTGCCGCACCTGGGCAACGCGGCGATCGACTGGGAGGCGGTGGCCACGGGCTATGGCGACGCCATCCTCGCGTCGCTCGAGACGCACCTCCCGGGGTTGCGCGATCGAATCGTGACCCGTCGGCACTGCACGCCCGCCGACTTCGCGGGGAGGTTCAACGCCCATCACGGGTCCGCCTTCTCGGTAGCACCGACGCTCACCCAGAGTGCCTACTTCCGCCCCCACAACCGCGACCCGGACATCCCCGGACTCTACCTCGTCGGGGCGGGCACCCATCCGGGGGCCGGCGTGCCCGGTGTCGTCAACTCCGCCAAGGCCACCTGCGACACGATCGCGGCCGACTTCCATGTCATCAGTCGGTAACAGCCCGACAGCGGGGGAGTCGATCCGGCGGCACAGCCGCTCGTTCTCTTTTGCCAGCCGGCTGCTGCCCGCCGGTAAACGGGCCGACGTCGAGCGTCTCTACGCCTGGTGTCGCTGGTGCGACGACGGCGTCGATACCGCCGCCTCGCCGCTGCAGGCGGTGGAGTTCGTCGAACGGGCCACGGAGGACGTCCGCCGGATCGCCGGCGGAAAAAGCCCGGTCGCCGCCGAGAGCCGCTGGCTGGCGGAGCTCGTCGGCCGGCACGACCTGCCACTCGAGGCGGCCCTGGCCCTACTCGATGGGATGCGGTCGGACCTCACGGCGGTGGCCGGCTTTCTCGAGGCCGACCTCCTGCGGTACTGCTTTCGGGTCGCCGGGGCTGTCGGGGTGCTGTTGTGTCCGGTCCTCGGCCTCGCGGATCGCCGCCTTCTCCCCCACGCCGCAGCACTCGGCATGGGAATGCAAATGACCAATATCGCCCGTGACGTCGCGGAAGACTGGCATCGGTCTCGCTGCTACTTGCCGCTCGAATGGACCGACGGGCTGCGGCCCGGCGGCGGGCCGCCCGACCCACGGCAGGTACGGCGGGGCGTGCAGACGATCCTCGAAGTCGCCGACGGCTACTACACTGCCGGGGAGGCGGGCATCAGCGGGCTCGATACCGATGCCCGGTTGGCTGTCCGGGCGGCGGCGAGAATCTATGGCGCGATCGGGACTAAGATCAGGCGGCGAGGCTTCGAGGTGCTCGACGAACGGGCCCGGGTATCGACGCTGGAGAAGCTCAGGATCTTCGCCCGCGCGATGCTCACCGCAACCGGCGGCAGCCGTCCGATGCAGCTTGACGACTCGGCCCGGCGAGCCCTCGCCGCGGCCGAACGACTGCTCGCGGAGTGTGGAACATCACTTCCGGGTTAACAGGCTGTGGACAAACAGCCTGCTGCACCTCATGGATGAGGTGCCGGGAGCACAGCTCCCGTGAAAACCGCAGGTTTTCGAGTGGCCAAAGGCCAGGGATGGACTTTGGCCAAGGGCTGGTAAGGTTTCCAAACGTTCGATCCACCACCACGGAGTCTTGTCATGAAGTGGGAAGCCTGGAGCGTCGTGTTCACCGGTTTGTCGCTGACGAGCGTGACGGCGGTCGTCCTGTTTCTGCTGGTCGCGATCAATCCGAAAGACGCCGTGTACGGCTCGAAGCCGTTGGCCTACGCCGCCGGCTCGGCTGCCTTGGCGTTGGCCTTCAATCGGGCCTCGGCATGGGCGGCCCGCCGGGCTGAGCGCCTCGTCCCGTGAATCGCCAGTGCTCGATCGCGGTGAAGCAGGCAAACACCCCGAGCACGGCCAGTCCGTAGAGCATCGCGATCAGTGCCAGCGCCACGTCGTAGGGTTTGGGCGTTGAGAGGGAGACACGGAGGAGGACCGTCGAGATCACGAAGCCGGCATTGCGAAATACGTGTTCGTAGCGGTCGTAGTAGGCCAGAGAGACGATCAGCAGGAAGACGTCGGTGAAGATCATGAACTCGAAGAATCGGGGAAAGAAAAAGAGATCGACATCGATCGGCGGCGGTGCCAACACCACCGGCAACCCCTCGACCAGTCTGGCCCAACTGGCGAGATTGACCAGCGCCAGGGTGACCAGCACGACCAGCAGCAACACCGCCACGGCCTTCTTGAGCTGGATGAAGCCCCTCAGGTCACGATGCGTGGGCATCTTCGGCGTCACGTGCCGCAGCAGGTTGAAGCCGGTCACGATCAGGAACATCAAGACGGCCCCGGCCATGTCGAACAGGACGACCTTGACCGCGGCGGGCTCCGCCAGCCAGTTTTCCAGGTTGTGGAAACCGCCGATGTCCTTGAATACTCCGCGGACGACGATCAGCGAAATGATCTGGTACTGCGTGGCGACCTCTCCGGTGTGCGAAGTGGCCAAGGCGAAGACCAGGAGAATCACCTCGTAGAAGAGGATCACGCTGAATGGCGTGTAGACGGCATGCAGCGGGCTCTCGTTGATCCCCTCGAACAGCGTCTGGGGCACGTCAGGAAACAGCCGGGCGATCCCAATCACGATCAGGTGCACGAGAAAGCCGACAGCCGCCCCTGTCACGACCATCCTCTCCAGCCAGGCCCGCACGGCCGGGCCATCGAGGATGTCGAAGATGTCGGCCAGCCGGCGGCAGATCGAACTGAGCACGGCAATCTCTCCGTAGTGAGCGATTCGCCGGGGCCGTCGACGCCGGTACCGATCTGATTGTAGACAGACAGCCCCCGCCGGGGGCCGGCATGCTCCAGAAACCACGGGCGGCCCGCGGAAGCGTGCGGCGGTTGTCGAGCTTCGAGCGAAGTTCGGCAGTTCCGAGCGAAGGGCCTGCAAGACGCTCGACCAGCTGGTGCGGTGTGAAACCTCCTCGCAGACCGGAAGGAGTGGGCCACCGCAAGCCGCCGCTGGCCGTCAACCAATCAACGACCGCATGCTGCCCGGGGGCCACTTCCAGCCGCAAGAAGCCGGCCGCACTTTTCTCCCCGGCACTCACAGCCCCCCGCGCAGGAACGCGAGCAGGTCGCGCATCTGGTCGACCGAGACCGTCTCCTCCACACCGTCCGGCATGAAGGAGCGGTTGGAGGTGGCGAGCTCGTCGATCTCGGCGCGGGCAATGTTCCGTGTCGTGCCGTCGGCGAGCTTCATCGTCACGCTCCCGCCCGCTTCGGCCGCCACGATCCCGGCGATCACCTCGCCGGTGGTGAGGACGCAGGTCGAGCCCTGGTAGCCAGGCTGGATGTCGGCACTGGGGTCGAGGATGTTGGCGAGCAACCGCGACGGGGGGTGCTCGATCACCGTGGCCAGGTTCGGGCCGACGTCGTGGCCGTAAGGACCGCGGCGGTGACAGGCGGCACAAACGCGCAGATACACCTCGCGGCCACGTGTCCCATCCCCATCCCCATCGAGCGCCGCGGCATAGGCCGCCACGACATCGCGCCGCGCGGCCGTCGCGCCGCCGGCAAGGAGATCGCGGGCTCTCGTCACGATCGCGGCGTCGGGATTGCCGAGCAGCCGGTCGCGCTGTGGAAGCGTGAGGCTCCCCGGCGCGAGGAGCCCCGCCTCGATCCGGTCGAGGAGATCAGCCGTCCATGCCGGGCGCGAGAGCCAGACGTCGATCGCCCGGGCCCGCGACGCCGGCCCGAGCCCCACCCAGGCGGTCGCAATCGCCCCCGGCACCCCCGCCGCCCCGGAGCGGGCGAGGGCATCGAGCGCGAGAGCCTGAGTCTCCGGCTCCACCTGTGGCACGAGCCACGCCGCGAGCAGGCCGACGGCGCGGTCGCGCGTCGGCGTGGTGCGCGCGAGGAGCCGGGCGGCGATCAGACGGCGCTCGGGGCTGGCGCTGGCATCGGACGCAAGACCCTCGGCCCGCGCGAGCTCACGGTCGAGCGCCCGAAGCGTGGCCGGCGCCACCTGCATCCGCCACGGATCGGCCCCCGACCGCTGCATGTCGGCAAGCAGCGGATCGAGCCAGCCGGTGCGGATCCCCTCGGGCACGGCGAGCGCCCCCTCCAGGAGCGCCGTCACGGTGGCCGCGTCGCCGCGAGCCACCGCCATCGGCAGGATCGACTCCCGGTAGGCATCGGCCACCGCAGGGTCGGCCGCGGCGATGGCCCGCGAGAGTGCCTCCGCATGCGGCACCGCGGAGGTCATCACCGCCGTGCGGAAGAGCGGATCGGCGGCGTCGGCGACCGCGATCCTCGCCAGCGCCTCCCCCGCGCGTTCGTCGGGCCAGTCGCCGCAGGCGAGTGCCACCTGGAGGCGGACCTTCGCGTCGGAATCGGTGGCCAGCGCCGCGACGTCGTCGAGCACGGCCGCATCGCCGCGGCCGGCAGCCAACCGCACCGCCTGCTCACGGACGCGCGGATGGGAATCGGCCAGTGCCCCGAGCAGGACGTCTCCGCTGAGTGACCCGAGGCGGGCGAGAAGGGCGAGCATCTGGAGACGCGACTCGGGGCGCGCCGCGGTCTGCACGCCCCGCTCGAGATGCGTCACTGCCGCGGTACGGAAAGCGGCCTCGCCATGCTCGATGAGGCGCCGCGCCGCATGGTCACGCTCCCAGGCATTGCCACTCTCCATGAGGGCCGCGAGGTCACCGGGCGTCTGCGCCGCCGCCACCGCCGCCGGGAAGCGGGCGGAGGGCGCGCCGCCGCGGACGACGCGCCAGATCCGGCCGCGGTCGTCGCCGAGCCGGTATTTCGGCAGCAATTCCGCGCGCCCCTCCGGGGGCAGCCAGTCGGGATGCTCGATCATGGCGCGATACATGTCGGCCACCCAGAGGGCGCCGTCGGGGCCGATCCGCGTCATCACCGGCCGGCACCAGCGGTCGTCGGAGGCGAAGAAATCGGTCGGCCCCTCCTCCTCGGGCCAGCGCGACGTGAAGCTCGCGCCGTCGTCGGTCAGCACGGCATGCTGGACGAGATTGTGGAACGGCTCGCAGACGAAGGCATGGAGCGTGCCCCGCCCGGCTTCGGTGGGAAACAGCGCCGGCGCGGTATCGATCGAGCTTCCGCAGGCCGACGTGAACCGCCCCGCCTGCTCGAACGAATGGAATCGCTTCTCCGGCAGGCTCGCCGGCCGCACCGGCGGGCTCGACGCCCCGAGGACATGCCGGATCGTCCGCTCCGGGGCCACGGCAGGATTCCGGGCGACAGCGGCCTCGGGGATCACCCACTGCCACAGCGGGTTGGCGTTCTGCGTGCCGAACCAGTGGCCGAACGGATCGCGGTTGCGGCCGAACTGCGACGGCCCCGACTCGATCCACACCTGCCCGGAGTCGGGATCGAAACGGAAGTCGTGGCTGCCGAGGGTGTGCTGCGTGCCGCTGCGACGAGACGTGATCACCGTCTGCGTGCCGTGGCCCGGGTGATGGCCACCGCTGGCGCACCAGAGCATTCCGTCGAGCCCCATCCGCAGGCCGTTGACGCGGAGCTGCTGGTTCCCCTCCATGAAGCCGTCGAGCAGCACCTCGCGCGCGTCGCAGACTCCGTCGCCGTCGGTATCGCGGAGGAAGAGGATCTGCGGCGCGGCGGTGACGATCACCCCGTCGCGCCACACCGCGATCCCGTTGGGGAAGGAGAGCCCCTCGGCGAAGAGGCGGCTCGATTCGTAGCGCCCGTCGCCGTCGATATCCTCGAGCAGGCGCACGCGGCCGCCGCCGGCGCCGTCCATTCCCGACGGATAGTCGGCCATCTCGACCACCCACAACCGGCCGCGCGCGTCCCAGTCGAAGGCCACCGGATCGAGCACCTCCGGCTCCGCGGCGACCAGTTCCACGCGGTAGCCGGGAGGCACGCGGATCCCGAGACGGGTCTCCTCCGGGCTCCGCGGCCCCTCGTCGGCATCCGGCACCGGCACCGGACTCCCCGGTGTCTGCCCCGACGCCGCGAAGAGGGCCGCGGCTTCGGCGGCGCCGAGCGGCCGGTCGAAGATCGCCACCTCCGCGAGGCCGCCGGAAAGCGGGGCGAAGTCGTCGTTCCGAGCCCCGAGGCGAAACTCCCGCGCGGCGGCAGCCGTGACATCCAGCGCGCCGTCGATCTCCGGCTCCTCCACGCCGTTGAGCCACACCGTGGCCTTCGCGCCGCGGCGCGCGACGACGACATGGTTCCACGTGCCGGGGGGGATGACGGTGCGCCCCACGAGCAGGCCATCGCGCTCGTTGCCGTCGAAGAGAATCAGCTTGCCGGCGCCGTCGGGCACGGCGCTGCCGGCGATCCCCAGATGGTCCCCCGGGGCGCCGGCGGCACCGGCCGGGCCGCGCGAGAAGAGGTAGGCCGCCACCGGGCGGGACCCGGGGGGCAGGTCGTTTCGAAACCACAAGGCGACGCTCCAGTCGGCGTCGAGGATCTCGTCGCGGCCGGCGAGGTGCCCGCCGCGGAACGTGCCGCGGGCCCGCGGATGGAAGGTGACGGCACCGCTCGCGGCCAGGTCGCCAGGCTGCGCGGCGAGCGCCCAGGTGCGCGTGGGCGCGAGTGCGGCCACCCGCGCCGCATGATCGGCGGGGAAGTCGGGGACGCCGGCGCGCCGTGCCTCGCGCTCCTCCTCGGCCCTGCGCCGCGCCTCGCGCGTCGCCCGCTCCGCCCCCACGCCCGATGCCTCCCAGAGCGCGCGGATCGCGGCGGCGTCGAGCGCCCGGTCAAAGAGCGCGATCTCGTCGATCTTCCCCTGCAGCCCCGCGCCGAGCACGATCGGGCCGGCGCCGCTGGCCGCCTTGCCTGCCAGCCCCGCGGCCACCAGGCCGTCGATCGACACCTCGACACGCTCCCCACGGCGCACCAGCGCGATCTGATGCCAGTCGTCGGCCCGGAGCGGCAGGCCAGAGCGCTGCTCGCCGAGGGAGAGGACGAGCGCGTGCGATGCGTCCTGGCTGGCGACGAGCGGGTCGGCCGCGATACCGGTGCAGACCGTGCCGCGGCGCTCGGAGGCCCCGGAGGGCTCGCCGAGCCAGATCCACCAGACACGCGTGGCGTCTGCCGGCGGGGCGGCGGGAAGTTCGACCGATCCGCCGGCGAGATGAACGGCACGGTTGATCGATCCCGGAGCGGCGAAGCCCCCTGGCCGCAGCGGGCTCTCCGCGCCGATGCCGCTGCCCGCTCCGACGCCGGGGAGATACCAGGCGAAGCCGGGGGTGAGCCGCGCGGCCGTCCCCCCGGCCCGTGCGTCTTCAAGCACCGTGCCCTCGTCGTCGTTGCAGCGCCAATACCCGGCCGGGTTCTCGGCGAGGACCGCTTCGGCTGCCGGTCCGGCCGGGTGGGACGGCGTGCGACGGCGGCTGCCGGTCACCTCCTCGAGCGCCCGGGCGAGCGCGTCGACGATCTTCGTCTCGGCCTCCACCTCGAGGCCGGCGGTGCGGGCGGGCCAGGTGGTGTATCCGCCGAGGGCATGCTGCTCCGGCGGCGGGATGTAGCCCTCGGCGCCGTTGGCGAGTTCGACATTGAAGTGGAGCCGCGCCGGGGAGCGGGAGCGGAGCTTCAGTCCCGTGAGCGCGTAGACCTCATTGGGGAGGGCCGCGATCGTGGCGTCGCCGATACGGATCGCCTGGACGAGGAGCTTCGTGCGCTGCCGCTCGTGGAGGATGAGTGCCTCGCGCGCGTAGACCTCGGAGATGTTGCGGGGAAGATCGTCGGGGATGCCGGCGGCAATGGCATTCGCCCAGGCGAGCCGCGCCGCGTCGGGGGTCCGGTAGGCGAGGTCGAGCTCGCGCTGGGCGCTGGCCAGCGTGGCGTCGTCGCGGTACTCGATCTGCCCGAGCGCCTCCGCTGCGCGCCTCGCCACCGCGGCGGCGTATTCGTGGATCGGGGGCGCGGCCCGCGCGGCGCCGTAGTCCATCCACATCAGGTCCCCGCTCGTGCCCTGGGAGAGCGCGCAGACGAAGGGACCGTTCCCATCCCCCGGCTCGCCGACCATGCCGGCGAGGAAGCGACAGAAGTGACCGAAGTAGTCGGCGGAGACGGCGGGCGCGCCGAAGTAGTGCTGCGAGTAGTTGGCGAGGACGGCGAGCGGCTTGCCGGAGGCGGCACGCACGGACACGACCGAGAGTTGGGGATCGACCGGCCCTGACGGACCGATCACCTCCTTCGAGAGATGGCCCGGGTGCATGTGGGCGAGGCCGGTTGGATTGCCGAAGGGATCGACGACACGCGTCTCCGGCCGGCGGATCCAGCGGCGGTTGTGGGTGTGGATCCAGTCGTCCACCGCCGCGACGCCGATCGCCGCCGGCTCGAGGCGGTCGTTTGCCGCCACGATCGCCCCGGCGATCGCCGCCGGGAGCCGCGCCGCGTACCCGGCATCGACGCGCGTCCCCAGGCACCCGAGAGCCGCCGGTGCCGAATGGGTGTGGGTCGCGGAGATCATCATCCGGTCCGGGAGAATTCCGGTGCCCTCCGCCGCGAGGCGCTTCGCCTCGTCGAGGAGCGCGCGCGGCATCATGCACGAGTCGACGACCACGAGCGCCAGCCGCACCGGCTCCGCCCCCTCCGGGCCGCCACCGTCGTCGAGAACGATCGCCCGCACCAGGAGTGCATCGTGCACGCGTTCGGCCCGCCCCTCGAGGAACCCGCCGGCGACGATCGCCGGCCGCTCGGGGGAGCAATCACGCGGCGTGACGTCGACCGTCGCGGCCCCGGCACGGAAAGGTCCGGCGACGGCACGCGGCTCGGCCACGGGGAGCCCGAGCAGGGCCACCAGCACCGGCACGACGGGAAAGCGACAACGGGCGGACATCGGGCGTCTCCAGACTGCGACGGCGGGAGCGGTTGTCGGGCGAACAGTCCGTGGTCACAGTCCATCCCTGGCTTCGGCCACTCGAAAAGCCCTGGCCTTTGGCCACTCGAAAAGCAGAGCTTTTCACGGGAGCCGCGCTCCCGGCACCTCATCGTTGACGTGCCGCAGGCTGTTTGTCCACAGCCCGTCAGGGCACTGTGGGGAACTTGCCACCCCATTCGAGGTGCCTACACTTCTCCAAACTGATCATTCCCCCAGGACCACCGCCATGTCGAAGCATGTTCTCGTCGCCTGTGTCACGTTGGGCCTCGCGATCGGCTCTGCTGCCTCGCCTGCCGGCCAGTGCAACCGGGGGGGCGGTCACCGGCGGGCCTACTCCTCCCAGCCGGCGACGCGGTCCCATGCCGGTCACAATCCAACCGGTCACAATCCAGTCGTCCACAACGATGGCTCCGTCGTCACCCATCCCGGGATCACGGGCCGAGTCGTGCACGCCCCTCGGCATGAGAGCATCTCCGGGGAGCGGATCATCAGCGAGCGGGTGATCTCGACCTCCCCTGCTACCGGTGCCAGCGTCGCCTCTCCGGTAGCCTCCCCGGCGAAGGACATCGTCGACACCGCCGTCGGTGCCGGAACCTTCAAGACGCTTGCCGCGGCCCTTGGTGCCGCCGATCTCGTCTCCACGCTCAAGGGAGAGGGTCCGTTCACCGTCTTCGCCCCGACCGACGAAGCCTTCGCCAAGCTGCCTGCGGGCACGGTGGAATCGCTGCTCGAGCCGCAGAACCGCGACAAGCTCAAGGAGATCCTGCTGCTCCACGTCGTTCCCGGGAAAGTGTTGGCGAAGGACGTCGTCGGCCTCACCGAGGCGACCACCGCCGGCGGCGGCACACTTTCGATCTCCACCGACGGCGGAGTGAAGGTGGGCACCGCGTCGGGGAAGGCGAATGTCGTGAAGACCGACATCAACGCGAAGAACGGTGTGATCCACGTGATCGACTCCGTGATTCTCCCCTGAGTGCCACCAAACGAACCCCGCCACGGATAACCGGTGCCCTGCGGAGATTGCTCCGCAGGGCATCTGTGTTTTCAGCCCGGCTGGGAAGTGCCGATGCCCGATCAGGCGTTGGGGGAGGCGCCGGAACCGGTCGTCGCTGGAAGAGCCGACCGGCGACATGCAGGTGTTCGAGGCGACCCTGGCCGCCCGTGGCCAAAGTCCATCCCTGGCCTTTGTCCACTCGAAAACCTGCGGTTTTCACGGGAGCTTCGCTCCCGGCACCTCCATCCGTGAGGTGCAGCAGGCTGTGATCACAGCCTGCTGGGGTTCGAGTCCTACGCCCCCGCTCATCGAAGCAGTGCCGCTCTGGCTGGGATCGCCGAACGGCTTCCATGGCATCTTTGACGACACCCACCGCACCGGCAGCGGCGGCCGAGATGGCCCGCAGGCTACATGTCGGCGAGGAGCTTTCGGATCTGATCCTGGGTCTGCCCCAGTTTCTTCTGCAGGCAGCCGAGGAGTTCGTTCTCCTTGCCCTTCGCGTACATCAAATCGTCGTCGGTCAATTGGGCGTATTTCTGCTTCAGCTTGCCCTTCAACTCGTTTCACTCTCCCTTGAAAGTCAGTTCGTTCATGGTCGGTTTCCCTGTGCTTGTTTCTGGATCCACGAAATGATCACGAGTCGATATTGATTGGCGGGGACATGCCCCGCCGTCCGAAGACCAAGGCGATGACGAACAGGGCCAGAAACACCACGAACAGCAGCCGGGCGATGTCGGTCGCCGCGGCCGCGATGCCGCCGAATCCGAACACGCCGGCGATGATCGCCACGATCAGAAACAGGATCGCCCATCGAAGCATGAGAACACCTCCTCCCACGACATGACTCGTCGATCACGTGCCGTTGAAGGGGGGCACGAATCCCGTCGCGATTCCGCCCGCGGTCGACCCGCTTCGCGCTGACGCGGAGCATCCGGCCGCACGGGGGCTGCACGGCAACGTTACGCAGAAGCTCCACCGCAGCGAGAAGCCGGTGGTCGATGGCCACTTTCGGTGGGGCTGCAGGGTGCCAACGTGGCGCGACACTTCCCGCGGTCCGGGTCACTCGGGGGTGTCGTGAGGGTGTGCTGGCCCCCGCTGTGGCACGCGGCGTCGAGGCGATACGGCGCCGCCGATGCGGCCGCACAGGGCTGCCAGGCTTCGGGAGCCAGGGAGCGGTATGCCAGCAGCCCGTGCATCCCTGGCCTTTGGCCAATTGAAAAGCTGTGCGCTTTTCACGGAAGCTGTGCTCCCGGCACCTCATCCGTGAGGTGCAGCAGGCTGTTTGTCCACAGCCTGCCAGGGCAAGACGGGAGGGGGAGAATCAATTCCGGATCGATCTGGCCTTCGTCCTGCGCGAAGATCTCCAACTCTGCGAGGAGGCGCTGACCGCACCGTCACCGGACTGCGGCGATCCGCGCTCCGCCCGGGGCCGAAGGAACTTCAGCCCGCCGTCGCCAGCTCGTAGCAGACGATCTCTTCGGCATTACGGACATACAGCCGGTCCCCGACCACCACCGGATGATTCCAGGTCTTGTCGCCGAGCGCCTCGATCTTCCCGAGCTCATCATGCTTCTCGGGAGTCGCGCGCAGCAGGACCAGCTCCCCTTTCTCGCTCACGACGACGATGAGCCCGGAATCGGCAAGCAGCAACGCCTGCCCCTTGGCGTAGCGCCCACCCTTCCACTTCCGCTTGCCATCCTCGAGGCCGATGCAGGCGAAAATCGCATTGTCGAATCCATAGACGTGGCCATCGTGGACGAGGATGTCGTTGAAGTCGGGCTTCATGTCGGTGGATGTCCAGAGCTCCTTCACCTGCAGCCCATCCCCGTCCGCGGAGAGCTCCACCAGTCGGGTGCCCGTGCCCATGCCCGCGGGGATGAGCAGCTTGTTGCCGTCGATCACCTGGGCCTGGCAGGCCCGGTACCCTTGGTGCACGAACCGGTAGTCATGGACACTCTTTCCGGTCGCCGGCTCCAGGAGATGCGCACCGGAATTCGAGAGCAGGCAGAGATATCCCCGATCCAGGAGCGTGATCCTCTGCACCGAGCTGTATGACATCTCGCCAGCCGGGGCGGTCCAGGCGACCTGCCCGTCCTCGACGTTGAAGGCGATGATTCCCTTGTCCCCCTTGCCTCCTGCGTGGACGACGACAAAGCCGCTGTCGACGCACGGCGAGCAGGAAAAGCCCCACATCGGCGGCTCCGTCCTTCCCGATGCCGCCTTGAGATCGGCTCTCCACACGAGCGTGCCGTCGACCGCGTTCAATCGAACCAGGATTCCTTCGGCCCCGAGTGCGTAGATCGAGCCATCGGCAAGCGTCGGGGTGCCCCGCGGTCCGAGACCCCCGAGCGATTCGAAGAATCGTGACGGGGTCTCGAACGACCAGATCGGTTGACCGGCCTTCGCGTCGTAGCAGGACACCGCCTCGTTCACGAGGCGTTGCTCCTGGGTGAAGAGCCGATCGGCGCCGACGGCCAACGAACTCCAAGCCGGCCCGATTCGCCTGCGCCAGATCTCTCGTGGGGGAGTGGCGCTCCAGTCGTCGCTGAAGCGCAGCCCGGTCTGTGCGCTGTTTCCCTGGGGTCCGCGGAAATGCGGCCACGGCGCCGAACCGAGGGCTGCAAGCAGTGCCTCGGTATCGACCTGCTCATCGACGGCGACTTTCCCGGCTTGGCGGATTTCCTCGTCCGCCAACTGCTCCGCGGTTTGCTTCCAGCGCCAGTCGAATCCGAACGAGAAATCGCCCCACACGCCGTCGGTGCGCACGAGCGCCGAATACCCGGTGGCCAGAAGGGCCAAGCCGAGGGCCAGCCACGTGCGCCGAATGGAAAGAGTACCACCGAAAAGAATCGTGCCGATCGCGAACGCCGCGATCGCCATCGGGATCGTCAACACGATCGGCAGGGGGCCGCGCATCGACGGATGGCAGATCACCTGCTCGAACCCGACCACGACGGCGAGGCCTGCCACCCCGAGGACACGTTCGAACCATCGGGCACGGCTGGCCAGCACCCACCACGGCACGACCAACAAGCCGATCAGAAACGGACCGAAGGCGCTCGTCATCCAGATCATCGATGGCCCGTTGGGGACCAGCGACGGGATGAAGCGCATGAAGGCCATCAGGGGCACAAGAAGGATCGGGATCCAGATGCGGAGCGGGTGCCAGGTGCCTGCGCTTGCCATGATCGGATGCCATTCTTTCCGGGGTTGGTTCAGCCGACACGCCCGTGGGACGGTTTTCACGGGAGCCGCGCTCGCGGCACCTCGGCCGTGGGGGGCCGCAGACTGCCGGCTCACGGACCGGCGGCTCCACCGCGGCCCCGGCGCTCGACAGCCCGTGGCCGAAGTCCATCCCTGGCCTCTGGCCACTCGAAACGCTTTTTTCACGGGAGCTGCGCTCTCGGCACCTCATCCTTGACGTGCAGCCGGCTGTTTGGACTCAGCCTGGGAGTCGCGCCTGATAGATTACCAGACCATCAGATGCCCACTCAATCCTCACCCAGACCATTTCAGCACCGGGGAGCACGCTCGCCATGCCGACGGTCGCCATCACTGATCACTCGTTCCCCGATCTTGAAATCGAACAGACGATCCTGTCCGCCGCCGGATGCGAAGTGCAATGTGGAAACGACCGGCAGACTTCTGCCCTGAAATCGATCGTCGCTGACGCCGATGCGGTCATCACGCAGTTCGCCCCGATCAACGCGGAAGTCATCGGAGCGATGCAGCGGGCGAAGGTCATCGTTCGCTACGGCATCGGGTACGACAACGTCGATGTGAAGGCGGCACGCGAGCGGGGCATTCCTGTCTGCAACATCCCGGACTACTGCATCGACGAGGTCGCCGATCACACGCTCGCGTTCATACTGGGCACCACACGACAAGTGGTTCCGAACACGCTGCACGTGCGCGACGGAAAATGGGGGCTGGCGACGCCGCTCGATCAATTGCGGACGCTGCGCGATCACACCGTGGGGATCGTCGGCTTCGGTCGCATTGGGAGTGAAGTCGCTGCGCGGCTGGCTCCGTTCAAGAGCCGCCGGCTGGTGTTCGACGCCTTCGTTTCTGCCGAAGTGGTGCGAAGTGCCGGCTGCGAGCCGGTGACGCTCGACGAGCTGCTCGCCGATTCCACCATCGTGACGCTGCACTGCCCTTCGACTCCCCAGACGAAAAAGCTGCTCAACGCGGCTTCCATCGCGCGAATGAAGCCCGGCTCACTGGTTGTCAACCTGGCTCGCGGTGATCTCATCGACACGGCGGCCCTCGTCGCCGCGCTGCAATCCGGACATCTGGCCGGGGCGGCAATTGATGTCTGCGACCCAGAGCCAATACCGACCGACTGTCCGCTCCGCTCGCTTCCCAATGTGATCGTCGCTTCGCACATCGCGTCGGCGAGTCCAAAGGCCGTGCGGACGTTGCGCGAATCAGCGGCCCAGATCGCCTCCTTGGCAGTGCGCGGCGAGCCGCTGCCGAACGTGGTGAACACGTAAGGTGGTGAACGAGGAGACCGGGCCGCCCGAGGCCGTCCAGGCGCGAATCGGCCAAGGGGAATGGCCTCCCTCCAAGCAATCCATCGCTGCTGACTCGGGGTCTTCCGTGCCCAAGCCTTTGTTTCGCGGAGTCCCCATGCCGCGACAGGCAGTTCATTTCGCAGGTCTCTCCAAGTGGGTGAAGGGTTTCGCGCTTTCCGCAACCAAGGGACGGCGTGACGCCGAACTCGACGGCAGCGGCTCATTGACGACAGTGGTCATCAAAGGAGGAGACTCAGCATGAGCGCAACGTTCCCTCGGCTGTCGGCATCTCGGCGGAATTGGGCCGTGCTGGTCGCCGTCGTCCTCGGGTCGAGTCACGCTGTCAGCGCGTGGAGTGAAGAGCCGCGTTTCATCGACCATTCGCTGCTGATCGCCCCGGAGTATCCCTGTACATGGCCGAGTCACCCCTTCCCGCGCTTTGCCCTGATCCATCAGCGAACGATCGGGCCCGAGTCTGCCTATAACATCGACGCGCTGCTCATCGACGGCAACACGGGGACACAGCTCGATGTACCACCGCACTCGGTCGCCCGCCCGGAGCTGAAGCGGGAGAAGTCGGGGCCGCTCGGGCTGGCCTATACGGACACGATCGAACCGTGGCAATTCGGTGGCGAGGCCTGTGTGGTCGACGTCCGCGATCTCCTCGATCAGGCGCCCAAGGGTGTCAGCCCGTTGGTCAAGGCAGCGCATGTCGAACGGTTCGAGAAACAGCATCGACAGGTTCGCTTCGGTGACGTCGTCTTGTTTCGCAGCGGCTACTCGGACACATACTACCGACCGCTGCCCGAGGGGCGCCGCTTCATCGCGGACATTCTCGATCGCAAGGCACCCGGCTATCCCGATCCCGATCCGGAGTGCATGGAGCTGCTTGGGAAGCGTGGTGTGCTCACGCTCGGTACCGACAGCGCCAGCATGGGACCGCTGCCGGATCTTGCTGAACCCACCCACTACGCGGGGCTGCGGTACGGCATGATCTGGACGGAGGGGGCGACGAATCTGGGGGCGTTGCCCCCGACCGGCTCGTTCTATTGCCTCCTCGGTCCGAAGCACAAAGATGGCCCTTACAGTGAAGGCCGCGCCTTTTCGATTGCCGGAGGCGACCTGCCGGTGCGGCTCATCAACGCCTGTCGCAACAAGCGCGCCGTCGATCTGTCGCCGACACTCGCGCCCCAACGGCCACTCACCCATCCGGGAAGCGACACCGGCGATCATCGCCAGGTCTACGTGAAGATCGACTTCCTGTACTCCGAGTATCTCGACATGTGGCATCACGGCCATCTCATGGATGCGATGGCCGGAACCCATCTGGTTCCTCCCAGTTTCGCCCTCCCGGCTGGTGAATCGCCCCGTCCCTACGCCCCTGAGATTCGTGGTTGGCTACAGGAGTACGAGGAGAAATATGGCCGACGCGGGACCAGTTCGCTGACAACCGAGCAGGTGCCTCTCGGCTGGACCTGCGGTGAGGCACGAGTCATCGATGTCCGGTCGCTCGTGGGATCGACCGAGTCGAGGAGCTGGCCTGCATCGCCCGAGATCACCGTGGCACACGTCGAGGCGTACGAACGCACGACAAACCCCTTGCGGCCCGGTGACGTCGTCATCTTCCGTACGGGACACAATGACCGACATCTTCTGCCGTCGATGAGCGATTCCGGAATGTGGATCGATCCGCTCCGCGGGAAGACCGAGGGCTGGCCGGCACCCGGTCCCGACGTGATCGTCTACCTCAAGGAAAAAGGGATTCGCTGCGTGGCGAGCGATGCGCCCGACCTCGGTGGCGTCGACCCACGGCGGGCGCTGATGACGTATTGGGCGCTCGGCAGCCGTGAGATGGTGGGCGTCGAGTTCCTGGTGAATGTCGACAAGATTCCGACGACGGGCGGCTACTTTCTCTTTGCCGCAGTCAAGGTCCGCGATTGTCATGGCGGCCCGGGCCGGGCCATCGTTTTGTATTGAGCCTGTCTGTGGCCGGGTCGCCGATCGATTCGACCAGACGGTTGGTGACGCCCGAGATCAGAGATCCCCATGAGCCAAGACCTCGAACAGTCGACCTTGCGGAGCGTGGCCTGGAGGATCGTGCCCTTCATCTGCCTGTTGTATGTGCTGAACATTCTCGATCGCGCGAACGTCGGCTTCGCGCGGCTGGCCATGCAGGATGATCTGGGACTGACGAAGGCGATGTTCGATCTTGGCTACGGGATGTTCTATCTGGGCTACATCCTCTTCGAAGTGCCCAGCAATCTGCTGATGCGTCGCTACGGTGCGCGCACATGGATTGCCCGGATCATGATCACCTGGGGCCTGGCTTCGGCGGCCACCATGTTTGCCCGGGATGTCTGGACGTTCTATGGGTTGCGGATTCTGCTGGGTGTCGCCGAAGCGGGATTCTTTCCGGGAATCATCCTGTACCTCAGCGACTGGTTTCCGGATCGTCAGCGGGCTCGGATGACCGCCTTCTTCATGGTGGCGATTGGTCTGTCCAACGTGCTCGGTAATCCGCTGTCGGGCTGGATCATGGACCACTTCGACGGCGTCAACGGATTGCATGGCTGGCAATGGTTGTTCCTTCTCGAAGGACTGCCGACGGCCGTCGTGGGCATTGCCGTGCTGTTCTACCTGGACGACTCGCCACGCAGCGCTCGTTGGCTCTCCGACACGCAGCGCGATTGGCTGGTGGAGCACATGGCCGAGGAGGACCGAGTCCGCCGACGGCAGCATGGCCCGGACAAATGGCATGCGATGGTGCAGCCGCGCGTCTGGCTCCTGATCGCCATTTATTTCACCGTCGCGGTCGGTTCCAATGCCGGCGGCGCGTATTTCCCGACGCTGGTGAAGGAGCAGTACACGCAGACGTCGAACTTCCAGATCGGATTGCTCACCGCACTGCCGCACCTGTGTGCGATCGTCGCCATGTCACTGGTCGGCATCAGCTCGGACCGGACAGGCGAGCGCCGATGGCACCTGGCCGGCTCGGCACTGACGGCGGCGATCGGCTGGAGCCTGGTGGCGTGGGGGCCGACGCCGTTGATCGCACTGGCCGGCTTGTGCGTGGCTCAGGCCGGCATGATGAGCATGCTGCCGGTCTTCTGGACGATTCCCAGCACCTTTCTTTCCGGAGCCGCAGCCGCAGGGGGAATCGCGCTGATCAATTCCGTTGCCAATATCGGTGGTTTTTTCGGAGCCAGCATCCTGGGGCAGCTGGGGTCATGGTCGATGGCAGGCATTCTGCTGGCTGGCGGCCTGTTGACGGCAGCGACGATCCGCAATCCCCTGCGTGGACGAGTGCGACTCGAAGAAGGGGCTTTCGATGAACGATGACCTCTTTTCACTCGCCGGCCGGGTGGCAGTCGTCTCCGGCGCGGCACAGGGACTGGGACAAGCCACCGCGCTCGCGCTGGCCCGGTATGGCGCCGACCTCGTGCTCGTGGATCTCAATCGTGGCGGGGCGGAGGCGACGGGGGAGCGAATCCGCGGGATCGGTCGGAGAACGCTCGTCGCGGGCACGGATGTCTCCGACCCACTCGCCATTGCAGAGCTTTTCAGGCACGTCGACACGGCATTCGGACGGATCGATTTCCTGGGGAACATCGCCGGCGACGGTCATCTCTCCAAACCCGAGGACCTGACGATCGCCGACTTGCACCGTGTCGTGCAGAACCTCGTCGTCGGACGGTTCGCGATGTGCCAGGAGGCGGGGAAGAGAATGCTGGCTCAGGGGCGCGGCTCGATCATGAATATCGGCTCACTCGCCAGCTCGACGGCACTGGGACGCGGGCATGTCGCCTACAGCATGGCGATGGGCGCGGTCCTGCAGATGACCCGCGAGCTGAGCACGGAATGGAGCTACCGAGGCGTGCGCGTGAACTGCGTCACCCCGGCGCAAGTCGTCAACCCGAGCCTCGAAGCCCGCATGGTCACCGATCCGACTCTGGAAGGCCGGTTCCTCAAGGGGATCCCGGCCGGGCGACTCGGCCAGCCGAATGACATCATGGGCCTCGCGGTGTTCCTGGCGTCTGACAGTTCGGAATGGATCACTGGCGCCATCATCCCTATGGACGGCGGCAACATGGCCATGAACGCGGGTGGGACACCAGGTCATGAACAGCGTGCCGTCCAGTCGTTTCACGCGACGAGCAGGTAGGAAAGCATGAACCGGAACCAGCCCCTGTCTGACGAGCAGATCCGCGCCTTCTACCGGACGATGCAGACCATCCGCCAGACGGAGGAGGAACTCGCACGCTGTCACCAGCGCGGGCTGATCCACGGAGCCTGCCATACCTATGTCGGTCAGGAAGCGATTGCGACGGGCGTGTGTGCACATCTCACCAGCAATGATTGCGTCTTCAGCACGCATCGCGGTCATGGCCATGCCTTGGCGAAAGGGATGCCGCCCCGCGAGCTCATCGCCGAGTTGTTCGGCCGTGCGACAGGTTGTTCGCGCGGTCGCGGCGGCAGCATGCATCTCTTCGCACCAGAGATCGGCATGATGGGGACGAGCGGTATCGTCGGCCCCTGCATTCTCCAGGCCTGTGGCGGCGGATACAGCTCGAAGATCCTCGAGAACGGAACGGTCGGAGTTGCCTTCTTCGGGGATGGCGCCGTCAATAACGGTGCGTTCCACGAGGGGCTCAACATGGCCAGCATCTGGAAACTGCCGGTGCTGTTCATCTGCGAGAACAATCAATACGCCACGGAGGTGCCGTTCTCCTATTCCAGCGGGATCCCCGATGTCGGTCGGCGGGGGGCGAACTACGGAATCCCCGGTTGCGAGGTGGACGGCAACGATGTCGTCGAAGTGCATCGAGTGCTCGGTGAAGCGATCGACCGCGCTCGCCAGGGCGGCGGTCCGACACTGATCGAATGCAAGACCTATCGCACGCGTCCCCATGCCGAGGGCATGGGCGACTTCACCTATCGCACGCGTGAAGAGGTTGCCGACTGGAAGGAGAAATGTCCCATCGCGCGGCTGCGCACCACGTATCCCGATCTGGTCACCGACTTCGATCGGATCGATCACGAGGTGGCGACGCTCGTGAGGGAGTCGCGCGATTTCGCCGAAGCAAGCCCCGTCCCCGATTCATCCACCGCGACTGCCTCCGTCTACTCCATCCCCCCAGCGTCTCCCCCGCCCCCGCCCCCGCCCCCGACTGCCGATCGCCCGTTGCCCGTCGGTCGCACCATCTCCTTCGTCGCCGCCACGCGTGAAGCGCTCGACCGGGCAATGGCCGCCGACCCGACGATCTTCGTGATGGGGCAGGGGATCGGTGTCCGCGGCGGCAATTTCACCACCACGCTCGGCCTGCACGCCAAGTACGGAGCGGAGCGGCTGTGTGACGTGCCGATCTGTGAGCGCGGGGTCGTCGGTCTTGCGTGCGGGGCGGCCATGTCCGGGACTCGGCCCGTCGTCGACTTCATGTTCATCGACTTCATCAATGATTCGTTCGGCGAGCTCGTCAACCAGATCGCCAAGATGCAGTTCATGAGCAGCGGACGGCTCAAGATGCCGCTCCTGCTGCGAGGCTGCGGAGGCGTCGGTCATTCGGCTGCCACACATCATTCGGGCATGTATCACTCGATCTATTCGCACATTCCGGGATTACGGGTCGTGATTCCGTCGAATCCCTTTGATGCCAAGGGGCTCATGGCCCACGCATTGCGCAGCGACGATCCGGTCTTGTTTCTCGAACATCGCGAGCTGATGCAGAGCAAGGGTGCCGTCCCCGAAGGCCATTATGAGATTCCGTTTGGCCAGGCGCGTGTCGTCGTCACCGGTGGCGACGTCACGATTGTCGCACTGTCGTTCATGGTGACACACGCCCTCTCGGCCGCAGAGCAGCTTTCGTCCGAGGGCATCTCGGTGGAGATCGTCGATCCCCGCACCGTGTCGCCGTTGGACGTGAACAGCATCTTGCGGTCGGTCGCCAAGACGGGACGTCTGTTGGTCGTGGACGAGGCGTTCGGCCCCTGTGGTTTCGCTTCGGAGATCGCCGCACAGGTCGCCGACGCAGGCTTCAATGACCTGGACGCGCCAATCAAACGCTTGCACGGGGCATTCGCGCCGACTCCCTATGCCCCGGCGCTCGAAGAAGTGGTCGTGCCGAACGTCGCGCGGATCGTCCAGGCTGTCCGTGCCTTGTTGGAGGAATAGAGATGGCCCAGGAAGTCACCATTCCGCGGCTCGGCTGGTCCATGGAGGAAGGAGTCTTCGTCGAGTGGCTCAAGGCGCCCGGCGAATTCATCCGCTCCGGCGAGATGGTGTTCGTGCTCGAAGGGGAGAAAGCGGCCCACGAGATCGAGTCTTTGGATTCGGGGTACCTGTGTGTGCCCGATGATGCGCCGCGCGCCGGCGCCAGCGTCAAGGTCGGACAAGTGATCGGATTTCTCCTCGCCGAAGGTGAAGCCCCGCCAGTCTCCGTGGGGAAACCGCCGGCCGGCACTTCCCCGGCCAGCAGCACTCCCGCGTTGGCGATCGCCCCTTCCTCCTCGCCGCCGGCAGTGTCGCCACCGGCAGTGTCGCCGCCTTCCGTGACGATGCCGCGCGCGACTGCAGCGCTCGCTGCCACAGCACCATCACGCGCCGCCGGTCCGGCCGCTCGAAGACTCGCCCGGGAATTGGGGATCGACCTCAACGCAGTCTTCACACCCGACCCGACAGGCCGGGTGCTTGGCGAGGATGTCCGACGAGCTGCCGAGGCCCGGCGACACTCCGTTCAGCCAGTGGAGCCGGCACGATTCGCCACGCCGCGTGCCCGTCGTCGGGCGGGGGAACTCGGCGTGGACTGGACGCAGTTTCCCGGGACAGGACGCAACGGGCGTATTCGCGAGCGCGATGTGATCGCGCGACCGATGGCGACGGCAGGTAGCCAGCAGGCTGTGGATCAACAGCCTGCTGCACCGGAGGGATCCGGTGCCGGGAGCGCAGCTCCGGTGAAAAGCGGAGCTTTTCGAGTGGCCAAAGGCCAGGGATGGACTTTGGCCACGGGCAGCCAGGCCCAGGCGCCCGAACCAGCGCCGGTATCCCCTGGTCAACACACTCCGGCTGCGAAACTGCGTCGCATCCTGGCACAGCGCATGCTCGCCGGAGTGACTCAAGCCGCGCCGGTCACCTTGACCACCAAAGTCGATGCCGCCCCGCTCGTGGCCTACCGTGCCAACCTCAAGAGCCTCGCCCCGACGGGCCAAGCACCCAGTTTCAACGACATCGTGATACGGCTGGCCGCACTCACCCTGCGCGCCATGCCGGAACTCAACGCCTGTTGGTATCGGGACGGAATCCACGCCTACGATGCCATTCACATCGCCACCGCGGTTGACACCCCTGCGGGTTTGTTGGCCCCGGTCATTCGCCACGCCGACCAATTGAGCATCGCCCACATCGCCGAACAGACCCGTCACCTGATCGCGCAGGCGCGGGCCGGTCGGCTGAATCAAACGCACCTCGAAGGGGGAACGTTCACGGTCACCAACCTTGGAATGTTCGGCATCGACGCGTTCACGCCGATCCTCAACCTGCCTCAAGCCGGGATTCTCGGCATCGGTCGGATTCTGGAAGAGCCGGTCGTGAGAGCCGGCCGCCTCGAGGTCGGACAAACCCTCTCCCTCAGTCTCACATTCGATCATCGCGTCGTCGACGGCGCTCCCGCCGCCCGCTGGTTGCAGTGCCTCTGCGAGCGGATTCAAGCAGCCGGGGACCGGCAGCCGTCATGACGAGTATCGATAGCACCCCGTGGACAGAGTCCGTCTCTGGCCCGTGGCCACGAGAAACGCCGCACCCTTCCCGGCCACGGCTTTTCCGTCACCTGATCCATGAGGTGCAGCAGGCTGTTTGTTCAGAGCGTGATGGTCACCAGCCTGATGGCCCATGGCATGGCCTCGAGGATGGCGACTCTCAGTGTACTTCCCGGCGCCCGGACGACCGGCTGATCGCTGGAGCAATTCTCCGATGACCACGCTCCACGTCGTCGATGCGTTCACCGCCGAGCCGTTCGCCGGAAATCCGGCGGCCGTCTGCCTGCTGCCACGCGCGGCGGACGAGCGGTGGATGCGGCTCGTCGCCCGGGAGATGAATCTTTCCGAGACCGCGTTCCTCCATCCGGTCGCCGACGCCTTCGCACTGCGCTGGCTCACACCGACGACGGAGGCTCGGCTCTGCGGCCACGCCACACTCGCCGCCGCGTTCGTCCTCTGGGAGACCGGTGTGCTCGCCAGCCGCGTGGAACTGTTCCACGAACCGGGGCACCAGCACCGATGAAGTCGCTGCCGACGCGCATCCGGTGCCGCCCCGGGCGTGGGGCCGGCGCGCGGGATCACCGAAGCCGAACGGCTCGTGGTCGCCAGGCCAAAAAGCGGTGAGCGCCGCTGGCGTGGTCGAACGATGAGTGGGGGAACCGTCGACGGGCGGCGTCGCCAGGTCCTTGGAGCGATGATCCCGTCATGGCCACCGCGGCCCGGAGACTTCACGGCCCGGAGGCGCAGTGACCCGGAGCCGCAGTGACCCGGAGGCGCAGTGGCCGAATCCTCGTGTCGCTCACGCGATCAGGTCGTCGATGACCGTGCCACCGAACTGGCTGAGTTGCTTGAAACGGCCGGCGTGATAGAAGGTGAGGGTGTTGTCGTCGAGGCCGAGGAGGTGCAGGAGGGTGACGTGGAAGTCGCGGACGTGGGCCTTGCCTTCGACCGCTGTCATGCCGAGTTCGTCGGTGGCACCGATGGTGTGCCCGGCGTTGCAGCCGCCACCGGCGAGCCAGATCGTCATGGCGTTGGGATTGTGGTCGCGACCATAGGCGGTGCCGCCGCGCACGCCGTTGTCGGGGGTGCGCCCGAACTCGCCACACCAGACGACGAGCGTCGACTCGAGCAGGCCGCGGCGTTTGAGGTCGTCGAGAAGCGCCGCGATCGGCCGGTCCACCGCCCGCACGAGCGTGCCGTGCGCCCGTTGGATCGAGTCGTGGCTGTCCCAGGAGCCGTGGTAAAGCTGCACGAATCGCACACCCTGCTCGACGAGCCGGCGGGCGAGGAGGCACTTCCGCCCGAAGGAATCGGTGGCTGGATCACCAACCCCATAGAGCTCCTTCGTCCGGGCGGTCTCCTGCGAGAGATCGAGTACCCCCGGCACCTCCATCTGCATGCGGAAGGCAAGTTCGTAGGCGCTCATCCGCGCCGCGAGGTCGTCCTGCCCGGGATGGACGGCAGCGTGCGCGGCGTCGAGCGTCGCCAGCAGAGCGAGGTTTTTCCGTTGCATCGTCGCGGTGACGTGGTCGGGCGGGGCGAGATCGAGGAGCGGCGACCCCCGGGGCCGCAGCGGCGTCCCCTGGAACCGTGCGGGCAGGTAGCCATGGCCCCAATTGGCCGCACCTCCCTGCGGATAGCTGACCTCCGGGAGCACGACGAAGCCGGGCAGGTCGTGGTTCTCCGATCCGAGGCCGTAGGTCACCCACGCACCGATGGCGGGATCCCCGCCGAAGCGGTTGCCGCAGTTCATCTGGAACAGCGCCGTGGGGTGATTGACGCTGTCCACCGAGCAGCCGCGGAAGAAACAGATGTCGTCGGCGACCGTGGCGAGGTGTGACCAGTTCTCCGCCATGTCAGCTCCGGAGAGGCCAGCCCTGACGAAGCGGAATGGGCTCCGCACATAGTAGCGCTTTCCGGTCTCCATCGCCGACTTGGTCTTGCCGTCGCGGAAGAACTCCTGCAGGTGGAGACGTTCGAGGGCCGGCTTCGGATCGAACGTGTCGATGTGCGACGGGCCCCCCTCCATCATCAGGAAGATGACGTTCTTCGCCCGCGCACCGCGCACCGGTGACGGCGGGGAGGGGGCACGCTCCTCCGCGGCGAGCAGCGACGTCAAGGCGACGCTCCCCAGCGAAGCGCCGAGTCCGTAGAGCGCGTCGCGCCGCGCGCAGGCGACCCTGCAGCCGCCGGGCCCACGACGACGGTGCGGTTCAGTCGACATACGTGAACTCGGCGGTGTTGAAGAGCACGAGGCAGACGTCGGCGAGGGCCCGGGTGCGTGCGTCGCAGTCGGCCGGCTCCAGGTCGGGGACGAAGTCGGCACCCGCGTGCAATGTCTCGGTGAACGAGAAGGTCTCTCCCGTGTTCTCCTCGACGGCCTCGCGGCGCACCACCGGCGGCGGTCGCACGCGACCGGGGGTGATCCCCGCCTGCTCGATCTCGAGTTCCCGCCAGTGGGCAAGGCAGGCGGTGCGCTCGTCGGGGCTGGCCGGCCTGCCGTACACGAGGAAGAAACAGCGATCGATCGCGCGTTCGTCGGCGCGATCGGCCAGGCCGGTCTCGCGCAGGACGCGTGCGGCGAGCGCCACTGCCCGGGCGTGGCTCGCCCGGCCGTTGAACAGGGTGAAGACCTGCGGCGTGACGATCGTCGTATCGCGCCGTTCGCAGGAGAAATCCGGAGTTGGGGTGTTGAAAACCTCCATGGCCGGGTCGCCGAGGCCGCGGAGCTTGAGGGCGTAGAGAGACCGGCGGTGACGCTCCTCGGGACGGGGGTTCGGCACCCAGGCGGCCGCGAACGTGCCCATCACCTGGCGGGGCTGGAGGGCGACCTCGGCGTTGATTTCGGGGCGATTGGGGATGCCCCCCACCGCCGGGTTGAGCTCACCGGTCGCCATCAGCATCGCGTCGCGCAGTTCCTCCGCAGACAGTCGCCGCGGATGGAACACCGCGTAGCCCGTGCCGAGCGGATCGAGCGCGCGCACCGCCCGTGGGTCGGGGTGGAGAGCGGCGCGCCGGTAGGCGGCGCTCCCGAGGATCTGTCGATGGAGGGCTTTGACCGACCAGCCCTGCTCCACGAAGGAGGCGGCGAGCCAGTCGAGCAGCTCGGGGTGGGTCGGCCGTTTTCCGGTAACGCCGAAGTTGTTCGGGTTTCCGGCGAGTGGCGTGCCGAAGTGCCACATCCAGACGCGGTTGACGATCGCCCGGCTGGTGAGCGGATTGGAGGGGCTCGCCACCCACTCGGCGAATGCCCGGCGGCGGCCCTCGATTCCATCGGGGATCGGGTTGGGGGCGACACCGCCGAGCACCGAGAGCACGCCGGGCTTCACAGCGTGGGCAGGCGCGAAGGGATCGCCCCCGACGAGGATCGCGGTGGCCTCGATCTCCCCCTTCGTCATCCGGTCCTCGGGCACGCGGAGCGGGGTCAGGATCGTCTTGTACTCGCGCGTGCGGCCCGTGTAGACGGCCAGCGCCCAGGGCTCGTACCGTTCGAGCGCGAAGGCGAGCCGCTCGAGACCCTTGCGCGCCACCCGTTCGAGGCCGAACTGCTCCGGTGTGAAGCCGACGAGCTTCGGCGGAAAATCCTCCTCCGGCTCCCCCCCATCGAGAAGCTGCCGCCGTGCCTCGGCGAAGACGTCGGCATAGGGGCGGCGGCGTTTCCCCGCCCGGGATGCCTCCTCCTGCCGCCGGCGCGCCATGGCGACCGCGCCGTGCCACCGCGTCGGATCCTTGCCGTGCTCGGTGAACCACCGCGCGGCATTGTCGAGCAGCACCGCGTCGAGGCGCGCGAGCGTGGCGATGTGCTCCTCACGGGCCCGTTCAAGCGCCGCACGCTCGCCGAACCCGGCGGTGTTCTCCGTCGGTAGGAATGGGGCCGCCGGCTCGGCCAGTTGGGTCGTCGCGAACACCGCCTGGATCGCGTAATAGTCACGCGTCGGCACCGGATCGAACTTGTGGTCATGGCAGCGGGCGCACTGCAGCGGGTGGGCGAGGAACGTCTCCCCCACGCTGTTGACCACGTCGTCGAGGAATCGCTGCCGGGCGATCTTCTCGACCTCCATGCCGGTGAGCTCCCATGGACCCATCCGCAGGAACCCGGTCGCGATCAGTTTCTCCGGATCCCCGGGCCCGAGTTCGTCGCCGGCGATCTGCTCGCGTACGAACCGGTCGTAGGGCTTGTCGTCGTTGAACGAACGCACCACATAGTCGCGATACCGCCAGGCGTTGCCACGCTCGTAGTCGTTGGCGAATCCGCCGGAGTCGGCGTAGCGGGTCACGTCGAGCCAGTGCTGCGCCATCCGCTCGCCGTGATGGGGGCTGGCAAGGAGCCGTTCGACGACAGTGGCGAACGCGGCGTCGTCGTCGCGCTCATCGGCGAGGAACGCTTCCATCTCGGCAGGTGTGGGGGGCAGGCCGGTGAGATCGAACGTGACCCTGCGCACCAGCGTGCGGCGGTCGGCGGGCGGGGCGGGGATGAGCCCTGCCGGCAGCCGTGCCTCCAGGAATGCATCGATCGGGTGCGTCGCGGAAACCGCGCGAGGAGATGTCGCGGAAACCGCGCGAGGAGATGTCGCGGAAACCGCGCGAGGAGATGTCGCGGGAACCGCGCGAGGAGATGTCGCGGGAACCGCGCGAGGAGATGTCGCGGGAACCGCGGGCTTCAACACGGGACGGTATGCCCACAGGCCTGCAGGGTCGTAGCGCCGCGCGTCCCAGGCGGGAGACAGGCCGCCGGAGGTGGCGATGGTGACGCCATCCTCCTCCGTCCATTCGTCCGCGTGGCGTGCCCGGATCGCGGCGACGCGGTCGGCATCCGGCCAGACCGCGCCGGCGACGATCCATTCCCGCAGCCAGACGATCTCCTCGTCAGAAAGCCGGTCGGCCGCCTTGGGGGGCATCGCCGAGACGCCGGGATCATCCCGACGAACCGCCCGCAGGAGCGTGCCGGCAGCGGCGTCCCCCGGGACGATCGCGGCCGTGCCGCTGTCGCCACCGCGCAGGGCCGACTCGCGGTTCGTGAGCGACAGCCCCCCCTCGACGGCAGCGGGATCGACGGCAGAAGGATCGGCACCGTGGCAGGCCGCACACTTCGCGGCCAGGAGCGGGGCGATCCGCCGCACGAACAGGCGTTCGTGATCCGTGGCCGCTCGAGCGGCGTCGGGCGGGGGAGCGCCGGCCCCGCGCCGTGCCGACATGCCCAGGGCACAGCCGAGAAGAGCCGCGACGACGATCGAACGGCCCGTGGAGCCCATGACCCGTATCTTCCGACACCGCCTCCGAGGTGTCCAGCGCGAATGGGGGCGTGACGTCGGCGGTGGTGGATCGACGGGGGCGCCGGGCTGTTTGGCCGTCGCCTGATAGCCTGTGGTGGCACTGCATCCGGGGACCGGCCGGGGAGAGGCATGGAAAACGAGTCGGTCACGATCGTCGAAGCGGATCTGGCCGTTCCCGATCACACGCGCGCGATCGTCGCGCTGACGGCCGCCTACGCGTGCGATGCGCTGGGCAACGGCGCAGCGCTTCCCGAGGACGTGCTCCAGCGGTTGGTCGCCGGCCTCGCCGCGCACCCGACGACCATGGTTTTGCTCGCCTCCGTGGGGCGGCAGTTCGTCGGGATCGCCACCTGTTTCGTGGGATTCTCCACGTTCGCGGCACGGCCGATCATCAACGTGCATGACCTGTACGTCGCCGAGTCGGCCCGTGGCCGCGGCGTCGGCAGGGGGCTGCTCGCGGCCGTGGAGGCGATCGCGCGGCAGCGGGGGTGCGCGAAGCTCACGCTCGAGGTGCAGGAGATGAACCATCGGGCACGCCATCTCTACGAGGCCGTCGGGTTCGCGCAGGCGGTGTACAGCCCGGAGAATGGCGGGGCCCTCTTCTATGCCAAGAGCCTGGAGCCCGCGAATGCCGATACCGGCGGCGGTTGACCGCGACGCGTGAGTGGTCGGGGGATTCCGCGCGGAGGAGGCTCGACGAATCGGGTGCGGAGTCTCGCGCGATGAGTCATCCGGAGCGGAATTGCATGCCGCGATCCACCGGCTGGCGTCCGCGCCCTACCGGTTCGCTCCACGGAGCACCTTCACCCACTCGACCTCGAGCCGGAACGGCCCCGGCTGCTTGTCGGCGAGCATGAGGCCGAAGCCGTTGATCTGGTCGGGATCGACGGGGCCCATCCCGGCGACCACCCTGCCGAACGAGGTCGGCTCGAATCGGTCGAGCGGCAGATGGACCTCGCTCCACTGTTCCTTCTCCGTGGGCAGCGCGACGCGATATGAGAAAGCGGTGCGGCGGCTCTTCGTGTAGAGGTTGACCATGTATTCCCGGCCGTCGCCCTTGACGCGGATGACGAGCGTGTCGCCCGGACGGATGCCGAGGGGCATCGGCCTTGTCCGCACCGAGGCGAACCCCCCGTTGTTTTCCAGCGACAGGTTTCCGGAAAACGCGAGCGTGTGGGCGTCGGTGATCCTGAAGCGACCCTCGGACACGCCCCCCATCACACCGTCGTTCACCGCCTGCCAGTCGCGGGTCGCTTCCGGGGCGGCAAAGTCGAGCAGGGGGAGCAGGGCGTCCTGGTTCACGACGAACCCTCCAGCCGAGACCAGAGCCGCGAAAAGGATCGCACGCATTCCCATGCCTCCGGTCGATGGACGAAACCCACCCCGAGCATAGCGGATGCGTGCGAACTCCCCGGGAAGGACGATCGAACCTCGACCATGCGCGCCCGGCGGGGATGATCGGCTGCCGGCCGGACGCGCCGCCGGCATCCAGCCATCGTTGTCGGCGGAGCCGCGGACAGGACGCCAGAACCGCTACGATGGTGGAGTCTCCGTGCGACCCGTGCGCGGTCGCGAACTGGACCGTTTCTGGGGCCATGCCATGAAACACGTCGGTGTGTTCGTCGCCGCCCTGCTCCTCGCCCCGGTGGGGCTGCCCGCGGCCGACTATCCCTACGCGCCGTACCGCGACGGCAAGATGGATCCGCAGGTCAGCGGGTGGCCGCTCACGCCGGAGGAGCGGGCCTACGTCATCGACAAGCCGGAGCATGACCGGCGCCCGGGGCGCGAGTCGCTGAAGCACCTGCCGCACCTCTGGCCGGTCATCCCGGCCGCCGGTCACTGGGGCGGCACGGCGTGGCTCGACACGCACGCGAAACTGGTGGAACACGTGCGGGCCCGTCGGGGGCCGCTCGACATCCTGCTCGTCGGCGACAGCATCACGCAGCAGTGGGGCAGCCCGCTCGACACCGGGGCGTTCAACGAGGCGTGGCAGAAGCACTTCGCGCGGTACCGTACGGTCAACATCGGCATCGGCGGCGACAAGACGCAAAACGTGCTCTGGCGCCTCGATCATGGCGGGGTCGAGGGGCTCGAGCCGCGCCTGATCGTGCTGTTGATCGGCAACAACAACATGTTCTTCACCGCGGAGACCGGCATCGAGGCGGCAGCGCGGGGTGTGCAGGCGTGCGTCGAGCGGCTGCGGGGAACGTTCCCCGGGGCCCACGTCATCGTCGTCAAGATCCTCCCCTGCCATGCTCCGGGCAACAGGTTCCACGACGACATCGGGCGGACCAACGCGGCGCTCGACCCCTTGCTGCTCGACAGCGATCCGCAGGTGACCGTCCTCGACCTGACGGCCGACTTCGTCGGCGCCGACGGCGTGCTCCGCGAAGCGCTCTACACGCCGGACAGGATCCACCTCTCGCCCGCCGGCTATGCCGTGTACGCGGCCCGCCTCCAGCCGCTCGTCGACGCGCGGCTCGACAGGAAATGACTCGGCCCGAGTGCAGGTCCAGCGACCGGAGGGGACACTCACGCGGCATTCACCGCGATGGTCGATCCAGGGCGCGTTGGTGGGATGGCTGGCGTGTGCGTGACCCTGCCGAGCGCGGCGGGCGGCGCTGACCGCGGGGTTGCCACGGGCTTGTCGCGGGATGGGGCCCGGCGCCCGGTCATCCGGCGGTGAGGACGCCGGCAATGGCGGCGTTGATCAGCGTGGCGAGAAACCCGGCGAACAGCGCCCGGCCGCCGAGCTTCGCCAGATCGTGGCGCCGCGAGGGGGCGATCGCGCCGATCCCGCCGAGCTGGATCCCGACCGAGGCGAAGTTCGCGAACCCGGTCAGCGCGTAGGCGGCAAGCTCGAACGATCGCGGCTTCATCGCCCCCGCGGCGAGCAGCTTCTTCATCTCCAGATAGGCATAGTGCTCGTTGATCGAGAGCTTCGCGCCGAGCAGCGCTCCCACCTGCTGCTGATCGGCCGGCTCCACACCCATGAGCATCGCCGCCGGGGCGAACAGCCAGCCGAAGATCATCCGCAGCGACAGCCCGTCGGGGATCCAGGTCACCGGCAGGCCGAACCAGCCGAGCAGTGGCTTGAGGCAGGAGAGCAGGCCGTCGAACATCGCCACGAAGGCGATGAACACGATCAGCATCGCCGCCACGTTGAGCGCCAGGCGGAGGCCGTCGGCCGTGCCGGCGGCGGCGGCATCGACGGCGTTGACATAGGGCGATTTCACGTCGGTCTGCGGCGTGAGGCCGCTCGTCTCCGGCGTCGACGACTCGGGGAAGACGAGCTTGGCGAGATAGAGGCTGCACGGGCAGGCCATCACGCAGGTGGTGAGCACGGCCACGGGGTCGGCCCCGTAGTTGATGTAGACCGCCATCATCCCGCCCGAGATGTGGGCGAAGCCGCTGACCATCAGGGTGGCCAGCTCCGAGCGCGTCATCCGCGGCACGTAGGGCTTCACGATCAGCGGCGCCTCGGTCTGGCCCATGAAGACGTTGGCGGCGACGGAGAGGGTCTCGGCCCCGCTCGTGCCGAGCAGGAAGACCATCACCCGGGCGAAGAGGCGGACGATCCCCTGGAGCACGCCGAAGTGGTAGAGGACGGTGAAGAAGGCCGACACGAAGAGGATCGGCGGCAGCGCCTTGAAGGCGAACATGAAGAGGAATTCCTTGCCCGGATTGAGCGCGATGTCGCCGGGGTTGGCGAGGTTGCCGAAGACGAACGTCGCCCCCGCGTCGGAGAAGCCGATGAACGCCTTGACGACCTCGCCGATCCCCTCGAACAGCCCGCGCACCGACCACACCGTACCGCCGAGCGTGACGCTGCCGTGGATCACGAGCACCGCCAGGGCCAGCTGGAGGAGGATGCCGCCGATCACGGTCCGCCAGTTGACCCCCTGCAGGTTCGTCGAGGCGCTCGCCGCGAGCACGAGGAAGGCGACGCAGCCGACGAGCGCCGTTCCCTTGGGGCCGATCGTGCCCTGGAGGGCGTAGGCGAGACCGGTCAGCACGAGGAACACCGCCAGCAGGCCGACCCGCCAGGCGCGTGGCGTGAGATCGGGTGTCGAGGGTGACAGCGGGGCGGCGGGATCGTCCGCCCCCGGGATCGGTGCGTCCGCTGGCTGCATGGCAATCGCCTTCCGTGCCGGGGCCGGTCGGCCCGTGAATCCGCCCACCGCCGGCGAGGATAGCGGCGTGAGGAGGTGCGTGCGAGTGGCCCGTGGTGAAGCCCGCGTGCCTCGCTCGGTTGACCATCCAAGCGCTGCCCGGTGGTCGGGCTCGGTGGTGGCGCTGGGTGCAGCGCTGAGGGCAGCGCTGGGGGCAGCGCCACCGCCACGTCGGCGGCTACACTCCTGCCCGGGGATGCGCGCGGTGTGACCGGGGCATGCAGGGGATACCATGACGTCGCCGCCGCCGCTCGCGATGGAGGGGATCTCGAAGAGTTACCCCGGCGTGCGGGCGCTTGCCGGGGTCGATCTGACGGTGGCCCGCGGCGAGGTGCTCGCCCTGCTCGGGGAGAACGGCGCCGGCCAGAGCACCCTGATGAAGATCCTCGGCGGCGCGGTCCGCCCCGACGCCGGCCGGATCGTGATCGACGGTGTCGAGCGGTCGATCCGCTCGCCGCAGGACGCCCTCCGGGCCGGGGTGGCGGTGATCCACCAGGAGTTCAACCTCGTCCCCGCCCTCGGCGCCGCCGACAACATCGTCCTCGGGCAGGAGGTGGCGCGGGGCCCCACCGGGCTCGGCTGGATCGACCGCGACGCCCAGCGCCGCCGCGCCCGGGAGATCCTCGCGCGCCTGGGGGCCGACTTCGACGCCGACGCCCCGTGCCGCACGCTCTCGGTGGCGCGGCAGCAACTCGTCGAGATCGCGAAGGCACTCGCCGCCGGCGCGCGGATCCTCGTCATGGACGAGCCGAGCGCGGCGCTCACCACCCCCGAGGTGGCGGCCCTCCACGCGGTGATCCGCGAACTGGAACGCGGCGGCACGGCGATCGTCTACGTCAGTCACCGACTGGAGGAGATCGCCGCCATCTGCCACCGGGTGGAGGTGCTGCGCGACGGGCGCAACGTCGGCGGCGCCGCCGTGTCGGCGGTCGACCGCCGCGCGCTGATCCGGATGATGGTCGGCCGGGAACTCGTCGAGGAGTTTCCGCCGCGCTCGGCAACGCCCGGCCAGGTCCGCTTCGTCGTCGAGGGGCTGTTCCGCGGCAGCGCCGTCCGCGGGGTCTCGTTCGCGGCCCGGGCCGGGGAAATCATCGCGCTCACGGGGCTCGTCGGCTCGGGGCGCACCGAGGTGCTGCGGCTCCTCTTCGGGGCCGACCGGCGCGACGCCGGCACGATCCGGCTCGACGGCCGGGCGATCGATCCGCACTCGCCCCGGGCGGCGATCGCGGCCGGGATCGGCTTGTTACCGGAGGACCGCAAGCTCCAGGGGCTCGTGCTCGGCCTTTCCGTCGGCGACAACTTCATCCTCCCGAGCCTCGCGCGCTACTCGCGGGGAGGCATCGTCCGCCGTGCGGAGGCGCGCCGCGCCTGCGCTGCCGCGATCGCGAGCCTGCGCATCAAGACGCCAGGCCAGGAGGCGCCCGTCCGCGGCCTCTCCGGGGGCAACCCACAGACGGTGGTGCTCGCCAAATGGCTCGAGCGCCGCTGCGAGGTGCTCCTCTTCGACGAGCCCACGCGCGGGGTGGACGTGGGGGCGAAGGTGGAGATCTACCAGCTGATGAACGAACTGGCCGCCGCCGGGAAGGTGGTGGTGATGGTCAGTTCCGACCTGCCGGAGGTGCTGGGGATGGCCGACCGGATCCTCGTCATGCACGATGGGCGGATCACCGGCCGGATCGACGACGCAGCGGTCGCCACCCAGGAGTCGATCATGGAGCTTGCCGTCCGATGAGCAGCGGAGTGAAGGACGGGCGGGGGGGCGGTGGCGCCGCAGCCCTGCTGCCCGGCTGGGTGCGCGGCCGTCTCCACGATCTCGGCATGGCGTGGGTGCTTCTCGGTCTCTGTGTCCTCTTCAGCGCCCTCACCTGGACCGAGCAGCAGCCGGTCGGTGCCGCGGCCGCCCGCGGCGTGGCCGACGACATCCTCGCCGCCCATGGGCCGGCTCCCCGGGTGCTCGTGGCGGTGCGTGGGCAGCCCGACGACGTCGCCTTCGCCGATTCCGTCGCGGCGCTGCTGCGCCAACGTGGAGCGACGGTGGTCGATGTCGTGAAGGGGGAGCCGCGGGACGCGCGGACGGCGCTCGGCGCGGTGGGTGTCTCCGGGGGACCGCTCGACGTGATCGCGGCGAGCGCCGCGAGCGCCGCCTGGGCGCTGTTCGCCGATCTGCCCGGCACCTTCCCGGCGCTCGGCACGCCGGCGATCGTCCAGCCGCGGCCCTACTCCTGGCCCAACTTCCTCAAGACCGGGAACCTGCTCAACATCGCCAACCAGATCGCGGTGATCGCGATCCTCGCCGTGGGGATGACGCTCGTGATCATCACCGGCGGGATCGATCTCTCCGTGGGCAGCCTGATCGCCCTCGCCTCCGTGGTGACGGCGCTGATCGTCCGCGACCTCGCCGGCGGTGTCGGGGCTGGGGCATGGGGCATGCTGCTGGCCGGGCTCGGCGGTGTGGCCGTCGGCGCGCTCGCCGGCGCGCTCGCCGGCGCGGTGATCGTGGGGTTCGGCATCCCCCCCTTCATCGCCACTCTCGCGATGATGCTCGTCGCGGGCGGTGGAGCGTCGATGCTCGCCGAGGGGCAGAGTGTGTATCAGGTGCCCGACTCCTTCATGTGGCTCGGGCGCGGTGCCGACCTCGGCCTGCCCAATGCCGTGGTCCTCGTGCTGCTCCTCTATGCGGTGGCCCACGTCGTCATGACACGGATGACGTTCGGCCGCTGGCTGTTCGCCGTCGGGGGCAACCGCGAGGCGGCGCGGCTCTCCGGGGTGCCGGTCGCCGGGACGCTGCTGGCGGCCTACGTGCTCTCGGGGGCGCTCGCCGGACTCGGCGGCGTGGTGATGGCCTCGCAGCTCAAGAGCGGCTCGCCGAATTTCGGACAGATGTACGAGCTCTACGTGATCGCCGCGGTGGTGGTGGGGGGAACCAGTCTCGCCGGCGGCGAGGGGAGCATGGTGGGGACGCTCGTCGGCGCGCTGATCATCGCGGTCATCCAGAACGGCATGAACCTCGTCGGCGTCGAGAGCTACACGCAGCGCGTCGTCCTCGGCGCGGTGATCCTCGCGGCGGTTCTCCTCGACCGCTGGCGGAGGGCCTACCAGGCTGTGGATCAACAGCCTGCTGCACCTCACGGATGAGGTGCCGGGAGCGCAGCTCCCGTGACCAGCGCAGCTTTTCACGTGGCCAAAGGCCAAGGATGGACTTTCGCCACGGGCTGCTCCGACACACTCCGCCCGCCCGCGGCACCGGGCTGATCGGCGGCGTGCCGGCCCCGTGCGGCGGCCGAGCGGCCGCTTTCCGGTGGATCCACACCATCCCGGCCGGGAGAGAGGAGTCTGCCGGTTGCCGGCAGACCGCGAGACGGGCCTGCTATCCTTTCCCCGGGGCGGTTCCGTCGGGGCCGCCCGATCCCGATCCCACACCAGTCCCCGGCCCCCGGCTTTCCAGCCCACACCATCCAAAAGGACGACCGGCCATGGCTGCACACCGTGACTCACGGCGACGGTTTCTCGAGCGGACAAGCGCGGTGGTCGGCGGGGCGCTGCTCCCCGCCGCCGGTCACGGGCTGGCGGCCGAGTCGCCGAACGACCGGCCGGTGTTTGCCACGATCGGCCTGCGCAACCAGGGGTGGACGATCACCCAGAAGTCGTTCCCGTTCGCCGATTTCGCCGCCCTCGCCGACGTCGATGCCGGCGTCCTCGGCACCAACGTCGTGAATGTCGAAAAGGCCCAGAGCCGCAAGCCCGACGCCTACGCCGACTACCGGCGGATCCTCGAGCGCAAGGACATCGACGCAGTGATGATCGCCACCCCCGATCATTGGCACACCAAGATCGCCGTCGAGGCGATGCGGTCCGGCAAGGATGTCTACTGCGAGAAGCCGCTCACCCTGACGATCGACGAGGGCAAGCTGATCGAGCGGGTCGTCAAGGAGACCGGCCGCGTCTTCCAGGTGGGCACCATGCAGCGCACCGAATCGGAGGGACGGTTTCTCCAGGCGGTGGCGCTGGTCCGCGACGGCCGCATCGGGACCGTGAAGAAGGTCACCTGCGGCATCAACAGCATGGAGCCCTCGCCGGAGATCCCCGAGGCTCCGGTGCCCAGTGGGCTCGAGTGGGATGTCTGGCTCGGTCCGGCGCCGGCTGTTCCCTACCGGGCGCTGCCGGAGATCCGCCAGGGCTACGGCGGTGGTGTGCCGCTCTACAGCAACTGCCACTACTCGTTCCGCAATTGGCACGAATACTCCGGCGGCAAGCTCACCGACTGGGGCGCCCACCATGTCGACATCGCCTGCTGGGCCCTCGGTGCCACCGACACCGGGCCGAGCCGTGTCACCCCGCTCGACTATTCGCTGCCCGTGCCCTACAAGGCCGGCCATCCGACGGTCGCCGACCGCTACAACGCCGCGACGGAGTTCACGATCCGTGCCGCCATGCCCGGCGACGTGGAGCTGTTCATCACCAGTGGCGGCGACAATGGCATCCTCTTCGAGGGCACGAAGGGGCGGTTTTTCGTCAATCGGGGCAAGATCACCGGCGTTCCGGTGGACGAACTGAAGGAGCGCCCGCTGCCGGAGGGGGCGATCGAGGCGGTGTATGGCGGCCCGGTGAGCGCCAATCACACGGCCAATTTCATCGCGGCCATGCGCTCGCGGAAGCAGCCGATCTCCGATGTCTGGTCGCACAATCGCATGCTCGAGATCTGCCATCTGTCCAACATCGCCATGCGCCTCGGCCGCGAGGTCGCCTGGGACCCGGCGACGAGGCAGATCGTCGGCGATCCCGAGGCCAATGCGTTCCTCTCCCGGGAGAGTCGGGCAGGCTATCGGATCGAGGGGGCATGACCGGGCCCTACGAGGACCTGATGCTCCTCCATGCGGCGCACCAACTCGGGTTCCTCGTGCCGCACGGTGCCTGGTAGCAGCACGGTGCCTGGTAGCAGCACGGTGGCCAAAGGCCAGGGATCGACTTTGACCACGGGCTGTCAGGAGAACAGGCTGAGGAACGTCGTGATCACGATGGCGTTGGTGAAGTCGATGAAGAATGCCCCGACGATCGGGGCCACGACGAAAGCCCGCGGCGCGGGGCCGAACCGCTCGACGAGCGTGTGCATCACCGCCATCGCGTTGGCCGTGGTGCCGAGCATGAAGCCGGTGAACCCGCCGGTCATCACGGCCGCATCGTAGTCGCGGCCCATCACCGGAAACACCAGCCAGCGGCAGAACGCCGCCACCGCGACCGCCTGCAGCAGCAGGTTGACGACCAGCGGTGCGGCCAGGGCGGCGAGTTCCCAGAGCCGGAGGTTCACCAGCGCGATCGTGAGGAACAGTGTCAGACAGACCGACCCGATCCCCGCGGCGAGGTCGTGGGGGATGCGGAACCAGCCGGTCGCGTCGTCGAGATTGCGGAGCAGCGCGCCGGCGAGCATCGCGCCGACGTAGCCGGGGAGCGTCAACCCCGCCCTGACGAATCCCGCGCTGAGGATGCCGCCGGCCGCCATCGCGACGAGCAGCGTCGTGAGCGCCTTGAGGGCATCGCGCACGTCGCCCTCCTCGTCGTGCTCGTCGACCCCGCCCGGGCCGGCGTCGGGCCCACCCGTGAGGGTTTCGGCTTCGTACACCTGTCGCGGGTGGGGGGCCGGTGGCGGCGTGGGGAGGGCGCTCCGGGGGCCGCGCGACCCGGTGCCCTGCAGCCGCTGCCGCTCGAGGAGGTGCGTGGCGATCGGCCCACCGAGGAGGCCGCCGAGCACGATGCCCGCCATCGCCGCCGCGATGGCCAGGCTCTCGGCGGCGGGAACACCCGCGGCCGCGAACTGCGGCGCGAAGGCGAGGGCCGTGGCCGGCCCGCCGGCCAGCGCCGTCGAACTCATCAGCACGCCGAGGAGCGGCGTCTCGCCGAACGCCACGGCGACGCCGATCCCGATGGCGTTCTGCACCACGGCGAGGACGGTTGCGAGGGAGAGAAAAACGAGCGCCTGGCCGCTTCCCGCCCGCAGCAGGCTGACACTCGCGCTCAAGCCGATCGAGGTGAAGAACGCCGTCATCAGCGGCGTCTGCAGAGTGGTGTCGAAACCGATCGTGGCGACCCCGGTGCCCCGGGCGAGCGTGATCAGCGACGCGACCAGCAGCCCCCCGACGACTGCCGCCGGGACGTTGTAGCGCGCCAGTGCCGGCACGGCCCTGACGACGGCGACCCCGAGGAACAGCGTCAGCCCCCCCGCGGCGAGTGTCTGGACGAGATCGAGTTGGATCATGGACGTCGCCCTGCATCCCGTGGCCCGGGCGAAGGATAGGATGCACCGACGCGGTTCCGCAATCGGCGTCGGCGGATCGATCATGGCTGCCACTTGCGGAGGTGAGCAGACGCGGGCCCCGTGAGCGGGGCCGGAAGATCCATCGGGCACGACCGATCGTTCACGCCTGCGCCGACGGTCCGGCCGGCGCATCGAGGAACAGGTCGGCGAACTCGGTGGCGTGGTCCGCCGTGCCCTCGAGATCGAACTCCTCGGCGAGCGTCGATCCGATCCACGACTGGAGCGGCCGGGCATCCCGCGCCTCCGCGGCGTGGGTGGCGACCTCGCTGGCGAGGTTGAGCAGGTCGTACACGCGGCACTTCACCGGCAGCAGTCGCTGGCGCCGCGGAGGCAATGTGTCGATGTTGGTGATCCCGTAGAACTCCTGGATCCGACCGGTGAGCTGGTCGAACGACTCGATCACCGCCGTCTTGCGTTGCGGATCGATGAGCTTCGTCTTCACGAGGTGGCGATGGAGCAGGTGGGCCTCGCGCACGGAGGCCCACGACGCCTGCGCCGCCTGGAAACGCTCACGGAGCGCGGCATAGCCGTCGGCATGGTCGAAGCACTCGATCGCCCGGGTCAGCGTGTGGAGGGGATTGCGGCTGGCGGGCACGTCGCTGGCAAAGGCGCGGTGGTAGCCGACGACGCCGTTGACGCAGATCAGCCGCAGCAGCGCCACGTGGATCCGCGGGCTGCCGAACCCGTCCACCGGCACGTCGAGCGTGAAACGGTTCGCGAAGTCATCCCCGCCGATCGCCAGGGCCTGCGTGCCGCTCCGCGGCGTGAACGTGCAACTGACGACGCCGTCGCGGTAGAAGGGGTTCTCGGCGCCGTGGGAGCGGACGAGGCCGCGCAGGTCGCCGATCGTCAGCAGCGGCTGATCGGGGTGCGAGACGGCGAGGGCCACCGGCGGCCCCTTCGCGGGGTGCTCCACCATCACGCGGAGGCGGTCGTCCCGCGAGACGTCGCAGATCCGCTGGAAGACCTCCTCGGGGCGGAAGTAGCGGAACGTGCTCGCGCCGAACCGGTAGCGTGCGAACACCGACTTCCAGAACCGCGGGGAGACGACGCACTGCGCGCCGTCGATGTCGACGAGAGCGCGGTCGGGCAGAGTCGTCTCGCCACGCCGGCCCGCCGATCCGCCCGGGGCGGCGCTCACCTTCAGTCGGCCGAGCGTCGTCACGTACGGCTCGACACGCACCCGCCCGTCGCCGTTTCCGTCACCGTTTCCGATTCCCTGCCCGACCATGATGCAGCCCTCCCTGTTGCCCGTCGAATCCTCTCACCCGATCCACCCGCTCCGTCCCCGTCTCACCATGTGCCGTCGTCGATCCACGATGCCTGCTTCTCGCGCCGCGGGCGCTCGAAGCGGTCGCGCGCCTCCTCGAGGCGGTAGTTCCAGCTCCGGATGGCGCGGAGACCGGGCCGGCGCGGTCGCCGCCCGCGTCGCGCGGAGCCCTTGGTTCCCAGCTCCTCGGCTTTCGAGATCCGCACGAGCAATTCGAGCATCCGTGTGGTGGCCCGTTCGACGCGGTCGTTGAGGCCGATCGAGTGCCAGCCGTCGTCGGTCTGCACGTACTGCACGGCGGGCGTGGCCGTCGCGGTGAACGGATGCTTCGTGGCCCGGCACTGGACGATTTGCTTGAGCGGCACACCCTCCACACGGCGGAGCACGCGACCGGCCATCTGCACGGCCGGCCCCTTGCCCGACGGGCGGCAGAAGACGGTCTCCAGGCCGGGGCAGTCGAAGCCCTCGGCGAGCACCGCGACGGAGAGGATGACCGTGCAGGCGCCCTGCTCGAAGCGCTCGATCTGCGCCTCCCGGTCGCTCGAGCCGGTGACGACCTCGCAGGCCACGCCAGCCGCCGCGAGGAGCGCCGCGCAGGCCCGGCACTCGGCGATCGTCCGGAAGAAGACGAGCGAGCGGCCCCAGCGCCTCGGTTCGCGGAGCCAGGTGGCGGCGACCGACTCGGGGGAATACGACGCGATCGTGTGGTGGGCGAACGGGCTCAGGAAGCCGTCGAGGACGAGTTGGCGGATCCCGGCGTCGCGGACCGACCGCTCGAAGCAGAGGCCATGGCGGTCGGCGCGCCATGGGGTGGCGGAGAGCCCGAGCACCTTCTTGGCACCGACGGCCGCGTGGAGGGTGGCCATGCTCCGCGTGGCGTCGTGCTGGGCCTCGTCGACCACGAGCAGATCGGCGGCGGGTGGGTTGCGGTCGAACATCGAGACGGTCGCGAGGTCGACACCGAACCCGCGCTCCTCGTTCTCCCGTTGCACCTGGGCGAGCAGGGTGCGCCGCATCGCGGTCCAAGCGACGCGCATGCCGAGGCATTCCTGCGCCCACTTGGCGACGAGCAGGCCGATCACGGTCTTGCCGCTGCCGGTCGGGCTCTCGACGATCACCGACCGTGCTGCGGGCAGGGTGACGTGGCGGTCGGCATGCGGGCCCGAGAGCATCTCGATGACACGGCTGACGACGCGCTTCTGGTAGTCGCGGGCCTCGATGCGGACGCTGGCGGCGAGGGTGGTGACGAGGCGATCGAGCGCGTCTGCCGGGCCGGCGCCGGCACTGTCGGTCGCCGCCGCCACCAGTGCCGCGGGCGCGGTTGCGCGGCGCCGCGTGCGCAGCGTGGTGGCCGGCGATCGGGAGCGGCGGCGGGTTGTGGGCATGATCGGGCTCCGCTGGCGGGCTGGCCGTGGGGAGGGCCAGCCGTGGCTGCCGGGGGTGTGGCCGCGTCGCGGTCGCTCGAACGGAGCGCGCGGTCGGCGCTTCGTGGGCGATCGCACGGGATCGACGTCGACGGGAGCTGCGGACGCTCGCGTGGCGACGATGGCGACGATTGTCGGTGGGCTCGTGTCGGTGGGCCTCGCGCCTCACCGGACCGTTCTGCCCAGCGTACCGCCACTCTCGCGAAGATTCCCCCCTGGCAAGATGGGTAAGCGCTTTTTCAGGGGGGAGCGGGTGACGAGGGCCCGTGGAGGGGGTACTCAGCCACCGCCGGGCGGTCGGGTGTCGATCCGCTGGAGCGCGGCGTCGGTGCGGATGTAGAGGGCGCCGTCGACGGCCGCCGGCGTGGCGAAGATGCGGCCGTCGAGCGTGTTGGTCGCCTCGAGTGCGAAGGTGCGACCGGGGACGATCACCGACGTCGCCCCCTCCTGGTTGGACACGTAGATGTGCCCCCCAGCGGCAAGCGGCGACGAGCAGAAGTTGCCCCCCAATCGCTCGCTCCACACGACGTCGCCGGTCCGCGCGTCGAGGCAGGTGGCGATCCCCTTGTCACCCACCATGTAGAGTTCGTTTCCGACGACCAGCGGCGAGGGGATCGTCGGCACCCCCTTCTTCACACGCCAGACGACCTCGGGGGTGGTCCCGACCACCTTCACCGCGAGCAGCTCCGCCTGCATGTAGCCGGTGATCATGTAGATCAGGCCATGTGCCGTCACGGGGCGCGGCACGGTCGAGAAGCCGAGCACGCCGTAGCCGAGTTTCCAAAGCTCGCGGCCGGTGGCGGGATCGTAGCCGTAGAGCCAGTCCGCGCCGGGCGACACGAGCACGTCGCGGCCGTCGAGTTCTGCGACCAGCGGCGTGCCGTAGGCCTTGCGGAGCTGGGGATCGTCACGCAGCGTGCCCGATCGCGGCGTCCGCCAGGCGACGTCGCCGGAACGGGTGTCGAAGGCCACCACCTCCTGCCGGTCCTTGCCGTCGCAGTGGACGATGAGCCGGTCATGCCACAGCACCGGCGTGCTGCCCGGGCCGTTTTCGTGGTCGAGGCGGATGGCGCGCGACGTCCAGACGACGATCGCGGTGGCGGTGTCGATGCACGCGGTGCCGAAATCGCCGAAGTGGCAGTAGAGCCGGCCGGCATCGAGCACCGGCGACGGGGAGGCATAGGAGTTGAGGGTGTGGATCGGCTGTGGATCCTCGACGGCGAACAGTTCCACGTCGTGGAGCAGACGGCCCGTCGCCCGGTCGACGCACAGGGCGTGGAGCCGCACCGTCCCCGCCACGTTGACCGGCTCGCCCGCGGTGCGACCCGCCAGCCGGCGAGCGCGGGCTTCAGCCGAGGGCTCCACTTCGATCGCCGTCGTCAGCCAGATCTGGTCGCCGGCGATGACCGGCGAAGACCACCCGCGCCCGGGGAGGGGGGTCTTCCAGGCGACGTTGTCCTGCTCGCTCCAGGCGACGGGGAATGGCCCGGCGGAGCCATGGCCCTGGCCATCGGGGCCGCGCCACTGCGGCCACTCGGCCCCGGCAGCGATGCCGACGGCCATCACGAACCCCGTGGCGACTGCCCCGAACGAGGCGACCCGCGGGAGAAAACCGGGAACATGGTGATCGGTCACGGGGGCGCCTGCAGGCTCTGTTCGGGGGCGGTCACACGTCGCTGCACCCCGCATTCTGTGCGGGCCCGGAGGAGGGCGTCCACTGCGGCCTGGTCGGCCATGGCGATCAGCGCTTCCGTGGTGACCGCGGCCCGGATCGCTCGCCCCCGGAGGGCGGATTCACGAGTTCCAGCTTCGTGCGCCGCGGCAATTGCTTGATCGCCGCCTCACGCTTCAGTGCCATCGACCGCGAGGGCTGCGGCTCGGAGTGGACGAGTCGCACCGGCAGGCGGCTGCGGGTGTAGCGGGAGGCGCGGCCGGCGGCATGGGCGCGGAGTCGGCGCGCCAGGTCAGTGGTGATCCCGGTGTAGAGCGATCCATCGCGGCAGCGGAGGATGTAGACGACCCAGGGGCTCGGGGCGGGGTTCATCGGTGGGCCGGCAGACTGGCGATCACGGTCCACTCGGTGGGGGGGCGGGCGGTGGTGACCGCTTGGCGGCCTTGCTCGCATGGCGTCCGCTCCCGTCGCCGTCGTCGAGCACGCCGCCGGCCGGATCGAGGGCCGCCAGCGCGGCGGCGAGCCGCTGGCGCGCCTCCCGGCTGGTGTCGGTGTCGTCGGCCGGGGGCACCAGCGGCTCGGTGAAGGGGGCGTCGCGCATGTCGAACAGGTCCCCCTTCTGGTCGAGCTTCCATCCGGTGTCGCGCACGTACCAACTCCGGGCGAGCTGGACGAAGGCCCACGGCCGTGGCCGGGCCGGCAAGCCGCGGAGCTGCGCGGCGAAACTGTGGCCGTCGATCATGTGGCCGGCGGGGAGTGTCGCGCCGGCGAGCTCGGCGAACGTGGGCACGAAGTCGGTGGAGTCGATCACGTCGGCGGACACGTCTCCCGCGCGGGTCGTACCCGGCCAGTTGACGATCAGTGGCACGAGCGCTCCCCCCTCGAGCATCGAGCCCTTCTGGCCGGCGAGCCGCCGGCCGCCGATGGTGGCCTCGTCGGCGTGCGCCTCGCCGGTGCCGTTGTCACCCATGAAGACGACGAGCGTCTGCTCGCGGAGTCCGAGCCGCTCGAGCGCCGCGACCAGCCTGCCGACGAGCGTGTCCATGTAGGCGATGTTGTCGGCGAGGAGGTCGTCGGGGGCCGGCCCGCTGTCGGGGGTGCGCGCGAGGTCCGAGTGGACGTGGGACAATGAGTAGTAAACGAAGAACGGCTCGTCGCGGTGGCGGGTGATGAAATCGACCACGTGGGCGTGCATCAGATCCGGGAGGTACTGGCCGTCGGCGAGAGGGTGTTCCCGACCGTCGACCCGATAGGTGCGGGCCTTGGCGGTCGTGTTCCAGTAGACGCCGCTCCCGCGGAAGGTGAGTGAGTCGTCGAAGCCGAATGCGGCAGGCTGCAGCGGAAGCTGGCCCCACTTGCCGACGCAGGCGCTCACGTATCCGGCCCGGGCGAGATGGGCCGGGATCATCGGCTCGGCCTCCGGACGCATCCTGCCGACGGCGTCCTGATTGGTGGCGCCGGTGCGGAACGGATACCGCCCGGTCATCACGAGGGCCCGTGAGGGGCCGCAGAGGGGGGCGGTGTAGGCACGCGTGAAGCGGATGCCACCGGCGGCCAGCGCGTCGAGGTGCGGCGTGCGGTAGCGGTCGGCACCGTAACATCCGACGTTGCCGATGCCGAGGTCGTCGGCGAGGATGAAGATGATGTTGGGCTTCGGGGGGGCAGGGGTCGCGGTGCCCGAGAGGCAGGCGCAGGCAAAGGCGATCGCGGCGAAGACGCGCGTCATGGCTGGGCACCGTGGCGGTGGAGGGTTTGGCAGGAGGCCGGAAACGAACGGACCGATGATATCGCGCCGCGCCGCACTTCCGGCGGCCGGGGTCGGCTCGGCAGTGGGTATGCTGCCGCCATGACGACTCCCTCACGCCGCCGGGTGCTCCGCCGTGCCGCCGCCGTCGCGGGTGGCGGATTCTTCGCCGCTGCCGGCGTGGGGCACGCGGTGGCACGGCAAGCGCGGATCGACCCCGACGCCCTTTCCCGCCTGCGCGGCGCGCTCGCCGGCCGACTCGTCGTGCCCGATGACGACGGTTATGCCGCCGCCCGCCGGGTCTTCTACTGGAATCCGCGCACCGAGACCCTGCCCACCGCGATCGTGCGGTGTGCGAGCGAGGACGACGTGGCGCGGGCCGTCGAGTTCGCCCGCCGGCACGATCTGGAAATCGCCGTCCGTGCCGGCGGACATGCCCACCTCGGCTGGGGCGGCTCGAATGGGCTGGTGATCGATCTGGCGCCGCTCGCGTGGATCACGGTTGATCCGCTGCGCCGGGTCGTCCATGCCGGCGCCGGCGCACTCGGCGGTGCGATCGCGCGCGCCGCCGCGGCCGCGGGGCTCGTGCCGGTGCTCGGGCAGTGCCCCGGTGTCGGCGCCACCGGGGTGATCCTCGGCGGCGGCCTCGGCTGGCTCGCGGGATCGTTCGGCGCGTGCTGCGACAGTCTTCTCGGCGCCCGCCTGGTGACCGCCGACTCGCGGACGGTCACCGTCGACGGTGGCCGCGCCCCGGATCTCCTCTGGGGGCTGCGTGGCGCGGGTGCCAACTTCGGCGTCACCACGTCGTTCACGGCGCGGCTCCATCCGCTCGGCCGGGTTCTCGGCGGCGACATCCACTATGCCGTGGCCGATGCCCGGGCCGTCCTCCGCGGCTTCCGCGCTTTGATGGAGTCGGCCCCCGATTCCCTCCAGGCGACGCTCAACCTCACCCCCGGTCCGCGCGGGCTGTTCGTCAGCCTCTGCCAGTCGGGTGACGAAGCGGCGGCGGAACGCACGCTCCACATGCTCCGCACGATCGCCCGACCGACGCGCGAGGCGGTGCGTTGGCAGCCGTACGCCGACCTCGCCGAGAAGGCGGCGGCCACCAACCCGGGCGACGCCCCGGCCCCGGCGTGGCGCGCGATCGAGACGGTCTACCGCGACAGCATCGACGACGAAATCATCGGGATCATCGTCGACCAACTTGGCCGCGCGACCCCCGACACGATCCTCGGTCTGAGCCACTTCATGCACGGCGCGGTCTGCAGGGTGGAGCCGACCGCGACCGCCTTCCCGCACCGCCGGGCCCATTCCGTCCACCTGCGCCTGGCGACCACATGGAGCGATCCGCGCCACTCCGATGAGCGGTTCGCGCAGGGGGAGGAGTGGCGGCGCCTCCTCCGGCCCGCGGCCGACGAACGGATCTATGCCAATTACCAGACCTATGTGGCGCCGGCCGGCGCGGCGGCCGTGTTCGGCGACAACCACGCCCGACTGGTGGCGTTGAAGACGATCCACGACCCGGACAACACGTTCCGCCGGAATGCCAACGTCGCCCCGGCACGGGGGTGAGGAACGGTTCCGGTCGGCAGCCGGTGGCCCACGTCCATCCATGGCCCTTGGCCACCCCTGCCGACGCGCGCGACAGGCGTGGGGTGTCAGAGCCCTTCGGTGGCCTTGGCGATGGCCTGTTCCAGTTCGTCCCAGGCGTGCTCGGCGTCCTGACGCAGGTGGTCCCAGGCGTCGGCCGTCCCCTCCATCGCCTTCTCGAACTTCGCCTGGACCAGCTGACGCCGCGCGACGAGCGCGGCGATCTTCTCCCGCCACTCCGCCTGTGCCGCCTCTTCGAGCTTCATCACCTTCATCCGGATGACGTCGATCTCGGCGTCGAACCGCTCGAGCTTCCGCGCGAGCAGTTGCTTGAAGCCATCGCGGTCGGCCTCGCCCGCAGGCGCCTCGGGGGACTCGGGCGCACTCGGCACGGTCTCCGGAACGACCTTCTGGACGGTGTGCTCGACCGGTCGAGGCCCGCAGCCGAGTGTCGTGACGACCAGCGCGAGGCCACCGAGCGAGGCGGGCTGCCGGGCGGCCTCGCGGAGCCAATGAACGAGCCGCGGGGAGATTGGGCACACCATGGAAGGCTCCATCGGGGGTGAGGGGGGGCGGACGTGTCGAACGCTAGCCAACTGGGCCGTGCTCGGGCGCTGCCGCCGATCGCGGCCGCTCCCCAGGCAGGTTTCCGCAGGGACACTTCGCTGCGGTGTCGGTGGCGCGTCTCCACCCGCCGCCCGTCGCCACCGGCCTCGTGCGCCGACCCAGGTGCTGCTGCGGTGGGGCGTGCAGCGGGGAACCGCGCTGATTCCCAAGACGTCGCGGCCGCAACGCCGCGCCGAGAACCTGGCCCTGTTTGACTTCTCCCTCGCGGCGGCTCAGTTGGCGGCGCTCGAAGGGTTCGACGAGGGACGACGACGCAACGACCCTGGCGTGTTCTGTGAGCGGGCATTCGGCACGTTGTTCTCGATCGACGAGTCACCAGCCGACCCGACGACCGGCCATCGGGCCCGCCGCCGGTCGGCTGGTCAGCGTGCGGATCACCCGCTTCAGGTAGCCGGATTCGGGTAGCCCTCCGGCAGGGTGGCAACCTCGCATTCTCCCGTCGGCGGCAACCGTGTAGATAGTCGTCGTACAGGCTCGAGAAACGAACATGGAGGTTGCACGATGATCATGCACGGTGGAGATGGAGTCGGGCTCGATGGCATCCCCGGCGGCGTCGCTTCCGCGATCGCGGCCCCGCGATCGGGCAGGCTGTTGGGTCGCGTGGTTCAGCGCGCGGCGGTGGCGTCGGCCACGGTGGTGCTCGCGGTGGCGACCACCCTGGTGCAGGCCGGCCCGCCGTCGCTGAGTTCCAATCCGGCGAACCTGGCGATCTTCCCGACCCGCGGCCAGAGCCCCGAGCAGCAGAAAGCCGACGAGTCGGCCGCCTACGACTGGGCGTCGCAGCAGACCAAGTGGGATCCCTACCAGGCGAAGGCCGTGCTCGATCAGCAGGGGCACACCTCCGCGGAGGCGGCGAGTGCCGCACGCGGCGGCGCCGTGAAGGGAGCGGCGGGTGGGGCCCTGCTCGGCGTCACGATCGGGGCGATCGCCGGTGACGCGGGCAAGGGGGCCGCGATCGGCGCTGCGACGACGGGTCTCACCGGCGGGATGCGTTCGCGGCGCGCGGTCAAGGCGGCGGGCGGTGACTCGGCCGCGGCGGTGGCCGCGTTCCAGCAGCAGTTCGGGGTCTGGACGAGGAACTACATGGCGGCCATGGAGGCCAAGGGCTACACGGTGCGGTGATGCCGCACCGGCTCCCCATCCGGGGCGCGGGGTTGGCCCCGCCCCGGACGGGCCACGTGCGACCAGTGTCCGGCTGGTGATGCCCCGGACGGTGAACGACATCCGACAATCAAGGGAGTGGATCGATGGCGACGAGCATGCGGCGGACGGCGATGGCAGCCGTGCTGGTGAATCTGACGGCCAATGTGGTGCTCTGTGGCGGCGCGTGGGGAGGCGAGGCGTGGATCTGCGCCGTGGCCAGCGCAGTCGCGGTGGACGAGGACGGTACGGTCGGTCCTCCCGAGCTGGGCGACCGCGAGCGGCCGACGTTTTTCCGGGTCGATCCGGTCAAGAAGGAACTGACACTCCTCGCCCCGAAGTCCCGGCGCGGCGAGGTCACGAAACTCCACAGCGTCACGGAAGCCGACGGTGTGACGGTTTTTTCCGGGGTGGAAAACGGCCGCGGTGTGAGCCTGATCATCAGCGCCACCGGTCACCTGACGCTGTCGGTGGTGAGTGACGGCGTCGTCTGGTCGGTCTTCGGCCACGCCCTGCCCGAGGCGGAAGCGACGCTGCCGAAGGAATAGCGGCCGGTCGCACCGCCGCGCCGTGGGGGGAGTCGGCTTGATATCCTGGGGCACCCCTCGGTGCCCCAGGAACCCCACTCCCATGGCCGTCGCACGCAGCCGTCCGATCGGGATCCTGCTGGCGCTGGCCCTCGGTCTCCTGACTGGGGCCGGCGCGCCGGCCGCCGACCTCCCGCGCTTCACGGTGCCGGGGTACGAAGCCGAGATGCGCGCCCTCGACGAGCTCCACGCGCTCCACCACGACGCCGCCTTCTCCGACTGCACGCTCTGGGACGTCTGGCTGCCGCAGGCCACGCTCTGGGCGTCGGCGACGAAGCGGGAACAGTATCGGCGGGCCCTCCTCGGCCGGCGC
>SXGQ01119704.1_pt1 | contig 54362 bp, 88 predicted proteins | sample 3178371 | NCBI WGS metagenome assembly SXGQ01 (sample SAMN11356859, study PRJNA531348) | freshwater metagenome | isolation source: freshwater sample F1-20 | place: China: Fuxian Lake, Yuxi | collected 2017-12-25
GGTATTCGGGCTTCCTCCGGTAGAGGCACCGAAGAACCCGCCGATACCGCCAGCCGCGCCGGATCCGGAGCCGTTACTGCCCGCCCCGCCGCCGCCGACTATGCCCTGTCCGCCGATGCCCCCGACACCAGCCTGTCCCGCGCCACCGCCGCCCGAGGTCCCCGTGCCGCCCGAGTTGGCTCCTCCTCCGGCTGCTCCCGCCCCGCCATAGGAAAGCATGAACGTGCTCGCTGCCCCGCCTATCTGCGCCCCGCCGCCCGATCCGCCGCCGCCACCGCTCCCGAAGGATCCGGCTGCTCCGTTCGAGTTCGCGCCTCCGCCGCCGCCGCCACCTGCGATTAGTGACGAGTATTGGGACAGCCCGCCCGCGCCGCCGCTACTCGCACCGCCAGCGCCGACGATGACGCGCGTCGCCGCCGGAACCCAGCCCTGCGCGACTCCGCCTGCACCGCCGCCGCCGCCGCCCTGCGTCCCTGCCGCAGCGGGCGTACCGCCGCCGCCGCCGCCGCCAGCGACCACCGCGTACACGAACGCCACACCCGCAGGGATAGTGATCGTGGACGTCGACGTGACCGTGTGCCGCAACTTCAACTTCGCCGGATCGACACCCGCCGCAGGAGGGAAAGACGAGACAGACATCAGGCGATCTCCACTCCGGCGATGTGCAGATCCACGGACGTAGCCGACGCGCCGCCCTGGATCGTCTGCGTCGCCGCGATCGGCTGCTTCAAGTCGAGGACGTACGTCGTGTTCGCAGGCACCGCCGCCGCCGAGAGGATGTCGATCCCGTTCAGGAACACCGTCACCGTCGCGTCAGTCGCCGCCGTGTTCACCGCCACGATCTGCGTCACGACTGTCGTCGTCGCCGCAGGCGTCGTGTACAGAGTCGTCGTCGTCGTGGTCGTAGCCGCCCCGCGGAACAGGGCCTTCGCGGTCGCAGCCATTATGCCCACGCTCCCATCAGGGTCATGATCTCGATCTCATTCGCGTCATCAGCGAGGTACTGGATGTCACGCGGCACGTTCGGGGTGTCGGATCCTGCCGGGTAGCGCAGGCCGAGGTTCGTCTCAGGCATCAGGCGCAGGCTCCTCGACAGGCGCGGGCTCCGGCGGGGCGGTCCATACGCCGTCGATAAGGGTCCAGCCGACCCACGGCTCACCCTCAGTCTCCACCGCATACAAGCCCGTGACCTCCTCAGCGATCTCCTGCGAGTCCGCCACGATCACGTTCTGCACGGTCGAGCCGTCATGAATAGCGAAGTTGGGCATGTTTCCTATTCTCCTCATGAGTAGTACCGAACTATGACTCGTCCGCTACCCCCGGCGAACCATCCTCCCCCTCCGCCGTCGCCCGTGTTAGCCGCACCAGCAGCGGGTGAGAACCCGGTGCCCTGCCCGGTTCCTCCCTTTCCGTATCCGAGAAGACCGGGACCGCCCGCCTGAACGGACGTAAGTTCGGCGCTTGCCGTACCCGCCGACCCGTTTCCTCCCCATTTATTCGCCGCTACTCCGCCGTTCCCCAGCCCAGCGTTACCGCCTGCTCCTCCGCCGCCGCCGCCACGCGCACTTCCCGATGCCGGGGTATTTATACCCGCCCCGCCGCCGGGTCCTCCCGTGATTCCAGAGCGTCCTTGCCCGTGACCGCCAGGAGCCGAAAGAAGGCTTCCGAAAGACGAGGTTCCGCCGTCAGCCGCGGCGGTAGCGCCGCCGGAACCGACTGTTACGGAGACAGTATTGACGCCGCTAACGCTAACTATGTCGTCTACAACCGCTCCTCCGCCGCCGCCACCACCGTAGGATGTCTGAGAGCCAGGGACGGTCCCCCCTGCCCCTCCGCCTCCGACCGCGATGACTCTGACCCACCTGACACCGGGGTTAGTCCAAGTTCCTGAGGAGTTGAAGATCTCCTCGGTGAAGGTCTGAATGGAAGATGGAACAGCAACTCTACTGATTCCCATTACGAGATCTCCGTCCCGAACAGGGAAAACGAAAGATTCGCGTTCCCCGCATACACGGTGATGACATCCGCAGCGTCCACGGTGATACCGAGGGACAGGCCCACGATGTCATTCGCAGCGATCGCCGTGTCCGACCCGATGTAATGCTGGTTCGCGAGCGCGGCACCGTTCGGGCGCACCGCGATCCGGAACGTCGTCGCCGACGCGCCGCGGTTGCAGACCACGATCGACGAGATCACGACCTGCGTAGCCGCTGGCACCGTGTACACGTCCGTGTTCGTGGTAGCACCGGGAGCCGACTGCCCCAGCACCTTGTACGCGATCGGCATCAGCCTCTCCTAACCCGGGTTGTCTTGTGTCTCACGGGGGTGCGTCTCAGTCTACCGTCGCTCACGCCGCCCCCGTGAACAAGAACGGGTGCGGATCCCGCACCTCCGCGGCCTCCGCGGTCACCTGCGCGGCCTGCGCCGTAGCCGCCGACGCGGCAGCCGAGGTCGCGATCCCCTGGACCGCCGCCACAGTCGCGAGGATCGGTGCGGTCAAGAACGCCGTGTACGTCGCCGGGCCCGCAGCGAGCGCCGTGTACGTCGCGTACCCGACAGGCACCGAGTCATACTGCAACGTCAGGATGACGCCCGTCGTCGGAGGAGTCGTATCCACCACGGCCTCGGCAGCCGTAACCCGCTGCTCCAAGGCGACATAGTTCGCCTGCGCCGCCATACCCACATACGCCGTGATCGCGGGCACCGGGGCCAGGTCAGCGAGATCCGCCGATACCCCCGTGGCCTCCTGATAGGAAACCGCGACGTAGTAGGCGTACGTCTGGTCATCGAACTCCGCGTAGGTCAGCGGCTCCGGCAGCGTGATCGAGAACGTGCGGCCCCCCGCGAAAGACTCCGTGACCGTGTAGGTGAACGTCTCGTGGAAGTCAGGATCATCCGACGACGGCAGCACCACCGAGAACTGCCCGTTCGCGTCCAGCGTCGCGTAGTACGCGGAGGGCACGAGGATCTGATCCGCGAGCGCGTTCCGCAGCGTCTTCGGCACACGGAAGATCACCTGCCCGGCGATCGGGTTCCCCTGGAAGTCCACATAGGTGCCCGTCACCGTGACGAGTGAGATGTTGCCAGCGAGCGCCACGTCAGATCCCCAGGAACACGAAGGGGTGCAGGATCCTCGCCTCCGCAGACGACGCCGCGGTCGCCGCCGTGGTCGCCGCCGTCTGCGCTGCCGCCACCTGCGCCGCCGCGCCTTGCACGACCGTGGTCACCGTCTCGATCGTCGTCACGCGGCCTTCGAGGGTGTTGAACACCGCGAGCAGGACGTAGGTGTTCGCCTCCGTGGACCCGGACGGCACCGCAGGAGCCATATCCGCGAGGTTCTGCGTCGCAGGCGACGCCGGAAGTGTGATGTCGTACGTCCGCCCCCCCGTGAACGCCTCCTCGACCCGGTAGGTGAACCCGGTCGGAGACACGGACACGTCATCAGTCGCAGGAAGCACCACGGTGAACGCGCCGTTCGCGTCGAGATCGACCGTGATCGTCTTCGGGATGATGACCTGATTCGCCACGGGATCCGTGAGGATCGAGCGCGGCGTGAACTTCACCTGCCCCGCGATCGCGGCACCGGACACGTCCACGAACTGCCCGCCGACCGTGACCGTGGACAGGTTAGGTGTAAGCGGCACGGCTACTCCTCACCGTCAGGGACGACCCACGAGTAAGCGTCGAGATCGAACACCGCATCCGGGCTCGGGCTCGGAGAGGCCATGAACAGATCCAGGCCGCGGTCATAGAACATGCCCTGCCCCGGGTAGGTGCCGCGGAACGGCGTGCCGCCGAGAAGGTGAACACCGCTGCGCGTGTTGTACGAGCAGCGCAGCCACTCACCCGGCATCCCGCACTCCGCCAGGTAGACGTTCACCGCCTGCTCGTCGTCCTCATCCACAGACACGCTGTTCACCACGACGACCTCAGCCACGATGTCGTCGTCGGTCAGCCTTGCGTAGTGCGCCATTAGCCGATCACCACAATCACGATTCCCGAACCCCCCGCGCCAGCGGACTGCCCTGAGCGTCCGCCGCCACCGCCGCCGCCCGTATTCGCGGTCCCCGAAACTCCCGCAGCGTTATTACTGCCGCCCTTGCCGCCACCGCCTGCGCCACCGTTACCACCGTTCGTACCTGTCTGACCGCAGCCGCCACCGCCGCCCGCGTAGGTGACCGAGGAGCCCGTTATCGAGTTCGCGGATCCCGCGCCGCCTGCACCGCCGTTCGCCGTGTCACCCGTGCCGCCAACCGCCGAAGCACCGCCACCGCCCGATCCGAACGTGCCGCCGAACCCGCCGCCTGCGCTCCCCTGCCCCGCGACCGCAGGCCCGGCTGTCCCCTTGTTGCCCGCGGTACTGTTGCCGCTGCCCGCGCCGCCTCCCGATCCTCCCGAGAACCCGGAGTTCTGCCACGCGATGGTTGCATTAGCCCCCCCGCCGCCGCCACCGCCGAACGCGAAGTGAGGACCGACGCGACTCGTCACACCTGTATTAGCCCCGATGTTCGCGCTCACCGCGCTAGGACCGCCGCCCCCAACTGTGACAGTAAGCGTACCCGCCGGAAGGAGCGCGTTCGCTTCATAGATGTATCCCCCGGCCCCGCCTCCGCCGCCGTCACCGTTGCCCTGGAAGCATCCCCCGCCACCGCCGCCTCCGACCACGAGAATCTCAGCGAAACCAGCGCCCGCGACCGTGATCGTCCCCGATCCCGTGAACGTGTAGATCGTCTTGCCTGGGCGAGCCGCGGTGTTCACCGTCGCGCCGGATGATCCCGATACTGCGGCCTTGCCGACACCGCCGCCGCTGAACGCGAACCCTGCGAACGTTGGCATGTCACGCCGCCCTAGTGATGCCCTCGATCACCGTGAACGTGGCAGCGCCCGTCTTGATGATCGTGGCCGTGTAGATGTCGATCGAGTTCGCGTTACCCGAGGTCGGCGCGGCACCGCCGATCCACTTCGGAGTCACCGCCGAACCGTCCACTTGGAAGCCTGTCTGGTAGTACGCCGTAGCGCCGTTCGTCACGAGGAACGCGACCGTGATCGACTGTCCCGTGGACAGGACCGAGTTCAGCGTCGCCGCGCCGCTCGCCCGCACGTTCAGCGTCCAGTTCGCCGAGGCGTTCGTCGTGTAGTACAGGACGCCCTGCGTCGCCGCATCGAACGCGATCGTGCCCGTCGCTGCCGTGGCGGAGATCGTGACTGTCTCCTCCGGGCTCGTGAAGATCGGAGAGACGAGCGGCGCGTTCACGAGCGGCGCATACGTCGATGTCGCGGTCGCCTGCGTCAGATACGTCGAAGCCGCAGCCGAGAGCGATAGATACGTCGAGGCCGCGGTCGCAGCCTTCAGATACGCCGCCTCCACCGCATTAGCGAGCGCCAGCAGGTCCGAGGGCACGTTCGCTGAGTCAGTCGAAGACGGATACGGGAGCCCGCCAGGAGTCGTGGGCACTTCTCGAACCTCCCCTAGATGTGCCTAGCGGCGGGGCCAGCGAGGATCACCCGCTGAACCCCGCCGCTCAGGCTGGACAGAACTGCGGTCGTACTAGGCGACCACGGTGTTCATGAAGTAGCCGAGATCGCTCGACACGACCTTGTGATCGAACGCCGTCTCAGCCTCGACACGAGCAGCCTTCAGGTGTTCCATGCGGAACTGCGACGTACCGATCGTCTGACCGAGGCCACCCGACACACCAGTCCACGAGAAGATGTAGCCAGCGGACGGCGTGAGCAGGCCCGGGTTCGATGCGACGTGCAGGAGGCACGCGACCTTGCCCGTGGAGAAGGCGTACGCCTCCGAGGCACCCTCGGCGTTCGTAGCCTTGACCGACTTCGCGACGAGCACACGATCGACCTCGAACATGCGAGCGAGCATGTCAGCGGTCACCGTCTGCGCGGTCGTGTACTTGATGCGGTCCACGATGTCCGGGTGGTTACGCAACTTGCGGAACACGTCGTACCCGAGCACGAGGGTATTGGCCTCCATGCCCGTGTTCGACAGGATCGTGGCCTTGCCAGCCTCGACGTCCTCGATCGGATCCGAGTTGGCGTAGTCGCTCCACTGCTTGAACTCGCCCGCACCGGGAGCGCCTGCGACACCAGCAACGTCGGTGCCCCACACGCTCGTGGTGAGGTAGTCGCTCACGAACTGAAGTTCGCGGCGCACGAGCATCCGCATCGTCACGAACTCGGCAGCCTCACGAAGCGGGTTCAGCGGGGCGTCAGCGTTCGCGAGCGTCTGATCGTCCACGTCCTTATGGAACGCGAACACGTCAGCGGAGTAGGTGTCCGTGGTCAGGCCGTAACCCGATCCAGCGGACTCGGTGCCGGGAGCGCGGCGCTGCGCCTCGTCACGGAACCAGTCATTCTTGGTGTACTTGAAGTACTTGTCGGACTTCTTCTCGACAGGCACGACAGGGAACACCTTGTCGGCGATGAAGTTCTCCGCACGCTGCATGTACGCGACCGAGATGTTGGTCAGGATCGCATCAACGTGAACGGAGTTGATGTTCGGCTGCGGCATCTTTTATGCCCTTCCCTTCAGGTTGTGCGATCAGGCCGCGCGACCAGCGGACGCGCAGTTGATGACGACGGTGATGATCTCGCCTGACGCGCCCTCGGTGAGAGCCTGTCCGACGAGGTACTTCGTGGTGTCGGTGCCCACGGTGAGTGCGACACCAGCGCCAGCGGCGGACGTGCCAACGGCAGCACCCTCCGCGACCGAGCCGCCGAGCACGACCTTGGTCCCGCCGATGACGGTGACCTCAGCCTCCTGCCCGGAGGTGGGAGCGTTCTGGAGAACGCCGATCGGCTTGTCAGTTGCAGCGGCGCACAGGATTGCCTGCCCGCTCGCGTTCAACTTCACGAACTTGAACTGCGCGGCGCTCAGATCCGCCCCCGCGACGAGGGTGATCTTCAGCGCGTTAGGGTTGATCTCGTAGGCCACGTCAGGCCCCCTTCTCGCTCATGTACTCGGCGTACAGTTCCGGATTGCTCGTCGCCACGTCGGCGAACGCCTGCTCGAAGGTGTTCGCGCGGCCCTCAAGGACGAGGCTCTTAGCGAGGCTCGTCATTTTGGAGTATGCGTCACCCTCCACGACCGGGGCGGCCTTGCCGATCTCAGCGAAGATCGCGCCGGACTCGGCCTGCGCGTTCGCTGCGGTAAGGGCGTCCTCGACCGACTTAGCGAGGTCTGCGTCGTGGTCGGCGAGACGGCGCAGGGCCGGGCCGATCACGGACGGGTCGATCGTGAGGTTCTCCCACGCGCGGGCCTTCTCGACGGCCTCTGCGTCGGCTGCGGCGTCGCGCTCCTTGCGGAGCACCTCCTCTGCCGCGGCAGCCTTCGCCACGGCTTCCTCGCGCTCGGCGCGAAGGGTCTCGACCATCTTGACGACGGCCTCAGGTGCGGACTTCAGGATGTCGTCCTCGGACGACTCCTCGGTGGGTGCGGGGGCGAGAGCGGTGAGGCGAGCCTCAAGGTCCGCGATCTGCTCCTCCGCCTTAGCCAGAGCCTCGGTGAGGCTCTCCACCGTAGGCTCCTCAGATGCCACAGGGGCGTCCTCGATAGTGGTCTGCTCCACGGGTTCCTCCTCGGTTCCCTCGGGTTCGGCGGCGAGTGCGGACACGATCTGATCGACCTCTGCCTGGGCTGCCGCCTTGACGACAAGCCAGCCCTCGTGCAGATGGGCGGGGTGATCGACACCCGAGGTTTCCTCGATTGCGAGGTTCACCATCTTCGGGGCCTTCGCCACGTTGCTCCTCCTAATAGACGAAACGGGCCGTCACGCAGACGATTCGGTCTGCACGACGACCCGCGGGTCTCGCCATGAGGAAGCGTAGCACGGCTGACGGGGAGTTATGAGTTCCCGCACCCGGGTATGACGAAGCCCCCGCCCGCTGGAGGTCAGGACGGGGGCTCCGTGTCGTGGGGCGTTACATGTCGATGCCTCGGTCGTACGCCTTCGACTGGATCCAGATCGCGGTGAACGCGGCGTCGCGTGCGGCGGGGCTGAACGCGGGGAGGTTCTCCATCAGGATCGTCGCGCCGCGGTACAGGGAGCGGAGGCCCTGCTCGGTCTGCCCGAAGGTGTCGATGACGCGGGTGATCGCGTCGGTGAGGCCGCGGTCGCGGGCCTCGGTCGGGGTCCACGCCTGACGGGCGGGGGTGAAGATGTTCGGCATCGGTGGCTCCTGTCGGGTTGTCGGGGTAGGGGTTAGAAGCCGAGGCGCTTCAGGTCGGCGGATGCGACGCGCCCGAGGACGCGGGACCGGGCTGCGACGTAGGTCTGACCGTTCACATCGGTGGCGATGTGCGCGTCGGTGTAGACGACTCCGGCGTCGATCGCGGCGACGAGGCGCTCGGCTGTCTTCTTGTTGCCGAGGATGTAGCCGCCCGTGGACTTGCGATCGACGGGCGCGTCCCAGGTGACGCTGACGCGGTAGCCGAGGTCGGCGTCGTGTGTGAGGATGGCGGTGGGTCGCATCGGTGGCTCCTAGCGGTCTCGGCGGGGTTGCCGTATGAGGAGGACGTTACTAACCCGGGTTAGGTCTGTCAAGCGGGGGGAGGGATCGGCGTGTCTACCGGGTCATGAGACCAGGGCGTCACGTCGATCCGGGTCTCGATCCCCTGACGGGCCCGCTCGACGGCGTAGCGGTAACACTCCGCGTACGGGGCCCACCCGAGGCCCGTGGCGTAGGCGTAGCCCGGCTCCCCTGCGTAGCAGGCAGTCAGGCAGTACCGGGCCGAGCAGCGCCCGCAGGAGAGGTCGTAGCCGTTGTAGTGACACACCCCGGCTCCGGGCCCGTACTCCCCGGGATCGACGCCGTACAGGATGTAGGTCGCGAGATCGGGCACGGTATCCATGCACACATGATATCTAACCCCGGTTAGTACGACTAGGTGTGAGCGGCCCGGCGCACAAGCCAGTCCGCGACCGCCACCCCGATCAGGACACCGAACAGGAACACCCCGACCGTCACCCGATCCGTCACGGCTCCACCATCGACTGAGGACCGCCGTTGATGACCACGGACGGGCGAGCCCGCACCTTCCCCTTCGCAGCCGACAGGCGCACATCCACCTGACCATCAGGGAACGCCTGCACCACGGCGAGCACCTCCGGGGACATGAGTTGCTCGATCCACGCCCGCACCAGCGGAGGGATCTCCTGCGTCACTCGCTCGCCTCCGGCAGATCCGCCAGCACCCGGTCAGCCTTCCCGCCGATCGAGTAGCCGCGCAGTTTCCCGGCCTTCACGAGTTCCCACGCCCACGGCTCCCACACGACACCGAGGAACACCGTATTCGCCGGGTACGTCAGTTTCCTGCCCTCCATCTCGGCACCGTACATCGGCACCGTGACCTCGTAGGGCCACGCGAGCACCTCGACCCACTCACCCGCGACCACGGAGCGATTGTGCTGGAGCCGGATCCGGCGATCGCCCGCGCGGACGTAATCCCACACAGCCTTCTGCAACTCGTCCGGATCGGTCCACTCGCCATGCGCGTCCACCATGTTCGGGACGTACATCGGGCCCATCGTGTAGCGGCGCTCGTCGGCCTTCTGCACGAACGTCGCCTTGACCACGGACTCCTCGACCTCGGTCTCGGTCTCCGCGTAACCGCCGAGCAGGTTCTCGGGGATGATCCACAACTTGCACGCGGCCTTCGGCTCCACGGGCATGTTCAGGATCTCGCAGCCGCCGCCGCCCTCGAAGAACACGCAGTTCGCGCACTTCATCCCGGCCTCAGCGAACGGGTTCGAGTCAGCGGGGATGTAATGCGCCCCGTCCGCCCCGATGCCGCCGTCCCACGGGCCGAGGGCCTCAGCGATAGCCTCATACGCCTCGTAGAGGGCCTTCTGGCGGATGTTCAGCGCGTCCTCCGGGTCATAGGTGCCCTGGATGTCTGACTTCTCTAGGCGCTCCCACAGACCGTTCACCCACGAGCGTCCGGCGTCGCCGCCCCAGGCGTCCCAGGCCACACGACCGGGCGACGGGTAGCCGTCCTCACCGGAGGAGAAGCCCTCTGCCTGCCGATCGACCTCGTGGCGGGCGAAGTACGAGCGCATCCGCCCGATCGTCTCCCGCGACACCGAGTCGCCTCGGGCGAGTTGCGCGGCGCGGGCTCGGCCCACGTCGGTGAAGTTCGCGCCCGCCTTGCCTTCCTTGATCCAGTCGAGGGCTCGACGAGCGGCCTCTCGCACACCCGCAGGAGGTGAGTACGTCTCAGCCTTCCGCAGGTCCGAGATGCGGCGCAGCGTCGATGCCTTGTGCCCGACGACGACCTCGGTCTCCCGCCAGCCCTCGGGGCCCTGCTCCCACACGCGGATCGCCACGGCGGGGTTACCGGGCTCGGCCCGCACGGAGAAGTCCGAGTCGGGCACCCCGAACACGCCCTCGGTCATGACGTGCTCGACACGTCCGCGGGCGGTGCCGCCGGACGAGTTCCACGACACGAAGTCGCCTACCTTCACTCCCTCGACCTTCAGGATCGCCGGAGGCGTGTCACCCTCGTCGTGTACAGATCGCCACGCCGCGAGGATCTTCCGCTTCACGCCGGGCAGATCCTCCGCCGGGATCTCGACACGGTTCCCGCGGAATCCGCCGGGCCCGAGCGCAGCGACCGCACGCCCGACCTGGGCAGCGGTGACCTTCTCCTCCGGGGAGTCCCACAGGCGCAGTTTCCACGTCGAGGGGCGGGCAGGATCGGGGACGTACGCGAACGCCTCCGCCGGGTACGCCACGCCGTCCTCAGTCTTCGTGGGGGCAGCCTTCCCGTATCCGAGCCCGGCGCACATCGCGCCCTTCTCCGGCTCGCCGCCTCCGCACATGACGCAGCGCAGCCGACCGTCTCGGGTGACGTAGCGCGACGGCTTGAACTCGTGCGGATCCTTCGAGCCCTTCCGCTTCTTGTTCCGGGCGATGAGACGGTTCTCGGTCTCGAATGAGTAGCCCTTCGACAGGGCGAGCACGTCCATGAGGCGGGATGCGAGGCCCTCCAGCACGGGCTCCTCGTCCTCGTCGTCCTCGTCCTCGGGCTCCTCGGCGTCGTCGTAGTCCAGTCCGGCGAGGGACGCGAACTGATCCTCCGCGTCGTCCATCGGCTCACACGGCAGCACCCGGATCTCGTAGCCCTGCGGGCCCAACACGGACGCAACATCGACGAGGGGCACCCCGGCCTCCCACGCCTGCCGCAGCGCAGCCACGACCTCGACAGGCAGATCCTCGTCGTAGGTGTCCGGCTCAGTCGAGAGCCCCTCGGCGCGATCGACCACGAGCGGGTCGGTGAACGCGCACTCGCACGTCCCGCCCGCCGCGGTGATGCCCGCGGTGATCTGGTGATGAGCGACCTTCTGCGCTTCACCCGTCTCCCCGGCATACGTCGAGTGCCACGCATCATGCGCGGCATGGAGCCGATCGAGCGGCAGGGTCGAGATCACGGACATGCGAGCCTCCTCATGGCATTGTGCCAGCAACCGGGGGTAGTCAGTTCCTCACGCGGGTTCACCGGGGCCAGGGCCAGTCCCGCGGCATCGTGTCGTCCGGCACCTCGACGGCTTCCTCGATCTCCGGCTCAGGGTCATACGGCGGGATCCAGTCAGGCACAAGCGCACGCCACGCCGCCATGTACACGGGCTCCCCCGGGCCCGGGTCGAGCATGAGCAGATCCACGTCCTCCTCGGTCAGGGGACGCACCTCCACGTCGAACCCGTCCTCGGTCTTCCCCCGCAGCGTCTCCCCGTCGTCGGTCCACCGGGTCTGCCCGAGGTAGCGGCGACGGTCGGACTGATCCCACGTCCACCCCTCCTCCTCGTCGAACCGCAGGAACGCGCCGAGTTGCGGCACGCCGCGCATGATCTCCGGCACCTTCGAGCCGCGGTAGGTGATCGCGAACGGGCCCACGGCGATCGCCTGCACGGGCTCCTCGGATGACGCGAGCCACGGGGGCAGCGGTCGGGACAGGTCAGGGTTCGGCATCTCTACCTCGTCGCCACGATGAGTTTCTCGATCGGCACACCGGAGACCTCGGTGATCCCGGCGTCACGGAGCCGTTGCAGGAGACGGTCACGGGTGCGGGCATCGACGTAGATCGTCGCATCCTCGAAAGACAGGTGATGCCGGAACATCGTCTCCCGCGAGCCGCCGTGGTAGGCGACCGCGGACAGCGGATCCACCCGGTCAGCCGCGCTGCCCGGCAGGAGCGTCCCGTAGGAGTCGGACTCGTAGGAGTACCAGTCCACGCGCCGGAACAGGTTGTCGGACTTCCACACGATGCGACCGTTGCGGCCTGTCGCTCGTCCCGCCTGCCGCGTGAACACATAGTCCGCGCCGCCCGTGCCGATGTCCGAGGACTGCGACATCGAGCCCGTGACCACGCCCTCCAGGCGACGCTGCGTCGTGGACATCATCGTCTGACGCGGGTTGGTCAGGATCTTGAAGATCTGATCCTCCACGGATCCCGTGCCCGTGAGGTCGGAGTAGAACGCCGTCGTCTTCGTGCGCTTCTTGATGTCCGCGGCGATCTTTTTCGGCAGGAGGAACTCGACAGCACCGTTCGGGCCGGGCACCATCTCCAGATCCTCCGGGCCGACGCCGTACGTCTGCTTGATGCGGGCGAGTGCCTGCTGGCGTTCCACGGGGCCCGTGAGTTTCCCCTGCCGTGTCTCGGAGCGGGCGAACAGGTTCAGGATCTTGTTCTCCGCGAGCGCCTCCACGTCGGGGCGTGCCGGGTAGCGGTTCCGCTCGGTGCCGACGTGCAGTTGCCGCATGATCTCAGCCATGTCGTCCTCGGACACGCCGCCGCGCTTGAAGATGCGGACCTGCCCGTCGAACGCTGTCGCGCCGCGACCCTTGCCGCTGACCGTGAACACGACCCGCGTCCCGTCGTCGAGGGTGCGGACGTAGGTGCTGCCGCCGCTGCTGATGTAGGAGAACGTCACGCCGTCCTCGCGAGATGCGCTCGACCCGCGTTCAAGCCTGACCTCCCGGGTCACCGGATCGACCGCGTGGACGTACACCACGTCGTCCCGCGTCCACGCGCCGCTGCGGGTCGCGAGATCCTCCAGGCGTGTCTTCGCCTCGGCGGTCAACTTGAACCGGACCTCGGTGTGATCCTCCCCGCCGATCTTCACCCCGGTCATGCGGACCTCTAGGCCCTCCACGTCTCCGCCGTCCCACGCGACGTATGCGCCCTTCTGCGGGTTCGCGAGCGCCTCGGCGGAGGCGTTGTCGGGGCGGGTGAAGCCCTTCGGGACGACGCCGAGGGTGTCGGGCTCGGCAGGGACGAGCGGATCGACGGTCGCGTCAGGCCACGGGCCCCCTGTCGTCTGCGTCGGTGTCGTCGTCCGCCGTGCTGCGGGTGTCTCGCCCGGGTAGGTGCCGCCCGTGTGCGTCGCCGGGCCGATCTGCGCGAGTTGCACCTTCGACCCGTCGAGCAGCACCACGGAGTCACCCTCGACGGTGACGACCTTGTGCTTCACCCCACCGACGTAGACAGGGGTGCCTTCCTTCAGTTGGACGACCTTCGCCACGTCCGCGTCGAACGTCTTTCCTGTCTTCGACTCGATCGTGACCTTGCCCGTCGCCGGATCGAACGCCACGACCTTGTACGACGAGTCCGGGTAGTCGGCGTGCGACACGATGTAGCCGACCTTCGGTTCCCACCCGCGGGGCACCGGAGCGTCGGTCGCGAGCACCTTCCACGACTTACCGCCCGAGGTTGCCTTCAGATCGGTCAGCCACTTCTGCGGGAACTTGTCCGTGCCGATCGCTTTCCCGCTCCCCGACACGGTGATGACCGTGATCGAACCGTCAGGGGCCACGTCGGAGATGAGGTACTGCATCTTCCCGTTCGCGTCGAGCAGGAGACCCGGCTGCACATCTGCCACGTCGATGTCGCCGAGCGTGGAGCCGACTTGGATCTCCTTCTTGCCCGTGACCGGGCTCGTCGAGGGGTACTTCTTCTCCAGCGACTTCAGTCGGGCTTCGAGGAGATCCGCGAGCACGTCGAGGTCCGGCTTCAGCGGCAGCGGCAGGCCGAGGAGGTTCGCCTCTTTCCACGTCTGCTCGTACAGATCCTCGACGATCTTCTTCGTGCCCCCGGCCTCGTCCACGGTCTTCCGCAGCAGCGCGACCTGATCGGTGAGGTCGAGGTCGTCGGGGGACTTGTACCCGGCCTTCGTGAGCACCTGCTTGTAGTACTGGTTCTGCGTGAAGAACGCCCCGAGATCGACCTCGTGCAGATCCTTCGGATCCTTCACCTTCAGGCTGCCCTGCGCCCGGAACAGGAGCGAGCCGCCCGCGTCGATGCGTGCGATCGTGCCGTCCGCGAGGACGACGATGTTGTCCAGGCCCGTGCCCACGGCGTCGAAGTTCGCGAGCCACGCATCCGCAGCGAACCCCTCTACGGTGGACTTCGCGCGTCCCGAGGTCAGGCCGAGCGATCCCACGGTGCCCTTGTTGTCGATGATCTCCGTCGCGATGAGCACCTTCTCCTTGCCCGTGTCTGGATCGGTCCACGTCGAGAGGGTCGTGCGCGGAGCCTTCACACCCGCGGCCCCGTACAGGCGGTTCGCGAGCATCTCTTGGAACGCCTGCTCAGGGTTCGAGTACGCCTTGACGTAGTACTTCTTCCCGTCCTTCCCGGTCCAGAAGCCGCCCGGCTTCCCGGTGTTCGAGCCCGTGGGCCCGCCTGTCTGTACACCGAGGAGGTCGAAGGAGTCGGTGAACGGCGGCAGGTACTCGCCCTCGGTCGGCTTTAGGGTGCCGAGGGGGTTCGGTGTCGAGGGGGGATCGACAGGTGCGGGGGTCGTGACCTGCGGCGGTTCGTTCAGTTTCTTGTGCGCCGACGACGAGATCGGCACGAGCGCACCGTCACCGAACGTCGTCTGCGTGCCGTCCGTGAACTTGACGATCGGGCCCGACACCGAAGCGACCTCCTTCGGCTGCCCGTGGTGCATGAACTTCGAGGCGGTTGGCACACCGAGGAGATCCTTCGTGTCCACGGTGAACTCGACGAAGTTCCCATCGACGTACTGCTTCACCACGGCGGACTGCCCCGATGGGGAGATCGACACGATCTCGACGGTGCCGCCGTTGCCGCCCGCGTATGCCGAGTAGCGGTACGGCTTCGGCTGCCACATCGTCGGGTTCGGATCCCCGCCCGCTACGGTCGAAGGGCCCGCGGGTTTCGCGTCAGGGCCTAGGGTGCCGAGGACGTGCTGCGCCTTGTTCGGACCCGGAGCGATCCCGAACGCCGTCTTGCCTGCCTGCGAGTCGAGGTCGATCTCGAACTTCTTCTTCGCGCCCGGCGAGTAGTACAGGATGCCGCCGTTCGGGCCGATGCCGAGCACCTCGTAGCCCTGCGCGTTCTTCTGCTTCGACGTGTACAGGATGTCGCCCGGATGCACCTGCGAGTTCTTCGTGACCGGGATCGAGCCCACGGGAGCGAACGGGGGCAGGGGTGCGCCGGGGGTGCCGTCGAACGCCTGCGCCTTCGCGACCTTCACCGGGCCCGGCACGAGCCCGTACTTCTTGCCCTTCGCGATCTGCCCGAGGAGGTTCAGGTCGTACGTCGAGCCCTTCGACGCGGCGGACTTCACCTTCAGGGTGCCCGGCTTCGAGCCCGGTCCCACGACCGTAACGCCCTGCTCCCCGCCCGTGGAGCCGTCGAAGTAGATCACGTCACCGGGATCGACCTCCTCGACCGACTTCACCGGGACCGCGTTCTCCGGCGCGGAGCCCGGCAGGCCCGAGCACGCCGTCAGCGCCTTGATGACGCGCACGTTCACCGGGTAGCGGCGTCCGCAGTTCCCGGGGCATAGGTCGCAGCGGGTGCCCGCGAACGTCTGCCCGTCGTCCTCCCAGCCCTCCCCGTCGCCGAGTTGCCCCTGATCGGTGACGCCCTTATCCGGCGGCAGGATCACGGCGGTGCAGCGGCAGTTCGGGTGCAGCGGCGGCATCATCGCGCCGTTAGAGAACGGCTGATCCCACCGGGTCCGGATCCCGTTGTACGGCAGACAATGCACGCACGGGGGCCCGTAGCGGGACATCGCCGGGGCGGTGCGCCACTCCTTCACCGAGTCCGGGTGGATCAGGCCCTCCTCGACGCCCTGCTGCCACGCGAGGTAGCGGCCCTGGTTCGAGGCGGCGAGGATCTCGGTGCGGGCGATCGTGGTCGCGCGGGACTGGAGGAGGCGCTGACGGTAGGCGTCTGCGAGTTGGTCAGCGCGGGCGGCTGCCTGCGCGGGGTTCAGGCCCGCCTTCAGGAGCGACTCGAACGTGCGGGCACGGGAGTTCGTGACGGCCTGCGCGTAGCGGTCGGTCAGGCCCACGACCTGCCGGACACGGGCCGCGGTCGCGTCCACGGTGATGCCGTCGCGGAGCGCCTCGGTGATGAGGTTCCGCACGAGGCCGCGCTGCTGGTCGGTGATCTCCACGATCAGTTGCCCGGCTCGGCGCTGCGCCCACGCGATCGCCCGCGGATCCGTCACGTCGAACGCGCCGGACAGGTTCAGTTGCGGGCCGAGGTTCGTTGCGTTCGCTGCCGCCACGACCTCAGAGGACAGCGCCTCCGGAAGCCCGGCGAGGGCCCCGGTCATCCTGTCCCAGCCGAGCGCACGGGACACGGCGTCAGCGTCCCCACGGATGATCGCGCTCACTACCGCGGCAGACGCGGCGGCACCGATGACGTACGACCACGAGCCGAGGAGCATCTCGACCAGGCCCATCTCGGACGCGGTGAGGGAGTCGGCGTCGTCCCGGTTTACGGGATCGTCCCACGCCCCGGCCTTACGGACGACGAGCACGGGGCCTCCTAGACGAGCGGCGAGGTCGGGGCCTCGGTCTCCGCCGGGGGAAGCCCGGCGACTCCGCGGAGGTAGTCTTCCAGACGCAGGTCAGGAGTCAGGGCCCCGGCTCCGGCGAGTTTCTGCACGAAGTCACCGAGTTCGCCTAGATCCACATGCGCCACCTCCCCGTACGCGAGCGTGGGCGGAGCCTCGACGTTCATCGCGTTCAGTTGCAGGAGCCTCGGGATCGCGTGGGAGTTCACGACCTCAGCGATCGACTTCGCGATCGCGTCCACCGCCATAGTCCACAGATCCATCTTCGAGGCACCGAGGGAGAAGGATCCGACGCGCTCGTGGCCGAGGAGGATGAAGTCAGCGAGCACGGACATCGCGATGCGCTGGTCGTAGCGGGAGATCACCTTGTCCGTGTCGAACTGGCGCTGCCCTCCCGTGGACAGGAGCGTCAGGTCGAACACCTTGTGCCCGGACTCGTCGTACACGCTCGGGAACACGACACCCTCTTGTTCGTTCCGCTTGATCGACGTGACGATCTGCTGGATCGCGGCGAGCACCTGCTGCTGGTCAGCGGTCGCGTTCGAGGACAGGTACTCCGGGGGAACGTACGCCACGGGCAGGCCCGCGAGGTCACGCTCGATGCCCACGGCCTCGATCTCCTCGATGCGCCGCTTGAAGTACCAGGGGCGGTAGGCGTTGCGGAGCAGGGAGCGGCCCTCGGGGTTGTTCTTCGCGGTCGTGGTGCGGAACAGGAGCGCCTTGTCGATCGGGATCGTGACAGCGCCTCGACCGCCGGAGGGATCGACCTGCGTCATGCCTTGGATGCCGCCCGCGGGATCGAAGTCCCACATCCACAGGGTGTCCTGCGCCCGGATAGGCCACTTACGCCAGCCGATCCGCCCGTCCGTGAACCGGGACCGCTTCGCCGGATCCTTCTGCGTCGGGCCGAGGCGACGCTTGTACACGAGTTCGTGGTACGACCAGCCGTAGGTCAGCATCGACAGGACCGAGGACAGGGTGGCGTCCCACGAGTCGCTCATGTCGTCCATGCACGACTGCACGAACTCCGCGGTCTCGATGTCTGAGGTGTCCTCGGAGGCAGGATCCACGCGCCACTCCAGGCGGGCGATGACCTTCTCGATCGCGAACATGATCGAGCCGACGACGGGATCATTGTCCGCCATGTCCCGGTAGACGCGGACGCCGCGTGTCCCGTGCAGCGTCGGGAGGAACTCGTCGATGATCGCGCCGCCGGAGCGGCGCAGACCAGTCGTGCCGAGTTCGGTCAGGTCCGGTGCCATGCGCCTACCTTCCGGGGTTCGAGCCGTTCAGCGTGGAGGTGACGATCTGCCCTACGAGGTACAGGGCTTCCTCCTGCGTGAACCCGGCTCCCGTGAACGCGAGATAGAGTTCGTGGGTCGCGACCGCGGCCTGCACGAGAGGTCCGAAGTCCGGCTCCGTGCGTTCCGTGTCCACGTCCGTAGTGTACCGGGGGTAGTGGTTCGCCTATCCCCCGTTAGCGCCCGCGGTCGTATGGGCCCCAGGTGTGACGGTCCAGCCAGTCGAGGGATCCGTCCTCGTCGTCGTCTCCGAACACGTCGAACCGGGACTGCTGCTCGTCGTGGCGTAGGCGCTCGCCCATCTTCCCGAGCGCCCACGCCACGAGCAGGAGGCAGCCGAACCCGACCGTGCAGACGATCCAGATCCAGCCGACGACTGTCACGATGGTGTCCACGGGTCTACTCGACGTAGCCGAGGCAGACGCACTCGAACTTCTCGACCTCGCCCGCGATGCGGTGCTTGCAGCCTAGCGCCGCGTGGTGCTCGGTGATCTCGTGGCGGCACTCGCGGCAGATCTCACGGATCTCCGTGCCGCTTTCAGTCAGCATCGTCATGGGGCTACCTCCTCTCCTCCTAGAACGGGGGGATGTCGTCCTTCGGGGCTGCCCACGGGTCGTCGGCGGGTGCCTGACGGGCGGGTGCGCCTGAGCGGTCGGATCGGGCGGGGTGCCAGCGCAGCGACACGGCTACGTCGGTGGCGGTGACCTCGACGCGGGACCGCTGCTGGCCTTCCTTATCGGTCCACGAGTTCGTGGCGGCGTATCCGGTGACGGTGACCGTCGTGCCCTTCAGGAGCGACTCGGCGACGTTCTCTCCGAGCCTGTCCCAGGCGGTGACGGGCCACGCGGTCACGTCGGTGTCCTCCCACTCCCCGGCGGGGTTCTTCTTCCGGCGGGAGGTCATGACCGTGAACTTCGCGACGGCTTTCCCTGCGGACGTGAACCGCAGTTCGGGGTCCGCGGCGAGGTTCCCGGTGAACGTGATCGGTGCAGACATGTAGGCGTGTTTCCTCTCGGTGTTAGGCGACGTTGCTTCGTGCAGCCCGCTCCGCCCGCTTCTGGAGGGCGGCTCGGGACGGTGTGTCGGTGTCGAACGTGGACACCAGCGGTACGGGGACGATGTTGCGCTCGCGGCGGATCGCCTGCCGCTCTCGTGGGGACGTGCCTCCCCACACTCCCTCGACGGTGACGTGCAGCGCGTACTCCAGGCACGGCTCGCGCCACTCGCATGTCGAGCAGATCCGCTTCGCGGCGGTGTACACGCCGTCGTCGGCGAAGAACGCCTCGGGGTCGGTTTCGGCGCAGGGCTGCGTGCCGTCGAACATCGGCGTGGGCGGCAGGGTGCGTGAGGTTCTCATCGTGGCTCCTAGAACAGGTGAGGTTCGAGTGACTTGGGGCGGAGGAGGGACGCGATCGAGCGTCCGTTCTTCCATACGGTGCCTGCGGCGATGCCGTCGTAGTACGAGGTGTGCGGCTTGACCACCGTGCGGCAGAGCGCGGTGACCGGGCATCGCTTGCAGTAGGCGAGGGCCTCGTAGATGTAGGGGCCCTCGGTCTGGTCGAAGATCCAGGGGTTAGCGCCGGAGCAGGCGGCGTCTCGGGCGAGCGCCGCTACTGCGTAGCGCGGCGGGCGTGCGGGCACGAGGCCCAGCGTACCTAACCCGGGGTAGGTTGCACAACCGGGGTAAGGGGAAGCGTGTCGGAACCGTATCGGGCCTTCTGCGCGGGCGTGAGACGCCGCTCGGCTACCAGGGTCCGGAGATCCCCGAACCGCTCCGAGCGGAGGTCTACGGGGCTCCTACGGCCCGGGAACCGCTCGTCGAGCAGGGCCGACAGGTCGGGACCGTCAGTCGTCGTCCTCGTACTCGTCTTCGTCCTCATCGACCGTGATCTCCTCGTCCAGCACATACGCGAGGAGTCCCTGATGCCGCCACGGCGGGTTCCGGTCGTCGCGGGAGACGTGCGTCCAGTACTCCCCGTCCGCGTCCATCCACTCCGACACGATGACCCAGCCCGTGCAGATCGCTTCGCCCTCGAACGCGCCCTTCTGGATCTCGGCTAGGACGTGCTCGATCGTGGGCGATGCGGGGGGCTGGTCGGCGGGGTCCACACATCCAAGGGTAGGGGGTCACCGGGGATCCTCACCGGGGTGCGGTCGGGTGATATCGGCGATCTTCAGCGCGGCCTCGTGGACTTCCGCTCGGGCCTCGGGGGTGAGCAGGGGGACGTGGCCTCGGGCGAACCCGGCGATCCGGACAATCTCCCGGGACCACCATAGATCGGCGGTGCGGTAGGGCTCAGGCACAGGGCTCCTCTTGTCGGCGGGGGCGGATTCGGTCGAGCAGACCGCGGGGCCGGGTCTCGACTAGCAGGGCGGGGATCTCGTCATCGGGCGGCGGTAGGAGCGGCGGCAGGGGCACGCTGAGGGCCTGCCCGTGCTCGAACCCGGTGCAGGGGCACACGACGCGGCGGAACGGGGACAGGGCGGCTCTCACGCCCGTGGGGCAGGCGTAGATCGCCCGGTCCATGCCGTGCTGCTCCCGGGCGTGCCCGCAGTTGCGGCACTCGTCGTCGGGGCTCACGGGGTGCGCTCGATGTCGTCGAGGATCTCGGTCAGGGCGTGCCACGCGGCGGAGCGGGGCTCGTGGCGGGCGCGGATCCGGGCCACGTTGCGGGCGATGCTGTCGCGCTCGAACGCCGCGGACATCCAATACCGGGCCGCTCCGTAGTGCTCGGTGAGCGCGTCGATCGCGACCTCGGCCTGCGCCTCGGGGGTAGACGGCGAGCGCCGCCGCAGCGCATAGGCTACGGCGGCGACTCGGGGATCCGGCTCGGTCACTCGGGGAGACCGTTGCGGAGCAGGTGGTGCGTCTCGTGGGCCTTCTGCCCGATGCCCGCGAACTCGCGCACGACCATCTGGTAGCGGTGAACGGCGTCCTCGTGGCCCTGCGCGGCGCGGCGGGCGGAGGTGGCGAGGCAGGCGGCGAGGTACATGCCGAGGGCGTCGAGGATGCTCTCGGCGTTGTCGGACGCGGCGATCGCGGCGGACAGGGTGTCGCGGGCGTCCTGCCGCTGCTCCTCGCTGACGGTGACGGGGTGGTAGGTGATCGCGGACATGTGGGGCTCCTTAGATGTGAAGTGCGGTGCGGATGATGGTCTTGCCGAGCCTGCCGTAGTGGTAGGCGATGAGGCTGACGGCCTCGCGTGCGGTGCTCATCGGGTGGCTCCCTTCTGTTACCCCCGACCCTACCCTAACCGGGGTTAGGCGTCCAGGGGGAGGGGGCGAGACAGGGGAACCCGGTGCAGCGACCCGTACGAGTCCTCCTCGTCGTCGTAGGACGGCCCGAACGGCTCGGCCCACAGAGGCGACGTAGACGGCCCGAGCGGCGGCGGGGTGCCGCGGGACGGCTCGTAGACCGGATCGTCCTCCAGACGGTGCAGGACGGCCCACACGCCGTGGTAGACGTGCGAGCGGTCAGAGCCCTGACGCTTCGCCACGGCGGACTTGAAGTTGTCGTAGTCGATGTCCTGCGCGGCCTGCGCGACGTACTCGCTCCACACGGCCTTGTTCAGGGTGACGCGGCACGGGTAGTCCGCTCGGGGTGAGTCCACGATCAGGGACTCGGGCTGCACGCCGGGCAGGACCGCGTTCACGAGGTTCACGAGGTCGTCGTAGACGCGGGCTCGGACGATGACGAGGTGCGGGTGGCTGCGGTGCTCGACGGCTGAGTAGAAACCGTCCGTGGTCATGATCCACATGGGGGTGGCTCCTTCGGTGTAGGGGGTGGAAGTCCGGCGGGGGCAGCGAGTCGCTGGGGGGTCGCATAGCCCCCGCCGGGGATCGAGGTGGGGGTTACCTCCGGATCAGGGGTAACCCCGGTTAGGGATCGTAGCCTAGAAGTGCGGGTCGCGGTAGTCGTGCGCGTACCCGACGATCAGGGAGCAGTAGTCGTTGCCCTTCTCGATGAACCGGGGCTGCGACTGCTCCCAACAGGAGTAGCAGTCGGCGGAGTCGTCGTCGAACCGTGAGACAGGGGCGTCGGGGCGGTGCCGCCAGCACGTCGAGGACGAGTTGCGGCGATCGCGGCGGGTGAACGTCTGCACGCCGTAGGTGTAGGTCGGCTCGTCCCCGGTCCAGTCCCACTCGACCTCGGGCCGGATGCTGCCGTCGTAGTTGCGGTGGACGGCGTGGATCGCCTTCACCTCTCCCAAGTGCGGGCCGGACTTGTAGCGGTCCACGGCGACGATCATCATCGCGTAGGAGTCCGAGCCGATCGACATCGTGGCAGGCTCCCCGGGGACGTACTGGGAGGTGCGGCGTGCGTGCTGCCGCTGCTCAGTCGTCCAGCCCTCGCAGGAGTAGCCGAGGAACGCCTTCGAGGCGGCGTAGGCCTTGACGATCTTCTCGTCCCACGGTCCGGTGAGGCGGCGGGGTTCGGTGGCGGTGCTCATGCGGTGGCTCCTGTCTCGGGTCGCTCGTATCGGTCGAAGGTGCGCCACAGGACGGTGACGATCGCGCCGTCCTCGGCGTAGCAGACGGCGATGCGTTCGCTCGTGGCGATGCGCCGTCCGGGGTAGCGGGCCTCGTCGCAGGGATAGTCGAGGGCGGGGTGCGCGAGTGTGGCGATGACCTCGGCGGGCTCGACGCCCATCTCGCCCATGCGCTTCCAGGCGTGGGTCGTGAACCGGGGGGCGGTGATGCTCATCGGGCGTCCTCGAAGTTCGGCTCCTCGGCCTGCGGCTCGTCCCACTTCTCGGTGATCGGGTCGAAGTCGCGGACATCGACGGTGACGCGGTAGGCGGGGTTGCCTTGCCATTCGGAGAGGGGGATCTCGGTGCGGTCGAGGAGTTCGATCATGACGCTGCCGTCTGCGGCCTTGAAGGCCCGGCGGTAGGGGAATCGGTACACGGTGGCTCCTGTCTGTCGGTGTTGCTCGATAGGGAGACTTTACCCTAACCCGGGTTAGGTCTGTCAAGGGGGGTCTCCGGGTGTGTCGGATCGAGCGCGTCGAGGAGCCCGAGCACATCACGGATCGCCTTCGCGTACCCCCGCCCGAAGTCCCGAGAGCCCGTGGCCTCGTCCTCTGGCAGGGTCGGCAGGATCCGGCGCAGCGACTCGATCGCGGTCACACGATCCTCCTTCCGTAGAGCAGGGCCCGCAGGAGCAGGCACCTCCGCTCGTGGCGATCCATCCACCGATCCGCTCCCCACCCGGTCAGTCGGCGAGCGGACTCCCCGCACACCGGGCACGAGATCCGTGTCACGCCTCGACCGCCTTCCGCTCGATCCGGGCGAGCCGCATGTACGACTCGCGCCGGGCCCGACACGGCTTGCACTTCGGGGTCCTCCCGTGGAGCCCTCCCCGGTTAGGGGAGAACTCCACGAGAGGCTTGACCTGCCCGCAGGCGTTGCACGCCTTCTCTGTCACGGTCGTCTCCACGGCTCAGTTCTCCGGAAGGACGATCGGCTCGCCCGCGGCGTACTGCTCGTCGATCAGGGCGTACAGGGCGCGGCGCTCCTCGGTGACGATCGCGTTCAACTCCTCGCGGTACTTCCAGCGCAGGACGTGGTAGCCGCGCTGGCGGGCCATGCGGTCGGCGATCTTGCGGGCGTCGCGCTGCGCGTCGGAGAGGCGCTTGCGGCCCCTGATCTTGCGCTCCGTGGAGACGCTCGACGACTTCGCCGCCTGCATGATCTCGAAGGGGGTCATGGACACGGTGGGGCTCCTATCGGTTTCCTGACGGGCTCGTCAGCACGGGCATCTACCCGTGGACCCCTCGCGGGGTTTCGCCCTCAGTCAGATAAGGCGGACGCTACTCGCGGTCGTCTCACAGGAAGGTGACCTCTTGTCGGTAGTAGTGCGTGGCGTCGAGCAGGGTTCGGAACTTGCCGATCAGGCGGGGCTGCTGCCCCCGCTCGTGGTCGAGCAGGTGCCACGAGCCGTCGCGCTTGACGATCCAGTACTGGCCTGCGGGGGTGGGGCCCGTGCAGTAGGCGGAGCCGACGCGCCGGAACGGGCGGTAGTTGCGGCGGGTCATCGGACGGGCTCCGTGTCCGGGCAGACGGTCGGGTGATAGACGCGACCGCAGGAGTGACACGTCTCGGCGTCCCAGTACTTCGAGCCGCACTCGCAGCGGGTCACCCCCTCCACGGGGCCGCGGCGCTTCAGCAGTTCCCACGCCGCGTAGTGCATGTCGTAGGCGATCGGCCTGTCGCTGCCCGTCGCGGTGTACAGGGACCACGATCCGTTGTCGCGGCGGTGTCCCTCGCCGATGCTGACGCCTCGGGCGTCAAGGTAGCGCCACACGGTGACACCGCCCTGCCTGCGGGACTCGGCGGTGACGCCGTGCGAGAGGGTGCGCCTCATGCCGTCACCGCCTGTCGAGCCGGGCAGCGGGGGTCGTGCTGGATCGCGTTCTCCCGGGCGGTGCGGTAGCGCGACCAGTCGCACGCGCCGTAGTGATCGCCCGTCCTGGCGGTAGCGCGACAGTCGTCGTGCTCGCCGCAGATGCCCATCGCGTCGATCAGGTCGCAGGAGCCCGCGTGACTCGCAGGAAGGGTGCAGATGAAGTCGGTGTGCGGGGCGCTCATGAGGTTCCGGCAGATGCTCATGCCGTCACCGACTTCAGGCACCGCTTGCAGGTGACCTCCATGTCCACGGGGAACCCGTAGGCGTGCTGGCTCGGGCTCATGCCGCACGCCTGCGACTCGATCCACTCGCCGGGCTTGCCGAAGCGGCGGACCCAGGTGCCGCGGTGGACGGTGCGTCCGGCGGAGGCGAGGACGTTGCTCGCGGGGGTGGTGGGGCGGGTGTCGGACTTGACGATCATCGGTGGCTCCTTCTGATCCGGGCGGGGTTACCCGATAGAGGAACAGTACTAACCCCGGTTAGGTCTGTCAAGGGGTGTCTCCGGCGTGTCACGCCGCCCTCATCCGGCGGGTCACATGGACCGTCCGCACCCGGTCGAGCCGGAACGCCCGGTACTGACGGTTCGGGCCCACGCAGTCGATCCACGCCGCGGTCGGCGTGACGGTGTAGGACAGGAACCGGAACCTGCCCCGCTCCCCACGGATCCGGAACTCGACCCCGGGGCGCAGGTAGCGGCCTCCGGGTGCAGCGACCTCGGTGAGGGTCTGCCAGTCGGGGTTGCCGGGCTTCGGCTTGTACTTTTTGCGAGCGATCATCGGTGGCTCCTCTCTGCCGCTCTACCCCTATTCTACTAACCGGGGTTTAGCGGACCCGTCGATTCGGGCCCGATCTATGAGGGGCAGAGGCCGCGACACGCCGCGACTTGACAAGTGTTTCCGAGTTTTTTTCGATGTAGTGCTCGCGGGCGTAATGCGTTTTCCACGAAGACATCGGATCAGGCGACTCCCCCACGGCCCCGCAGATCCGGCAGGTGAACGTGCCCCGCGGCACCTAGACGCCGATCTCCAGAACCGTGAACGTCAGATCCACACCGGACTCCGCGAGCGCGTAGATGCCGTCGTCGTCGCGCAGCGGGAACGTGATCTGAAGCGACTCCCCCGAGGTCAGTTCATGCCCGCGCTTATCCGTGGTGTTCAGGTCCGCCCCGCCGAGGAGCAGATGACGGTTCTCCGAGTGCGGGTTCTGGATGACGAGCACCATTCCCGGGCGATTATTGCCGTCGTGGACAGGGATCTTGAACGGCGTCGTCGATCCGACCGTGTAGCGGTGCCCGTGAACTGCCATGAGTTGAGTGTAGGTGCAGATCAGAGCCGCCACGGGTTCGACTGCCCGAACCCGATCGGGGCGACCGCGGGCAGCACCCGGCCCGGAGGCTCGAAGATCGCGAGCAGCATCGCGTCCGCACGGTCAGGCGATCCGACGCCGCGGCGCTTCATGTCCTTCTTCGACTCGATCACGATCCGGCCCGAGGAGTCCGAGCGATACATCGGCCCGGACAGTTGCGACAGGCCCCGGCGATCGGTGTCGAGGCGGAGCCGCTGCGCCCCATCGGCGGCGGGCTGCAACATCTGGCGGGCGTTCCACCACGCCTCGGCCCGCTGGTTCGCGAACTTCGTGGGCTCGCTCGACTTCTCCGCGACGTTCACGGCGATGATGTCGGCGGAGTGCATCTGCTCGTCCCGCCACCGCTCCAGCACCGACACCACGGCCCACCCGACGCCGATCGAGTCGATCTTGACGCGGACGGGCTCCTGCACGCGGCGCTCCTTGTGCTCGGCCTCGGCCTGCCGGATCCGTTCGAGGACGACACCTGCCACGTCCACGGCGTTCGCGTTCGCCTGCCCCGAGGAGCGGTGCCACACGCTGACGGTGCCCCGGTCGTAGGCGGCGATGACGAACTCGTCCCCACCATCGGAGGCCACGTCCACGCCGAGGCGGATCCGCTCGTCGGCGTCCGGGTTCGGGTTGTCGAGGGCTTGCTCCGCCCACGCGAGCGGGATGACCTTGTTCGCGGTCTGCCTCGGGAACCGGGCGTGGACGCGGGCCTCGACGAACGCGGAGTCCTCACCGAACTCCTGCATCACGTCGGTGACCCACTCGCGGTCCACGAGGTGCGAGGCCACGGAGTGCTCGGGCACCTCCGGCGGGCAGGCGTGGCAGATCCCGGCGTCCTCCCCCGTCCAGTTCGGTGTCGCCTCCACGGGGATCGGGATCACGTTGTACAGGGGCGAGTTGCACGCCTGCTCGAACCACGTCCCCTCCGCATCCACCGGGGGGTTCCCGAGGACGAGGAGCCGCGTATGCCCACCCGTCATAAGGGCCTCTAATGCTCGACCGAGGATCGGGGAGATGCCGCCTGCCTCATCGACGACGATCAGGAGATGCGGGGCGTGGATGCCCTGCACGGCGGTCTCATCGTGGTCCGCCGGGGAGAACCCGTCCGCGACCGTCTCCCCCTCGATCTTCCACTCGACGAGGTTCGTCTCCCCCGGGAGGTCGTGGCGGGCGATGACGCGGCGCAGGTGAGGCCACAGGACGTTCTTCACCTGCCGGAACGTCGAGGCGGTCGTGACGATGCGGGCGGTCCCGGGAGGATGCACGGTGCCCCACCACGCGATGATGCGGGAGGCGACGTGAGACTTGCCGGGGGCGTGGCAGGCGGGGACAGCGGTGCGCTTGTTGTCCCTGACCGAGTACATGATCTCCCGCTGCTTCGACCAGACGGTCTCGTGCAGCACGTCGGTCGTGAACGCCACGGGGTCGTCGGCGTAGCGAGACCACAGGGCAGCCGTCCCGGCCTTCGAGATCGAGGCGAGAGCGACGGCCCGCTCCTGCGGCGAGAGGGCGTCTAGGGCTTTCCTGCGGGCGTCCTCGGGTGCCGCGAGCAGGAGCGAGGCGAGACGGTCACTCACTCGTCTCCCCGGAGGGAGTCAATGCAGGCGAGGGCCTCCCGGTACTGCTCGCACTCCTCGCAATAGCCTTCTGCGACCGTGATCGGGCAGGCGAGGGCGGTGATCCGTTCGCGGGCCTTGTCCAGCGTGTCGGCCCTGACCTTCTCGATGAGAGGGCACATGCACCACACGTCACTATCGCAGAGGCAGCAGTCATCATGCTTACAGTCGCAAGCCGTGACGCTGGGGCACAGCGGGTCGTGGGTCATGACTCCCCCGTCTCCCCGGAGAGCAGGGCCGTGATCTTCGCCTCCACGTCCTCAGTCGAGACCGTGAGGCGCACGGGCTGGTCGGTCCCAGCAACCTCGACACGGCGGGCGTACTTCGACGGCATCCGGCGCTCCAGCCACCACGCCGCGGCCTGCCAAGTGCCCGTGGCTGCGGCGTTCTGGATGACGGCGATGTTGCGGATCTCCGCGTCGGCCTGCGCCTTTTGTACGGACTCCCATATCTCCCGGTAGGGGGTTTCCTCGGGGAGGGGTTTCTCGCCGTTCAGGATGCGCTCGTCTTCGGTGCGGCCTCGGTCCATCCAGCGGTAGAACGTGGTCGAGCCGATGCCTGCGTGGGCGGCTGCGGCTTCGTGGGTTGCTCCGGCCCGGATCGCGGCGATGAGGTTCTTCTGCCTGTCGGGGTCGAGCAGTTTCGGGCGTGCGCCCTTGCGTTTCGTCGTCTCGGGCATGGGATCAGTCTAAGGGGGGTTAGGCCCGTGAGGGCAGTTCGGGGAGTTCGGGGCGGTGCAGCGGGGGGCGCTGCCAGGACGGCTCCCAGGTGGCGAGTGCCTCGTCCTGCGGGTGGTAGTCGATGTGCCCCGTGGTGTCGAGGCGGTCGAGCACGTCGGTGAGGAGTTCGACGCCTAGGGGGAACAGGCGGTTCCGCCAGAGGGTTTCGGGGGTGTCGTCGGGGTGGACGTGGCACCACGCCTGCGCGGCGATGGGTCCGGCGTCCACGTTGTCGCTCAGGTGGTAGACGGTGCCTCCGGTGATCTTGTCGCGGTCTCGGATCGTCCACCGGATCGCGTCTCTGCCGCGGTGTACGGGGAGGAGGGAAGGGTGGTAGCCGATCGCGTAGCGGGCTCGGTAGCGTGTTCGGCGGGAGATGAAGGCGTGGGAGTGTGCGGCGACGATCACGTCCGTGTTGTCGGGGATCCGGTCGGCGCGGAGTTCGATCGCGTCGAGCCAAGGGGCCCCGTGGAGGTCGGCCCAGGTGCGGAGGCGGTCCCACCGGAACCCTTCCTCGGGGGTGCCGTAGGTGTTGTGTAGGTGGGCGTAGGGGTCTGCGAACGCGGGGGAGACGGTGAGGGTGAGGTCGTGGCGGTCGGCGATCTGCTCGGCGACAGCGGCCCCGAACGCTCGGGAGCCGGACAGGACGATCCGCAGGGTCACGCTGCGGGCTTTCGGGTGCCGACGTAGCGGAAGCCTTGGACGGCCCGCATGTGCCCGCCGAACCCGGCGATGCGGGCTCCGGACTTCTTCATCGACTTCAGGGAAGCGGCCTTGCTTGTGCCGTGGAGGGCAGCGGAGACCTGCACCCACTTCGGATCCCTGCGGAGCGCGGCGCAGAGTTGCGGGTGCGACGTGTGGAACACCGTCGTCATGCGGCGCGGCAGCACACCCTCCCCACGCTTCTGCATCTCGCAGACGTGGTTCAGGAATCGCATCCCGACGCCTGCGCCCTGCCACTCGGGCATCACGACCATCCGGCAGGCGCGAGCCTCCACGGACTGCACCGTCTTCCCCTTGTGCTTGATGGGCACGTTCCTCGTGGCGACTCCGAGATGCGCGACGGGCTCACCATCCACGAACGCGACGTACACCTTCGCGGCGAGCATCGGCCCGGCCTCTAGATAGTGATACGGCTTGAAGGTTTCCCATAGGTCCCACCCTCCTTGCCGAATCTCGACGTCGATCGGTGGGCGACGTTGAAGCCACCCCCAGGCGAACTCGTCCTTGCCCGTGTCGTACGTCCAGTCCGGTTGCAGCCAGTCGAGCACGTCGTAGTGGCAGGTGAGGAGCACGACCTGCCCGGGTCCGCGCCTCCAGCCCTTCGCGAACGCCTGCGCCCCGACCTTCGCGATCTGACGATCGACCACGGACGTGAACTCGTCCACGACCACGCGCTCAGGGCGTTCGGCGAGGATGCGGGCGAGGTCAGCGCGGAACTGCTGCCCGGTGGAGAGGACGCCGTAGGGGCGGAGCCACGCGCGTACCTCACCGAGGCCGACCTGCCCGAGGGCCCCGGTCACGTCATCGAACTCGACGCCTTTCCCGATCACGTCCACGATGGGGGCGTCCTTCGGCCACCGGAACTGCGACGCCTTGTACGGTGCCCCGTCCCACAGGGCCTTCCCGATGCTCGACTTGCCGGAGCCGGACGGGCCCACGACCACGCCGATCTGCCAGTCCCGTTCCTCGATCGGCAGGTCAGCCGTCAGGTCGAACGCGGTCGCGTCCTCACAGTTGAACAGGGACTTGACGCGGGCGGCGCGGTACGAGTCGTAGTCGGCGGTGCGGTGTGCGATCTCCACCCTCACGTCGTGACCACCTTGCACTTGTAGCCGTCGTCGAGGAGCCGCTGATAGGTGTCGGCCTGATCCTGCTCGGTGTCGCACATGACGATGACGCCGTACTGCTGGCGGTACTTGTCCTCGACCTCCACGTCGTCGAAGTAGTCCCCGGAGTCAGGGATCTCCCCGTCCTCACCGAAGTCGTGGAGGACAAGCGCGGCCTCCTCCGGGGTCCAGCCGATGTCTTCGAGCATGTCCACGTCCGAGGCGAAGTCGGACAGCATGTCGGCGAGGAGGGCGTCGTCGTAGGAGCCGATGTCGCCGAGGCGGTTGTCGGCGAGGGCGAACGCTCGCGCGGTCCACTTGTCGTCGTCGGTGAACACGACCGCGATCGAGTCCCAGCCGAGTTCCACGGCGGCAGCGTAGGTGTGATTCCCGGCGATGATCTCGCCCTTGGGGCCCCTGCCGTCGAGTTTCCGGGCCACGATCGGCTTGCGCTGCCCGAACCTGCGGAGAGACTTTGCGATCCGAGACACGTCACCCCGGCGGGGGTTCCCCTCCAGAGGGAGGAGTTCCCCGACCGGGGTGAGGAGAGGCTTCAGGGAGTCGGGGATCTTGGGGGATGACATGCGGGCATCCTATCCCCGGTTATGGACTCCTAGGCCCCCGTGGTGTGCTCGGGGCAGATCGCGACGACGGCGGCTGCCACGAGGGACGCGGCCTCATCCGATGAGACCCCTGCGGACAGCGCGAGTTCGCCGATCTCACGGACGGTGTAGCCCTTGTCGAGGGCTCCGCAGATCGAGTTCCCGAGATCCACGAGTGTCCTCGTGTCGAGGCCGAGGAACGTGTCGCCCTCCGAGTACAGGAGCATGAGGAACTCCTCGTCGTCGGTGAGGGACGGTACGTCGGCGGCGGTGCTCGCGGGAGCCGGAGCCGTCACGGTGACGGTCGTCGCTGCCCCCGGTGCCGCGCACGCTGCCACCGCGAGGGGGGCGGCGATGGCGGCGATCAGTCGATGCTTCACGGTTCTCCTAGCGGGTGATGACGACGACGGAGCCGTCGCGGTAGCGGGTGACGTGGATGTTCACTTGCGCTCCTTCGGGGGGAGGGTCTTGCACGGGTACAGGGACAGCCCGGTGCGGAACGGGGCCATGATCCACGCCTCCCACAGATACGGGCCCCAGGAGCCGTACTGCGTCGCGTCGAGGTTGCCGTCAGCAGTCAGGCCCCACGGCTGCCAGTACTTGCCGCCCTTCGTCCACTTGTAGACGATCTTCGACTGCCGCAGGGGGTCGAGCATCGCGGCTCGGCTCCACCACGGCTTGCCGGAGTGCGCGGAGGTCTGGATCTGCCACATGCCGAGGGCACCGGAGTACCACGGGCTCGACTCGTCGAGGTTCTGATGCTTCGACTCGCGGTAGGTGATCGCCCACGCCTGCTTGTGCGCCCAGCCGCGGAACCCGGCCTCGTACAGGATCGTCGCGGCCTTGTCGCGGCACTTCCACGGCTCGGGGCGCTGCGCCTTCCGGGCGTCGGCGACGATCGTCGAGGTCTCAGTCGAGGGGCCGGGTGCTGCGTCGGCGTCTGCGTCGAGTGAGGCGACGAGCCCGAGAGGGATCGCGAGCAGGGTCGCGCCGATTGTGGCGACGATGCGACCCCTCCGGGTCAGTCGGACGGGCTGGTTCACGAGTTCTCCTTCGTCAGGATCAGGGCACGCTCTGCGGCCTCGATCGGGTCGGTCGTGGCGAGCATGTCGGTCCACTCGCCGTCTTCCGGGTCGATGTAGGTCGCGGGGCGCGACACCTGCCACTCCTGCACGACGAACTCGCCGCCGTAGACGTAGACCTGCACGGTGTCGGTGAGTTCGAGCATGAAGTCGCTGACGCGGGAGGGAGAGTGAGCGCGTGACCACGACCAGTAGGTGTCGGTGCCGTTCAGGGCTTCGGCGACAGGGGCGAGCGCGATCCACGCTGCGGTCGCGATGTCGCGGTGCGCGGCGTCACGCGGTGAGCAGTTGGGGCAGGCGCAGAACTCGTTGCAGCGGTCGAACTCGCTGCACTCGGGGTCGGGGCAGAGTGTGGGGGCGACGAGGTTCATGGGACGGGACACGGTGGCTCCTACGGGTCGGGGCGGGGTTGCCTTGACAGGACAACCCTAGCCTAACCCGGGTTAGGAAGTCCAGGCCCGTGAGGGGATCCCGGCGTGTCCTAGGGGACCTTTTCATCGACGGAAGATGACCTCCGCCTATGAGAACCGTGCGCCGTGGAGCGGCAGGGAATCGAACCCTGGTCCCGGGGCGCTCCGCGTGCGGCCTTCACCCCGGTCGAAACCTTCCCGCCCCCGGTTACAGACCTCAGAGGTCGCGGATGATCTTGTACACGGCCTGCTCCGAGACGCCCATCGCCTCGGCGATCTCCCGGTACTTCACGCGATGATCCCGCAGGCGGAGCACGATGCGACGGCGACGCTCCCCGAGACGCTCGATCGAAGCCTGATGCTCGCGCATCATCTGCGTGAGCATCTGCACCTCGTCCAGCCCGTTCAGGTCGCGCTTGTCCATGTCCTCCTCGAAGGCGGCAGCGAGCGCGTCCACCTCGGCGGCGATGGTCATCGGTATCTCCCGGTCGTGTGAGTGTAGACGGTTGTCAGTCGGTTGTGCGGTAACCCGTGACGTACAGGACGAGTGCGTTCTTCCCCCGCTGCGGTGCCGCGAACGTGACGAGCCGCAGGAACTCCGAGGAGTCGTCCGGCGCGATCCTCGCGTCCACGAGCCCGTCGATCGCAGCCTTCACCGCGGGAGCGCATCCGGCTACATCCTGCAACCGTCCGCCCTTCTGGTGCGGTTCCGCGATCACCGTGAACCACGCGAGAGGCGGGATCCGTTGCGCCCGGGCGAGCAGAGTGAACGCGGAGCGCCACTCCTTCGTCAGTTTCGCCCGTTCCCAATGGTTCCCTTTCCGCTCGGCGTTCGTTGTCCACGGTCGCCCCGGGTACTCCAGCCGATACGTCACGCGATCGGAGCAGCCGGGTAGATGCTCACCCGCCTCCCCGCACAAGGGGCAGGGGGGTTGTACATCCACGATGAGAATCCTACCCCGGGTTGTAGACGCCGGACGGGTCGAGATACACGCGCCGCTTCCGGTGCAGCACGATCGGCTCCTCGACCGGATCCTGCCCGGAGCGCACGAGGTAACCGAGCGACGCCGCCCACTTCCGATCGGACTCGATCAGACCGTGGCAGCCTGTCGTGCCGGATCCGCAGACGTACATGAGGTTCGCGGGCGAGTTCACCGCAGGGCTGCGGGTTCCACCCATGCCGCGGGGGCGGCGGTGGTGGATCGAGTAGTCCCGCGTCGGCTTCTCCCCGCAGACCTCGCAGATCCCGCCTGCCCGAGCAGTCACGAGGGCCCGCGTGTCCGCAGACGGCCCCGTCGAGGCCCTAGAACGGCCTGTGGCGGGCTTGGAGCCAGGGGTCGGTGTCTTCGGACCCGGGGACCGCTTCATGGGCGTACGGCGCTCCGGGGAGCCCGACCGTTTCACGACACCCTCGTCTTCGACGCGAGGGCCTTGATCTGCTCGCGGATCTCCGGCGGCATCGGCACACCCGGGGCCACGTCGAGAGCCCGCTGCGTCGCTGCCCGCTCGGCCTCGGCCCGGCGGTGCGCCCGCCACGCCCGGTTCACATGCGCGGGCATCACGGCCTCGGTCGTGTCGGCGTAGTGCTTCACCACGGCCCGCTGCGCCCACTCCGGCGGCATGTCCTCGTCGAGGGCTCCAGCCCACGCGAGCGACCGCGCCTCCGCGTCCTCCGGGCTCGGGGGCCGCAGGCGAGGATCGAACGTCCCCGCCACCGCGAGCAGCCGAGCCGCATCGGCAGGTGTCATGTCCAGCAGTACCCTTCGTCGCAGGTATCCGTGTCAGGAGCGAAGATCGGAAGCATGTCCTGTGCTTCGGCGACCGCCTCCCGTAGCGGGAGTCCGAACCGCGTCAGGTAGACCGGATCCTTCCCTGCCTCGGTGCGCCTTCGGATCAGTTCCTCCTCTAGCGAGGCAGACCGCTCGAACAGTTCCGGATCGTCACGCCGCAACTCGGCCCATTGAGTGGGGCGGTGGTAGGGGCAGAAGAAGCAGGACGACTTCGGAGGTGCCGGGAGTCCGGCCTGCTCGATGACCGCGTAGCAGGCGGCTCGGTCGAGGTTCAGGTCGATGAGGGGATACCGTCGCTGGCGGAACGGATCGAGGCCCTTCCTGTCGCCCTTCGCTCGGATGATCTCGTCGGTGCTGATCCCGACGAGCACGGTCGCTGGGGTCTCCTTGCTCGCCCCGTTGGCCTTCAGCCACTTGTCCACGACCTTGACCTTGTAGTCGATCGTGCAACTCCGCCTGCCCATCGGCTGCCCCGTGTCTGCGGTGCGGACCGGGATCGTGATCGAGTTGATCCTGTGGAGTTCCTCCCACAGGGTCGCGGTACTTCCGTCGCGCTTCCGGCGCTGGAGTTCGTGGATCGGAAGACCGCGCTCGGCAGCCCACGGTGTCGCGATGTCGCGGACGTAGTGCAGCGTCGCCGGGTGCTCCGAGTCGTCTCCGACGTTCGCGAACAGAGCCGCGTCCACCTCGTAGCCCAGGCGACCTGTCGCCGCGAGGACGACCATCGCCGTGGACTGCACGCCGCCGCCGTAACTGATGACCGTGAGACTCATGCCGTGATTCCCTTCAATGCCGAGGCCGCGAGAGCGGCCTCACTCCTGTCGAGCCGCTCGGCAGCCTCGACGTACATCCTCGTGCCCGACGCCTTCACCTGCGGGCCACCGTTCACCGCGAGGATCCGCGTCAGCGCCGAGGGCAGGTTCGGATGCCCGAACCGTGCAGCCTCCTGAGCGGCAGCGATGACGACCTCGGGATCCCGGTGCTCCTGCGTGAGCATGATCCGGGCGTCCCGCCCGATCCTGGCGAGCGCCTGCCGAGGAGGCTCGGCCCCGTGGACCGCTCGGAACTCGTCGGTGAACGCTGCGACGACCGTCCCGGCGTTCGCCTGCTCCGCGACCGGAGGGAGCGGGATAAGTACTTCTGTTTCTAGTGACGGTTCTACTGATGGTTCGGGTGACACGGGCGTCACCCCGTCAGCGACACGGGCGTCACCCCGTGGCGTCACCGATGTCACCCCGTCGCCGTCACGGGATGACACAGGCGTCACCCCGTCCTGCGGCCTGCGGACGAGCACGCGGTAGCGGTTCGGGCGACGATCCGAGCGCGTCGAGTCGGTTCCTCCAGCCTGCCGCTCGACCTCCAACTCCCCGAGCGCCACGAGGTTCGAGATCGCACGCTGAACGCTGCGCTCGTCCACGTTCGCGTATCGGGCGAGCGTCGCGACCGAGGGCCACGCGCCCCCGTCGCCTTCGTGGTTCGCGATCCCGATCAGCACCACCTTGTCGGTGCCCCGGGACTTCGAGTAGTTCAGGACTAGAGCGACCTTCTCCACGCTCACGCTGACCGCCGAGCGATCAGGTCGAGCCCGGCCTGCGTCGCCGCGGACACCATCCGTGGAATCCCCGCGAGGCCCTCACGGTGCAGCACCACGCCGGGGGCGACGTACGCCTCCGCGATCATGCCGTCCTGGCGCAGTTCCCCGCACCGCTTCGAGTATTCGGACGTGAGGGACACCCCTGCACGCATCGCTGCCTCCTCGTCGGTCAGGCCCTCGGGCCATGCCGAGACGAACGCATCGAGCAGGCGGGCCTTCTGAGTGCCCGAACGGTATCCCACCGCCCGAGCCCCGGCGATCGACCCGGGCCGATCGGCCCTGCGGTGCCGTCCCTTGCGGGACTCGTATGCAATCGGCTCCCCCTGCGTGTCGAACATGGGCAGGTCGAACCCGGCGTCGGTAGTATTCACGACGCGCCACCTCCTATGCGGGTGAGTGCCACGCCCCCGGATCGCTGCACGATCGCGGGGGCTTTCTTATGCGGGTGACCCTATCCCACTAACCCGGGTTAGGAAACTCGACGCGCCGAAGCGGCCCGGACAAGGCTAGGCCCCGGACCAGCGCGTTCGGTGTCTCCACGTCCCGCGTGATACCGGGGCCTGCCGTCCTTTCGCGTCCGGTGCGCGTCCAGGCTATGACGCCACGGTCTGCGCGAGCGCGTCCTTCGCGTCGAGGTACTCCTTGCGGAGCCGCTCCCGCTGATCTTCCGACAGGCGGAGTTGCGCGGCCTTGCGCCCCAACTGGTCGAGATCCACGATCGACAGCGCCGACCTCATGAGTTCGGCGTACTGATCGACCTCGGAGTCATCCACGACCGTAGGACCCTCCGACCGCTCGTACGAGTACGAATCAGGATCCGGGTCATCCGTGGGCAGAGCGAGCGCCTGCAACAGAGCCGTGCGGAACGCGACACTCATCGCCTTCGCGGTCGCCTTGTCGCCGGAGTCCATCGCCTCACCCGGCACCGTAGCGGCGAGCGAGTCACCGCTCGGGCCCACGAACGTGTACCTGACCCGCAGGCGGACATGCCCCATCTGCGTGTTGTTCTTTCCGATCGACACCGACCCGTACTCGTAGTCGAGCACCTCGGGCAGCACCACGACACCGTGCTTCCTGAGTGCCGGGCCGACAGCGTTCACCACGGCGTCGATGCCGCGGAAGTTGAAGTGCTGCGCGGTGTTCTTGTCGGACTTGCGGACCTCGCGTACGTCCGCCATGACGGCGGCGAGCGCGGCTTGGATGCTGATCTGCTCGGTCATGCGTGGCTCCTTACTTCGTGTCGATCGTGACTGACGGGGGCTCATCGGATGCGGCGACGCCGGGCACGATCTCGCCCGTCTGAGTGTCGATGACGTGGCCTTCCTGCACGTCGAGCACCTCACCGAAGTCCGACTTCTTCGGGGCCTCGGTGACGCGGATCAGGTGCGGGGCGTTGTCGCGGGCCCACGCGAGGAACGCCTCAGCGTCGGCTACATCGAAGCGGCGGCGAGACGCTCGTGTCTTCAGGGTGCCGTGCGGCAGCGCGACAGACTTCCGCCCGTCCTCACGCTGCGCGAGCGCGTACTCGGACAGGATGCCCTCGAAGTAGGCGGCATCGGTCGCGAGTGCTTCGTTCGCGTGCTCTAGCCACGAGTCGATGCGCTGACGCTCGGCCTCGGCGATGCGACGGTTCTCCTCCATCTTGGCGCGGAAGGCGTGCAACTTGCGGAGTGCCCACTCGGCTGCACCGTCGTCGGTGATGCGGAACCGCTCACGGTCGTACGGGATGTAGTCGCGCGGTGGCGCGGGATCGAACTCGTCCAGGGGGACGACTGCGGACATGGCTCCTCCTAGGGGTTACGGACCCTCGCATCTTACCTAACGGGGGTTAGGGAGTCTAGGGGGGTCCGGCGCGTTGCACGCTACACCGGGGGTATGACAGTCTGAGCCTGCGCCGAGATGGACACGGAGCAGCGAGGCACGGTCAAGGGGTTGCCGAAGCCACGCACAGGAACGGCCCGCCCCCCGTATGAGGGAGAGGCGGGCCGTTCTACGTCCGGAGCCCTACGGTTTGATCTTGCCGAACATGCGCCGCTGCGTATTCGGGCCGAACTCGCCCGTCACGTTCTGCCACCCCTGCGCCGCCTGGAACCGCATCACCCCCGCTGCCGGGTACTTCTGCTTCCCCGGAGGAGCGGGCTGCGGGCGGAACCCGAGGTCGTACAGGCGACAGGCCACACGCCACGCCGCCTTATTCGCGAGCCCCTCAGCGTCGGCCTTCTGCACCGCCGCGAGGCTCGGCACCGTGCCGTCCCACGACTGCGGCCTCTTGGCCCACCGCTTCGCCTGCTCACGCCACCACGGCGCGTTGTACGGAGCCGTCCGAGGATCACCCGGGTACGAGCCCCACGGGCCGTCGATCGTGTCATTCTTCCGACCGACGCACGGGCTCGGGCCCTTCGGGTTCCAGCCGTGACAGCCGTCCGTGTAGCACTTGTGCGTCCCGACAGCCTCGTCCACGTCCCACCCGGCGAGCGCCGCGAGCGCCGCGAGCGTCTTCCCGACGTTCTCCACCTGATACGAGGTCAGAGACGACGCCGACGTGCCCGGGTCGTCGATCTCGATGCCCCACAGGCGAGTCTGCCCGAGGTAGCCCCGCTCAGGGATCCCGAGCGCCGGGACAGGTCCGCCGTCGCCACAATGGTAGGCCGAGCCTCCCGACAGCAGGTAGGTATCTCCCGGGCCTCGACCCACGAGGAGGTTGCACACCGGGAGTTCGTACGCCGTGACCGCCCAGTACAGGGACGGAGCCCCTGACGAGCCCGTAGCCGATGCCGTCGCCGTGTGGTGTACGACCGAGCCCGTGAGCCCGGGAGAGCCGTCAGAGCCCTTCCACGGGCGTCCTACGGTGTCCCAGCCCTTGTACGTCTTCACGTCCACGCCGTAGTCCCGCAGGGCCGCGAGGATCTGCGAGGGAGACGGGTTCGAGTTCGCGCTCATGCGTCGGCCTCCTGATCGAGGTCACGCACGTCAGCCTCCGCCGGATCGCCCTCCACGAGGTCAGGTGTCCAGCCCTCCGGGGGCTCGGTTACTTCGATGTCTGCGAGGTCGAGGGAACCGTCGTGGCCCTCGCTCACTCGTCGCCTTCGAGAGTGAACGCGATGTCCGAGGTCGGGATCGTCTCGTCAGCGAGCGACGGACCCGAGTAGCGCCCGAAGTTATTCGAGGCGATCGACGTGAGAACCGACAGGAGAGCAGCGGTGCCCGCCACGGCGAGCGCCTGCGTCCAGTCGATGCTCAGGATCGTGGTGCCCGCGGCGAACAGCGCCACGAGCGTCTGCGCGAACGTCTTCAGCGCACGCTCGGCGGCTGCCTGCGCGAACGCACCGGAGAAGATCGACATGAGAGGGGGTCCTTCCGTTAGCGGAGTGTGTTCCATGTGTAGCGGTTGATCTCGCCCGACACCCTCATGCCCTTAGCCTGCTGGAACTGCCGGACAGAGAGGGCGAGAGCCTGCGTGAAGCGCCCGTCGATCTCACCCTCGAAGTAGTCGAGAGCCTTCAGGCGCTTCTGGATCCATCGTACGTCTTCCCCGGAGTCCCCCCGAGTCAGCGCCCGGCGGAACTCCGGGGAGCCTTCCTCGGTGCGCTCCTCCTTACGGAGGGTGACCGCGATCAGACGCATCTGTGGGAGGGGATGCCCGGCCTCGAAGTGCATCGGGTCGGGTCGGCTCGTCCAGTTGTAGCCCCACACGAGGCCGAGATCCTTCGCGAGCCGCTGCGTCTTCCGCACCGGGAAGGTCGTCTTCTTGACGCCCATCGGGTTCTTCGTGGCGTCGAGGTCGATCGCGCCTCCGACCGAGTGCCACGACTTCACCCCGGGCACCCCGCGGATGTCCCGGTTCGCGTAGCCCCAGTCGTCGCGGATGCCCTTCTCGAACTCGTAGCCCGTCTCCTCGATGCCCTCGATCAGGGCCGTGAAGATGGGGACGAGTGACTTGTGCGCGGTGAGGGTGATCCCGCCCGCGGTGAAGGTGTCGATGTTCTCGGAGGCGTAGCCGGGGGCGTCCGGGTCACCGAAGCCCCACTCGGCGAGTTCGCTCTTGGTAGGCACTCCACGATCCTACCGGGGGGTGGGGACGTTCTAAGCCCGAGCGACTAACCCCCGTTAGTGAGCGTGTACCTTTCGTGCGATCTCCTGCTGACGGTACTCGATCGCGTCCAAGCGACCGTCTAACTCCCGCAGGCGCTCGTCGGTGTCGCACACCTTGTCCTTCAAGGAGTTCCCCCCGTTGCGCTGCAACTCCCCGTCCATCCGGTTCAGCCTCTCCATCACGCCGGGCACCCGAGCGCGGCCCGGCTCCTCCGGCTCCCCGTCCCAATCCCGCTGGAACTTCCGAAACCACGTCGTGAACTCGCGGGCCTCACGGATCGCCTTGCGCGATAGCAGCCCGAGCAGCGTCAGGACTGTCAGGCAGCCCGCAGCGAACGCGAAAAACTCCTGCATAATCACAACTCGACCCCGTGAGACATCCCTCTAGTGTGACGCACGCCAGACATAGGTAACCCGGGTTCAGGGACCGATGTAGTGAACGGACAGAGAGGGCGTCCACGTCTCCGCGGTCGCAGCGAGTGCAAGGTTACCGCCAGAGTTCTGCGACACCATGAGTCGAACCGTGTCACCGATCGCGAGGTTGAACGCGGGAGCCGCGACCGTGAACCGTGTCGGTGAGCCCGCAGCCGTGGCGATGATGTCAGCGCGTCCTAGCGTCGTCGTCGCGTTCTTCTCGATCCACGCGGCCCGGAAGCCCGTACCGTTCGCAGCGAAGCGCACGTTCGCCGCAGCCGTGTACCACCCGGGTACGACACACGTCAGCACCGTGGGCGATCCGATCACCCACATGCCCGCGTTATCATTCGCGTCCGCTTCCCACGTCACCGCCGTATCGGTCGCCGTCGTAAGTGTCTGATCCGTGGTCCGATACACCCGCGGCGCGATCGTCGAGGATGTCGTCCCGAGCGAGCCGAGCGCCCACAGGTCCGTGCCGTCCGAGATCAGCCACACGTTCGCGCCCGGAACCGGGACCATACCTTCGACATAGCGCACACCCGACACCGCCGTGGTCGAGCCTGCGATCGTCACCGTCAGCGTGCGTCCCGCCTGCACCGAGGAGATGACCCCCTGACGTACCCGCAGCCGCGACCCTTCTCCGTACTCCCGCACGAACTCATCTAGCGGCCTGCTCACGCGACCTCCCCGGACACGATCCGAACCGTACGAGCCGTTGCCGACATCGCCTCAGTCGCCGCCAGCGGCACCGTCAGCGCGTCAATGATGACAACACGATCCACCTTCGCCCCCGTGTTCCTGATGCGGATCACGTCATTCGCGTCGAGTGACGGATCCACGATCTGCTGCCACGAGAGCGCCTGCTGGGAGCCGAGGTACTTCGACAGGAGCGCCGTGGCTGACGACAGCGCCGTCGCGTACACCGTCACCGCCGACTGCGACAGGAAGATCGGTCGCTGCCCGAACGGGCCGTAGCGGTACGTCGGAGAAGTCGGATCCTCATCCCACACCTCCACCCGCAGGGGCGTGTCGATCGCCGAGCCCTCCGCGATGAACACCACGCCGTTGTACGTCTGCTCCACCGTGTCCTGACGATCCAAGGAGATCAGCACCGCATCCGAGTTCTCCTCATATGTCGCATCCACCGACGCCGAGTCACGATCAGGGAAACGCTCCAGCGTTGCCACGCCGAGCGGGTCGAAGTACAGGTCGTACCCGCACGCCTCCGCGACCGCCACGGCGTCTTTCCACGGGTCATTGTCTGAGTCGAGCCCGAGCACCTGCTGGGACACCTGCTCAGGGATCGTCGGGAAGTTGATCTGCACGTTCGAGTAGCGGTCCTGCAACAGGCCCGTGAGCGCCGTCGTCAGAGAGCCCGCCGACACCGTGTACGGGTTCAGCCACGAGTTATTCGCCACGAGGATCGACCGATCCGATCCCTCGATCGTCATCTCCACGCCGTCCGCGTCATCTTTCACGCTCACCCGAGTGATGACGAAGACACCGAGCGGCACGAGTTCCTGCGACCCGTCCGGGTACTGGATCCCCCGGTACAGGCGCAGTTCGTTCCCGAACGGTGTCAGAGCAGAGAACCCGGTATCCGGCACCAGCGCAGATCCGCGCTCCGTGGAGAACGTCACCTGACAGGTGCGCCGCACCGCCGAGTTCGCCGACACCGACACCGACCCTCCAGCGATGTCAAGGTCGAGGAGTTTCAGCGACCCCGACCACACCTCCGCCGTAGATACCGCGACATGCGTGGACCGGATCGCCGCCTTGTAGGCGTCGGAGGTCGGGTACATGCGTCAGCCCTCGACCTCGACGTAATCGACCTGCACCGTGCGAAGCGACCGCGAGCCCTGCCAGTCCTGGGACATCTGCCGCCCCGTGACCCGGATGTACTTCTGCACCCCTGTCGGCTCCTGCACGAGCAGCGTCCCCTGATGGAGCAGCACACCCTCGATGTCATCCCACTCATCCCCGACGATCGAGATCCGGTACGAGCCGTCATAGCCGCCGATCAGACCGGACACGACCACGGGAAGCGCACGCCCGAGGGGACGGAACACCGTCACGGGCTCCTCGACCGAGATCGCGAGCGACGGGGCAACCCGCAGCCCGCCCACGTTCAGCGTCGGATCCCCGATCGCCTTCAGCCACCACGTCCCGTCATTCGTGACGAGCACCTGCGACACGACTGAGTACGCCGAGGGGATCCGGTCCTCACCCGCGACCCCGACCGACCGCACCCGGTAGCGCACCGTGAGATCCCGCGGGGCCTCGTAGTCGAACGCCGTTGCAGCCGTCCCCGTAGGAGTGATCTCGGTGCCGCCTCGGATCGTCGTGTACGTCGTCCCGCCGTCATCTGACCGCTCCGCTTGGAAATACTGCCGCGTGTACGGGGCCCCGATCGCCGACCCCGTGATCGTCAGCGTCGCCTTGCCGAGCGCCGAGTCCCACGCAACCGACAGGGTAGGCACCGAGGGCGGCGTCAGGTTCAGCACGAACCCGGAGAACGCCCACGCCGACCAGAACGGCTGCCCGTTGATGTCTTTCGCGGCCTTGACGTACGCCCGGTAGGTGCCCGTCAGGAGCAGTTGCGACACCGTTCCCGAGGCATCCGAGGAGCCCACGACACCGGAGTCCCACGTCGCCGTCGAGGTCTCAGCGTCGAACCCGCCAGCCCCGTACTGCGCCGCCGTGAACACCTTGATCTGGTAGTACGCCTGCGCCTCGTTGTCCGTGTCCGTGTACGTCCACGCCACGTCCGGCGTCGCCGTCGTAGTCAGCGTGCCCGAGGGCGAGGTGACCGTGACGCTCGGCTGCGCCGCCACGTCCACGTCGATGTACACCTCGTAGAAGAAGCCGCGGTCGGTCGTGTCCCGGTACTCCGTGAGCAGCGCCCGCAGACCGTTCACCCGGTCCTGATCCCACGACTGCCCGTCCGGCGCAGACGAGAACCACGGGCCGACGAACTCCTGCGCCGAGGCATACTGCCCGCGGATCGCCGTCGCCGAGTGGAAGTAGTTCACGCCCGCGAGCCGTGTCCCAAGGGCGAAGTCGATCTTCCCCGAGGTCGTGGGGGTCGAGGCCCGGACCCGCACCCGAACTCGCTTCACCTGCTGAGTTGCGAGGATCGTCGTGTCCGCCACAGACACCGTGAGTTGGTAGGTGCCCGTGAGCGAGTTCGTCTTGCGGATGTACGTCGCGTCCGAGTTGTCATTCAGCGCCGCCTGGATCGTGGGCGAGCCGCCCGTGATCGTCCAGTTCGATGCCCCGGTCCCGGTGCCGTCAGGGCGCACGATCGTGACTGCCACCGTTACCTCCTAGCCGTAGCGGCAGCACGGGCCGCGTTCCGTAGGGTCTCCTGCAACTGACGATCGACCTCGCGGGCCACCTCGGCAGCGTTCGCACCCTGAGCGACAACCGTAACGGCTCCCGGCTGCACCACGATCTGCTGGCCCCCGAGCGCGTTCTGCGTGCGCTGCGCCGAGATGACCGTGCCAGCCGCCTTCGGCACGAACAGTTCCGGCCCCCGCTCGCCCACGAGGTACGGCATCCCCGCACCCACGGGACCGCCGTAGGCGCGACCCTTGCCCTTGCCCTTACCCTTACCGCCGCCCTTACCGGGCTTGCCGCCGTCTCCTGGCTTGCTCCCGCCGGGCACGTCATTCTTCGAGCCGGGGATCGCAGCGTTCGCGGCAGCCACGGCGGCAGCGATACCGTCGCGGATCTTCTCCGCCATACGGTCGGCGATCGCCTGCGCCACTTCGAGGAGTGCCTCCTCCTTCGACTTCAACCCGTCGATGAACGCCTGCGCCGAGTCAAGCCCGAGCCCGTTCATCGTCTCCGACAGCGGCTTCAGCGCCTCCTCGATGCCCTTCGACAGTTCCGTGACCGCGGACACGGCCTTGTCGTACTCATCTTGGAACCCGGACAGGTACGAGGTCGTCTGATCCGCCCCGAGTTTCCGGATCTCCTCCTGCGCCGCGTTCATCGCCGCGATGTCCTCGGGCGTCGAGGCCAGGAGTGCCTGGATCAGGCTCGTGTTCTGACCCGGGCCCGCCTCCACGATCTTCTGGAGCATCTCCGCGTCCACGCCCTTCGTGCGTAGCGCCTTGATGTCCTCCGCATACTTCTTCAGCGCCGTCACGCGGTCCTGCAACCGCTCGACCACTGCATCCTTGCCGATCAGGGCTGCGTTGTTCAGGCCCGACAGATCCATCGCCGCGTTGTTGATGCCGTTCACGAGCGCCGACGTGAACTCCTTCTGCTTGTTCAACTCCTCCAGCGCCGTGTCCCGCTTCTTGATCGCGGCGATCAGTTTCGTCGTGGAGTCCTTCAGGAAGTCGAGCAGGCGATCGCGGGCCTTGATGTCGTCGCCCTGATTCAAGCCCTCGATCAGTTTCCCGTTCGCGTCCTCCAGCAGCGCGTACCGCGCCTTCACCACGTCCACGAGACGGTCGTACATGTCGATCACGCCGTCCACGGTGACCTTCACGGAGTCGTACGCCTTCGAGAACTGCGACGCCTCACCGAACGGCTCACGGAACAGTTCCTTCAGCGAGTCTGCCGCGGCCTTCCGCTCGTCACGCGCTGCCGCGAGCGCCTCACGAGCGATCGCGATCTGCTTCTGCAACTCGTCACGCTTCTGCGCGTTCGCCACGAGACGCTTCTGCATCGCGTCGAGTTCCTTCTGAAGTTTCTGCCCCTCGGCGAGGAGGCGCTTCCGGTCACCCTTGTCCTTGATCGCCTTCGCCGCAGCCTGATACGCCGCAGAGGCGTCGCGCATGAGTTGCCCGACGTACGCCTTGACCTCTTTCGCGTCCCCGCGCATCGCCTTCGACAGGCCGCCGAGGCCCTGGCTCACGACCTTGCGGGCATCGACGATCGCCTGCGAGATCGCCTTCCAGTCGGGCTGATTGTCCGTCGCAGCCGCACCGCCGCCGCCCCCGCCACCGCCGCCGCCACCGCCGCCACCGAACGTGCCGGAGAAGTTCGGAGGTGTGATACCGGAGGCGACACTCGACGCCTGCTCCCGCATGTACGTCCGCACCCCGGCATCCCGGTAGTCCGCGTGATCCTGCACGATCTGCGTCTTCACGCCGATCGTCACCGGGACATACGCACCCTGCGACAGCACATCCAACTGACCCGCGATCCCGATCAGGCCCGACTGCACCGCAGCGAGGTTCGAGGTAGTAGCGGAAGCGAACGAAGCGAACGAAGCCGACGCCGCAGAGATCTTCGGGCCGATGCCCGGGATCCACGACAGGCCCTTGTCCGCAGCGTTCAGGATGTCTTGGAACACCTTGAACACGGCGCTGTTCAGTTGATTGAACGCCCCGATCATGTACGCCACGGCACGCACACCGGAGGCACCGAGCACCGCGAACTGCTGCGCCGTCTTGATGAGGAGCGGCGTCATCGGGACGAGGAAGTCACGGATCAAGCGCAGGCCGATACCGATGAGCGGCTGCAACGCGCGGATCAGCGGCACGAACACCGAAGCGAGAAGTCGCAGGCCCGTCGCCACGAGCGGAGCCATGACGCGGGCGATCTGCGCGAACACCGTCCCGACCTGCGCCCCGATCTTGATGAGATCCACGATCACCGGAAGCAACGGTAGGAACGCCATGAGCAGGGCATTGAAGATGTCCACGAGCGGCGGCAGGACACTCACGACCAGCATCACGAACGCGGAGATGAGTTCCTGCAAGTACGGCGCGAGCGCCTGTACGACCTGCGTGACGAACGTCGAGAGCGCCGTCCCGAACTGCTGGAGCACCGGGAGGATCGTGGAGAGCACCTGCACAAGCCCCGCGGACAGCAGTTGCACCACGGGCATGAGCGCGTCGAACACCGCCGTGAGCACCGGGGCGAGCGTCGTGAACGCGAACGCGATCTGGTTAGCGATCGGGATCAGCACCGCAGCGAGCGGCTCCACGAGCCCGGAGATCATCGTGAGCAGGTCGCCGATGATCGGCCCGATCGCCGCGATGATCGGCGAGATGATCTGCAATAGCCCCGACAGCAACTCGGCGAGCAAGGTCACGAGACCCGTCACCACCGGGGCGAGCGACTGGATGATCGTCGTGAGCGCCGGGGCGAGGTTCTGGAACGCCGTCGTCAGGACAGGCCCGATCGTCTCCGCGATCTGCGTGATCGCCGGGCCGAGACCCTGACCGAACGCACTAGAGATCGCCTCGATCGCCGGAATGAGCCCTTGGAGTGCGAGGGACAGCGGGTCGATCGACGGCATGATGCCGTCCACGAGCGCGTTCCGCGCCTCATCCTTCAGCGTCGAGAACACACCGGAGAGCGTCTTCGACTGCGCCTCCATCATGCCGCCGAACCCGGCAACAGACTTCGTGCCGTTCGTGAGACCGTCCACGAGGGCGGGGATCGCCTGATCCGCGAGCACGTTGCCCGTGGCGACCATCTCCGACATCTGCCCCGTGGACACACCGAACTGGTCAGCGAGGATCCGCAGCGCGGGCACACCCGCCTCGGACATCTGGAGGAGTTCCTCGGCGGAGACCTTGCCCTTCGCCTGCATCTGACCGAGGGCCCGGGTGATCCGGTCGATGCCCTCGGATCCGAGACCGAGGCCCGCGGCAGCGTCACCGATCGCGGTCAGGGTCGGCATCACGTCGTCCGCCGCGAAGCCCATCGCGAGGAGCGACCGTGACGCAGACAGGAGACCGGGCAACTCGAACGGGGTCGCCGCAGCGAACTCCCGCATGTCGGTGAGGAACGTGTCGGCTTCCTTAGCGGAGCCGAGGAGCGTCGTGAACGCGACCTGCGCCTGCTGGAGATCAGACGCGGCCTTCAGGCCCGCACTCGCAGCCGACGTGAGGCCCTGCACGAGCGTGATGCCCGCCATAGACGCGACGATGCCGAGCGCCGACCCGAGCGCCACGGTGGACGCCTTCGTCGCCTGCTGCGACTTCCCAAGGTTCGCGGTCGCGCCGCTTGCACCCTTCGCCGCAGCGACGTAGCGCCCCGTGAGCGAGTCACGCAGACGCCCGTTCGCATCGGTGAACGTGCGAGCCGCCGCCGACGCGGAGGCCATGCCCGCGGTGAAGTTCGAGGTGTCGGCCTTCAGACGGGCCAACACATCGACAGTCGTCGCCACGGGCTGCTCCTCTACTTACGCTTGCGGGCCTGCTCCATCTCCCACACGCGGATCCGCTCCAACGCCTCCCACTCGGTCAGTTCCTCCGAGGAGAGAGGGCGGTGGGCCGGACTGCCATAGAGCAGTTCATCGACAGTCCGGCCCAGCCGCTCCGCTAACTCGAAGACGAACCTTCGGTGACCGTCTCGGAGGAGTCTTTTCCCGCCTCATCAGCGGCCTCCTTCGTGAAGCCCGAGAGCCTCATGCCCACCAGGGCAAGTCGGTCCACGGCGGTCGCGGCCTTCCCGAGGAGCGCGTCACGATCGCTCGGCTCGAACACCTGCATCCCCGACTCGGGGTCGAAGGTCGTGGCGATGACGATCTCCGGATACACCATCTGGAGATCGAGGTCACCGCCGTCCTTCATGGCGAGGTTCATGATGCGAGTCCGCTCAGCGGCGGTCATGCCACGAACCTCGACGGTCAGACTCCACTCGGGGATCTCGACCGTCTCGCTTGCGATGTCCTTTACTGCGAGGATCTGATCGCGCAGGGACACTAGGTCACTCCTTCGGTTAGGGCCACGAGGGCACGGATACTGCGGTGGGTGTGTTCAGTTGTGGATCAGGAGGTGGCGCGGGTGATCGCACCCGTGACCTGCGCCTCAGCGGAGAACGTCACGGCGTCGCCAACGGACCCGGTGATCTCGTACGAGGTGAGGTAGCACTCGCCCGTGTACTTCGGGTTCGTCGCGGACGCGGAGCCGCCGCCGGGGGTGTAGGCGAAGGACACCGTGGCGTCCTGACCGAGGGTGCCCGACAGAACCGCATCGACCGTGGATGCACCAGCGGCGTCGAACTTGCCGGAGATGCTGATCGTCGCGTCCGACAGGCCCATGAGGTACTCCTTCGCGTTATCCCCGAAGGTCGTGACCTCTGCGGTCTCCAGCGAGCGGCTGAAGGTGACCTCATCGCAGTACGCGGAGATGTCAGTCAGCGAGCCGCCGCTGTTGTCGATCTCGAACTTGGACTTCTTACCGTGCGTGAACGCCATGTCTGTTTCTCCTTTACCGGCGGGCGAACGTCATCGAGTAGGTGACTGACCCGGTGGACCCACCGGGGGTGTGCGAGGCACGGAGGTAACGGTTCACCGTGCCAGCGACCACGACGCGCTCGGCAGCCGTGGTCGATGTGCCGACAGCCGTGAACGTCGCCAGATCGACGAAGGTCACGTTGTCGGACGAGTGCTGCACCTTGAAGGTGCTGGATCCGTTGCGCGTGTTCGCGGTGACGTGCAGGTACGCTGCCCCGCCGTTCGCGCTGCTCGCGCCGTTGTCCTGCGCGGCCCCGGTGCCGTTCGCGGTGACTGCGGCAGCCCCGGCGAGCACGATCCCACGATCGACTCCGCCGTCTGCCTGCACCTCCATAGACGCAGCGACGACATCGCCCACGGGGGAGGTGACCTCGTAGGACACCTGCTTGACGGCTGCCGAGTACGCGGCCTTTCCGACGCTCAGACCCTCGGGAGCGACCGAGATCACGTCATTCGCGTCAGCGCCGACCGTGGCGGAGAGGGTCTCATCGACGGCCCCGGTGTTCCCGTCGAACATGCCCGACAGGGACAGGGTGCCGTCCTGAAGGCCCACGATGTACGTCTTCGCGGAGTCACCGAACGCGGTCGTCTCGGCGGTCTCCACGGAGCGGGACGCCGTGGCCTCATTGAAGTACGGGGACAGGTTCGCGGCCCCGTACAGGACCGCGGTGCTCTTGCCGTGAACGTAGGCCACTACGCCTCCTCATCCAGAGATTCGGGCTCCGGCGCAGGCTCGGGCTCAGGTGCGGGAGCGGGGGTGGACTTCTCGGGCTTCCCCTCGGCGGGCTCGATGTAGCCCTGCTCTAGGAGCCACTTGATGCTCTTGGAGGGGATGTCGCCCGTGACCTCGCCCGCTTCGATGCGGCGGTCAGGGGGGAACTCGATCCCTGCGAGCGCCCGGTATTGGGCCACTTCGTTCTCCCTCGGGACATGCGGCCCCGCATCCGTCGCGGGGCCACACGGGGCACGTCGAGGGAGGACGGCATGTAGGGGCCACTAGGGCACGCAGGACGAGCGTAGCACGGTGCAGCGGCTCTCTAACGGGCGTAGATAAGTCTCTCCCCCCGGTAGGAGCCACCTAGACCGGGGGGAGAGACGGGCCGACGCTCGATCCGCAGGTCGGGGGGGATCCGCGGAGAGTGTCGGAGCCTTACGGGGGTTAGGCTACCGAGGTGAGGCCGCGATCCGCAAGGGCCTGCGCTACCTGATCCGCGATGTACTCCTCGACCGTGACTCCGCGCTGCGCGGCGAGTTCCTCCGTGGTGTCGATGTACGTCGTGTAGGTGTCGCGGACCTGCGCGGTGACACGCTCGATTGCGGCCTGCCGCTTCGCCTCGGCCTTCTCCTCGGCGTGCGCGGGGTCCACGGTGACGACGGGGCGCTTCGCGAACCCGAACAGGGGATCCCGCTCGGAGCGGGTGAGCGTGGCGGTGAACGTGATCCGGTCGCCCGCCTCGACAGTCGGGATGAGTCGGCTCGGGTAGCCCGCGAACTCGGTGAGCGCCTTCGGGATCGACATCCACGCCGACCAGCCCTCGTCGGTCTGCACGGTCATCTTCCACTCGGGGAACCGCTCGTCGCCCTTGTTCGTGATCTTCGTGATCGTGGCGGTGATGTCGCGGACGCGGCCCTCGGGGGCGACGATCCCGGCCTCGGCGGCGGCTGCCTTCGCGGCCTTGCGCTCCTCGGCTGCCTGACGCTCGACGGCGACACGGGCCTGCCACTCGGGGTTCGGGGTGCAGCGGTGCGAGGGCCAGTAGGTGATGACGGTGGCGGTCTCGTCGCCGCACCACGTCTTCGGCTGCGCGAGGTACTTCGAGCCGGACTTCGATTCGGTCCAGCGGACGGTCATGCCGCAGTCGCGGCAGGGGAACTCGTCGGAGAGTGCGCGTGTCATCGGGCCACCGCCTTGCACCAGCGGCGGACGTGCGTCGTCATGTAAGCCTTCGCGGGGGCCGCGCTGCCGTACATCGGAGACCGGGACCCGCAGGAGCAGGTGCCGACGTAGTAGTGGCGGTGGGTGCTTTCGAGTATCTCGATCGTGATCTGACTGTTCACGGTGGCTCCTTCGGGGTTGCGCTGATCTGATACCCCTGAAGTTACCTAACCCGGGTTAGCCTGTCAAGCGATTCGAGGGGAGAAGATTCAGGCCCCTCAGAGCCCCCGAGCCCCTCACCCCTACGAGGACACGCCCCAACCCCCGATAGGCCCCCTACGGGCCCCCTACGGCCCTAGAACGGCACTAGGTCTCGGATCTGCCGGACCCGGATGTGCAACTGGCAGGCGTACACGATCAGATCCTCGATCTCCTCCAACGCATCCTGCACAATCGCGTCCAGGGGCCGCTTCTCGAACCGCTGCTGCCCCGACCCGTCGTCGTACTGCTCCGCCCCCGGGCCGAGGATCCGATCCGACAGCCTGCCCACGATCGCCGCAACCTCGGCGGCGTGCTCCTCAGAAGTCATGCCCCGACCCTAGCCGCGTCACAGGACAGCGAGATCCTTCCAGCCCCCGTCACCGATCACGAGGCTCACGAGACCCGCCGGGGCGTCCTGCCCCGTCTTATGCCTCCACCACGTCGAGCCCCCGTCGAGCGCCGGGATCTGCAAGAAGGACTTCGCCCCTGTCTGCTCGACCCGCAGGTGATGCAGGTGCGCCGCCAGGAGCATCGTCGCCGACCCGATCGGCTGCATCCCGTGCGCCTGCCCCGCCCACCACTTCACCGGGTCACGCCCGAACTGATGCCCGTGCGCGAAACCCACGACCGTGCCCGCCACGTCGAGCGTGATCGTCAGTTCATCGAACGCCGGGAACACGAAGGACACATGCTCGTAGCCCTCCGCGAGTTTCAGGGCGTCAGCCACGGCAGCAGCACCCTCCACGGCCCACGAGTCGTCGTAGCGCCGCACGACCTTCCCCTCCCGCTGCGCCTCGTCGTGATTGCCCGGCACGACCGGGACCACGACACGCTCCGCGAGAGGAGCGAACTGCTGGATCTGGTGCAGCATGAGACGGCGGTACACGCGCAACTGCTCGGTCATCGTCAGGTCGAGACGACCCCCGCGGGCCAGCGCCCCGCCCTGCGACACGAGCCCCTCCACGCAGTCCCCGAGCCACGCGAGCGTGATCGAGTCGATCCTGCGGCCCGCGCGGCGGAGTTCCTTCAGCCGCACCACGGCAGCATCGGTCTTCGTCAGGAACCGCTCGATCGTGCCCTCCGTGCCGTCCCCGTCCGGCTTCCCGAGTTGCAGATCCCCCGCGAGGACCGTGTACGACAGGCCCTCCCCGGTCGCCGCCACAGGCGTCTTCGGCTTCCGCTTCCCGATCGCCGCGATCAGTTCGTCGATCGACTGCCCGTCCACGGCCCGCCGCCGGATGATGTTCGCCCGGTAGTAGTAGAGCCGCTGCACGTTGCCCTCGCCGACCCCGGCGTCCCACGCCCGGTACTGCACGGGCTCGATGACCTCATACTCCGCCGGGTCGAGATCCCACACCGCGAGCAACTCCGACCAGTCCCGAGGCGGCTCATCCATTGGGCGAGTCGTCAGCGTCCCCGACGTTCCGTCCCACGCCACGCCCGGCTCCCACCCCGCCGGGGCCTTCGCCCGCTGCGGCGTGTACGTCGAGGTCGGGCCCGCCTCGATCAGACGGTCGAGATCCTCATCAAGGGACACGACGACTCCTCATCTGTTCGCGGGCCTCCATGCCCGCAAGCGTCAGCGAGTCGGCGATCTGCCTCGTGGCGTCACCGACCGCGGACGCAGCCGAGTACTTCAGGGACTCGCCGTGGGCCTGCGCGTGCTTCGAGTGCCGCTCGGCCTCCGCCTCCACGCCACGGAAGTACACGATCAGGGAGTCGAGGTCGATCCACACCCGCTCATCGCCCATCACCATGAGGGTGATGTCCTTCATGGACACGCGCATCCGGTCCCCCCACGGCGTCGGCGGTGGCGCGTCAGCGACGCATACGGGACCGGGATCTCCCACTTCATCAGTAGCGCCGCGATCTGCCCCCCCGTCACAGACGGGGTATCGAGCAGCGTCTCCATCTTCTCCCGCGTCTGCGGGCTCATCGCGTCGAGGGCCTGAGCCATGAGGCACGGAGTGCTCGGCTTCCGCTTCGGGTTCGCGAGGAGGTCGTCGAGGTCAGCCAGGAACTCGGCCTCAGACAAGGGGTGCTCCCTACTGTGACTTGTTCTCAGCCTTGCACCGAGAACACCTAATGACCCAGGGGCGGGTCACGAGGACTGCCAACAGCCTATTGCACCTCCAGCACCTCGGGGCCTCATCCGTAACTGCCCCGCGCCCGTACGGATCCGCTGCAACGCTCATCCGCGCTCCTGACAGTCCGGGCACATCCATCCGTCCGGATCCGAGAACGTCGCCAGCGACACCCGGTTCTTATGAGTGCAGGCGGGCTCCCCGTCGAGGACCGCCACGAGCATCTTCCGGGCAGCGAACAGGCCCGCGATCGCCGCGTCCAGCGCACCGACCGCAGCCTCCGCCGCCACGCGCTCCCGGGTCATGGCAGCACCATAGCCTCGAAGTTCGCCGACACCAGGGGCCGATCATTCTCGTCCGGTCCGAGCGGGTTCACCGAGCCCGTGGCGCGGATCCGCATGATCGAGATCCCCGAGAGCGTCGTCTGCGTCACCGCAGCGAGGAGCCCACGGATCGTCTGTGCCTTGTCCCGGGCCACCGGGTAGTCATCACGTCCCGCCCGCACGAGCACCTGCAACCGGGGACGGTCGATCGCCGTCGCCGCGTTCCCGAACGTCTCCGAGGGGATCGCCCCCTCGTACTCGAACACGCCGACGCACACGTCCGGGCTCGACGGCATACGCCCGAGGAACAGGTTCGTGCCGAGGGTGCCCTGCCCCTGCGACTGGAGGTAGGTGCCCACGGCTTCGAGGATCGTCATGAGATGCCCTTCAGGGTTGCGTCCACGCGGTCAGCGATACGCGAAGCGATCTTGTCCGCGGCTTGCAGCACCGGGGTTTCGAGGTACTTCGCCGATGTCGGCGCGTCGTGAGACAGGTCGAGGCGCTCGTGGACGTAGATCGCGTACGGTGCCGCGGCACCTCCGTAACCCATCTCGACCTCGATGTCATTCCCCGACACCTTCGGCGGGAACACCTGCCCCGACGCCCGCAGCGCACCCGTCCTGACGGGCACGAGCCGCTGCGACTCCGCGAAGATGATCTGCGCCTCCTCGTAGATCGCGCGGCCCGTGGCCTGCGCCGCCGCAGGACCGCCCGTCGCGAGCAGGTTCAGGAGTTTCTTCTCACCGAGGATGTCGATGCTGATGCGGACACTCACGGGTCACCGCCCCAGGGTGACGACGGTGTGATGATCCCCTACCTCGTCGCCCACCACGTCCACGGCGACGATGATCGGCGTCGAGCCGTCCGGCAGCACGATCTTGTGATTCGTCGTCAGCGCCGGAGCCCCGTACAGGTACACGCGCCCGATCACGGTCACCTCACGGCCCTGATCGTCACGCTGCAACCGCGAGTCCGCCTGGATGCGGGCGTTGTACGTCGTCCCCTGCACCGCGAACGTGCGCTTCCCATAGGAGTCCGTAGACGACTGCGGGTACACCGTCACGGTGTCCGGCATCATCGACAGGAACTCGGACTCGATCGCCACGGTCAGCCTCGCAGGTTGTCGAGCATCCCGACAGAGAACTCGGTGCCCGTGTTCGTGGTGCGCTTCTCAGCCTTCACGATCGCGTCTGGCTTGATCCACGGCTCCGGCGGTGCGGTGCGGTTCCGCTGCGACGCGAGACGATCGGCCACGTCACGGAACTGCTGCGCCGCCGCCGAGTAATCCTTCGACAGAGACAGGTCGCCCACAGACTTCGAGGTCGTGGCCTTCCCCGAGTAGCGGGCAGCGAGCCCCTCCGCTGCGGCACGCGCGGCCTCGTACACGTCAGGCCACGAGTCGAGCAGGTACTCGATCTCCTCATCGGTGAGAGTCGCCTCGGCGGTGGACGTGACATCGCCGACGAGGAACCGCACCTTGTCACGGTCAGAGACCGAGGGGTCTCCCGTGTACGTCCACGTCATGCCTGCTCCTAGTAGTAGATGA
>SXGQ01413188.1_pt1 | contig 54302 bp, 73 predicted proteins | sample 3178371 | NCBI WGS metagenome assembly SXGQ01 (sample SAMN11356859, study PRJNA531348) | freshwater metagenome | isolation source: freshwater sample F1-20 | place: China: Fuxian Lake, Yuxi | collected 2017-12-25
CATCTCGTAAGTCGTCATACATAACCAAGAACTTATCGACCAAGAACTCCCACTCGTTCTTCTCCTTGCGAAAATTAGTCATAAAGTTCAAGTAGTTAGCAGATGGTAGCAACTGCGTACCCTCAATGCCCCAAGGCAATGTGTTCTCGTAGTACTTGGTACGGATGAATGTCGCCTTCTTATGCACATCATCAAGGTAATCATTCATGGGAAGCAGAGACTTATTGTAGCGTCCCACTCCCATCTGAGCGCCATGACTATCGGCTACCTCTTGGGTCACTCGCTTGTCGTACTTACGAGCAGTCCATTGGGATATGTTCAACTGTACCAACAGGGCTTTATCACTCAAATTCATAACCATTCTCCATTGTTTCTAGTTTACTTGCTTTGAATCTAATCCACTCATTGGGGAACTCGTCCCTCAGCCACTCGCCAAGGGACTTGTTCTTAACCTTGCCCCAATAGGCTGACTTTATGTAGCCTACTGTAAGCACTCTCCTTTCAAGCATGAGGTAGTCTATCCAGTCCGTATTCATGTGGATTAACTCCTTGCTTATCTTACCCATCAAAACAATACGTCCTGATGTGCAATGGCCCATTTGTTAAACGCTTGAGTATTAGCCAGATCAGGGTTCTTACGAGCCGCATAGCTAATAGTCAGAACGCTGAACTCTGGAGGCATACGCTCTGAATAGGTACAAACACGGTCAAAGTTAGCCACAGTAGACCGCTGTGCAATCGCACCACTCAGGGCATACAGTGTAGCAGGGTCAGTCGGTACTTCTGCTGTGGTAGGGTTGATCAAGATGTTGTCAGGGTTAGGAAGTTTACGGAAGATACGTAGATACCCAACAAACTCTGCGGCTGGCCCCTCACCTACAGCACCCTTGAAACACTCATACTCTGCATCACTTGACACTACACCAAGCACATCGGAAACACCCTCAACCCAACTACGTGGAGTAGCATTCTGGTCACGTTGTGGGTCAAAGTCATGTAACAGGTTAGGCCGAAACCGAATGAATGAGATAACCTCTGGCTTCACATCGTTATCAATGGCCCATGATGACCAGTCATCCAGATGAGTCTCCAACTCCACAACAGTCTCACGATTACGTAGATGGGACAGAACACGGTTAGCACCTGCCCTATCAGACTGACGGTTACCAGTGGATATAACCATCCAACCATCAGGCAATGGTACACCATGAAGGTTACGGGCTTGGCAGATGTTAGCGAGAACCTTCTGCAAGTCTGCATTGGCTTGATTGCGATCATCGAAGCACAAGATACCCTTATCAGGGGATTTACCCTTGACCGGAAACCAATCAGGTAGCTTGTAGGACAAGGCTTCACCATCTCCCATAACCATAGGAATACCGAAGTCCTCGACAAGCATGGTCGGCATATGCCGTTCGATGTATGGAATGTCCAGTTCTTTGGCAACTTGTTGTACGATAGTAGTCTTACCACCCCCCGGACTACCTTCTATACATACTGTACGTTGGATGGGGAACAGAGATTTAATTGTTGATTTTAATGTTGTCGCTCTCATTTATTCAGTCCTTTCAGCAAGTTAAGGTCGGTAACCAATATATAGTTCGACTTGTGCATAGGCACTATAGTCCTAGATTGAGCCAGTCTCTTGGCCCGTTTGTCTCCACAATCAAGGCATTCACGATATAATAAGGCCCACCTCTTTGCGGAGATGGGCTGACAACAACGGCTACAGTTTTGTTCCTGTTTATTATTTTTCATCTAACACCCCTCGGATATCAACTAACAACATATTCAGGAAGTCCAAATCCCCCTGAATAATCCCCAACTTGGATGATTTGCAGTAGTTGTCAGGGTCAGACATAACCAATGAATGGATAGCCCTAACCTCAATCAACCTATTAGTAATAAGATGATCAAACCTATCAATACTCTGTGTCGGCATATGCCGTTCGATGTATGGAATGTTTAGTTCTTTGGCAACTTGTTGTACGATAGTAGTCTTAAGCAAATCGGAATTCGTAGTCATTTCATTCTCCTATTGACCTCATCAGTAGCGGCAATACCACTAAACAGTAGCTATATGCTACTGTTTCGGCCTCTTACTGTATCCATAAGAGCGTCAAGTTCTGCTTCTGTATGGGATGTATGTACTACATCATCTACAAAACCAAAGTCACAAGATGCCCAATCCTTGACATATACAAGCCGAGACTCATAATAGTCATAAGCAAATGCTGACACGGCAAGACCATAATCATTCTCAAAGAACGTATAGGTCGTACCACCCATTGAAATCTGAATATCACACATAATTATACTCCCTATAGGTGAAATGGGCTGAGCATGTACACTCAGCCCACTAGTTAATCAGAACAACTTCTGAGTGATATTACGAACAGCAGATGGGGCTTTGTCCTTATCCATCAACATAAAGTACTGTGAACCACCGAACTTCATATTGTGACCAATACGAGGGATATGGGTCTTGGTGAATGATAGAGCCTGTTTGTATGTCAACTCGCTTATCTTGGATGCAGGGTCATCACTGTACACAAACACCTTGATAGAGTGACCAGTCTCTTTGGCTTTCTCCAACATCTTGCTGTACATGGTATTCACATTCTCGTTAGACCATGCACCATCAGGATTAGCCTTGGTAGCAATACGACCCTTGGTGTCAAGTACAACATCACAATTCTGGATGAGAGAAACTTTATTAGTAGACATTGTTATATTCCTTTTGTTTGAGTATCTAACAGGTGTTGTCCTGCTGACCCAGCCAACGTAGCACGACCGCTTCGCCGGTGTCAAGTTTCCTCCGTGTGCGTGTGGGCATATGCCGTAATCTAAAATAGAATATACGTGTGGCATAGAAAAGGCTAACTTTACATAAAATAAAATGTAGTTAAATCAATGGTGTAGCGTGTAAGAATCTGTAGAATCTAAAGAATCTATGTTTTTTTAGTAATGTCGCTATCTTTTTTATAGGTGTTTTATAAAACTTTACATCAATAAATTTCTCTACAGGAAAGGGTTAAAAAAAACAGTGTATTCTTAGATTCTTTATATATTATATACACACTCATTTGGTTCTAACTCCTTGGTTTTACTGCAAACTATACTGTATAGTTGTACAGTTACAGCCGATTTTTAACGTAAAGTTTGCTCTAGATTTCTCTAAAAATCTGCCTTCCATTTTAGATTTGTCTGGCTACACCCCTATATATTGCTACAAACTATACCTAAAATCATACACAAACCCGCTTTACATACGCCATAACTTATACACAGTTGCCATATGGGCTGTAACCCCCCGACGTATGGTACGAACGAAGTGAGTAATAGAAGGAGGAGGCTTGCGCCTCGCTCCCGCTCTCAGTATGGTATCTGTTCGATCAGTCCTGTGATTATGAAGATAGCAATAACCATTAGGATAGTCTGCTTCCAAGTAAGTTCCATTGTGGTTCCTTTCGTTGAGGTGGGAGAGGCTCTCGCCTCTCCCGTTGTCTCAAGCTTCAGTCATCTTGAGTTTGTACTTGATCTCTATCCTTGCGAGTATCGCTTGCTTGCGCTTGCGCTCTATTCTGATCTCGACGGTCCGCCATTTTCCGTCTTTCTTGAAGCGGTGGTAGAGTGTTTCGTACTTCATTTTATTTTTCCCTTGAGTTGTGAGGGCGGCGACCATCGCCGCCCTCTTGCTTGGATTAGAACAACTTCGTTCCGCTTGTCTTGATTTCCGAGTTTTTCAAAATCTTGATGCCTGTCAAGCTATCCGTCTTGATGTACATCGCGCCGCCGCCCTGAGGTGGGGCCGAGACCTTGAGGTGACCAACCAATTCCTTAACCGAGGACTTGACTGAGGTAACCTTGAGGGCCGAGAACGTGCCCTTTTCGGAAATCCGCTCGGCAACCACTTCGATCACAAAAGTAATCGGGGTAATGGAAACCTTGCGAGCCGCAACCGTATTGTTGTCCGACATGGTATTAATCCTTCTTTAGTTGTCAAAGAGCCTGTCGGCGGGGTCATCCCGTCGACAATCAAATAGTGGCATAACTTGTCGGGAATGTCAAGTTCCCTTGTTTCCCTAGGCGTTCAGCCTATTGCTTGCGTTGGCTTGCCCGCGCATCGGGCATGGCAGAGGGGGGTACATGGACTGGAGTTTCGAAGCCCCCCCGCATGGATAGTAAACCGCTTAAAACGAGACCCCAAAAACCAACATGTAAAGTTTCAAACCCAGTTGACTCGACGCGCTTTACAGATTAAGGCTCCCATTATGGACACACTCCCATTGAACTATACCAAATGGTCAGACCGTCTAGCCTTCGACATAGCCCTGCTGCTCGAAGGCAGCGGAGAGTCTTTGGATGAGGTTGTCGAACGCCACAAGATCACAACCTCCGACATCATCACGTTCAACAAAGACCCCGTGTTCCTCAGGAAGGTGGAGCACTACCGTGGGGAAATCCGCGACAAAGGACTCACATTCCGCATGAAGGCCCGGGCCCAGTCGGAAGAACTCCTGAAAACATCTTGGCTGTTAATCCACAGCCCGGACGTTAGCGCCGCTGTGAAGGCCGACCTGATCAAGTCAACGGTCAAGTGGGCTGGTCTGGAGCCTAAAAACGAGGTATCTCAAGAAGGCACGGGCGGTGTTCGCATCACGATCAATCTCGGAAACCAAGAGCATACAGCCAAGGTGATTGAACATGAGCCTGAGTATGCAGAGATTGAGTAGCGCCGTGAAGTGCAGACAACTGGAGAAGTTGCTTACGGAGAAATCCGTCTCGTACCAGACCAGAGTGATTAAGAAGCGCAGGAAGAAACCACCATCGTACATAGTTACGATATTTTCAGCAGAAGGAGGTTAGTATGGAAGGTTATATTGGGGAAGTGCGTGAGTTTGCCGGTAGCTTTGCTCCGCGTGACTGGGCATCGTGTGACGGACAGATTCTTGATGTTGCGACTTACACCCCCTTGTTTGCCATCATTGGTACAATTTATGGTGGCGACGGTATTCACAATTTCAAGCTGCCTGATCTTCGCCCGCTAAATGAGCACGGTACAAAAGTGCATGGTTGGGAGATTGGTCAGCCTAGCAAGATCATTTGCGTCCTTGGTATTTTCCCGGATCGCCCGTAAATGCCCCTAGATATTAACTATACGCCACCGCCGACTGGCGCTAAGTTCATGCAGTCTGATATCAAGATGCGTGTGCTGATGGGGCCAGTGGGCTCCGGCAAGTCTGTGACCTGCTCGTTCGAGATTGTCCGCAGGGCGTCGGCGCAGGTTCCCAACAGTCAAGGGATTCGCAAGACACGGTTCGCTGTGGTCCGCGAGACTGCCCGCCAGTTACAGGATACGACGATCAAGACGTTCCTAGACTGGTTCCCGCCCGGTGTGTGCGGGGATTATATGCGCACGACCAAGACGTACTTCTTCAAAATTGGGGATGTCGAGTCCGAGATTATGTTCAGAGCGCTGGACGACGCGGATGACGTAGCCAACCTGAACTCGTTGGAACTTACTGGCGCGTGGTTTAACGAGTGCCGTGACATTCATCCCGATATTATAGACGCGATGTCAAAGCGTATTGGACGTTTCCCGTCTAAGAAGGACGGCGGTCCGACGTGGCATGGTATGTGGGGGGATACGAACCCGCCGACTATGGATACGTGGTGGTACTATCAGATGGAGGGGCTTGATCCCAAGGACGGTGTGTCGCCTAATAACAACGGGTGGGATGTATTTAAGCAGCCATCCGGTAGATCGGCCTATGCGGAGAACGTCGAGAACCTGCCAGATGGGTATTACGACACGCAGGGACGGTCGGACGAGTATGTCAGGGTTTACATTGACGGTGAATATGGGCTGAGTTCTGCGGGAATGCCGGTCTATAAGTACTTCAGACCAGACTATCACATGGCGAAAGCGACACTTAGGCACATAAATAACGGCATTCGACCCATAATTATCGGTATGGACCTCGGTTTGACACCCGCTGCGGTGTTCGGACAGCAGGATGCAAGGGGTAGGGCGTTGATTTTAGACGAGGCTGTAAGCTTCGACATGGGTATTCAGCGGTTTGTGCGTACAGTTTTGAAGCCGATCATCCACGAACGCTTCCCGGGGAGTCAGATACTGGTAGTTACTGACCCAGCAGGCATACAAAGGGCGCAAACTGACGAAAGAAGTGCCGTAGATATCATCAAAGCCGAGGGTTTTAGGGTAATTCCGGCTAAAACCAACAATATTTCGGCCCGAGTCAACGCAGTTGATGACTTTTTGATGCGTCAAGTGGACGGAGACCCTGCATTTCTGGTTGATCCGAGGTGTACTAGGCTGAAATCAGCCATGATGGGGGGTTATAGGTTCCATGCCAAGAACGAAAGCATCGATAAGAACAAACATTCGCACGTTGCAGAGGCTTTGCAGTACTTAATGCTGCATATTACGTCCGGTGGAGACTCATCTCAGCTATCTAGGCGGCGCGAGATCAAGCCTGTTGCAGCATATGGGTGGACATGATATATACTTCCTGCCGGTCCCTCCCTTCCGGCCACCTCCCCCCGGGTTGAGTGCTGATGACGCTCCCCGGGGGTCTTTTTCACTACTTGCGTGTAGATTTATTTCTGTGTATATGTCGTAAGACATGTAGCTGGGGAGATTGCTATGAAGAAGTCCGGTTCGCCTACCAAATCTTATATGTGTAACTCGGATAACCCGAAGATGCACAGCTCCAACATGGGTAAAGCGGGCAAGGGCTACGCTGACGGCGGTATGGTTCCGCTTCCACCGAATACACGCTTCATCGGAACTGGTAAAGCGCCTATGCCCCCAGTTCGGCCTACAGCTCCAGCAATGTCACAGCCACTTGGAACTAGACTAAACCTTCCACCTGTAGGTTATTTTAGCCAGATGCCCCCGACGGGTAAAGCACCTATGACACCCTTGATGGGTAGCATACCTTTGTTCACCCCAAAGACACCAACTCAAAAAGTTTTGGAACGGGCAAAGTTCCGTAAAAGTACGGGGATTTAACCATAATGGCTGGACTTTCGATTCTCAGAGTTGTTAGTAATTCCGAACTTGTTAAGCAAGAGAAGGATCGTATTAACAAAGAAGTTCAGGATCGCCAGAACAGTTCCCTCATTCTTGGCATATCGTCTTATCTCCGTGAGTGCTGGGATGCTGCCAAGATTGCGAAACAGCCTCTTGAGTTGAAGATGCTCAAGGCCATGCGTCAACGTAACGGTGAGTATGAGGCAGATAAACTTGCAGCCATCCAAACTCAGGGTGGGTCTGAAGTCTACATGATGATCACTGAGGTTAAGTGTAGGGCTGCTGAGAGCTGGTTACGCGATATCTTACTTGATACAGGTACTCCTCCTTGGGATATCAAGCCTACGCCACTCCCTGAGTTGTCTCCTGTTCAGGCTAAAGAGATCGAGTCCATCTTTGCTGATACAGTCATGGAGATACTGAAGTCCGAGGATCGTGCTCCTACTCGCGATGAGGTCTCCCAGCTAAAAGAGATGGTAGCTCAGGATTATAGGTTCCGTGTTCTGCATGAGGCTCAGACCCGTGCGGACAAGATGAATTTGAAAATTTCTGATCAGTTCGCTGAAGGCGGCTGGTCTGAAGCCTTTAACGATTTTATTACTGATCTTGTTACTTATCCTTGTGCGTTTATCAAAGGGCCAGTTGTACGTAGACAGCGTGTCCTAGGTTGGACTCAGGACGAGTTTGGTAAGACGGTTGCTGCTCCAACAGAGCGCATTGCGCCCGAGTATGAGCGCGTAGACCCGTTCAGAATCTTCCCAGAACCGGGTGTGTCTAACCTGAATGACGGGTATATCTTCGAGCATCACCGCCTAACCCGTATGGATTTGGCTGATCTTATCGGTGTTCCGGGGTATGACGACAACTCCATCAAGGCTGCTCTTGAGAACGGGAACGCTTCTTCTTGGGTTAATGTATCCTTCGAGTTTCAGAAGGAACAGGAAGAGCACAAGTTCAATACGACACTTCGCCCTACCGAGATGTTCGATGCCCTTGAGTTCTGGGGTAAGGTAAGCGGGCAGATGCTGTTGGATTGGGGGCTCACGGAAGAGGATGTCCCAGATGAATCCAAAGAGTACGATGCCAATGTGTGGGTAGTGGGCAACCATGTCATCAAGGCCGTGCTCAACTATGACCCACTGGGTGAGAAGCCATACGCCAAGACCTCGTTTATCAAATGCCCCGGCGCGTTCTGGGGCAAGGGTATTCCCGAGATCATTGAAGATATCCAGAATGTCTGTAACGCAGCAGCCCGTGCTCTTGTGAACAACATGGGCATCTCGTCTGGTCCACAGGTTGAAGTTAACGTAGATCGTCTCCCTCCGAACGAAGACATCACCCAGATTCACCCGTGGAAGATTTGGCAGGTACTGAATGATCCTGTCGGGTCAAGTGCGCCTGCTGTACGATTCTCACAACCAGAAGATAATGCAAACACACTTGTTGCTGTGTACGATAAGTTCTCACGGTTGGCTGACGAGCACTCGGGTATTCCTGCGTATCTGTACGGTGATCTTAACGTGCAGGGGGCTGGTCGCACATCGTCTGGTCTGTCTATGCTTATGGGCAGCGCCGGTAAGGGCATCCGTCAAGTCGTTATGCACATCGACGCCGACATAGTTAAGCCGATAGTCAAGCGTCAGTATATCTACAATATGCGTTACGATCCTGATGAAAGCATCAAGGGCGATGTTATCATTCTGCCTCGCGGTGCAATCAATCTCGCATCTAAGGAGACAATGAATGTTCGCAGACTTGAGTTTCTCAATGCTACGTCAAACCCTGTCGATATGGAAATCATCGGTAAAGATGGGCGGGCTGCTATTATTAGAGAAGTTTCTCGAAGCCTGCAAATGCCTATGGACGAAATTGTCCCGTCTTCTGAGAAGATAGACTACAATGATCGGATGAAGGCTAAAGTAGCCATAGCTCAGGCCAGCCAACCAGAACAACAAGCCGGTATATCGGCTCCAAAAACCACTCCTACCCAACCTGATGGAAGCCCAAAGGGCGGTATGGACGCTAACTTAGTAGCAAATAGAGCAGTGGGGGTTAGTCGATGATTCGCCCAGATGCTCAGGTTATCAAGGCTTTTGCGCTTATGGTTAGGCAGTACCCAGACGTACTGACCTATCTTCAAGCGTGGAGAACCCATGAGCTTGAGAATCTACCATTTGCGCTAGCAAACTCGGCAATTTCACAGGGGCGTTGCCAAGTCCTAGGCGAGCTTGTAAAGTTCGCACAAGAAGCACCTGACCTAGCGGCTAAAAAGCCGACTAGTTAACACGCACACCGGATAGGAGCGTACCTAATGGCACTACCAGAACAGATTCGCAAACAGAGTGAGGCAGTACAGGAATTGTATAAGCAACTTGGCGCTGAGGATAGCGGAGCAGATACATCTGCCTCCGACGAAAACTCTTCGACGGGTGACAATGCTGGTACACAGGCTGACAGCGCCGACACTTCAGTTAGTTCTGTTGACCAATCTACGGAGAAGAACGAGCGTAGCACCGTAGATGGCCCGAGTTCAGAAAATTACGAGCAGCAGTGGCGTTCCCTGCAAGGTATGTATAACGCCCAGAACAATCGCCTACAGTCTGTTACGGAGACTAATAAAGAGTATCAATCTAGAATTGCTCAGATGGAGCAGCTTCTCGCTTCGTTATCAACAGTCCCATCCAATACCACTCCGATTATGGCTAATCAGAACCTTGTCTCTGAGTCAGATCGTAATGATTACGGTGAGTCCATTGATGTGATGCGTAAGGTTTCTCGCGAAGAGCTTTACCCTGTGGCCGCTAAGATTGCTTCTATCGAAGCAACCATTAGCCAGCTTGCATCTAGTTTGAATACTTCAGTACTTCCTCAGGTTCAACGGGTTGCTCACCAGCAGGCCATGAGTTCTGAAGAGAGGTTCTGGACAGCTTTGTCTAACTCCGTACCAAATTGGCAGCAGATCAATAACGATTCTGGCTTTCAGAATTGGTTGTTGTCTATTGATCCTTTGACTGGAATCTCACGTCAAACATACTTAGAGCAAGCGCAGAACTCTTTGGATGTTAATCGTGTGGTAGCGTTCTTCCAATCGTACTCTGAATCGTCCGGTAAGTTTCTTGCCGACGCTAATGCTCAACCTAATCGGTCTGCAGTATCCTCCCAACTTGAGAAGCAGGTTAATCCGGGTCGCTCTAAAGGCGGTTCACCTCCTACAACTCAGAATGCCAAGACATACACCGCCGCTGACATAACCGACTTTTTTAATAAAGTCCGTCAAGGTGTATATCGCGGTAAAGAGGACGAACGCGACCGTATTGAACGCGACATCTTCGCTGCACAGCGGGATGGACGCATTGTCGTAAACGGTTAACTAGGAGTTAAGCTCATGGCTTTTTCAGTCGCAGCAGGTCGCCCGAATTATTCGGGCAACTTTATCCCCGAAATCTGGTCGGGTAAACTTATCCAGAATTTTTATGATGCAACAGTTCTCTCGGCTATTTCCAATACGGATTATGAGGGTGAGATTCGTCAGTACGGTGATACGGTTAATATTCGTACTACCCCTGAAATCACCATTTCGACATACGTAAAAGGTCAGACCCTTTCGGTTCAGAACCCAGAGAAGGCAAAACTTCAGCTTATGATTGATAAGGGTGAATACTTTGCCTGCATCGAAGACGATGTTGATAAGGTTCAGTCCGACATCGCTATGATGGATACTTGGTCGAAGGATGCTTCCGAGCGTATGAAGATCAAGATCGATACTCGCGTTCTTACGGACCTTCTCCCCGACATCGCTTCTACCAACAAGGGTGCAGCTGCTGGTCGCATCACCGGTAACATCGATTTGGGCACAACCGCTGCTCCTGTTGCCATTACCAAAACAAACGTCCTCGAATACATCGTGGACCTCGGTACTGTGCTTGATGAAGCTAACGCTCCTGAATCAGATCGTTTTATTGTTATTCCTGCGAAGATGGCTGGTTTAATTAAGAAGTCTGATCTTAAGGATGCTTCGCTTACTGGTGATACTGCATCCGTTCTTCGTAACGGACGACTCGGTATGATTGATCGTTTTACAATCTACATGAGCCATAACCTATCGGTTACTTCCAGTAAATTTAGCCTCATTGCAGGGCATAAGATGGGCTTCACGTTTGCTTCGCAGATGACAAACATGGAGACCATCCGTTCTGAGTCAACCTTCGGCAACATCGTTCGCGGACTTCAGGTCTACGGATATAAAGTTGTCAAGCCTGAAGCTTTGGCTCAGGGTATTGTCACGCTTGCTTAATTAAAAGGGGGGTAGTACCCCCTTTTCTCCCTTATCATTTTTTACGGAGTAAGTCTAATGGCTACTTATACCACCGCAGTCGGCTTTAACGCCGGTTCAGCCGCGCTTCCAGCGGATTCGCTTAATAAGGTCCACCGAGTCGAAATCACTCTCGACTTCCCGAAGATCATTGCTGCCCGTTCGGCTGCCAATCTTACTGCACTCGCTGCCTCTGATGTATTGGAAATTCTTCCAATTCCAGCAGGTACGATTGTGTCTAACGTAGGCATGGTTGTAACGACTGCCGCCGGTGTTACCAGCACGTTGTCTATTGGTGACGGCTCTGCCGCCGCTGGTTATCTTGCTGCTACGTCGGTCAATGCCACCGGTACTTCGGGCGGCGTTCCTGTTCTCTCGTCTGGCGCATTCGCTCCAACGCTCTCGGGCGGTAAGGCTTACGCGGCTGCTGATACGATTGACGTGACCATCGGTACTGCAGTCCCTGCGGCTGCTGTTGTCCGCGTGTTTGCAATACTTATCGATCTCAACTGATAAGATATAAAGGGGGCTTCGGCCCCCTTTATATTAGGAGGATATTATGTCAGTAGGGGTTTTGAAAGCTAAACAGATAACCGCCTCTGGTTTAATAACTGGTAGACGTGCTTATTTTAAGCAGCTTATTATGCACCATGCCAGCGGTGGAGATGCTGTTATTAACTTTTATGATTTGACAACTGCTCCACAAGGAGGAGAACCATACTACAGTTTCGATGTTTATGGTAAAGGATTTACCTCTATGTCGTTAGTTGATCCTGGTGTGTTGTTTGATGACGGGATTTATGTTACGTTTGACGTAGTAACAGACATTACTATAACTGTTTTGTACGAGGAGGTGTAATGGCTAAGACACCAGCATGGCAGCGCAAAGAAGGTAAAGACCCTAAAGGGGGTCTTAATGCCAAGGGTAGAGCCTCCTACAATGCAGCTAACCCCGGTAAGCCGGGGTTAAAGCCTCCGCAACCTGAGGGCGGCTCGCGTAAAGATTCTTTCTGTGCTAGGATGACTGGCATGAAGAAAAAGCTAACATCTGCTAAGACAGCAAACGATCCTAATTCTCGTATCAATAAGTCTCTCAGGGCATGGAACTGCTAAGATGCCAAAATCTAAAGTAAACGAGGCTGGTAACTACACCAAACCTTCTCTGCGTAAACGTATATTTAATGAGATTAAGGCTGCTGCAGTACAGGGTACTGCCGCTGGGCAGTGGTCGGCTCGTAAGGCACAACTTCTTGCAAAACGGTATAAAGATGCTGGAGGAGGTTATCGTGACTAAATCACAGAAACATTACCTTCCAAATGGTAAAGAGTACGTTGGCCCGACCCATAAAATGGGCGGTGAGCTACACACTGGCGCGTCACACACGTCAGCCAGTAAGAGACTTTCGCATTCTGCGCCTAAGGTTATGAAGAAGAAAAAATGAAAGCACCTCAGAAATCACTTAAGGATTGGTCTGATCAAAAGTGGCGTACCAAGTCTGGTAAGCCATCTAGTAAGACAGGCGAGAGGTATCTGCCGGAGGCTGCAATTAAGGCGTTATCTCCTGCAGAGTACGCAGCTACAACTGCAGCGAAGCGTAAAGGTACAAAAGAAGGTAAGCAGTTTGTACGACAACCTACCAAAATCGCATCTAAAACCTCTAAGTTCAGGTAAGTAAAATGGACAAGAAGCAGCAGAACAAAGTTCGTAAGGTTATGCGCGAATTTAAGACTGGTACTCTTCACGGCGGCATTAATCCTGCTGGCCCTAAAAAGGCTCCCGTGGTAAAGAATCGGAAACAGGCTATTGCTATTGCACTTAGCTCGGCTGGTGTGAAGCGGAAGACGAAGTGAAAGGGACTAACAGATGACTCGCTATCTACGTAATACAAACGACGGCTTTATCTACGATTGGAACCCAGTCCTTGCAGAAAATGTATTGTGCGAAGAGGTAACTGAGGAAGAAGCGTTTCCAGAGCGTTTCATTCCTAAGACTCAAAAAGGGCGTAAGGCTAGGATCGATCTATCGACCGAGGATATTCCTGAAGAACCTGCAATCGAGAATATAGAACTGAACCTTGAAGCTAGTCGGGGATTGTAAGTATGATACTCCTAGATGTGATCACCGAAGTTAGGAAGATGCTGCAAGATACGAGCACTGAAGCGTCTCTTCAGCGGTATTCGGATGCAACACTTCTAGGGTTTGCCAATCAGACTCTGAAGCGCATGGCTCTTATACGCCCAGATTTGTTTGCGTATATCGGCGAGATCACTTGCACAACTAATGCGACGTTACAGTCAGCACCGTCTGATTCCATCAGGATCATGGAAATCTTTAGGATTAAAGATGGTCCCGGTATACGCGAGACCAATAGAGAGATTCTGGATCAGACATATCCTGATTGGGTTACAGAAGAAGCTAGTGCCTGCATTAGCTGGATGCGCCATGTTCGTAATCCTAATCGATTCTTTATCTACCCTCAGTCGCCTGCTGGGCAGATTCTCATCGGTGAGTACTGCCAGACACCACCAAATTACGCAAGCTCAACCACTGTAGGATTATTACCGGATGCGTATTTTCCAGTTGTAGTAGACGGTACTTTGTTCCTTGCTGAGTCTATCGATAACGAACACGTTAACTCTAACCGTGCTCAACTTTTCCAGCAGTCTTTCGTACAGACTCTAACTACTTCCTTTCAATCTAGATCAGTTACAGATACAGAAGAAGCTGGACTAACTAAGAAGGAAGTTGTGTAATGGCTACACGGACCTTTATCTCCCTCGAAAGCAAGCTGTCTCCTAGTGTTCCGGGGTGTCCTAGACCTACTATCCAGCAGTATGTCAGGGATGCGGCAATAGAGGTCTGTGAGAGAACCCTCGTATGGCGCTACGAACAGCCTCTTGTTCGGCTCACTCCCGGCGTATACGAGTATGAGTACGAGGCTCCGACTGATTCTGAGGTTGTAGCTGTCATCCATGCAGCGGTGAACGGTTCTAAAATATCAGCGAAGTCTCAGGATGAGATACATAGAGTATATCCAGACTGGCCTTCTACTGATGCTACAGTCCGGTCTACTCCACGGTTTATTTCACAGTTTGATCCAGATCATTTTATTATCGTGCCTGTACCAGACTCATCCGTTGCCTACGACATTAAGATGTTCTTGGCTTTGAGGCCAACGCCAGACTCGACAGGTATGGATAAGACGGCATTTGATGAGTGCGAGCAGCTTATCATGCACGGTGCATTACAACATTTGCTGGTGCTGCCTAATAAGTCATGGACAGATAGAGAACTTGCTACCTATCATGCCAAGCAGTATTCCTACAAAACTGCTAGCCGTAAGGCAAAGGCTAATCTAGGTGTTGCTAGGGCGTCACTTAGCGTACAAATGCGTCCGTTTGCATAGGTGTCAGCATGTCAGATGTTATCAAGCTAGTTCAAGGCGATACGCTCCCACAGATTTATCTCACCCTGACGAATGAGACGACTGGTGCCGCTATCGATGTATCCGGCGCTTCCATATCAGTGGCGGTTAAATTCCGGCTGGCCGGTGCTACGACTACATTGTCTACGATCCCATGCACGAAGACTGATGCTGTCAACGGTATTGTGTCTTTTGACTTTGGTAACGGAGAACTGGTCGGGATTGATCCCGGTATGTACGAGGGGGAGATAGGCGTCACCTTCGGCACTGAGATTCAAACTGTATACGATCTTCTTCGCTTTAGGGTTCGTGAGCAGTTTGCATGAGCAACATAAAGGTAGCAGTAAGCGTTGTTGATTCTTCCGGCATCATAGCAAATGTAGCTATAAGTGCGGGTAATAACTTTACTGTTGCTGCTACCTATGAGCCGACGATAGTTTCGCTTTCATATATCCTTATAAAAGCTGACGTGTTTAACCCGTTCGCTCTGTTTGATACTGCTAGTATATCGGAAATTGTACTACTTCATCCTAAACCAGCGTATTCTGATTCAGTGGTAATGTCTGACTCAGATGTCAAGATTATTAGTTCGATCCTTTCTGATTCGGTTGTAACGGCTGAACTATTTTCCTCGACACTGGTTAAGAATGTAGACTTTAACACAGCCACAGCAGAAGTTGATTCCGAACCGGTGACAACTTCAGAGGTGTTTGTCCTTACACTAAACGCTCTGGACTCTAATGCGTTTAATGGGTATAGCTTTAATAGCGCAAGTTTGAACTAAGAGGTTTGTTATGGCTAAAGATTTTGTAAAGGCTGAAGGCAAAGTTACTCTTGTGCTGACTGGTTCAGATGGAGTGGTCAAAGAAACACGGGAGGTAGAAAATCTCGTTGTTCAGGTAGGGCTAAACTATATTGCTTCACGCATGAAGGATGCTACTGCAGCAGTAATGACTCATATGGAAGTAGGCACATCGTCTACTGCTGCCAGTCTAGCTCAGACAACTCTGGTTGCTGCTGTATCAGCTAGTCGCACAGCCCTTACAAGTACTACTGTAACAACAAGTTCCATTGCCTACGCCTGCACGTTTAACGCTGGCACAGGCACTGGTGCTCTTACAGAAGCCGGTATCTTCAACGCTTCTTCAGCCGGTACTATGCTTTGTCGGACGGTGTTCTCTGTTATTAACAAAGGCGCAGCTGATACCTTGACCATAACGTGGACCATAGCAGTGAGTTAACATGGCTATTTTAGTCGCAAATAACGCAACCAGTTATCTCGCTGGCACTCTTACAGCAGTAGCCACTAGTCTTACTGTATCAAGTGGGACGGGTACGCTATTTCCGACAATATCTGGTAGCGATGTGTTCTATGTAACGCTGACAAATACCTCGAATCAGAACGAGATTGTGAAGGTAACAGCTAAGACTACCGATACTTTTACGATTGTCCGCGCACAAGACGGCACTTCTGCACTAGCCTTTGCGATTGGCGATAAGGTAGAACTCAGGGTCATAAAAGTAGTATTTGACAATAAAGCCTCACTTACCAACGACCAAACTTTTTCTGGGGTCAATACGTTTACAACTCCGATTGCGGCGTCATCGGGCGGAACAGGGGTGAGTTCTCTCGGGACTGGTGTAGCTACATTTTTAGGTACACCTAGCTCTGCCAATCTTGCTTCTGCAGTTACAGATGAGACTGGCTCGGGGGCGTTAGTTTTTGCTACTTCCCCAACTCTTACAACTCCAACTCTTACAGCCCCAATTCTTGGAACACCCACAAGCGGCACACTCACCAATGCAACTGATCTACCTATTTCAACTGGTGTAAGTGGCCTTGGTACTGGGGTAGCAACATTTCTTGCAACACCTACGTCGGCTAATTTGGCTGCGGCGTTAACAGATGAAACTGGCACAGGTGCGAGTGTTTTTGCAACTTCACCCACCCTCGTTACCCCAATCCTTGGGACACCCGCAAGCGTAACCCTCACTAACGCCACAGGACTACCAATAAATACAGGTGTAAGCGGACTTGGAACAGGTGTCGCTACGTTTCTTGCAACACCTAGTTCTACAAATCTAGCTACTGCTGTAACGGGCGAGACTGGAACTGGAGCATTGGTGTTTGGAACGTCACCAGCGTTTACAACAAGAATATCAACACCAGTCATAACATCCACTGCTGCAGCAGTATCAAATGAAGCCGTGACCATTAAAGGATTTATGACTGGCGCGTCCCAAATATCTATGCTGTCTGTAGATGGTGTAGGGGGGTTAACAACATTAAGACAGCCAGCACAGACATCAAAGTCTGCAGCGGCTACCCTGACTGCCATTGAATTGCGGGCAAGGATTGTTCAGTACACAGGCGCGGCTGCTACTCTGACCCTCCCAACAGCACAAAATTTATTCGATGTTATCGGAAATGGTATCATGGATGTTGACATGGCGTTTGACATAACATTCATCAATACTGGTGCAGGCACACTGACGATTGGTGCTAACGGTAATACTACGGTAGGTACTCTGACTCTTGCAACTCTGACTTCAGCTACTTTTAGATTTAGATGCACAAATAACGCATCCGGGTCATATGCGTTCACTGTCTACCGTCTGTGATAAGGAACCACTATGGGAACCGCACTTGTTAAGAACAATGCTTTCAGTACGCTGCTCTCAAGCATTGCTTCGGGGGCCACTAGCCTTACCGTGGCTAGCGGAGAGGGTGCTCGGTTTCCAACTATTTCAAGCGGTAATTTTTTCTATGTCACCCTTATCAATAGCTCCAATCAATATGAAGTTGTTAAAGTAACAGCTAGGGCTACGGATGTTTTTACAATTCTCCGTGGTCAGGATGGGACTGCAGCCAGTGCCTACACTGCCGGTGATCGAATTGAGCTACGTCCCACTGCCGCATTGTTTGACGATAAGTTATCTTTAGGCGGAGGCACTCTTACCGGCGCACTCGCTGTCCCATCTGGAGCAACAACTACTCAAGTTCCGCAGGTTCAGGAAGTCGTTAAGAAAACCGGCGATACGATGTCGGGTACTCTCATTGTCCCTGAACTGCGCGGGCCATCCAATGTTATCAATGTTCCAACTGGGCATAAGATCACTACTACGGGGTTAGGTTCTGTAACAGGTGCAACAGTAGGTTCAATCGTAGCACCGGGTATGATCATTCAAACCCAGACACTGTTTGTTGATGCCGTTACGACCTATTCAGCCGCAGGGGCAGGCGGAGAAGTCGAGATTACAAGTTTTGCTTCTAGTTTCACCCCAAAATTTTCTACTAGTAAAGTACTCATAGGGTGGGGGTTATCAGGTGAAACTAGCGACGGTAATACCTTTCATATAAAACGAAACGGAACTAAGGTAGGCACTAACTCTACAAGTTCTAACTACTGGTCCGGTTGGATGCCAGATTTTTATGATGGCAATGCTGCTTCCACACCACAACATAGGTACATGGCGTATGTTGACTCTCCTGCTACAACATCTGCAATTGCCTATACATTTTTCCTTAGAACATCCGGTACATCCGCTAGAACTTTTTATCAAAATCGTGCGGTTACCGGTACTAGCGCCGGAGCAGCAGACTATGAACTTGTCACAAGCTATCTAATCATTCAGGAGATTGCCGGATGAGGTACGATATTACTCATGCGATTCAGTCTCTTTGCCCCAACGCAACTTGGCGGTTGCACGGGTCGGATTACTCTGGTCTTGTCTGGCTTGATATTCAGATTGATAAACCTGAAGAAGCGGCGCTCCTAGCAGAAGTTGATCGCCTTCAGGCTGCATGGGACCGGGATGAATACTCACGTAAACGCGCTGCTGAGTACCCGCCAATATTTGACTATCTTGATGCCGTTGTTAAGAATGATCAGGGTCAGATGAACCAGTACATATCTGACTGTCTTACCGTAAAAGCTAAGTACCCAAAGCCGGAGTGATCTAATGAGCGTTCAAGTAAAGAATAATGCTTTTAGTACGCTCTTTAGCTCATTAACCACTGTAGCTACAACTATGACAGTGGCTTCTGGTCATGGAGCTAGGTTTCCATCTGCGTCTGTTGCTTCCGGTAATTACTTTTATGTTACTCTTATTAAATCCAGCGGCGTTACCGAGATTGTAAAAGTTACTGATAGATCGACTGACGTATTCACAATCGTTCGTAGTCAAGACGGTACGACAGCAACTACGTTTACTGCAGGTGATAGAGTAGAACTCCGCCCAGTGGCTGCGCTATTTAACGAACTACCAAACCGGCTTCTTATCACTGCGGACTATACAGACCTGTCTGTAACAAACGGTAAGCTGGATAATATCGTTAGTGCAATCGGTCCAGTCGGTGGTTTAGGTAAGTTCCTCACAGCCACTGTAAATTCTAAAGGCAGAATCACAGCACTCACCGAGACAAACGGTATCGTCCAGACAGACACTTTTGCGTTCACAACTTCAGGCGCTACCCAGACTTGGACTAAACCCACAAGTGCCGGGTCTCTTGTACGTATCCAATGCTGGGGGGGCGGAGGCGGCGGAGGTAGAGCAGCTTCAGGCGGAGGCGGGAACGGAGGCGGCGGAGGTGGGTATCTTGAGCGTTGGATGAGTTTGACTGACGTGACATCAACTGTATCTGTCGTTGTAGGAGCAGGCGGAGCGGGTTCAGCAGCATCTAATACAGCCGGAACCGCCGGAGAGAATACTACATTCGGTGCTTATGTAACCGCTTATGCTGGAGGCGGAGGAGGCGGTGCTGTTGGAGGCGGCGGAGGCGGGGGCGGTGGAGAGATGTCTGCCGGAGTTAGCGGGACTTCATCTTCTCCCGGAGCTGGCGGTGCTATTGGCGGAGGGCATGGGGCGTTTAATAATTCAGGAAGTTCCACAGCGACCTCTACTGTACGCGGTGTTCTCAACACAGCATACACAGAATTCCCAGCAACATCCGCCGCCGCAGTCGGTAATATCCCTTGGGGCTTTAGTAATGATGCCCGTAGCATATTCGGAGGCGGCGGCGGCGGTGGTGGAAATGGCGCTAATGTATCCGGTACTGAAAGTACAGGGGGGTTTGCTGTTTTTGGCGGCGGCGGCGGCGGCGGGGGGTACAATGGTACACAAGCCAACAACGGCGCTGTCGGCGGTACTAGTCTATACGGCGGAAGCGGCGGAAGCGGTAATACAGATTCAGGTACTGGTTCCAACGGGACAACTCCTGCCGGTGGCGGGGGAGGTTCAGAACTTGGCAACGGCGGCGCTGGCGGAAACGGTCGTGTAATTGTTACAGTCTATGTATAAGGAGATGATGGTGGCTACCTCAGCAGAAATTGAAAAGCAGCTCCTTACACATGAAGCGGTCTGTGCAGAACGCTACAATACGTTTATAACGCGTGTGGATAGGTTAGAGAAGATCATGCTTAACGCAGCCGCAGCATTGATCCTAGGTATGGCTGGTATACTTGCTACTATCATTATGAAAGGGGTTTGAACTATGGCTAAGATGATCATGGAATACGGTGGTAAAGAGAAGTATTCATCTAAAGGTATGATGAAAAAACACGAAGGCAAAGAGAAGCCTATGAAAGAGAAGACGGAATACGGTATGAAAAAAGGCGGCATGGTTAAGCCAAAGATGAAGAAAAAGATGTGATATGGACCCATTCACTCTCATTGCTGGAGCTACGGCGTTGTATAACGGCATCAAGAGCGCCGTAGACGGCGGCCATGAGATGTTGGATGTTGCCGAAAAGGTTGGTAGTTTATTTGGGCGTATCGCTCAGATCACTCAACTCACGTCTGGCAAGAGGAGCAAGCGTCTGTTTCAATCTCAAGCTGAGTATGAAGCCGAAGCTATCAAACTCTATACGCTGAAGCAGAAGGCTCAACAGCTTCAGTTGGATACCCGCAACTTATTTGTAGGCGCATATGGCATCGCTGCGTGGACCTCTATTCAGAAAGAGGTTACTGAAATGAGGAAAGAGGCGGCTCGTCAAGCCGCAGCAGCAATGAAAGAAGCCGAGGAAAACCGCAAAGACTTGATTATGGGTCTTTGGCTAGTCGGTGCAGTTATATTGTTCTCTGTATGTGTCGGTATCGGGATGGTGGTGTTTACCCAAAAATGAAATACTTTCTTATCATCACGCTAGTTGCTTTGGCAGGGTGCGAAGACCGCTACCGATACCCGTGCCAAGACCCTGTTAATTGGGACAGTGCCGAGTGCAACCCGCCTATCTGCACGGCATCTGGAACGTGTACTGCTGATACGTTAAAACAAAATCCGTGCGGGGCGGTGGCAAGATGAGAATTAAAGAGGATGAACTCCATGCTCTCTTGCAGTTTATCATAGGAATCAGCCTGTGCTTGACTTTAACTGGAACCGTCTTTGCAGTGCTGTATAGCCTGATATTTGTTGTACAGCCTATTGATGGACAAGCTCCAAACGACCAAGAATTTTTTAAGTTAATCGCCCCAATCGCAACATTCCTGACAGGGACACTATCTGGAATCATGCTTGGTTCTAAATCAACCGGAGGTAAAGATGGACCTACTTAAAACATTCGGGCCGCTACTCGGCTCTATTGCACCTAGTATTGCTACCGCACTCGGCGGTCCGCTTGCTGGTATGGGTGTGAAGGCTTTATCTCAAGCGTTGCTGGGTAATGAAAATGGAACTGCGGAAGAACTCTCTGCGGCTCTATCGTCGGCTTCCCCTGAGCAGCTTTCGGTAGTCAAGAAAATTGATGCCGATTTCAAAGTCCAAATGAAAAGCCTCGACATTGATTTAGAACGCATCGCTGCTGATGATCGTGCTTCTGCTCGCGATATGCAGAAAGAAACAAAAGACTGGATTCCACGGGCTTTGGCTATCGGAGTTACAGTTGGATTTTTCTCTATTATGATTTACATACTGATCTATGGCTTACCGACAACAGGGAATGAGGCATTGCTGCTACTCCTCGGCGCACTACAGACAGCTTGGGGCGGCATCATTGCTTTCTACTTCGGTTCTTCGTCCGGCTCTCAGAAGAAAGACCAGATGATTTATAACTCGACACCAAAGGAATAACGATGGATGGTTTTAAGGGTGCTGCACTACCTATGCAGCCAGAAGATGTCGCTACCGTAGCAGCAGAGATCGGTGTTGAGGAGGCCGCTCTTCGTGCTGTTCTTGCCGTGGAGTCTGCCGGTTCTGGGTTTGACAAAGCTGGGCGTCCTAAAGCTTTGTTTGAACGCCATCACTTCTTCAAGCACCTCAAGGCAAAACCTGTTGAGTTGGATCAGGCCATCGCTATGGGACTTGCATACCCTAAGTGGGGGGAGAAGCCGTACCCAAAGGGATCAGACGCTGTGTATGCGGAGATTGCTGCGGCCTATGATATCGACGCGGACGCAGCACTCCTGTCAACATCTTGGGGGTTAGGCCAAGTCATGGGTTCTAACTTTAAGATGGTAGGATGCGTTTCAGTTGACCAAATGGTTAAGCAAGCTATGGATGCTGAGGTAAGTCAGTTGCGCCATATGGCGGGGTTCATCAAAACATCTGGTCTTCTACCAAAAATGCAAGCACTGGATTGGGCGGGATTTGCTAAAGGCTATAATGGTCCCGGCTATGCAAAGAACCAATATGATGTTAAGCTAGCAGCCGCCTACACTAAGTTTACGGGGTAGTAAAGTGACAGCATTCAAAGTCAGTAAGTTTTTAGGGAAAGCACCTAGGATTAGTCCTGAGTTGCTACCAGATGCTGCTGCTCAAATTGCGTCCAATGCTAAAGTATCCTCCGGTGACTTAATTCCGTATCGCATACCAACAGTCGTAGGTAGCGTTAATAGGAACGGCAATATCAAAACTATTTATCCTATGCGGGATACGAGTGACCCTACGATTAACCGCTGGTTGTCGTGGACTACTGATGTTGATGTTGCTATTACAACCACTCTAAATGACGAAGAACAACGAATCTATTACACTGGTGACGGGGTTCCGAAGGTAACAAACTACGCACTGGCTATCGATGGTAGCGGCGTATACCCAGCGGCGTACTATGATCTTGGACTCCCACTACCAACTACGATACCAGTGGCAACGGCTACATCTTATAGCTCACAGACTATTGTGTCGTATGCTAGAGACTCCGGTAATACTGCTACAATCGTCACTTCCGGTAACCATGATCTAAATACTGGACAGAAAGTTACCATAGCAGGGTTTACATCCGCCGTTGGTAAGTTGTTCAATATAACAAATGCCCAAGTTACTGTTATAGATGATACCACCTTTACATACTACAGCGTCGGCACGGCAGTAGGGACAACTTCTGAATCAGACGGAACTGCAAACCTCGCCGGTAATACAAACACACGTAACTATATCTATACGTGGGTAACGCCTTGGGGTGAAGAATCTGTACCTAGTGATCTGTCCGAGACGCTGTATGTGAAAGAAGGGCAGACTATAACTGTAACTAACCTACCAACAGCAGCCCCTGCCGGTGACAATTTCATAACTGGGTTCAGGTTGTATCGCACTATTACCTCTAGTTCAGGCACAGATTACTTCCGTGTGAGGACAGTCTGGTTCCCGATTAGTTTGGTACAGGCATCACGTACATCCAACACTGTAACGATGAAGGTATCCGAACATCACAACCTTCTCGTTGGCGACAAGATCAAGATATCCGGGACTACTTTTAGTACGGGTGCTGACGCAACTTTTGATGTAACTGATGTAACTGTGCAGTCTGTAGTGGATGAGTATACGTTTACCTATATCGCTGCTGGGTCAACTAAAGCTACCACAGCTTGTACCGCAGGTACTCTTTACTGGGATGTTTCGGAACCAGAGACTACCGATTCCAGATACTATGAAGGTTCCTCGTTCATAGATGATTATGATGTGAATGGCCTGACAACCCTATTATCATCTTTGTACTACGACGCCCCAGACGCAGATATGAAGGGGCTTATTACTTCCCAGAACAATATCCTAGTCGGCTTTGTCGGTAACGAGTTGTGCTTCTCCGAACCCGGGAAACCTTGGGCTTGGCCTATTAAATACCGTCTTATCTTTGATTCACCTATTGTTGCCATATCCCCCATAGCTGGGTCTATCATCGTCCTGACTAACAACTATCCATATCTTGTGAGTGGTAGTACACCAGCAAACATGGCATCTGCACGTATTGATGCTCCGTTCCCATGCACATCTAAGCGCGGAGTTGTGAACGTAGGGTATGGCGTTGTGTTCCCTACCTATGGCGGACTTGGCATCTACAACCCATCCGCAGGTATCGATATCGTAACTAAACTTGTTTATGATTGGGAAGCATGGGGTGCTGAACTAGATTCTACTACCATAATTGCGTCGTTCTATGCGGGTAAGTACTTTGCATCCCATTCTGCCGGATCATTTATCTTTGAACGCGAGGATAAGGTCGGTGGGTTTTTTATCGATACCCCGATAGAGTTTTCCACTGCCTATTATGATAGTAAGTACAACAGGTTCTACTACATCTCAGACGAGTCCGGCACGTTGTCTGAATGGGATAAACTAGGCGCAGAACTCCAGCCACTTGAGTGGAAGTCTAAGGTGATCGTCACCAAGGACTATATAAACCTCGGTGCTGCGCGTGTTGTTGGCGACTACTCAACGCCAAGTGAAGATACTGAAATTATCATCGCTAATAATCTATTGGTCCCGACCATTAACACGGCTCTGTTCGCACTGGTTACAGAACTCGGTACATTGAATGGCCCAACAAGCGCCACCCTAACAACCTCAGGTGCTCTTAACACTATGCAGGTAAACGGTGATCCATTCTTTACACCCGATATTACTGCTGCCTATGCTCAAAACATAACGGCTAACACACCAATAAATACGACTGCCCTTAAAGAAGTAACGGGGTCGTATCCTGTGTCCTTTAGGTTGTGGGCTAATAAGCAGCTTGTCTGCAATGTCACTGTGTCTAACTCCGACATATTCCGCCTGCCATCGGGATATCGGTCAGATACATTTGAGTTTGCTGTGACCGGTTCTGCGCGTATCAGGGCAATTCACGTTGGTGAGACACCGTTTGGCTTGAGGACGACATGAGTTACGCAGCTTTACCACCAGTGCCGCAGGTCGGCGTACCAGAATGGCAGTTTCAGTTTCTCAATGGGGTGAAGCAGAATGTTGAGTTACTTACTGGACAGCGTGGGGTTACCGGATTTGAAGCTGTTATTAGCGGGCGGGTTACTGTACAGCCGATAGGTGAACTGTCTATCCAACAGACAAGCGCACAAGGTTCAGGCTTTACAATATCGGGAAGTGATGTACCGTCTTTAGAGGACTATGGAAAGTTGCTAACTGACGTGAATACGCTTATTGGTGACGTTGCATATATCAAAGCGGTGCTGAACGTCTTAATCGGGCAATTACAAAACTAGGAGATAGATATGAGTTTCTATAGTGGTATGAGATCGCAGGGGTTTTCATCTTCTGCACCGTCTACAGCTAACACTGCATTGCCTCCTGCGCTTGCAAGTATGTTCGGTCGCGCCCCTGCTGCTCCTGCTCCTGTTTCTGCTGCTCCGATGGCGCTACCTACTGTTCAACAGCCCGGCGCTGGCGCACCGATGGCAATTAATATGCAGGCTTTGCAGACACAGCCGACTGGTACTGTCGCTAGTAACCCGAACTATCCGGTCTTGGATTTTCGTATGCAGCCTACCTACGCGGATGGCGGCATGGTTCCTCCTGCCGGTATGGCTCCTCCTAGCCCGCAGCCAATGCCGCAGATGCCGTCGGCTCCTGCCACCCCAATCAGTTCTGCTGATATGGAAGGTGAAATTCAACGGCTTATGTCTCAGAATCCTGAGGTTATTCAGAAGATTCAACAGACGCTTATGGAGGCTATTCAGTCTGGGCGGCTTACACTTGAGCAGCTTAACACCGCTGTTCAATTAGCTAAGGCAGCGGCACAGAACCCCGAGTTGTACCCACGACTAAGAGCACTGGCTATTCAACGTGGCCTTGCTGACGAAGATGAATTGCCACAGCAGTACGACCAAAGCATTGTTATGGCGCTTCTACTCGCAGGCGCTGCAGTCCAGCAGCAGATGGGTGGTCAAACTAGCGGTCCAATCCAACAAATGGCGAATGGTGGGCGTGTACGTCCCGGTTCTTATGCTGCAGGCGGCGGTATTGCTACCGGAAGTCCGTCTGGTGATCGCACGGGTCGCGCAGATGATATCCCCATTCGCGTATCCGGCGGAGAGTTTGTCATTCCTAAACATGTTGTAGACGCTAAGGGAACAGAGTTCTTCCAGAAGATGCTGGATCAGTACAACATGCCGAGCAAGACCGCCTAATGCAAGTATCACCGCTAGGCGAATACGAACCGTTAATGTTGGCTGCCCCAGCGCACATAGAGTTGTACTGGTATCTAATAGAACCACTGCTAGACCGGAGTACGAGAGAAGCCATGCACGGAGAGTTCGATATCACGGACTTAAAAGCTCTCGCACTTGCGGGCAAGGCTCATATCTTTGTCTTGACAAACGATAAGACGGGTACAAATCCAGACCGTAGTGTATCCTTAGCTTTGGCAGCAGAACTTGTAGTGTACCCAAAATTTCCTGCATTGAATATTATTGCATTAGGCGGTAATAATCTCGGGATGGCACATAGAAAATTCTGGAAACAGTTTTGTGGTTGGGCTTATATGAATGGTGTACGTACTATAGAAGGCTGGGTAAGTCCCGGTATGCAAAGATTACTGGAGCGTTTCGGATTCAAGCAGATATACTCTCATATGAGATTTGAACTAACGGAGATTTAGATATGACTACCCAGCCATCGTTCATCAACATTGAGTATGTCGGCTCCCCTCTGATGGAGTCTACGATGTGGACTCCGGTTCTCCAGACTGAGCATAAGAAAGGGGGCATCGGGTCTGTCCTCGGTATTGTTGCATCGATTGCAGTTCCGTTTTTTGCTCCTATGATTGCAACTGCGGTCTTTGGAGGAGCTAGCATCCTAGGTTCTGCTCTTACAGGTGCTGCTCTAGGTGCAGGTACTTCTGCTCTTACTGGCGGTAATCCACTTACTGGCGCATTGATGGGCGGCATTGGTGCTGGGTTCTCGTCTTATATGAGTGGTACCCCATTTGGCTTTGGTAATGCTTCGGTCCCTGATGCAGGAGGTATTGCTGCAAGTCAGACTAACCCATACCTTAGCACAACCGGTGCTGACTTGGCGGCGACCGGTGCAGTTCCGGCATCAGCTACCATGCCACCGGGCATGGTATATGATCCAACATCTGGGCAAATACTTACTACTACTAATCCCGGTACATTTAATATTCCTCCTGGCAATACTCTAAGCACTGTAGGTACAGGCGGCGGTGTTACAGCCGGTTCTCCTAATCTAGCGGTTACGAGTGGGTTTACTGGCGCAGCTCCAACGGGAGCACAGGTTCTCCCACTACCACCGGGCATTAGTACAAGCGGTCTTACTCCGTATATACCGGGGGTTACGGGTATTGATCCGGCGACTAATTTTCTTGGTATGGGCGGCGTCCCTTCGAATATCACCAAGTTTGTAGCCGATGGTGCTGGTAATACATATCTTAACCCAGCATGGCAGCAGGCAGCAGCTAAAGCAGCAGCATCATCAGGCGGCTTTACCGATGCGCTTATTAGAGGCGGCGTAAACCTAGCTGGTATGGCATTGAGTTCAGCTGCACCAAACCCACAACAGCAAATCGCTGATAAGTATGCCAAGGAGTTGGCGGAACTTAAAAAGACAGATCAGGCTGCGTATGAGGTCAAGAAGAAAGAAGTTGAAGGTCTTATTGCTAGTGCAAAAGCTATGGACCCTTCATACTTTGGTCAGCAGGCAGCAAACGCTGCAAAAATTTCTGGGACTCGCGGTTTGATGGAATCGTTCCGTGAAGCACCACTTGCCGGTCTTCGTAGTCCCGAGTTTACTTCTGCTGAAGGGCGTCGTGCCAGCCTTGGCATCGGTCAAAATGTTGGTACAGCCTACGATCAGGGTTATGGTACTGGACTTACTGCCCGCCAGAGCGCACTGTCATCGGCAATCAACCAGATGCCTAGCTCTCCGTCAAGGTATCTTGAAGGTCTTAGGTCTATGGCTGGTATGCAAGGTACAGCAAGTCAGTACGGCGCTCAGTCGGCTCAAGGATACTCTAATTTGTTTGGCTCGCTTGCCAGACCCTTTATGACATCACAGGTTTAAGGAGCGGTAGATGGCTGGTCTTGCAGATTTTGGATACTTATACGGAGCTGCGAACCAAGGGTCGTCGGCTGCTTTTGCTAATCGACTGCCGGTTGACCCAAATCAACCAAAGCCCGATGCTTTTGCTCAAGACTTCGGTACTAATCTGACTAGTTTAGCTACTCTTGAACAGAACCAACGTGCATTAGCTTCGGCTAGAAATCTCCAGAATCAGCAGGCATTTGATCTTAGTCAACAGCCTATTCTTCCAGATATTAATACTCCAGTAGTAACTGTAGCACCGCTTCCTGCAGATAAGTTAGTATCGCCTATCCTTGGGGCTACAACAAGTACTGCAATTAACCCAGCAGAGCCTCTTGTCTACATAAATGTACCCGGCCCTCAGGGTTCTTATCTGGCAACACCGCAGTCTCAGGCTGCCGGTCTCAGGGGTCAGATTCTAACAGACCAACAAGCAGCAGAAGCGAATCAACTTAGAGCACAGGCTGAGCAACAGGCTGCACTTCAGGCTGCCGGACTTACATACCCTACTTCGAGAACAAACGAGGCGGCGGACAGTCAGCGCGGAATTGTTTTTGGTAAAAAAGTTACAATCGGTGGCAAAGGCGGAGCGTTTAGTACATTCCAACCAGCCCCTCCAGAACCTGAAGTTCTTGTTAATGGGGAACCTATCTCAAAGTCTGCTTATGAGAAACTTGCTGGCGCATCGCAGACTATGGCTAAGGTTCTAAGTGTTACTGACCCAGCACAAATGCCTGAGGGGGCAAAAGTTATTATTAAAGCTGCTAGAAAAGCAGGTGTTGATCCTAAGATTGCGCTAGCCGTCGGTGTTATGGAATCTAATCTTAATACTGAGACTGGAGATAGTCCGGTAGGGGCTAAGGGTGTTATGCAAGTAATGCCCGGAACTTACGAAGCCACTCGGCTGAAGTTCCTAAAGTCATCTGACCCTGCTTTAAGGGCGTTGGCTGCTTCACTACCTGTAGCTACTTACGGTACTAAAGGTGCAAACAATAAAATTACGTACTCATGGGATACTAAAGTAGCCTTGACTGCTGACCAGCAGGCTGCCGCTGGTGTTCTATATCTTAAAGATTTACAGCAGTCTTACCCTAATCGCCCAGCAAATATTATCTTTGCTATGTACCATTCAGGTCCGGGCTACTCATCATATGATGAGGGGATTGTCCCCGGTGTCGCTGATTTTGGGATAGATAAAAATGGTAAGCCATATGGTATGTATACTAAGGACTACAACACTGTAGGTATTGGCCTCTACAATCAGCTTGCACAAGGCGGGTTCAAAGACACTGCCGCTGGGTTAAAGACTGATACTGCCGCTGCCGCCGCTCCTGCTCAGGATACTGCTCAAGGTACTGCTCAGGGTACTACTCAAGGTACTACTGCTGCCCCAGTAGTTTCATCCACTGGAACTAATATACCGCAGAAGTTAGACCCAGTGTCTGTCGTCATTAATAAACCACCGGCTGAATTGGAAGCAAATCAGAAGAATCTGTTAGCCAACAGGCAGTCTATGGTTGATGAGTACACGCAGACTAACGAACTTAGTAAGAGATATGCACAGGAAGCTGAGGCTAGACTTAGAGGGGAAGCTTCTATCAAAGAGGCCCAACTTCGTAGAGAGCTAGAGTCTGCTAGAATCGGCGGGAAATCCGATGTGTATACTCAGAAGACCGGTGAGCTTACTGCGCTGTACACCAAGTTAAATAATGATCTAAATGATATTGCTAAAAAGTATGAAGATAGACTCCTAGGGGCTAACAAGGCTGTTACTGCTGCATTACAAGCGCATGATGCTGGACTATGGGGTGCAGCTATTGATAATAGCATACGCGATTTTAATATAAATGGTGATGTAACACAATTTAACCATATCCTACAAAACTACGCTGGCTCTGATGCTGTAATTCAAAGACTTGATTCAGGTTCTTATGCCCTGCTTACTAGAAAGCCGGGGACAAATGAGTTTGTTCCACAGACTGGTGAGGACGGCAGCATAAAGCAGTATACTAAAGATGATATGACTAATAAGTTCCATCAGGTGGTAGACTCAAAATACAGGGCGGATGTAACAGCAGCCTCTAGCGAGTGGAATAAATTTTTGGCTACTGAAAAGTTCAAGAGCGACCTAAAGATTCAAGAAGAGGTAGCCAAGGTCCAAGCCACTCTCTTCAAAGACCTTAAAGTTGAGGAGTATAAAGCTAGAATTGAAGAGCTTAAAAATAGCAAAGACGTTGAGGTAAAGGCAGATACTGTTAACGGTACAACCCTTATTATACCAAAGGGGCAAAGAAAATTTATGCTTGTGTACAACCCAACCCCACCGGACGTACCAACTCAAGACGGGCCAATGCCCGGACCTGTTATTACTGCTGTACCATTTCCAACCGTTGGACTAGCAAACTAAGGTATCACAATGGCTGAACAACCACTGGTCGCCCCTCCAAATATCTATGCGATTCCTCAGGTTCCGTCTTACGAACCACCTCCGCTTCCTGAACTTCCTCAGGTTAGTCAGCCTGAGTCCGCGCCTCTGGATACTGGCACTGCAACTGTTAAGTACAGCCCATCGCTGGACTCATTCTATGTGAACGGGCGCACGTTCAAGGCTGATGATGAAACTCAAAAGGTTAAGTCGCTTGAGTACTTCAACGACCCGACTCCTAGACCCGCCCCACAAGGCGACTGGGTTTCTCTTGATTCTGCTGGATATCTTGGTCATGTCCGCGAAATTACTGACCCTAGTACGTGGCGTTTGCTCACGCGCAATTTCGGTATCGGTGTAGACAACCTACAACAACTTGCTGGTTATGGGTTGCAGCTTGCTGGTGCTGAGACACTGGGTAAAGGTATTGTAGAACAACAGGCACAAGACTTAGCCAAGGTTGAGCCATATCAGAGGTCGTTCAGTGACATCGGCTCCTCTCCTGAACGTGGTTTAACAGACTGGCTTGTTGCAAATATTGCCCAGCAGGGTCCAAATATTGTAGAGACTTTGGTTACAACTGCGCTTGGTTTCGCTGGAGGTTCGGCGGCAGGTGGCGGTATTAACCCTGTTACTGGTGTAGGCGGTGCTGTCGCTAGTCTCGTTGGTAAAGGTGCTATTAAGCAACAACTTGCTGCCATTACTGCAAAGGTCATAGCCAACAACGAACTCAAGGCTGCTGGTAAGGCTATTGTCCCACTTACCCTAGCTGAAACTAAAGTCCTCAAGACTGCAGCCGGTATCGCTGGGGGTGCAGCAGCCACCATTGCTAATAGTTACGCAATGGGCGCATCGGATATTTATGGTGAGACGGTGCAGTCTGGGGAACCTGATCGACTAGCTGCTGTTCTCGGTGGCCTTCCGTATGCCGCGCTTGATTTGTTTCCTGAGGCCGTACTTGCCAGCAAGATTTTCGGTGGAACCTTAAAACTTAGTAATCGAGCTTTAGGAGATATCCCATCAAAGGTCGGTAAAGCAGGAGAAATCCTTAAGCGAGGTACTATTGGCGGTACTGCCGGTGGTCTGCTTGAGGGTAGTACTGAAGCTGGGCAAGAACTTCTTCTGCTTGCTGCCAATCCCAATGAAGACTTTGATTCGGATAGCGGTAAATTACGTGTCCTTAACGCCTTTGCCTCAGGCTTTGGTATTGGTGCTCCAGTAGGTGGCGGAGCGCAGATACTTACAGCAGGTAAGTTGAAGGCAGGTAAGCCTACCGATGTTCTTGCAGGCGGTGATCCAGAGCCGTCAGTGCAAGGTGAGTTATTTCCTCCTGATCAACCCCTCGGAACACCTCCTACTACGGCGACTCCCGGTCAGACAGAGATGTTTCCTGACACAGCGTTGGGTACTGCGCCTGCTCCTACCGCCTACACACCATCTGAAACAGCACCGGGACAATATGAACTTCCATTTGGAAATCAGAATGTTCTAAGGAATATGCAAATAAATGCAGAGGCAAATCGCCAAGCTGCAGCAGCAGGTGCAGTAGCACCGCAACAACTTAATCTACCATTGGCAGGTGGCAGCAATATGCCTCAAGGCCAAACAAACTTAATGCAGAATCTTAGAACTATATCTTCTGGACCTGTGCCATCGGTTACCCAACCAAGCCTGCCTACTCAGACTGCCCTACCACCTCAGGGCAATATGATGTTGCGACAGTTGCAGAACATGATCCCTCAGCAGGTTGCTCCTCCCACTAATCCGTTGATGGCTGCACGATTAGGTCCAGCTATTGCGGCTAGGGAAGACTTTAATGCAAGGTTACAAGCCGCTGCTAATTTTCAACAACAAGCACGTCAACAAGAAGATGCTGCACGTATGCAGCAAGAGATTGCTCAATTTAATGCCCCAGCTATGCCAGCTCCTATGACTATTCCGGGAGCAGCAGCACCACGGGTTCCAACGACACAGCCTACCCAGATGTCACTTCCCGGCATGGCTCCTCCTAAGAGTAAGTTCTTACAGCGTGGAGTACAGGCACAGCCTGCGGTACAAGAGTCCTACGGTCCATCTGCTCAAATTCCTTTTAACTTTGGGGCGCAGCCTGCTGCACCTGTTGCTACGTCTCCTGCTGCACCAGCTCCATTTACATTAAAACTAACCCCACAAAATGCACCTGAGGATATAGCTAAGCAGAATAAAGCTGCACTAGAAAAGCTTAAGGCTAAAGGAACTCCAGTGACACCGCAGGGGGCGGTGTCTCCCGTGGGAAAACCGGAAGAGGGAAGCGTTCCCTCAGAAACCCTTCAAATAGAAGCTCCAAAGCGGGCAGTAAACGTAACCGCCTCCGTAGTAAATGATCTAGCAGAAGCGACGAGTCTTGCTGAAGCCAAGAAACCTACGGCTAATATGGTTGATCTCGCTTTCTCTGGGGATGAGGATGCAGTCGGCTATATCATTGCTGCTACTGCTCCTAACTCCGGTATCGGTAAGACAATAGGACAGGCGCTTCGCTCTTCTCTTAGAGATAAGATCACTAGTATTCTGAAAGCAGACCCAACTGCGTCCGCAAAAGAGTGGATTCAGCTTGCTAAGACATACAACCTTGTTCCAGAACTGAAGGGGCTACTGGCTAAGGCCACAGACCTACCGGCGGATGTGCAGGAATTTGTCAACACACCAAGTCCTATATCACCTGAAGAGCAAGCCAAAGAAGCCCGCCTTAGTATGATGAGGGCTATAACTAAGGCTAAACAAAGAGCAGACGGTTTATTTCTACGCCTTGACGGGACGCCAATCTCCGAGCCTATGGTAATCGGACGAGTCAAGATGCTCGTCGCTGGTATGGTGAGGAAGTTCGTTAACGCCCCTACCGTCCATGTGGCTAAAAACGTGGCTGATCTCAAGGCTACTAACCCTAAGCTGTATGAACGTGCTAACGCTGCGCGTGAAGCAGGGGACTTTGCTACAACTAAGGCTGTTGGATACTCCTTCGGCGAGGATATCATTATCTTCAGTGACTTCGTACAGACTGAGCAGCAGCTTAAGTTTGTCTTGGCCCATGAAGCACTTGGTCACTTCGGGTTTAAGTCCATCATGTCTGATGCGAACCTGAAATCCATGCTTAACCAAGCATATAATCAGGATAGTGAAGTCCGTAACGCGGCTGATGAACTCATCGACCTCCACGGTATGAGCAAGCTTGAAGCTATTGAGGAAGTACTGGCACAGCGGGCCGCTGAACTGGATACCTCTACAATCCGTAGAGTGTGGAATTTCATCAAGAATGCACTTAACCGTATGGGCTTTGAGTTCGATGATGATGCTGCTCGTATGCTCATCCATCAGTCTCGTATGTATGTTCGCAGGGGCATCACAGGTAACTTCTTCAGTAACGACAGCGTTACCGACACGATATCTGATATGACCCAAACCGCGATGGGCGGTATGTTCTCCCGTTCTGACGTTACTTTTGCATCGGCTGCATCAGGTGGTCTTAATCGGGTAGGAGACAATCTTACTGTACTCGATAACATGCGTACCTTCTTCACAAGCCCCGATAAATTGCAGCAGGCAGCTAAAATTACTGCGGATATATTCTCAACCTTGGATCAAAAGGCTCGGCATAGCGAGGGTCTAACTACAATCTATAACCTGTTCAAGGCACAGAACAATCTTGCTCGTAGTCTCATCAGTCAGCTTGAGGACATGAACAAGTTTACCAGTATGGGGTCTGTGTTTGGTGGCCCATCCCAAGATGATCTTACCAAGGCAGGTCAGTACTTAGCCCAAGCACGTATGTATATGCTGCAGTCTACTAAAGACAGTGACATAACAGGATATGGTAGCTTGTTTGTCCTTAATGGTTCCGGGTATCCGACGCTTGATAACGCTGTTGCAGATAAGTTAATGGCTGATGGGCTGGTGACTGCCGACCAGTTTAGAAAAGGTTTTGAGATCAAGAACGCACTCGGTGAACTTCAGGAAAAAGTTCAGGAGAATGTAGACGAGAGCAGTAAGGCTTGGAAAATCTACCTTGAACAGAGGGCAGTGGTTAACAAAGCTGCTCTCGACAAACTTGAGCAAACATATCTCAGCGCACAGTACCAACAGACGGAGCTTGTCAGCGACGTAGTGAAGGCTCTTTTACCGGAAGATACGTCAGCTACTCAGGCTGAGGTCTCCGCGCTTAAAGCCATCATAAAGCAGTACAGGTCTATTCTGGAGTCCGATATCGTATCATCTATCGGTACGGACAAGGTAGAACCTAGTGAAGCGAGTATGGCACTGGCTAAGGATTTTCTGTATGAGGTAACCCGTGCCTTCTACAAGACCAACAAGATGCAAGATTGGTTGTCTCCGCAGGCTGGTAGTACAGAGAAGGCTGCAACCATCTTCGCTACCCCTGAGTACGACAGGGTACGTGCTGCTCTAACCACTCTACAGCGTATGAAGATTTCAAATGACACTACGCTTGGCAATATCCAACAACATATTGCTAACAGCGTCTTCTCGGAAGTCGATGCACGTAACGCTGAGATAGATGCCAAGACAACAATCAGAACGTCGTATGCTCCGCTTATCCATAGGGGTAAGTATGAGGTTCGCCTTGTGGCATATGATAAAAACGGCAACCCTGTACAACTTGCTGAGGCATTCAAAGATGTCATGCCAACTCCACGGGCTGACTCTATTGATGAAGTTGACGGGATTATAGACGGTTTCAAAAACAAAGAGACTGGGCAAAAAGAGAACGGACTTGCTGCTATATGGGAAGGCAAGGACTTTAATGTCGTTAACTCTGACGGTAAAACTGTTTCGGTCAGGTTTAGGGTAGAGTCCGGTAAGGCTGCTGTGAATCGGTCCGTTGGCGAGTCAGGAGATTTCAGCAACTTTGTGAACTACTTGGCTAGAAACAACGTCAGCATAACCCCTCGGGAACGTGAGCGCCTTGTTGTTTCTATGACCAAGCAGGGTGATTCACGTCGTTCTCGGTTGCGGTTCAGCGGTAACCCCGGTTTTAACGCTGACGTTGTTGGCTCCATTGCAGACCACATAGAAACAAGTTCACACGTATCGGCAAAGATCAGGTACAGAAGGCAGACAGATGCTGTCATGCTTAATAAATCTGCGTGGCAAGGTAACCCAAGCAAGTTGAAAGCCCTAAGACTCGCAGTCGATGCAGAGAAAGACCCATCTCGGAAGGCACAGGCAGTACGCGAGTACAATGATTACGCATATAAATATGTTTACTCGGCTCCTAAACGTAGGCCAGCAGTAGATATGCTCAAGGAAGATGGTTCGGTAGCCAAGACAGTGGCAACACGGGGCGAAGGTAATAGCTACTTTAACGAAGCCAGTGCGCTTATTGAGTGGCATGGTCAGCAACTTGATACGGCGAATGCTGTCGAAGATTATTTAAGTGGTCCTGTTGTATCGCGTATCAAAACAGCAGTTGTTACTATGCAGCTAGGCGGTTCGATTGCTACAGCAATGATCAACTTGTTATCCCTTGGTACGCATAGCTTGAACTATCTGGCTACCTACAATCCGGCTCGCTCATACGGGCTTGGTTATGGATACGATAAAGCCTTCAAAGCCTTGTTCTCCGCAGGTAAAGACGTTGGTAATTATAAATTGGCTGACTCTGACTACCTGACCAAGCTAGTTGAGAAGCCTTGGGCAGCGGGTGAACGCCGCTCAGGTATGACTGAGGATGAAGCTAAGTATCTTCTGAGCGAAACACTTACCGGTTCTCTACAGCCATCGGAAGCTAATACTCTTCTTGGAACAAAGCGCGGCGGCATTCGCAATGGTAACGTACAGGCTGGCATCCGTGGCTATATGTTTATGTTTTCATACACAGAAGCCTACAATCGTAGAGTCACTGCGCTTGCTACCTATCGGCTTGAGAAGGAACGCGCATTGGCTGAAGGTCTTACTGAGTCGGAAGCACAGGCAAGATCACGGGTTGTTACAAGCCGCACCATCGACATGACACAGGGCCAGTACGCCATGTACAACCGCCCAAGAATTGCTTATGGCGGCATCGGCAGCCTGTTGTTTATGTACAAGCAGTTTGTTGTGCTGACTTTGGGCATGATGAGAAATCTGTCACCGAGTGGTCAAGCGGCAATGATCGGGACAATCCTTCTATTGAGCGGACTGAAGGGTGTTCCATTCGCAGATGACTTGCTCGACCTTGCTGACTTCCTGATGCAGTCACTCGGCATCAAAAAGAAATCTGCTGAAGGTGAAGTCATGCTGTTCCTGAACTCCATTGTACCGGGACTCACACCGTATATCATGCGTGGACTTGTTGACGAGATGACTGGTGCTACAGTGTCATCCCGCTCAGGGTTTGGTGATATCATCCCACTGTCGGGGGTGTTCAACTATGGTTCTGACCCTACCAGAGAACTCACAAACTTTGCCGGACCTATCGTTGGCGGTATAGCAAGCATAGCAACTAACGCAAAAGATATTGTATCTTATGCCGCTGAAGTCGTTGGGCTAAAGCCTGATACCACAACGATCAAAGATATTATGCGGAAGTCTCCGTTTGCTGGTGTTCGTGCGCTTAGTGACACGCTTGTGTACTACCAAGATGGCAAGGTCACTACGTCTGATGGCAAGGTCGCGATCTCAACTGTCGGCCCTATGGTTCTAGGGTTTCGTCTACTCGGCTTCATGCCAGCAGAGACAACAAAAACTAACGATATAATCCGCATATCTAAGGGCGGCAGTGCGTATGTAGCCGCAGTCAAAAAAGAATTTGTGGATGCCTATCGTAGGGCTGCTGTCTCTAACAACAGGGCTGATATGACCAGAATCAAACAGCAGGTTAAGCAGCATAATATCGACGCAAAAGGCACAGGCTTTGAGATAAAAGACTTTGATATGGCTACCAAGAAAGCGACTAAGGAGGCGATGAGTTCGTCGTCTATCAGATATCTACGTACTGTTCCAAAGGGATTGAAGCAGGACGTTATCGACTACCTGAATGTGTATGGGCTTGAAGTGAAGGATGGTGCAGTGCAGTAATCACTGCACCACCGACAACTTGCCTAGTGTAAGATCATCCATTGTGCTATCGGCTGCATCTAGGATGCCGCTCAACCGTGGGTGATTCAGGTTGATACCGATTACGTATGACTGCCCTAACTTTGTTGGTGTGTCTTTGCCAAGGTTCATCTTCTCTGACTTCGGCGTAGCCACTACGTTCTCCAGAACAAGTTCAGACAAGAACGACTTCCAGTCAACGCCCTTAGCTGACATCCATTTCCTGAAGTGGATGCGGTCGATCATCATGGTTCCACGATCAAACGTACTTGTTGCGGCTGACCTGTACACATCAAAGCGGACACGAATATCTGCTCTTGGTACACGGGCATAATCTAGTGCAGGTTTCTGACCAACAGTGTGCATGATAGTCACAGCAGCATCAGCAGTATCGTTCATGTACTCAGCCAGCGTATCGAACGCATCCATCTTGTTATCGACAGCGGCCTTACGGATAGCACCAATTTGTTGTAGCACGTACTCGGTTGCCCTTTTCGGGTCGTAGGCTATCAGTCCGCACTCAGCAGCAATCTTGTTTCCGACACTCGCTAGAATAATGCACTGCTCCCAATACCGCTCTTCACCTGAGAACCTTGCTCCGTACTCCTTGTGGAATGATGACGTGGCTTCAGCAATCATAGCCTTGATACCGACTTCTCCAAGTTCAAGATATTTCCTGATCAGTACAGGGCCAACAGTCCCATAGTTCGACATGAGAAACTGATATATCTTCCGGCCTACCGTGCTGTCCTTAGTAAACATCTTGTGTGGGTACACAGTTATTTCTAAGAGTCGGGCCATCTGGGCATCGGTATCCAGTCCAGATGATATCAGTTTAGATTGCATAGACTTATTTGTGGATACAACAACTGGCAAGCACCATGATTTAGTTGAGCGTTCCTCGGCATTGCGATTGAGTCGGGCCTTCTCTTGTCCCTGAGATACCAGATAGAGGAAGTCACCGACCTCTTTGTCAGCCATCATAGTTACTTCGTCGATGGTGAACGGCATGTTGGAATAGAGACCCATCCTAGAGAACAGGGTATTCTGTGTGAACTTAGCTGCAAAATGCAGACGATCTGGATTACCATAGACAGACTGCATCCAATATTGGGCAAGGGTTTTACCGCCACCCGTGGAGCCATATAGCGATACGACCATACCCTTCAGACCAGTAAACGCATACAGCGGAGAAGAGAACGCAATACCAAGTGCAAACATATGTATAGGCATATCCGCTTTATCTAGTATGGCGGTGAAGTCTCTCCACTCTTCGACAGTTCCCTTGCTACCATACAGTTCGTCAGTAACTCTGTTAGAGGTTTGCGATAGGGTTATATCTTCAGCGGATACCGTGCCGTCTGGATTCCGGCGGTACATCACATCACCTAAAATAAACTCTGAGAAGTTTTCTTTCCAACCCATTGTATTATATAGGTTTGTCATTGTGCGGATGTTCCGCAGTTCATCCATGTATGATCTAAGCATATGTTGGAAGTACCTTGTTTGAGTTTTACTGCTTAGGACAATCCCTTGATCGGCAGTATGAGAAGCGAACTCACGGTTGTTCTCTTCATTGAGATGTGCTTGTCTAAGGACAAGTTCTTGCCACCCAATATGCGGACGGTTCCAGTGGTAGCGCACTACTTCATAGCCAAGTGACTCGTCTTTACCATAGCTGACTGGGTATATGTCGAACTTGCATATATCGATATCCGACTCGTCGAGGGTCATCTTGATACCAGTGGCAGTGCGCTTGAATGGTTTAGGAATTGGTATGATAGATGCGGCTTTGTCTGGTGCAGTCTGGGCAACAGCAACTTCTTGGTACTGCAATCCAAGTCGGGCAGGGCTACCTATCTTGTCCTTGAACTTACATCCCTTGCAGCCCTCTGGTCTAAGTTCGTTAAACTTGTTGCAGGTTGTTGGGCCTGTTGCTGCATTGCGCCAATGGTTAACTTTTCTGATTGTCGAGTTGTAATCGAATGATGGATGGTTCTGACTCCACTCCACAGCGGTAGCTTCTGGGTCTACGCAGAACGCCGCAATCCCCATGAGGCTGTACCATAATGGTTCGGGTACTTCGCTCTGGTTCTTTGTGGCCCAATCAATCTGCTTGCACTTGGATGCAACTACGGCTGGCATAGCAGGGGGGTAATCCTGCTTAACAGCGAGGCTACTTAAAAGATTAGACTGAACAGGTTTTGTCAATGTTAGACCAGTAAGAGGGCTATCTATGGCTCCACCATTTATAATCCGTGACTTCATCGCGGATATTTTTAAGCACTCAAAAATATCTTCAGGGTCAATAGCCGGAGCATCGATCTTCAGATCAACAAGCAGCCCACCCTTTGGGTTATGAGTTCCAATGGGGCGTAAAATTCGTGCGCTGTCCGCTGTGACAGCAGGGTCTATATGAAGGCCGCTCTTGATAGCCGTGTCCTTGAGAGCACGAGCAATAGGTAGCCACTCATCTGGAGATAAACTTCTGGTTAATGTCCAATAAACATGAAGCCCGTTGCCTGAGAAAACTACCATAGGCTTGGGCAGGTTTGTCTCGCCCATAAATTTGAGCAGGGCTTTCAGCCCATCGTGCCAGTGGGGGTATGGCTTATCCCCACCACAATCGATATCAAGGTAGAACGATTTGATAGCATGAACATTGTCCTGCTTCCTAGCGCCCTTGGATTTGAATGATGCCACCGCGTAATACACATTCTCATTGCGGCGTTCTGATCGGTCTATTGCTTGTGCGAGTTCTTCTACAGTCGAGAAGAACCCATGCTTTACGACATCACTTATGACGGCGGTTGCATAAAATCCATCTGACGGTAAAACTCGCTGGAGAAATTCCAACGTATTCATATCTGCCCCTAAGTGGTTTGGGGAGGGGGGATACCCCTCCCCTGTATGTCAGTACTGCTTTATTAACTCATCAAGATACTTCTTACGGTTAGCCTGTTCCATCCCGATAACTTCCGGTGTGGGCCAATTGTGCTCCGTCATAATAGCTAGGAGTACACGTATCTTACGCCTGACTATATCGTCGTTTGTTTTACGGAGTGGCTGCCCTCTTATCCATGAGTAATAGGTCATGCGAGAACATCCGAATATCTTCGACATATCGGATGCAGTCAACAGCATATGTTTGCGTAGCTGATCGACTTTCAGGAAGTCTATTGGCGTCTTAGGCGTCATCTGCGTCCATGTCCTCTCCAACTAGTGCGAGGATTTCACTAGCTAATGTTGAAGCAGTGGTTGTTTGAGCAGGTTTATCCACAACTTTAGGCGCTGCCTTAACTTCAGTGGTAGCAGCACCGAAACCTCTCTTAGGAGCAGCAGCTTCTTCTACCACAGGGGCAGGAGTGGGAGCAGGAGCCTCTACGACTGGAGCAGGTTTCGGTGCGACTAATACAGGCTTAGGGGCAGACTGTGGAATTGCTCTCACTACGTCTGTCTTTTCACCTGTAATCTCAATGACTTCCCGTGAGCCAAACAGTTTATCTACAGCTTCTTGTGTTTCACCATCGTTGAACCCACCAAAACTGAAGATAAGTTTCGGGAATGAAGCATCAGTGTCAAAAGAAATCTTCGTCTGGATAAGTTCCGGTGCGATACCGCGCATAGCAAGTTCTTTCTGGTATGCGTTCAGTCCCTTCAGTGCAGCAGGAGTAACCTGCAACAAGTATACAGGACCAGTTGGGTCATCAGCAGCCACAACAGCGAGACGCTTCTGATCAGCGCAAGCCTTGATCTGCTTACCCTCTTGGCTAGTCTTGGAACCCCAAGCATTCTGAGGGCATGATGCACACAAATCATTCTGCGGCTTCGTGCTATCAGGATGAGGGCCGACACCATCAAGAGAGTAGCAATCAGGAGCAGTGGGTTCTGCATCCTTTGACCATGCGGCAGCATACCATGTCTTGGACAGGCGTGGATTAGAACCAACGATCACAACCTTTAGTGACGTGGTATCCATGACGGTTTCAGTCCCACCTTCCACGATACGGAAGCGGCTACCCTTGATGCTGATGCGTGGGTATGAGTCACCGCTAGTGATACCGCCCATAATAGACTGGGCTAGTGCGGATGGTTGCCCGATGCGATTGGCAAGATGGGCAGGAATCTGGACGTTCATTGGTACGAGATCGCTCATAAGTTTCTCCTATGTGAGCAGTTAATCAGACACTTTTTTGGTAGGCTTGCGGACATTAACAGATAGCTTAGTGCCATAGTTAACACCGGCAGGTACGGCTTTATTCATCTCAATATATCCACGTACAGCGGTCTTGCTGACACGTTTCTCAAGCATATCGTATGCGTTATTGGTCTTTACGAAATCCAACATTGCATCCCAATCGGCAACTTGTGCGTAGTCGGTAGTGGTTATGAAGGCAGTACCACTATTACCCTTGAATGATGTCACTCCCTGTGCATCAGCTTGCTCCCTAATCCAGTTCTCTAGCTTCTCCATCTTGGCATCTAGTTCTGATACCTTCGCCTCAAGTTCAGCGGTTATCTGGGACTTCTTGGTTCTGAACCTAAGATATGCGGCAATCACTTCATCGACTGTCATACCTATTTCTCCGTAGCTTGTTGTATAAGATCAAGAAGCAGTCCCTGTAGTTTCTGTTTATTTTTCAAACGCTCGTACATCTTATGCTCCAAGTCTGTAGCTTCGATGTGGATTACGTTAGAGACGTGCCTCTTACCGATACGTTCAATACGCCCATTCGCCTGAACATATTGCTCGTTGCTTGTCACTGGGCCGTACCAAATCACAGTTGATGCGGCGGTCAGTGTTAGTCCGTGTGCCATCGTTGCAGGATGGGCGATTAAAACCTTTGGGTCTGTGCTATTCTGGAAGTCGTGGAATATCTGGTTACGTTTTGAGGCAGTAACCTGTCCATTAACTACAGCGCATGACCAATGCTTTGATAACTCACGCTCCAACATATGAAGCGTACCCGTCAGAGGGACAAAGAGAATAACCTTTTCACCTACCTCGTCAATGATTTCCTTGACCGCATTCACACGGGGTGAACAATCAATTTCGATATTCTCACCTTCGTCGCCATACGCTACGCCACAGGCTATCTGAATAAGTTTCTGTAACTTAACTGCCTCGTTAACAGCAGAGATAGTCCCTTCTAATATACGTTCCTTCAGCATCTCGGTAACGTAGTGTCGAGTCATCTGAGTGTAGTGCTTCTTCTGATCAGCAGTAAGTTCTACCTTGCGAGTCTGGAACACGGTATCAGGAAGATCAAAGCACTCATCTCTAGTATAGCGGACAGATGGTTGTAGGATATGTTTTACGATCTCAACCGACTCTGGCCTAGGCACATACTTGAACTGGCTAATCTTCATCATAACCTGTTCTCTGAACGCGGTGAATGTCTGGGTACAGAACGGACTACCAACCAACTTAGCTAAGGCCCATGCGTCTGTCGGGTCATTGGGTGTAGGCGTTCCTGTCATCAACCACAAACGTGTTTGTGGATTCTTCTCCATCCACTTCCTGAATACCTTGAACCTCTGGGTCGATGGGTTACGCAAGACCGCAGCCTCATCTACAATCACAAGGTCAAACATACCGATGCACTCGTCGGCAATGATGGGGAACCCGTCATGGTTAATGATGTAGAAATCCACATCCTTCTTTAGGTGCTTCAACCTACGCTCCGATGAACCGTGCAGGACAACAGACTTGCGGTGAATGAAGTCTGTGAATATAGCATCAGCCCACACTCGTTCGAGTGTTGATAGTGGAGACAGGATAAGTACCTTGCGTACCTGTCTCCGCTTAATCATATAGTCAGCCGCCCATAGTGCGCTCTGTGTCTTGCCAGTACCAATCTCATTGAGAACCAGAGCCTTGTTATTCAAGGTCAGGAACGCCGCTGTCTCCCGTTGGTGATCGTATGGAGTATATCTTCCACACCAATCGTAGTAGTGCATGATAGGAGACGGCGCGTTTATCCCAAGGTTTCTGAGAACCCGAACCTCATCAAGTTTGTGCGGTGCGATAACAAGATCAGAACCTTGTACCCTCAATAACTTTGCAGTTGGTATACTAGCAAGTACCCGCGCTGGGTTATTTAGCTTCAGTGCCAGTGCCTTTGCGCTCTCTACTACTAACATCTATCATCCCTAAACCAACTTTTAAGTACGCCTCTAAACCAGATAATGTGACATCATCGAAAACAATAGCGTAGTAACCGCCATTCCTTGTTATCGCACTACCGCACAAATCCTGTAGTACGGTAGTTTTCTTTGTGCCATCCGCCTTAGTCTCAACACTTATAAATCTTCCGTTAGCACACGCTACAAAGTCAGGAACCCCTGCTCTTCCATAGCCATTATTCGCAGGCATAAAATACCACACGTTATACCTATTAAATAATGCCTTCACCTTGGCCTTGATACGACCTTCTGGTGTAGTAACCATAATGTAATCCCCTTTACGTATATGTCAAGTGCTATGTCAGGGCATAATCGCACATATTTCTAGCAGGGCAGAACCTACATAGGCCACTAGGTTTTGCGGGCCAGTTTTCATGCTCAAGAGACTTCTCGATTCGCACCACTCGCTTCAGTAGTTTGCTAGTGATATCAGGTAGTTGACTCCTAGTGAATGTCTCTGAGTCCATCTTGGTTTCTTTGAGCCAGACAAAGCAAGTCTTAACAGTATCCACCTCTGGATAGTGCATGAATACCTGCATGGCAAACAGTTCCAACTGAGCAAAGTCAGGCTTGCGCTTCCCTGTTTTCCAATCCAGAACGTATGCACACTCAGGGCGTAGAACAAGAACGTCAAGTTTAGAACGGAACCATGCGTCTGGCTCAAACCATCCGGTTGGTGTAAACTTATCTGTGAGTGTCAGTTCCTTCTCGACCAGCAGCTCACCGCCTCTGGATATCTCTTCGATGGCCTGAGCCATGTCGTCATATCCTTCTACTTCTTGGGGGAGTTGGTGCTTTTCCCTGAGCCTATCTTCCAGAAACTTATGTACACGTTCGCCGTAGAGGCTGGCTTCCCCACCCTTATCGACAACAGCCTTAGCCACCCGTTGGTAATAATACCGCAACGGGCAGTTATCATAAAGAACAAGAGCCGAGTGAGAGTGAGAAAGGCGTGTCAATGTGCGTCTCCGTAATTCTTCCCATGCCCCGCCTCACATGAGACAGGGAGATCAGCCGCCCACTTAGGAGGCGTTGACATTATATTGGTGATGACCTGCTTGGCAGCTTCAATGAACTCGTCTGAGCAGATGATCACGATTTCATCGTGTACCTGAAACGCTACGCGGTAAGTCTGCCCAACCTTTGCCATCTGTTCTGATACTACGATACGGGCCAGTGCTTGTACAATATTCTCAGTAACTTTACCCCCATAAATCTTGGTCCATACCACCCCGGTAGGAGTGCCGTCTAACACACGGGACTTTATTGCTGCGCGATAGGAACGAGCGTCACTAATGTATTCGAAACCGTTATCCACAGCCCTGAGTGCAGGGTACTTAATCTTAAACTTATTGGGGAGTGTTATGCCGTCGCGGTTGTACCTGAGTATAGGAGTGATCTCACCGTCCTTACTTGCCAACATATGTTGTAGGGCAACACCGCATCTGTTCCAGAACGAAACGATCTTGTGGTTCTTTACGCGGTAGAGCATAACAATGCGCTTGGCTTCTTGCAGTGTAAGTTTAACAGAGATGCCGCCTTGGCCTAACTCAAGTGTACGTTGAAACTTCTCGGCTCCCATACCGTAACCAAGTCCAAGGATGCAGGTCTTGCCGACAAACCGTTCGATCTTGTCGGCCTTGGTTATCTTCCTACCGTACACCTCACTAGCGAACTCACTATATACATCGCGCCCCTCACGGAACGCTTGCACCAAATCATCCTGTCCTGCCGCCCATGCAAGAACACGGGCTTCAATCTGCGCTGAGTCACATGATACGAATGACATACCGTCTGGCGCACAGATGGCTCTACGAATAGCCCCGTTCCTTGGTAGGTTCTGGAGATTAAGTTTGTCCCCTCCACTAAACCTACCTGTATGCGCCCCGTAATAGTTGAGCATGATCGGAAGCCTACCACGGTAAGCAACCTGCAATAAGTTTTTGGTTCTTGATTCCTCAATCGTAGACTTCACCCCAAGTCTAGCGGACACAGCAAGCTGAACTCGTTCGTCCTCATGCTCCAACAAGTCCACAAATGCTTGATCTGTTTTGCTGAAAGCCCACGTTGTCTTGTTAGTAGTGGGGCTTACCTTAGTCGGAGGATCGATGCCTAAGTTCTGTAGATACTTCGAGAAGATATCGTTGCTTGATAGCACCTTCTTGATCTGTTCCTCAGTCATACCCGTCAACCCAAGGCTATCAACCAGTTGGGTTTTCTTCTCCAGTACGTCGGCAAGATGGTTCTCTAACACACGGGTGTCCAGAATAACTTTAGGCTCGGTGTACATACGCAAAGTCTGATCGATGATCATCAACTCGGATGCAGGGAAACCGACCTTCATCTTCTGGAATAACTTGTACGTTAGTTCTACGTCATTGACACAGTAGGAAGCGTACCGATTAAGTTCCTCCGGTGTGAAGTCCTCACGGCGTTTGCCTAGTGCATTGACTACCTCATCACCCTTCTCACCCAAAGCATAGTAAGTTGTCAGTGCCTTGAGTGAACCCCCGACAGTAACATTATGCAACGGCCTAGCCATGCTCAAAGTATCGAGCCAGAACATAGGTTTAATATCAAACATCCACGACAAGATAGCCCCGTCGAACGCCGCGTGGTGGCATAGGATAGCCTTGTCCCTATAGTCTAGGCTTCTAAGAAACTTCCCTACATCCTTCCCACTATACCAGTCAGTAGGATAGTCGTTCACCTTGACGCCCACACCGATAACTTCAAAGAACATATCGCGGATGTAGGCTTCTGTTGTCATCTTGGACAGGGAATAGTTTCTGTCATAGTACGTTTCAAAGTCGATTGTTACGATGTCCATGTAACCGTTCCTCCCTTATCATTATAATTATTGCTATCCATGCGGTGTGTAGAGTGCCGATAGTAACGAGCGCCATCCCTAAGTAAGTTAGTGATTGTTCATCCATCACCACGATTCCTTTTCAAAAACACAGAATTATATATTCGCTCTATGCCGTCCTTGTTCGGATGTCTATGAATCCATTGACCTGTATAAGGACTAAAATGCTCCCTAAAGAAATCATCCATCATCTCATTGCCTGTTACCACCTGAACATTAATCATGTCAGCAAGATCATCAAACTCTGAATCTGTCATAATGGGGTCGTCGCGTACTTCGTAGGCGTAAGCTGCTACAGATAACCTAATCCTGTTGCGCCTCTCAATAGTATCCGTCACTCTTTCTCCTTTAGTTTCTCAAGTACACTTGCCTTGTCCTGTAAGGTTTTGAGAAGATTCTCAGAGAATGCGCCCTCTTCAGGAACAATGTGGGTAATGACAGGCATTTGGTGTAAGCTATGAAGACGACTTTTGGCTTGAAGAATATCGGTATTCTTCATCGTGGTTTCTTCCATATCCATCACTGTGCTTTCTTTCCTATTGCTGTTTCAGGGGGGTTAGATACCATTTGTCCTAGGACGATATCTATCACTCTCCCCCCTTTAGTGCTTCACGGGCAATATATAAAGATTCGTGGGCATTCCCCCGATAATCTATATTAGCGATACGATCTAATGCGTCCTGTAATCGCCCAATCCTCCTGTCTCGTATCTCCGCGTCGGAATAGGCTACCTTGCTACATTCACGCGCACATTCAACATCACCCCGCAGCCGCTCAATCTCGTCAGTCCATAACTTGCGCCACATAATTACATCTTCTAGCCCTACCAAATTGGCCAATCCGGGCGCGTCCTCACCTCCGGCAACGGCTAGTTTCAAGTTGTAAATTTCATCCCGCAACCGTTCAATCTCGTCGGCAGCATCATGCAAAGCGATTGCATCGCTATCAAACTTTACAAGACCAATCCGTTGCCGTAACCGTTCAACGATATCCATCACGCTCTCTCCTTTAGTGCCTTTAGTGCCTTGCCAACCGGTCTTGCAATTTCTCTGCGCACCTTCCGATCAGGGCTGTTCACATCTTCACAGGCTTCCAGTACGGTCGAGAGAACTTCTCTCAACTGCTCGATCTCAATAATTAGTTTATTGCACTCCGCTGATGTGGTGTCCCATGCAAATCTTAAATTCTCAATCTTGGCGGCGGCTTCATGTGCAATGTAGTCAAATGGCGGCTCGTTATACTCCCGCAACCGTTCAACGATATCCATCACTTCTTCCCCTTGAGTTCCCTGTTTTCTTTCGTCAGTTTTACCACAACATCTAGTGCGTTCTTTAGCTGACTCTGCAAGGCTTCGTTCTCCCTACGCAAACGAACCAAGTCAGTAATAGTGGTAACATCGGCGTGTCTCGTAGTCATTTCCTCTTCCCCTTTGTGGTTGCAATAATGAGAACAATAGCCACGGCAATAACTGCCGTGACCACTGTGGTTATGAGATGATACTGCCCGTTCATGTTCAGGCTTTCTTAAGTATGGCTTCGTCTACATCAGTGACCTTAGGCATACCGCTAATCGACACCCTAATGTCAGATGCTACGGTAGCTAGGCTTGTGCTGGAGTGTGTACCGCCTAGTGTGGCGTACCCCGCAAGATCGGCCCAATGATCTGCAAAATTATGGTCACCTGTTAGGATGCGGCCCCACTTGCTTGCTTGCATATCGAACGACTCACGTTGAGAATCATTCATCTTATCCCAGTTAGGTGCTGTACGTGCCACTTGTTTTAGCATCTGGCTTACGCTTGCGCCGTCCGAAAACTTGCCGTGTGTTTTCTCACGCTCATTCAGCAACTTACCTACGTTCATCATTGGTAGTCTCCCTATTAACAGGCCAATACTCATCGCAAACGGCTGGCCCTCTACCGTCACGCCAGTATGGTTCTTGAATGAACCATGATTGTTTAGTCTCGTCAGGCTTAGTACCGCTAGACGGTGACCTATAGCAGGTGTCTGCCTTTGGGCAGGTTTCACCCAAGCACATTGTAATATCAGGCATCGTCAAGCACCTTCACATCCACATGAGCCTCACAGAACATCGCCTTAGCAATCGCGAATGACTCTGCCCAATCGGGTCTATTACTTACACTAGTGACAACTTTGGATATACCGGACTGGATTATGATAGCCGCACAACTAGAGCATGGATGTAGCGGATGTACGTACAATGTATATCCATCCAATGGTTCTTTGGCCTTCAAGATAGCATTCACTTCTGCATGAACAACCATCTTATACTTCAACTCCCTGTCAGCATAGCGCAACTCGCTGTCATCCACATATCTAGGGAAGCCGTTATATCCTAGCGATGCTATCGTGTTGTCAGGGCGGCTGATGACCGCCCCGACTTTGGTTGATGGGTCTTTCGACCATGCAGAAATATACTCTGCCAAGTTTAGAAATCGCCTATCCCAATCTGCCACTAAATGTAAACTCCCTCTTAGGCTTGCTACTGAAAATTACACGCCGCTCATAAGCTACATCATGGTGTGCTTTACAGAATGACTTCTTATGTATCATCTGCCCACAGCACCGACTATTTCCCCCATTAACTGAGCCTATAATCCATGCACATTCATAGGTCATGTCACGCCTTATAAGCGGAACAGTATTATGTGATACAATAGGCTCAGGTTTCGGCACGAACGCCCTCTTAGTTATGGGGTTAATCCGAATCACAGTCGCAGACTTTACACGTTCCTTAGGCTTTGGCAACTCTTCTACCTTTGGCTTAGTCGCCTTCGGTCTGGCATAACCGGCACGATTAAGAAACCCAATCACAGAGTTCCTGCTACGTGATATGGCAATGCCGATCTCCCTTGCTGTAGCACCATTCATGTGCATCTGAATGCAGCGTTCCTTCTCTGCACTCTTCCATATGACACTCTTAATCAAGATATTCCTCCTTGGGTAATGAATCAGCGTATCCAGACATAACAGTAAGTAAATCCGTGATGCGCTCCATCACTTCTGGGTTTCGACAGTTGTTATAAACGCGTAACTCATAGATAACTTTACCCATCAAGTTATTCATAAATGCCTCAGTAAAATCATGTGTGTTTACAAAGGCTTCTATTGCGTCCCCCACTTTATCCAATTTAGATGTGACTTGTTTTTGCACTATCTTCTTAGGCCGTCCACGTCCACGCTTAATCATTGTCTACTCCCATGACATATGTTGACACCCCCATTCCACAATGGATGGAGAACTTATTTGCGATTGTTGCGGCTTGTTCTGCTGTTGCGCCCATCGCTAACGCACCATAGGCAAAGTCTTTACCCTGCCCGAAAGCACATATCTTAAACCCATGATCAATAGGGGTATGGGTTCGTTCGTACCGATGAAGTCCTGTCTCGTTCACCACAATAAAGTTACACATGGTATCAGGTACACGCTGGGCAAATGGAAACAGGAGTGGGTTAGAACCATTCTTATACCACTCACGCATCTCCAATATGGAAGATACAGTACCAGTCCCAGTTAGGAACTCGCCCTTATGTACCCATACTTTCTCGGCTTCCCACATGGAGAAGCCGTCTGTTGCACCATTATCTACGGCTAAGGATACGCCGTCCCATACAACCACACTCATTTAGGTAGCACCCCGAACAGCTGTCTGAAATGTATACTGTTATTGTTTTGAAAGGCTTTAAGGCTTCGATACACATCGTCTGGAGTTACAGTCGTTTGGTTCCAGTAAGTTGGCGATGCTATTGCTACTATGTGGTAAAGTAGCTCAGTATCATGGCTCCCTTCTAGGATGGCTCCGTATAAGCGCTCTGATAGACTACCCGCAAGCCTAGCTACACCCTTGTTTCTCCTCTCTATCAGACCATCAATTACACCCATCTTCATACGTAATCTAAAGCCACGGTTCCATGCTTTGAGTAGTCTCCACCACTCTTTGCGCTTATCTGTATCAGCAGACTTGAGCATATCTGCTTTTCGGTTGAGGCATTTACCCGTAGTTAGATCGAACTTGATACCTTGGAAGTATTCAGGGGCATCATTCTTCATATAAGGCCAATGTCCTTGGGAAAAGTCCCTAAGCATACTGCTATGCTCGACACGATATCGACCAGTGCCTACTCTGGATATGGCAATCGGTATGACGCTACGCAGGTTACCGACAAGAGTGAACGTGTTACAGCGGACAGTATTGACTGCGGCAATAAACTCCAACGTGTTGTCAGGAGTTATCCTACAGATGTTAGTTCCCTTCACGGCAATGATATAGCCATCACCATCCTTGAGTATTCTAGCGAAAGACCTGATAGGCTTACCCTTACTAGGGGTTCTAGCTGTCTTGAATAGCGTATCGGCGTCAGAATAAGTTCTGATATCGGAATTGCTATAGTACATACACGTTCTCCCTTATCGTGTGAGTTTACTGAATGTTACGGTGGCAGTAAGCGAGCCAAGGTCTACATCCACAGTTGGAGTAGACTTATTACGCTCTACAATTTCTTTGTGCCTGTCCTTAGTAGGCTCTGGTATCAAGTCCCACAGTGCGGGCCACATCTTGAGAGCAGGAGCAAGCGTAGCATGAGCCGCTATAACCTTCTTCACGTTATCAACAAACGATGTCTGCTGTGATCTAAGACTCTCAATATTTTGTTCGTAAGCTGTTACTTCAGCAAGGATATCATCCCAGAAACCGTTGGTATTAATTAAGGTAAGACCGCTTAGATAGGAGTAACTTTCATATTTTATCATCGTTTCCGGCGGCATATCCCCAACAGGAAATACTTTTCTACTAGAGAATTTACTTTCTATGTTACACTTTAACTCTCCAACTTTTGTTATTTTCATAGCATCTTCACGCCTAAAGAACACACTAGGAAGAGCATCAAAGCGTCCCTGATACTGACCTAGCCCACGTTCATACACACGATCAACAATATCTTTAGGGATGTTTGCTTTCGCATCTTCTATGCGTTGTTTGTACAAGTCCCTTGCATTTTGGATGATATGATTTGTCAACTCAGCACTAAAACGTACAGTAGCCATCGTTACTCTCCATCGTATTTGATTATGATTAAATCGTCTTCTATGGTAACTTCAGCAGTACCTAAAGCCAAAGCGGCTATGACTTCAGATGCGTTCTCTAACTTACGTTCGAGCCATAGTATCCGTAGACACATGGCGATACTCATAGCTGTACTGATCACAGCAATATAAGTTTCCATCATTCACTCTCCCGACCTCTTACTGTCCATGAACTTATCAATATCCCTAATGTCCCAGACAGTAATATTCATTGATGACTTAATAGGTTTTGGGAAGTTACCGGATTTAACATGACGCCAAATAGTGGCTTTAGAAACGGACATATACTCTGCGACTTGATTCACTCTTAAATATCTCTTCATCACTTTTGCTCCTTCAGTATTTTCTGCAACCGATTGATCTCTTTGGCTTGTTTTGTAATTACATAATCGGCTTGTAAAAACAATTTAGACCATACAGGAGCGACAACTAGTCCCTCTCTGTTTGTTCGTCCCGCCACTTTCGCCTCCTTTTTGAGGGTTTTGTTAATGTCTTTCGGGATATACATCACTTTTGCTCCTCTGCGTTCCAGTCAATCATTAGATTACCAGTTTCGATCATTGCCTCCTCTACTGCATCGGGCGGAACTCCGCGCAATTCATCTGGTGTGAACACGACAACAGCATAGCCAAGCTGTGATATCTTAAACATAAATCGAATTACTTCATCATGTGTCATCACATCACCACCACTTCACCGAATGGGGCTTCACTCTTATCGGTAGATACCCACAGCACAGGATACTCAGGAGCATCACCGAAGTCATCGCATTGCAAGTCTGTCAGGAACACACAGGCTATAGGGTTGATGTCATGCTCCTGCATATACTTGAACACAGGACTGAACCGTGTGCCGCCACCGCCATGTGGCTTGATATCTAGGGTATCTTCACGTCCATACTTCTCGTAGTGAGAGATTTCATAGTCGAAGTACATGACATGAATCATCGACGGCCTACCATCCTCATGGATAGTCCTGATTTCGGAAGCAAACTGATTGATTAACTCCTCTGTAATAGAGCCAGAGCAGTCAACAGCAATGGCAATCTCGCCTAGTCTCTCACCTGTTACGCTTGGCATATACAGACCTTGAGATACGAACCGACGATTAGGACGGGCATAGGAACGCTGATCATCCTTACACTTCTCAACGAACTTATGCAGAACATCACGCCAATTCACCTTTGGTTGGAGTATTCCAGTCACCAACCGCTCTAGTCCTGCTGTCATCTTACCCATCATCTTAGCGGCTTGAGCCGCTTGGGCTACCTTTACCTTCCATTCGGCTTCTTGTTGTGACTTCTCAGCAGGTGTCCCTTGTGCATCCTGACAGTCATCTAACGGGTCACCTTCACCACCGAATCCACCCTCACCTTCAGGGTCATGTGGCAGTATGTTGTAGATACCCTCAGACGTTCCATGTCCTGCATTGTATATGTCATCGGACAGCAAGCCCATCTTGGGCATACGTCCAATCTTCTCATCTACCAACAGTTTGTTGATCACATAGTCAGCGGCTTTGTTCCATGTTCTAGCATTACGTTCGCCCCGTCTGAAGTTATGTTCAAGCATAGGATGGGCACACTCATGGGCCACTAGGAACTTGAGTTCTTCATCGTCAAGTTCATCCACAAACTTGGGGTTATAGCGTATCTCCTTGCCATTGGTACAAGCAGTCGGGATATTCTCATCCAGAATTGCAGGCAACTCACAGGCTACCCGCCCAAAGAACGGGCTTTCCAGAATGAGGCTAGTCTTAGCCTTACTGATGCGCTTCATAATATCCATGATTATATACTCCCTGTGTTGATTGGTGTGTCAGCCAAATATACAGTTACATCATACCGCTTCTTGGCTTTGAGCAGTTTAGCCGCAGTCTCTTGTGCCTCGAAACTAGACGAGGCTGTGACTATCAGACGGCGTTCTTTGTATATAGCAATATAAGTTCTCATCATGCACCTCCCATAAAGACGGACATTTTGTCCATGATTGCTTTGGCTTCAGCCGCTTTGTCACGGCGTAAATCAGGGTCATTCCGCAACGCATCAGGATGGTTTTTGACCAATGACTGTTCAACTTGATGGCGTAGAGCCTCAAGGTTGGGGTCATCAGCGAAGTTTAGCCGAGGTAATAGAGAGCATAACTCCCTAGCATTATCAACCATCGTGTCTCTGAAGATGGCCATAGGGTCAGCCAACTTCTCAGCAATATGTTTCACCTTGTCGTACAGACGTTGCCATACGTCCTGCATTGCCGTCTCTTGGGCTTGCTTTACACGTTGCTCAACATCCTGTTGGATACGGGACAGTTCCTCACTACCGATAGCAACTCGGAAGTCATTGGTAGGTACAGGAAACACAGCCATATCCATCTTGAACTTACGCCGTAGGTCATGCTCTGACGGGTAATCAGAGTCATTATACAGGCCGTTGGGTAGCATACGTCTGGCATCATCTCGTAAGTCGTCATACATAACCAAGAACTTATCGACCAAGAACTCCCACTCGTTCTTCTCCTTGCGAAAATTAGTCATAAAGTTCAAGTAGTTAGCAGATGGTAGCAACTGCGTACCCTCAATGCCCCAAGGCAATG
>SXGQ01689101.1_pt1 | contig 54297 bp, 41 predicted proteins | sample 3178371 | NCBI WGS metagenome assembly SXGQ01 (sample SAMN11356859, study PRJNA531348) | freshwater metagenome | isolation source: freshwater sample F1-20 | place: China: Fuxian Lake, Yuxi | collected 2017-12-25
CGACTCCGTAGCGGAGCTCACGCGGGTCAGGCCGCTCGCGCGGTCCATGTCCGTGACGTAGCCCTGCGCGCGGATGAGGGCCGAGTTGTCCCCGTGCTTGGGATGCGCCCGCATGCCGTGGACGACTTTCTGGTATTCGGCCCACGCCTGGTCGTCCGCCTTTTCCCGGGCGACCAGCCAACGGTTGAATTCCAGAGCCAGCTCATCCAAGCGGCGGCGGGCCTCCAAGGCAGGCTCCACAACGGCTTTGAACTGCACCAGTGTATAACCCGCGAACTCATCGGTCGCGGCCAATTGCTCCCACGCCGCCATGGCGGTCAGGAGTGATTCTTGCATTTCTTTTTTGGACTTAGTTGACATAAGCTAATTATACCTTAATTTTGATGCTTGTCAAGCACAAATCGTTGCATTGTAGCACTTTGCATATCTTTCATATTAACCGTTTGAAACGATTAATATCTCAATCCCAGCGGGGTATTTCTAAATTCCGGCGTGTGGGCTGCTTTTGGGCTGGGGATGCCCGTCTCCCCGTTGGGTAGGGCCGTCTCCCCAGTGGGGAGGGTCGCCTACCCGCTGAGTATGGCCGTCTCCCCGGCGGGGAGGACCGCCTACCCACTGGGGCTGCGCGTCTCCCCAAGGGGGAGAGCCGTCTCCCCGGCGGGGAGGGCCGTCTCCCCAGCGGGGATGGCTGCCTTACCCAGTGGGAATGCGCGTCTTCCCAAGCATGAAAAAAGTTGTGTGCGTCAAGTTCAGCAAAAGAGTTTGGGCCATGGCCGCTGGGGCGCTGGCCCGCCTCGCGTTCCTCCCGACGCGCCCCTGAAGGCTGAGGGATCAATACCGACTGCCGCTGAAGTCCGGTAGAATCCGGCGGGCTCCACGCAGCCATCTCCCTCTCCCTTTGCGGCGCAAGGGGAGAGGGCTGGGGTGAGGGGTGAGCGTCGTCGGCATGGGCGGCCGCACTCCTCATCCGGCCTTCGGCCACCTTCTCCCCTCGCTGCGCGAAGGGAGAAGGCAATCACAGGCAACCACACTTCATTCCACCAGGTTCCATCAGGAGTTGGTATAATTTATCAAAATTGCGCTTGCCCCCCGACGGAAGGCCATTCTCCAAAAATAAGCCCGACCCAAAAGAAAATCCCATCGAACGGGGGGGCTAAAAAGCAAGATTGTATCAGTTAAGCAAGAATCAAAATAAACACCATGAAATCACACCTCAGCACTCGTTCGTTCGTCCTCACTGCACTCGCACTGTTCGTGGCGGTCTGCCGCCGCGGGGGCGCGCAGCTCGTCGTCCGCAAAACCAGCCAGGCCACCGGGAAGACGGCCTAACGCCCGCGCCGGCGGTTTGCAACCGCCGCAGCTAGCGCGAGCGACATTGAACCTTCCCGGTCCGCGCGCCAGCATCGCGCCGATGACTTCGCGCCCGCGCCCGTTCCGCTTCGAGCGAGGTGCGGTGCATTTGCCCGAACTCGCGCTGTGGCTCGACGCGCACGACTCGCGCGGCCCGGACGAATGGGCAGTTGTCAGCCACGCGCACTCCGACCACATCGCACGACACAAGCGCGTGATCCTCACCGGGCCGACCGCTCGGCTGCTGCGGCAACGGCTCAGCGGACAGCGTGAGGAGCGCGTGCTGCGTTTCGGCGAACGCACGGCGTTCAACGGGCCAAGCGGCGACTTCGCGCTCACGCTCCTGCCCGCCGGCCACATCCTCGGCAGCGCGATGGTGCTCGTGGAGTGGCGCGGGGGCTCGCTGCTCTACACCGGTGACTTCCGTCTGCGAGCCAGTCCTGCCTGTGAACCCTGCGACTTCAACCCTGCGCGCGGCTGCGACTGGCTCGTGATGGAAACCACTTTTGGGCACCCGGAATATGTTTTCCCGCCCACGGTGCAAGTCGCGGCAAACCTGCTGCACTTCTGCCGCGAAGCCCTCGGCGCGGGCGAGACTCCCGTGCTCCTCGGCTGGACCCTCGGCAAGGCGCAGGAGCTGATGCGCCTGCTCGCCGACAGCGGCCTGCGCGTCGCCGTCCACGCGGCCGTGCTCCCGCTGGCCCGCATCTACGAGCAGTGCGGCGTGCGGCTGGGCACTTACGAACCGCTCGACGCGACCCAGGCAAAGGACCGCGACCTCATCTGCCCACCCACGTTCGCGCAATCCGCAGCGCGCGCTGCGCTTGGCCCGTGCCGCCTTGCCGTGGCCACCGGCTGGGCGATGGAGAGCAGTTGCAAGTATCGCTCCGGCGTGGACGCGGCGTTTCCGCTGAGCGACCACGCCGACTTCAACGAGCTGGTTGAGTTCGTCCGCCAAGTGCGCCCGCGCCGCGTCTTCACCACGCACGGCTTCGCGGCCGACTTCGCCGCGACCTTGCGTGACCTTGGTTTTGCCGCAGAAGCCCTCGTGGCAGCGGAGCAACTGACCCTGTCCCTCGGCGTGGCCCCCACCCCGAGCCTGCGCCCGGCGCCGTAGAGGCCGGAGTCCGGAGCCTTTTCCTTGGCGCCCTGCGCGACCGTTGCGAGGGGCACAAACTCCACTTGCCTTTGCGTTCTCTTCCGCAACACTCGCGCCGCTTATGAGCAAAAACGCTGGCCCCAAAGTCTCCAAAAAATTTGCCGCCTATCCTCGCCTCAACCCACTCGGTGTGGGTAAGGACATCTCCGCCGCCGATTTGATTGATCAGGTCATGCTCGCCTACAACGGCGGCCGGCTCCGCGAGGCCAGCCAGCTCCTCGCGAAGAAGATGCTGCCCCAGGACGGCTTCATCGGCATGAGCCTCACGGGCGCGCTCACGCCCGCCGGCCTGGGCAAGTCCTGCCTCATCCCACTGATGAAGGCCGGCTTCGTGGACTGGATCATCTCCACCGGCGCGAACCTCTACCACGATCTCCACTTCGGCCTCGATATGCAGCTCCACAGCGGCTCGCCGTTCCTCGACGACGTGCAACTGCACCAAGACGGCGTCATCCGCATCTACGATGTGCTCTTCGACTACAACGTGCTGCTCGACACCGATGCCTTCGTGCGCGAGGTCATCCAAGGCCCCGAGTTCCAGCGGCCCATGGGCACGGATGAATTTCACTACCTCCTCGGCAAATACGTCGCCGCGCGCGGGGAGAAACTCGGCCTCAAGGACAGTTCCGTCCTCGCCACCGCCTACGAGTGCGGCATCCCTATCTTCACCAGCAGTCCCGGCGACAGCAGCATCGGCATGAACGTCGCCGCGATGGCCATGCGCGGCTCGGCGTTGTTGCCTGACGTGAACCGCGACGTGAACCAGACCGCCGCAATCGTCTATCATGCCAAGTCCACCGGCCACACCAGCAGCGTGTGGATCCTCGGTGGCGGCAGCCCAAAGAACTTTATGCTCCAGACCGAGCCGCAGATTCAGGAAGTGCTCGGCATCCAGGAGAAGGGCCACGACTATTTCCTCCAAGTTACCGACGCCCGCCCCGACACCGGTGGTCTCTCCGGCGCGACCCCCGCCGAAGCCGTGAGCTGGGGCAAAGTGGACCCCGACAAACTCCCCGACAGCGTCGTCTGCTACACCGACAGCACCATCGCCCTGCCGCTCCTCACCGCATACGTCCTCTCGCGCGTGAAGCCGCGCAAGCTCAAGCGCCTCTACGACCACCGCGACGCCATCCTCGACCTGGTGAAGCAGAAGTATCTCAAGTCCGGCACGGTGACGAAGGTGCTGACCAGCCGGAAGCTTTCGAAGCGCGGCAGCAGCGTCGGCCTGAAATAGTTCCGTTGGAGACAGTGAGTGTCCGAGTGGAAATGCGCTTGCGCGGTGCCAGAACCGCTGATTAGGTTCCCGCCCGCGTTTGACCGGACGCGTGTCCTCGGCGGGCTGGTAGCTCAGTTGGTAGAGCAGTGCCCTTTTAAGGCATTGGTCGCGGGTTCGAGTCCCGCCCAGCCCACCACCTCTTATTCACCCTGTCTCCCTCGATTCTGGGGCGTGGGGACATCTTGTTCATGGGCTACGGGACAAACTGCGCACCTCTCACCCGCGGCCTTTGTGGCCATCGCAGCGGGTTCGCCACTGGGAAATTCCTTTGCCCCGCGTTTGCTCGCCGCTACTTTTCGTGCGTGGATCATTCGCCCGGCTTCCTCAAGCTCGTCAACGCGGCCCGCGCCTCGGTGCGTGAGGTGACCATCGAGCAGTTGCACACCCGGCTTGCCGCGAACCCGCGCGCGGTGCTGCTGGATGTGCGCGAGGATTCTGAGTGGCTGGCCGGTCACGGGGAGCAGGCCCAGCACCTCGGCAAGGGCATTCTGGAGCGCGACCTGGAGCAGCGGTTCCCCGATCCGGACGCGGAGATCATCATGTATTGCGGCGGCGGCTTCCGCTCTGCGCTGACGTGCGACGCCGCGCAACGCATGGGCTACCGAAACGTCGCGTCGCTCATCGGCGGCTACAAGGGGCTGGTCGCCGCAGGCTGGCCGATGAAGAAGGAGGCCTGAGCAACGTCCTCAATGAAGTTCGACTTTATGAAACACCTGCTTCCTCTGTTCGCCGCCTTGTTCATCGCACAGCAATCCGCCTTCGCCCAGGCGACCACCATCGTCACGTTCGAGTCCGCCAAGGTCACCGCCGGCGAGGCGCTTCCCGGCAGCAATTGCGTCGTGGCCGTCAGCTTCAAGATTCAGGCGGGCTATTACCTCCACTCCAACCGGCCAACGGTCCCCCGCGTCACTCCCACAGTCATCCAGGTCGGCGCGCTCGGAGCGACCCGCGCGCTGCCGCCCACGTATTCCGCGGCTGGGCAAAAGACTATCCCCGGAAATCCAGCGCCAGTGCCTGTGTATGAGGGAAGTTTCACCGCACTAATCCCCGTGGTCCTCGCGCCTAACGCCACCTTCCCCATCACCCTGCCCGGCGTTATCGGCTACGCGCCGGTGAACGAGAAGACCCAGTCCGCCGGCCGCATGGAACAGGTGCGCTTCACCATGACCATCCCGCGCTCCACCAACCCGCCGGCGGCCAAGTCGCCGACGCCTGACCCGAAGAAGAAGAAATAGGCCCGTGCGAAGGACGACGCTGTCCTGCGGTGCGCTTGCCAACCCTCCTTGCCATTCTTGCGATGAAGAGTTCAGCCCCCGCCCTGACCGTCGTCTGGCTCCTCGCGCTCGCCTTCCCCGTCGCAGCGTTGGAGCGCGTGAAGTTCAACCACCCCGGCCTCACCGTGGATCTCGGGGTCGGCCTGTGGGCGTGGCCCGTGCCTGCGGACGCGGGAGGCAACGGCCAGTTCGATCTCTTCGTCGCGTGCCCGGACAAGCCGTTCAACGGCGTGTGGCTCTTCGAGAATCCCACCGGCGCCACGGCGAAGAATCCTTTCCCAGTCTTCAAAGCCGCGCGCCAACTCAGCCGGGCCGTCCACTACGTCACGCCTTCGTATGTGGATGGTCGCGTGCGGGTGCTCTCGCCGACGACGGAGTATCCCGACTTCCTCACAGCTGGACTCGCGAAGTCGCTCAAGCTCGGCCTGCCCGCGAACATCCACACCAACCTCGTCAATCCCAAGGCCACCAAAGGGCCGCGCATCCGGCACAACCAGTGGCGCTTCGCCGACTTCGACGGCGACGGCGCGCTCGATCTCGTCGTGGGCGTCGAGGACTGGAGCGACTACGGCTGGGACGACGCGTGGGACCGGGCGGGCAAGTGGACCAACGGCCCGCTGCACGGCTTCGTGTATCTGCTGCGCAACCTCGGCACGACGGCCGCGCCGCACTACGAGGCGGCCCGCAAGGTCGAGGCCGGCGGCGCCCCCGTCGACACATTCGGTTGTCCCTCGCCGAACTTCGTGGACTTCGACGGCGACGGCGACCTCGACCTGCTCTGCGGCGAGTTCCTCGACGGCTTCACTTACTTCGAGAACGTCGGCACTCGCACGCAGCCCCGCTACGCGCCGGGCCGCCGGCTCAAGCTGCCAGGCGGCCCACCGCTCACGATGGACCTGGAGATGATCGTCCCCGTCGCGTTCGACTGGAACAAGGACGGCCAGCCGGACCTCATCGTGGGCGACGAGGACGGGCGCGTCGCGTTGCTGCTCAACACCGGCAAGCTCGCTGCCGACCGCACGCCGCAGTTCCTCGCGCCGCGCTACTTCCAGCAGGAGGCCGACGATCTCAAGTGCGGCGCGCTCGCCACGCCGGTGGGCATTGATTGGGACGGCGACGGCGACATCGACATCCTCTGCGGCAACACGGCGGGCTACGTGGAGTTCTTCGAGAACCTGAGCGGCCCCGGCGTCGAGCAACCCAAGTGGGCCGCGCCGCGCCGGCTTGAAGCCGACGGCAAGGTCATCCGCTTCATGGCCGGGCCGAACGGCAGCATCCAAGGCCCCGCCGAGGCGAAGTGGGGCTACACCACGTTGAGCGCCGCTGACTGGGACGGCGATGGCCTGCCCGATCTCATCGTGAACTCGATCCTCGGCAAGGTGGTTTGGTTCAAGAACTCCGGCACGCGCAAAGCGCCGAAGCTCTCCGCCGCCCAGCCGATCGAAGTCGAATGGAGTAGCCCGCCGCCCACGCTCGCCTGGGGCTGGCTACGGCCCGAGGGCAAGGCGCTCCTCACGCAATGGCGCACCACGCCCTTCGCCGTGGATTGGAACCGCGACGGCCTCGCCGACCTCGTGATGCTCGACACCGAGGGCTACCTCACCTTCTTCGAGCGGGCGAAGCGCGAAGGCAAACTCGCGCTGCTCCAGCCCAAGAGGATTTTCTGCGATGAGCAAGGCCAGTTGCTCAAGCTCTCGGCCGGCCCCGCTGGCAAGAGCGGTCGCCGCAAACTCTGCGTCGTGGACTGGGACGGCGACGGCAAGCTCGACCTCCTGCTCAACGGCGAGAACGCGAACTTCCTCCGTCAGGTGGCTGCCCACGACGGCAAGTTCCACTTCAAGGACGTGGGCAAGCTTGCCGACAAGAACGTCGCCAGCCACGACGTCAGCCCGACGGTCGTGGACTGGAATGGCGACGGCATCCCCGACCTGCTCGCGGGCGCGGAGGACGGGCATCTCTACTATCTGCGCAACGCCCGCAGCGAGAAGAAGCCTTCGGCGAAGTGAGCTTGCCATGATGCTCATCCGCACGCGCGTCGCGCCCAGCACGATCCACGGTATGGGCCTGTTCACCGTCGAGCCGGCCGTGAAAGGCACGCCCATCTGGCGCTTCGAGCCGGGTTTCGATCACGACTTCTCGCCGGAGTAGTTCGCCGCGCTGCCGTTGCTGGCAGGTGACCACACGCGCTGGTTCTGCTTCGTCAGCAAGGTGGATGGTCACGTCATCCTCAGCGGCGACCACGCGTGCTTCATCAACCACTCACCGACGAACAACACCGGTGCGCCGCCAAATCCGCAGCCGCCCGTCACCACCGTCGCGCTGCGCGACCTCGCCGCCGGCGAGGAAACCACCTGCGACTACTGGAGCTACGACGCGGACACCCCGTGGAAGCTCGGCCTCGTCCCGCGCGACGCACTGCGGGGAGCCTCGTAGCCGCCGACGTGAGGAGGCGGACGGTTGGAATACGGTTGGTTCCGCCTCCTGACCTCGGCGGCTACTTGAGTTCAATCCCCACTGGGCAATGGTCGCTGCCCGGGACCTTCGCGCGGATGAACGCGGACTTCAGCTTCGGCCGCAGCGAGGCGCTGAGGAGAAAATGATCCAGCCGCCACCCGACGTTTCGCGAGCGCGCGCCGCCCATCGGACTCCACCACGAGTAGTGGCCGCCGCCCTTCTCGAACTCGCGGAACGTGTCCACGAAGCCGGCGTTCACAAAGGCTGTGAAGCCCGCGCGCTCCTCCGGCGTGAAGCCGTGGTTCTTCACGTTGGCCTTGGGGTTTGCGAGGTCCAGCTCCGTGTGTGCCACGTTCAAGTCGCCGCACCAGATGACGGGCTTGGTCCGCTCCAGCTTCTTGAGATACGCGAGGAAATCCCTGTCCCACTGCTGGCGATACGGCAGCCGCGTCAACTCGCGCTTCGAGTTCGGCACATAGACGTTCACGAGGTGGAAACCAGGATACTCGGCGGTGATGACGCGCCCCTCGTGGTCGTGCTCGGCGACGCCGAGGTGGTTCGTGACTTTGAGCGGCCGCGTCTTGGTGAAGACCGCCGTGCCGCTGTAGCCCTTCTTCTCGGCGGAGTTCCAGTAAGTCGTGTAGTCCGACGGCCAGAGCTGCTCCACGTCGTCGGGCGTGCATTTGGTTTCCTGAAGACAGAGCACGTCCGGATTCTCCTCAGCTAGGTAGTCGAGGAAGTTCTTTTTCAGCACGGCGCGCAGGCCGTTGACGTTCCAGGAAATAAGTTTCACGAGCGGCGACGCTAGCGGAGCCAGTGTAACTGCGCCAGCCCGAGGCGCGCGGAAGGCGCCGCAGAGGAGGGAAAGTCGCAGAGAAGAACCTTGCTGAGATCGCCCCTCTGCGTCTTTCCCGCCTCTGCGGTGCTCCACTTGCCTTCTTGCTCGGGGCGCGCGCGCCATCGCAGTCTCAGCATGTATGAACTCTCCCATCCGCCTCGGCATCGACAACTACGCCCTCCGCTCGCTCGGCTGGAAGGCCGGGCAAATCCTCGACCACGCCGCTTCGCTCCAACTCGACGCCGTGCTTTTCTCGGACTTCGACGTCTATGAGTCGCTGGCTGACGACCACCTCCGCGACCTCAAGCGCCGCGCAGACGACCTCGGCCTCCATCTCTACGCCGGCATGTTGAGCATCTGCCCGACCTCGGTGATTTTCGACGCGCGGCGCGGCACAGGGGAGGAGCAACTGCGCCTTTGCCTGCGCATCGCGAAGCTGCTCGGTTCACCCGTCGCGCGCTGCGTGCTGGGCAAGGTCGAGGACCGGCGCAGCCCTGGCGGCATCGCCGCACGCATCGCCGAGACGCTCACGGTGCTGCGTCCCGTGCACAGCGAGGCGCTCGATGCAGGCATCAAAATCGCCCTCGAAAACCACGCGGGCGACATGAACTCCACCGAACTGCTCGAACTGATCGACGCGGCAGGACGCGACTTCGTGGGCGCGACGCTCGACACCGGCAACGCGCTGTGGGCCTTGGAGGAGCCGATGGACGCGCTCGAAACGCTCGGCCCCGTCACGGTTTGCACCGGCATCCGCGACTCGTATCTGTGGGAAACCCCCGAGGGCGCGACGCTGCAATGGACTTCCGTCGGCACCGGTCTCGTGGACTGGCCCGCCTTCTTCCGCCGCTTCGCCGAGCTATGCCCGCGAGCACCGATAATCATCGAGACGATTTCAGGCCGCCCGATTTCCCTGCCGATGCTGCGCGACGATTTCTGGTCCGCCTACCCGCGCGCCACGCCGCAGATCATGTCGAAGCTGCTTCGTCTCGCCCGCGCTGGAAAACCGCGTGAACCGTTCACACCCCCGCCGGGAACCGACGGGTTGCGCGCAGAGCGGGAACAGCAACTGGCCGAGCTGGAAAGCAGTGTGCGCCACTGCGGGGAATTGTTCAGGGAACTGGGCGGGGCGGGGCCGAGGTAGTCGCATCCTTCAGGTTGCGAACTTGATCCTGTGGCGGCGCTCTGTGAGCGCCGGGCGAATATCATCCGAAGAAACGGCGGTCACAGACCGCCGCTACACAAGCGCAGGCTGAAGCCTGCGGCTACGGTGTGCGCTGCGGCAAATAGTCCGGAAGCGGCTTGAGCACGCCGTGCTTCACCAGCGCGATGATAAGGAGGGTATAGGCCAGCGAGATGCCGATGTCTCCGGCAAGCTGCCGGCGGGTGTAAGGCTTGGGCTCGCCCGACAACACCTGCTGCGCGCCCTTCTGCATGAGCACGAGGCCGAGTATGTTGGTCAGCCAGTAGCCCAGGACAAAACTCGCCCCGAACACCGCAGGCCAGAAGAGGCTCACCACCCACGCGAACGCCAGCGCGAGCGGGACGTTTACAAAGAGGTCGTTCCACCACGACAGCGGCGAAAGCATGAAGCCGATGAAAGCGAGAGTGCTGCCGGTGAGTTTGCGTTTCCAAAGCATTGGAATGGCGAGTGGCGAATTTCGAATGGAGAATCAGTGCGGACGCACGACGAATGATTCGCCATTCGCAATTAATTTACTCCAGCACCCGCATCTGCACCGCGTCAACGATCTGCGTGCCGCTGGACATGGCGCTGATGATGACGACGGTGTGGCCGCGATGGAGGATGCCGGCGGCCTTCATGTTGGCGAGCGCGACATCAATGTTCTTCTCGGGGTTGTTGTAGTCGAAGGGGAACACGACTGGCGTGACACCCCAGTTGAGCGCAAGGGAGTCGGCGAGCGGCCACGTCTCGCACACGGCATAGATGGGCGAGAAGCGCGGGCGCAGCCAAGAGGTCCAGCGTGCCATGTTGCCGCCGCGGGTGAAGACGATGACGGCCTCGGCGCGGAGCTGGTCGGCCATGACGACGGCGCTCTTGACGAGTTTCTGGCGCGGGCTGGTCAGCTCGGCGCGCTCGTGATAGCCGGCGTTGCCGCTGCGCTCGATGCGGCGGGCGATCTTGTCGAAGACCTCGATGCATTTCACCGGGTATTTGCCCACGGTGGTCTCCCCGGAGAGCATGATCGCGTCGGTCTGCTCGAAGACGGCGTTGGCCACGTCGGTGATCTCGGCGCGCGTGGGCATGGGGTTCTCGATCATGCTCTCGAGCATGTGCGTGGCGACGATGACGGGCTTGCCGACGCGAAGGCAGATTTTGACGACCTTGCGCTGGATGATGGGCAGCTCCTCGTAGGGCACCTCGATGCCGAGGTCGCCGCGCGCGACCATGATGCCGTCAGCCTCGGTGATGATCTCGTCAATGTTCTTCACGGCCTGCTGGTCCTCGATCTTGGCGATGAGCTGCGGGCGATGCTTGGAACCCTGCGTGAGCGCGCGGAGCTGCATGATGTCCTTCGCCTCGCGCACGAAGGAGAGGGCGATGTAGTCGACGCCGAGTTCAAGGCCGAGCGCCACGTCAGCGATGTCCTTCGCGGTGAGCGCAGGGAGGCTGACCTTGACGCCGGGGAGATTGATGTGGCGGCGGCTGCCGAGCTTGCCGGGGGTGAGGACTTCGCACTCGACCTTGTTGTGGTGCTTGGCGAGCACCTTCATGTGGATGGCGCCGTTGTCGAACAGCACGACGTCGCCCACGCTGATGTCGCTGACGAAGTGCTCGTAGTTCACGTCCACGGAATGCTCTTCCTCGCTCTTCTCACCGCGCACGGTGAGGGTGAACTTCTGGCCGGGCTTGAGATCCAGCGGCACGGGGAGGTCTCCGGTGCGGATGGCCGGCCCCTGCGTGTCCATGAGGATCCCGATGGAGCGCTTGCCGGCCTCGGCGGCGGCGCGGAGATGCTTCACCGTGGCGCGCACCCAGTCGTGCGGCGCATGCGACATGTTGAGCCGGGCGATGTTCATGCCGGCGTCCACGAGCTGGCCGATGATCTCCGGAGAACTCGTGGCAGGCCCGAGCGTGGCAATGATTTTGGTGCGGCGCATAAGCGGTGGCATGGGGGAACCCGCGGCTGGCGGCGGCCAGCGCAACTTGGCCGACGATAGTTGCGCGCCGAGGGAATGAAAGAGCCAAGTGGGGCCTGAAAAACCTTTGCGCGCCCGCGCCCGTTCGCTAGGTTCCCGGCACGGTTTGTCCGATGGTGTAATGGTAGCACAAGGCCCTTTGAAGGCCTTTGTCATGGTTCGAATCCATGTCGGACAACCAAACTTCAACCGCTCGCCTTCATGCTGCGTCTCGCGCTCCCGATCGCCCTCGTCCTCCTTTCCACCAACCTCACCAGCGCGGCCATAGAGTCCGGCCCCGCTGTGGACAGCCCGCTGCCGGAGTTGAAGGCCGACGCTGTCACCGGCGATGACGCGGGCAAGAAGACAACCTTCACCACCACGCGCAAGGCCAAGCCGACGGTTTACGTTTTCATCCGCGCGGACAAGTTCGCCCGCCCCATCGCGCGCTACCTCAAGGTTCTCGACAAGGCGCTCGCCGAGTTGGGCAAGGACAGGCACGTCGTCGCCGTGTGGATCACCGAGGACGCCGACAAGACCCGCGAGTATCTGCCCAAGGTCCAGCAGTCCATCAAGCTCGAGGCCACCACGCTAGCGCTCTACGCCGAGGACAAGAACGGCCCCAACGCGCGGGCCATCAACGATCGTGCCCATGTCACCAGCATCGCGAGCGACGGGACGAAGGTGAAGGCGCGCTTCGCCGAGCAGTCGTTCAACGAGACCAACGTCCCCGAGGTCACCGCCGCGCTGAAGGTCCTGTTGAAGTGACGCGCGGCGCTCGCGCGGCTTGTCTTCGTCACTCCTTTGCCGCAGTCTTCGGGGATGGCAGAAATCGTCCAGTTCGTTCACCGCGGCGCGGCGCAGGTCACGCCCAAGATTCTTGAGGGCATCCACCGCAAGCTGCCGATGCTCAAGATCGAGTTCGCGCAGATCAACGCGCCCAACCATCCCCACCTCGTCGAGCAGCTCGAGTTCCTCGCCGATGTGGTCGAGGACAACGTCGAGGGCGCGGACAAGGAAGTGCCTTTGTTCGTCGTCGCGGAAGCCGCCTTCGCCCTCGCCTACGCGCACAAGCAGCGCGACCTGATTCCCGACACCAACGTCGAATTCGGCTACGCGGACGATTCCGCCGTCGTGCGCGCCGTGCTCATTGAGAACGAGCGCGTGCTCGCCGCCTACGCCAAGCGCCACAAGCTCAACTGGAGCCGGGTCACGGTGAAGGCGTGAAGGGCGCTGAAAGTAATTAGTGATTAGAAATCAGTTCGCCGCCTCCGTGCCGCCGCCCACTAATCACTAACTACCAATCACTCTTCCATGCCCCTCCCTCCCGCCACGCTCGCCCAGCTCCGCGCACTTCTCGGTGCCGACCATGTGCTGACCGGGAAGGAAGACCTCATCCCTTACGCCTACGATGGCACGGCCGCGATGAACCAGATGCCCGGCTGCGTCGTGTTCGTTACGACCACCGAGCAAATCGCTGGTGTGCTCAAGCTGGCGACCGCGACAAAAACCCCCGTCGTCACGCGCGGCTCCGGAACGGGCCTCAGCGGCGGCAGCCTGCCTTCGCGGGATTGCATCGTGATGTGCACCGCGCGGATGAACCGCATTCTCGAAGTGGACCGCGCGAATCTCACCATGCTCGTCGAGCCGGGCGTCACCACGCTCGCCATCGCGGACGCCGCTGCTGCGGTCGGCCTCTTCTACCCGCCCGACCCTGGCTCGATGAAGATTTCCACCATCGGTGGGAACGTCGCGGAAAACTCCGGCGGTTTGCGCGGCCTCAAATACGGCATCACCCGCAACTATGTGATGGGCCTCGAAGTGGTTTTGCCCGACGGCGAAGTCCTCTTCACCGGCAACAAGTGCGTGAAGGACGTGGCCGGCTACTCGCTGAAAGACCTCTTCGTCGGCAGCGAGGGCACGCTGGGCGTGATGACCAAGGTGCTGCTCAAGCTCATCCCCAAACCCGCCGCGAAGAAGACGATGGTCGCCACCTTCAGCGCGATGGACGCCGCCGCGCAGACCGTCAGCGATATCATCGCCGCGCAAATCATCCCCTGCACCCTGGAGTTCCTCGACCGCACCACGATCCACTGCGTCGAGGACTTCGCGAAGGTCGGCCTGCCGCTTGATTGCGAAGCTCTGCTCCTCATGGAAACCGACGGCCACCCCGCCGCCGTCGAGGACGAGGCCGCGAAGATGGTCGAGCTGGCGAAGAAAAACGGCGCGATGGAAGTCCGCGTGGCCAAGGACGAGGCTGAGGCGAACAAGCTCGCCGCCGCTCGCCGCAGCGCGTTCAGCGCGCTCGCCCGCCTCGCGCCCACGACCATCCTCGAAGACGCCACCGTCCCGCGCAGCGAGCTGGCGAAGATGGTCCGCTTCGTCGCTGTCATCGCGAAGAAATACAACCTGCGCGTTGGCACCTTCGGCCACATGGGCGACGGAAATCTTCATCCCACCTTCCTCACCGACGAGCGCAACCACGCCGAGATGCACCGCGTCCACGAGGCGTTCAAGGAAATCTTCGACGAAGCCATCCGCCTCGGCGGCACCATCACCGGCGAGCACGGTGTGGGGCTGGCGAAGAAGGACTTCCTCCCCAAGTTCATCGGTCCCGCCTCCCTCCGCGTCCACCGCGAGTTGCGCAAGGCGCTCGACCCACACGGCATCCTGAACCCGGGGAAGATGTTTGATTAATCGTGCCAGCGAGGGCCTCAAGCCCGCTAGGTCCGCGTCAGCCGGGGGCAATGCGCGTTTCTCCCTCCATCTGGCCGCGAGTCACGCCGAGCTGGTGGTGCAGTTTCAACTCGCGCCAAAGCTGCTCGCCGGTGAGTTCACCGCGCAGCAGGCCGCGATAACGCGCGATGGTGGTGGCGACCTCGTCGGGCGACTCGTTCACGAACTCAATGCGGAAGCGCCGCACGCCCTGCGCCTGCAAGCGTCCGACAAACTCCGCGCCTGTCTGCGCCCGGGCGTTGAAGACGGTGTTGCGGCAGCCGGCATCTGCCTTCAGCGGGTGTTCTTGCCCGACGCGGTCACGCACACGCACGTCGTGGTGATCGCAGGGGCGGCCACAGTCGCGGAAGTCTTTGCCCGTCGAGAGAAAGGCGCAGAAGACGCAGTGCTCCATGTGAAACATGGGCATGTGCTGGTGAATCGTGACCTCGAACCACGCCGGGGGCGCGGCGCGCAGCAGCGACTCTAGCTGACTGATGTTCAGGTCGTAGCTCGCGGTGAGCCGCTCCAGGCCGAAGCGTTGCATGAAGTGCTCGGCGGTGAGCGGGTTCGCCACGTTGAGCGAGAAGTCGCCGACGCGCCGGCAGTCGGAGAAGAAGTTCAGGTGGTCGTAATTGCGGACGAGATAGCCATCGGCGGCGCAGGCGCGGACCTGCTTGAGGATCCAGTCCTCGGCGGACTTCGTGATGCGCGGAGGAGCGACGAAGATGGCGGGTGACGGGTGGCGGGTGACAGGTGACAGGTGGGGCGATGGGCGTTCGGACGCGTCAATTGTCACCAGCCACTTGTCACGTGCCACCTGCACAGCTTCGCGATAGCGCTTCGGGTCCTCGAATTCGCAGTAGATCGTCGTGATACCGGAGCGGAGGGCGGCTTCGAGTTGTGGGAGGGTGCGGACCAGGACGAGAAGTTCTGAGTCGCGCGACGCGGCTGCCGCGCGCTGGCCTTCTCCCTCTCCCCCATCGGGGGAGAGGGTAGGGGTCTGGGGACGAGCAACTTGCGCAAGCAACGCCACATCACCTCGAACGTCTTGCCCCCTCACCCCGGCCCTCTCCCCCGATGGGGGAGAGGGAGGGGAAGCGTCGGGAGCTACGGAGATCGTCCACCGCTTCGGCCGCGCGCGCTGGCGTTCGAGCTCGGCGGCGACTTCGCGGCGCAGTCGGTTCAGTTCGCTGACAGGGGCGATGACCGCGCCTTCGAGCTGGTTGCGGAGCGCGCCGAGCTTGAAGGGCGTCCCGCCGAGGCGACCGAGTTGCGCTGTCAGACGCTCGGTGGTGAGCGGCTGCTTCTGCGCAACGGCGAGCGGTGCGGTGGACTGGGCTTGGGCGACGTGTCCTTGTTCATCGCGAGCGATGAGCGTGAGTGGCGCGCCCACATGACCCTGGACTTCCATGCTGATGGGCCGCTGGAAGCGCGGGGCATCGCCGGCAAACGTAGCACGAACGCGCTTCTCCAGTTCCGCATCGCTGGTTTTCCACAGTTTGTCGCCGGGATGAACACGGGAGAAGTTCACCGCCTCGGGCATGAACGTCAGGACGGCCTCGTCATTCCGCGTTCCGCGTTCCGCGTTCCGCATTTCAAACACACGCCCGCCTTCCTCGTCGTCGCCGCCGTGGCCGGGGTCAAAGACGATGCCATCACCCGCCTTGAGCGAGCCGCCGAGGCGGACGTGGACGCGGTCGGCGGCGACGCGCGTGACTTCGCCGACGAACGCGCCGCGCTTCTTGCCGAAGCGGGCGTGGACGAGCTTCTGGTTATCCACGCCGCCGAACCAGCCGGTGGAGAGGCCGCGGCTGAAGGCCATTTCAAGTTCGTATTGCCGATTGCCGATTGCCGATTGCCGATTCAGTCCCGTTCCGCGTTCCGCGCTACGCGTTCCGAGTTCATCCAGCACCTTCCGGTAAATCCGCGTGATGCTGGCGACGTATTCGGGAGACTTGAGCCGGCCTTCGATCTTCAGCGAGGCGACGCCAACGCGAGCCAGGTCGGGCAGGACTTCGAGGCCGGCGAGGTCTTGCGGCGAGAGCAGGTAGTTGCGTCCACCCAACTCGACCTTGCGGCCGTCGGAGATCAGCTCGTAAGGCATCCGGCAGGCCTGCGCGCACTCGCCACGATTCGCGCTGCGCCCGCCGAGGGCTTCGCTGGTGAGGCATTGGCCGGAGTAGGCCACGCATCGCGCGCCGTGGACGAAGACTTCCAAAGGCAGTGTCGGGTGACAGGTGAGAGGTGACACGGGGGGCATCGGGACTTCCGCCGTGCCACGTGTCACTTGCCACGTGTCACCGGCCGCCCTTTGCGCCGCTTGAATCGCTTCGATCTCCTTAATCGAACACTCACGCGCAAGGACGACGAGATTGCACCCCAACTCGCGCGCGAAGGCCACGCCCGCCGCGCTGGTGATGGTCATCTGCGTGCTGGCGTGGATGGGGAAGTCCGGCGAGAGGCGGCGGATGAGCCGCGCGATGCCCACGTCCTGCACTATGGCGGCATCCACCCCGGCAGCGATGATGCTGCGGAGGTAATCCTCGGCGGTGGCGAGTTCGTCCGTGAAGACGAGCGTATTGAAAGTCACGTAGCCCTTCACGCCGCGCCGGTGCAGGAACTCCATGAGCGCCGGGAGGTCGGCCTCGGTGAAGTTCTGCGCGCGCATCCGGGCGTTGAAGCGGTCGAGGCCGAAATAGATGGCGTCAGCGCCATTCTCGACGGCGGCTTTGGCGCATTCCCAATCGCCGGCGGGGGCGAGAAGCTCAGGCACTGCCGGGGCCGCACCCGTGGAAACGGGCGGCAGAGAGGCGGGGTCGGGTGTGGCCTGAAGAGCGGTGGACATGGAAAAGTGCCAGCACGAGTAGGCTAGGGCGCGGTGCCGGGAGCGTCGAGCCTCGTTGATGGATGAGCGCGAGATTTTCGTGTGGGCTGTCGGAAAGCACGCGGCTTGACCTGGCCGGCAGCGTGGTGGATAGTGTTTGGCGCTGACTGGGGGCGCACTGGTTTCGACTTGGGAGATGCGCCAGAGGCGGCATGCCGAGGACGGTTCGTTTGCCTCGTTAATCCTCGAACCAAAACATAGTTGCTAACAACGAGTTGGCTCTCGCGGCCTAACGGCCCCGACGTTCACCGGTGGACACCTGCTACGCCGGATGAACGCTACAGCAGGTTAGGTTGCTGACGGGGACCGCGCGGCAGCAGCCGAAATATTTTCATGCGGACTAAGCAGCGGGTTTCGAGTTCAAGCGCTATCCCGTGGCCGACAATTCACCTTGGACTAAGCATGTAGTCGCGGCTGGCAATTCCACCAAGGACGGGGGTTCGACTCCCCCCGCCTCCACCAGTCTTTGATCGTGTTTCACAGATTACAAACGCAGTTTTACACCGGCTTGTTCCGCCTGCCGCACTGAACGCCACGCTCCAACTGAATGGTCCCGGTTTGGCCGCCCTGCGCGCCGGACTTCTCGCAGGCGCACTTCTGGTCGCAGCCTCGGTCGCCGCGCGCGGTGCTGACTGGCCGCAATGGCGTGGACCGGATGAAAACGGCATCTCCAGCGAACGGCTGCCGGACAAGCCCGACTTCGACAAGGTGAGCTGGCGCAAGCAGGTGGGCACGGGCTTCAGCTCGGTCGCCGTGGCGGAGAAGCGCCTCTACACGATGGGCCATCTCGGGCCGAAGGTGGGCGGATCGGAAACCGTGTGGTGCCTCGACGCGGAGAGCGGCGCGGAAATCTGGGCGCACTCGTATCCCGCGCCGTTGCTCGATCGCTTCTACGAGGGCGGGCCCGGGGCCACGCCAACCGTGCGCCAGGGCCGGGTGTTCATTTACAGCAAGCACGGACGGCTTCACTGTTACGAGGCGCAGACCGGGAAAATTGTCTGGCAGCGCGACATGCTGGCCGAGGCGGGCCTGGGCGGGCCGCCGGAATGGGGCTTCGCCAGCTCGCCGTATTTTCTCAACGACCAGACGCTTATCATCGAGGCGGGGGCGACCTTCGCGTTGGAGGCGGCGACGGGGAAAGTGTTGTGGCAGGGCGAGCGCTTCACCCCCGCGTATGGCACGCCGAAGCGGTTCGAAGTAGACGGCCGAAAATTGCTGGCCGTGATGAAGACGGAGGGCTTGGCCGTGGTGGATGCGGGGAATGGCAAGACCGTGGCGACCGTGGATTGGAAGACGGCCTTCGACACGACGGCCACGACGCCCATCGTGCTGGGCAGCCGGATTTTCATCTCCACGGGATACGATCGCGGCTGCGCGCTGTTCGACCTGGCCGGCGATCGGCTTCGGAAAATCTACGAGAACAAGCGCATGGCCAACCACATGAACAACAGCGTGCTGCTGGACGGCCATCTGTATGGCTTCGATGGCACGGCTCACCGCGGCCGGCCGACGGAGTTCGTCTGCATGGAGCTGGCCACTGGCACCGAGAAGTGGCGCGTGCCTCCGAGCGAAACGCTGGGCTGCGGGTCGATGATGGCGACCGCTGGGGGCACCTTGCTGATCCTCAGCGAGCGCGGCGAGTTGGTGGCGGCTCCGGCGGCTCCGGCGGGTTTCAAGGCCACCGCTCGATCTTCGGTCCTCGGTGGCAAGTGCTGGACCGTGCCCGTGCTTTCCAATGGCCGCATCTACTGCCGCAACTCGCGCGGCGACCTGGTGTGCGTGAACTTGGCCGCGCAGTAGCGGAGCGTGCCGAGAGGCCCTTGTCTAATTGGCCCCAAAGCGGAACACCGTCGTGCTCTTCAGTGTCTGGCCGGGCCGCAGGATCGTCGTGGGGAACGACGGCTGGTTCGGCGAGTCAGGATAGTGCTGCGTCTCCAGGCAAAAGCCGTTGCGGAATTCGTATGGCCGGCCGCTCTTGCCCGTCAGTTTTCCATCGAGAAAGTTGCCGCAGTAAAACTGCAGGCCTGGCTCGGTGGTGAGCACCTCCATCGTGCGGCCAGTCGTCGGCTCATACACGGTGGCGGCGAGGGCGAGGCTGCCGGTCTGGTTGTCGAGAACCCAGTTGTGGTCATAGCCGCCGCCGAACTTCATCTGCTCGTCGACCGAGTTCACGCGCTCGCCGATGGCGTGCTTGCTGGTGAAATCGAACGGCGTGCCCTTGACCGGCCGCAACTCGCCAGTGGGGATCAACCCCGCGTTCACTGGCGTGAACTTGGAAGCCTTGAACGTCAGCTCGTGGCCAAGGATGTCGCCGTTGCCTTCGCCCTTGAGGTTGAAATAGCTGTGCTGCGTCACGTTGATCGGTGTGGCCTTGTCCGTCGTGGCCAGATAATCCACGCGCCACTCGTTGTTGTCGGAGAGCCAGTAGGTGACGGTGAGCGCGAGCGTGCCGGGATAGCCTTCCTCGCCGTCCTTGCTGACGTAGCGGAACCTCACGCCCTGTGCGCCCGCCTGAGTCACGCCCTCGCCCTGCCACACCACCTTGTCGAAGCCCTTCAAGCCGCCATGCAGCGCGCACGGCATGCCACCGGGAGTGTTGTTCGTCGCCAGCGAATGCTGTTTGCCGTCAACCTTGAACTTCCCCTGCGCGATGCGGTTGCCGTAGCGCCCGACTATCGCCCCGAAGTAGGGCGTGCTCTTGATGTAGTCGGCGAGCGTCCGATAGCCCAACACGATGTCCGCGCTCTTGCCGTTGCGGTCGGGTGTTTCGAGACTGAGCACAATCGCTCCGTAAGTCATGGCGCGGAGCTTGATCCCCTTCGCGTTGGTCAGCGTGAAAACTTCGACGGGCGTGCCGTCAGCGGTTTTGCCGAACGGCTCTCCTTTTGGTTTCGCTGCGGCAGCAGCCGCTGAAGCTGTCGTGATGGTCGCGATGGTCATGGCGGCGGTGAGGCAGTAGGCGATGAGTTTCATGCTGACTTCGGTTTGAATCGAACGAGTTGTCACCAGCAGCGCTCACGAAGGCGCGGACACGGCAGTCCCAACGTCGAGGCGGCTGATGCGATGGGCGCAGACTACAGGCCGCGATGCTCAGGGCAAGTCCGGGAACTCACACGGCGCATCAGGCCCGGCAAGCCCCACCCAATTCACCGCTCGTAAAGCCGCCGCAACTCCTCCAGCGGCACGCCGCGATAATAGCCCAGCGTCACCCGCCACATCAGTGCGTATGTCCGCAGCACGCCCAGCTTGCGGAACTTCCGCGCCGAGGTGACGACCGTCGCGTCCGCCAATGCGAGCCGGCCGAGCAGGCGAAGCCGTTTGCACAGCTCGAACTCCTCCATCAACGGCACGTCCGGCACGCCGCCGATTCGCGCCAGCGTCTCGCTCCGGAGAAAAATTCCCTGGTCCGCCATCACGCGCCGCGCGACCATAAGCCGCCACCAACACTTGAAGCGCGACCCGCGCACCAGACAGCTCGGCGGGTCACGGAACACTTTGTAGAAGCCACCCGCCACCACACGAGGCTGGGCCAAACACGCTAGCAGCGCCCACCCCGCATCCTGCGGAACCCAAGTATCCGCATGCAGGAACAAGATCACTTCACCCGTCGCCCGCTCCGCTCCCGCGCGCAGTTGATGTCCGCGTCCCGGCGCGCAGTTCACCACAACGCAGCCCGCCTCTTCTGCCAGCTTCACCGTGTCGTCCCGGCTCCCGCCATCCGCGATGAGGATTTCCCTCACCTCCGGCACCCGCCGCAACCGCCGCAACGTCTCCGGCAGCTCCGCCGCCTCGTTCAGCGTTGGGATGACGACGGAGATGTTCTGGGCAGTTTCGGCCACGCGCGCAGTGTAAAAGCTCAACGGCGTTTTGGCACAAACTTATGCCAGTCGCGTAGCAACGACCGGATTGTAGCCGTGGGTTTCAACCCACGGACAGCCAAGCAAGCAAAGCGAGTCGCGTAGCGACGGAAGGACGACGCGCACCAAATGCGCTGTCGGCAACGCGCGGCTCAAGCGTTGTCCAAATCGGCTTTCTCCCCACCCGCCGCAGTGCTACTGTCAGCCCACCAAAACATCATGCGCCGCGAACGCCTCCTCCTGTTGCTCTCCCTGACTGCGAACGTCCTGCTGCTCGCGACCTTGTTCTATGGGCTGAACCAGTTGGCGCGAGCGAGAGTTGTTGGGGCGAAGGAGCGTCAGCAAAGCGACCGGCTGTGGAAACGTGTCAACGAACTTGAATCCGCTGCCAAAGCTGCCGCACCGAACAAACCCGCCCTCTCCGACTCCGAAGTCCTCGAACTCGCCCGGCTCCGCAACGAAGTCACGCGCCTGCGCAACGAACAGCGCACCGCAACGCTCACCAACTCCCCGTCCGTCCGCCGCCCCACCACCCCACCGCCGACTTCACCTCCGCTCGCCTCACCGGTCACGAAACTGACCAGCACTGTCTCAGCGCAGATGCCGCTCGGCCACGCGCTGGCCCTCGGCGGCTGGGCCGGGCCAGAGCCGGGCCAGCGCATCGTCGGCTTCATCACACCGGCTACCGATGCCAGCATCCCCGGCCAAGTTTTCCTCCAAACGCACTTGGTGACCATTCCCGACCGCCTGCTCGACCGCCTCGGTTTGCAAGATCTGCGCACTGATCAGCCCGTCAGCCAAAGCGCCGCCGGTCTTGACCCAGCGCGGCTCGCCGCGCTGCTCAAGTTGGCTGAGGGGCAAACCGGCGTGTCCATTCTCGGCGCACCTCGGGTCGTCACCAACAGCGGCCAAGACGCGCAAGTTTCCGTCGCCCAGATTCAACCTGATGGCACTCAGACCGGCCCGGTCCTCAAGCTCACACCCACGCTCGACGCCACCGGAACCTCGGTGCGGCTTGATGTGGGGCTGGAGTGGAGCCTGCCGACGAAGCCCTAACCCGTGCCGGCGACTTGCAGTCGCCGCCACACCACCCTTCCGCCCAGCCCCGCTCCCTGTTACGTTCCGCGCCGTCCTGATTTGAAAGCACTCATCGCCAACCCCAAGCACAAGGCCCAGCGCGTCTTCCTCGTCGGTGTGGAGTTGAAGTCCGGAACGGAGTGGGAGACCGCCGATTCCATCGCGGAGCTAGAGGAACTCGCGCGCACCGCCGGCTCGAACATCGTCGGCGAGGGCACGCAGAGGCTGGAGTCCATCAGCCCCGCCACCTTTATCGGCACCGGCAAGGCGGAGGAATTCGCCGCTAGCTGCCGCGAGTCCAAGGTGGACACGGTCATCTTCGACGACGAGCTTTCGCCCGCCCAGACGCGCAACTTAGAGAAGGTCTTTGACTGCACCGTGCTTGACCGCACGGCGCTCATCCTCGACATCTTCGCCCAGCGCGCCCGCACGCGCGAGGGCAAGCTTCAGGTCGAGCTAGCGCAGCTTCAGTATCTGCTCCCGCGCCTCACGCGTTACTGGACGCACCTCTCGCGTCAGCGCGGCGGCGTGGGCGCGATGGGCGGCGAAGGCGAATCGCAGCTCGAAGTGGACCGCCGCAAAATCTCCGAGCGCATCTTGAAGCTCGACGAGGAACTCATTCTCGTCCGCCGCCAGCGCGCGACGCAGCGCGCCGGCCGCCAGCGCAACCAGTGGCCGCTTGCGTCCATCGTCGGCTACACGAACGCCGGCAAGTCCACGCTGTTCAACCAACTCACCGGCGCGACGGTGCTCGCTGAGGACAAGCTCTTCGCCACGCTCGACCCGACTACGCGCCGCCTGCGCCTGCCGACGAACCAGAACGTCCTGCTCTCCGACACCGTCGGCTTCATCCGCAAGCTGCCCACGCGCCTCGTCGAGGCGTTTAAGGCCACGCTCGAGGAAGTCGTGGAGGCGGACCTGCTGTTGCACGTCGTGGACTGCTCGCACCCGCAGGCCGAGGACCAGATTCGCGCGGTGAACACGGTGCTGGAGGAAATCCACGCTGGGGACAAACCCATTTTGCTCGTGCTCAATAAAATTGACCGCGCCGAGCCTGACCTCGTGGCCCGTTGGCTGATGCAGCACCCGCGTGCTGTGGCCGTCTCCGCGCGCACGGGCGAAGGTTTCAAGGCGTTGATGGCGGAGCTTGGCACCGCGCTGCGGCCGGTCCGCAACTACGTTCAGCTCGCCATCCCGCACGAGCAATCCGCCGTCATCGCCAAGCTCCACGAGGTCGCGCAAATCGTGGAGCGCAACTACCGCGGCAAGGCCGCGCGCTTCAAGGCCCGCATCCCGCCCCACCTGCACGCGGAGTTCGCGGAGTTTGTGGTGAAGGAGCTATGAGCGGTCAGCTATCAGCAGTCAGCGGTCAGCCATGCGCTGGCTCCCTCTCCCTTCCTCGGAGGAGGGGAGAGGGTTGGGGTGAGGGGTTACGTGCGTTGGCATTGGCGGCCCCTCCCCTCATCCGGCCTGCGGCCACCTTCTCCCCTCCTCCGAGGAAGGGAGAAGGCGCGCGCGGTGCCCACCGGTTGGCAGGCCAATACCTGGAGCTTGGAGCATTCCCCCCATGAGCGGTCCGCGCATCAAAGACATCCCCGCCAATGAGCGCCCGCGCGAGCGCCTCGCGGCGAACGGCGCGGACACGCTGGCCAACTCCGACCTCATCGCCATCCTGCTGCGCACTGGCTTGCAGGGAAAATCCGCACTGGTCATCGGCTCGGAGCTGCTCGCGAAGTTCCAGACCCTCGACCGCCTCTCGCAGGCGTCGGTGAAGGAACTTTGCGCAGTGAAAGGCATCGGACGCGACAAGGCGGTGACACTTCAGGCCGCGTTCACCCTCGCGCGCCGCATGGCGGCGGAGATTCGCACCGAGTCGCCGCTGCTCGACACGCCCGAGCGCATCGCCGACCTGCTGCGCGAGGATGCGCGCGGCTACGCGGTGGAGCATTTCCTCGTGCTGCTGCTCAACACGCGCCGCCGGCTCATCCGTGTGGAACGCATCTCGCACGGCACGCTGGACTCCATCCACGTCCACGCCCGCGAAGTCTTCAAGCACGCCATCGTCGCCAACGCCGCCGCCATCGTGCTCGTTCACAACCACCCCAGCGGCGACCCGACGCCGAGCGAGGCCGACATCAAAGTCACGCGCGACCTCATCCGCGCCGGGCAGTTGCTCAAGATTGAAGTGCTGGACCACGTCATCCTCGGCCACCGCACGACGGAGCGGGCGCGAGATTTTGCGTCGCTGCGGGAGTTGGGTTTTTTCTACTCATGAAGGCGAAGCAAGTATTCAGTGTTCAGATTGCGGCCCGGTGCGCCCCTTCCGTCACTGCTTACTGAACACTGACTACTGAACACTTTCCCCATGCTCCACCCCACCGCCCTCATCGCCCCGACCGCGCAACTTGCGCCCGACGTGCAGGTCGGCCCCTACGCCGTCATCGAGGGTCACGTCACGCTCGGCCCCGGCTGCGTGGTCGGGCCGTTCGTGCATCTCCTCGGGCATACGACCCTCGGCGCGCGGAACCGGATCCACGCCGGCGCGGTTATCGGCGACACGCCGCAGGACTTGAAATACAAGGGCGATCCGACGCGCCTGGTCATCGGCGACGACAACATCATCCGCGAGCACGCCACCATCCACTGCTCGACCAAGGAAGACACCGCCACGACCATCGGCTCGCACTGCTTCATCATGGGCAACGCGCACGTCGGCCACGACGTGCAGGTGCGGGACCACGCGATTCTGTGCAACGGCATCGCCATCGCCGGCTTCGCGGTGATCGGCGAGCGCGCGTTCCTCTCGGCGAACTCACTCGTGCATCAGTTCTGCCGCGTCGGTCCGCTGGCGTTGTTGCAAGGCAGCGCAGCGGTGAGCAAGGACGTGCCGCCCTTCTGCATTGCCACGGGCATCAACTCGATCTGCGGGCTGAACACCATCGGCCTGCGGCGCGGCGGCTTCACTGGAGAGCAACGCGCGGAGCTCAAGCGCCTTTACCACCTGCTGTTCCTCAGCGGCAAGCTGCGCCGCGACGCGCTCGTGGAGGCTGGAACGTTCACCACCGGTGAGGCCGCGAGGCTCCTGCTCGACTTCGTTGCCGCCAGCACGCGCGGCGTCTGCGGTCATGTCAGCGAGCGGCAGCATGAGGAGTAGGTCCGGTTCCCCGTTGGTTCCGAACTCCGAAGTTGGCCGCAAAGAACGCAAGAAGACGCAAAAGGGACACGGCATTCCATCACTGGGCTTGGAACTTTTTCCGCCCTCCGCTTGGTCTCCCGCAATGGCTTCTCTTTGCGCCTCTTTGCGTTCTTTGAGGCAACCCTGTTTCGGACTTCGGGTTGATTCCGAACTCCGAAGCGACCCGGCGGACTGAGACCTGTGGAACAGGAGCGGCAGACGGCTGCAATCCAGCGAAACAGGAGACTGCAAGTCTGCGCTGCGATGTCTAGCCGTCTCGACTTCGGAGTTCGGGACAACTGCCGGCCGTTCAAGAAAGCCGCGTCCGCCTCCAGAGGACGCCGCAGCCCAGCAGCGTCGCCAGCGAGATGCACGCACCGATGCGGAAGGGCCGGTCCACGTAGTCGAGGCGGACGGCGCTCTCGCCGGCGGGAATGGGGATGGCTTGGAAGGCGTGGTTTGCACGGAGCACGGGTGCGGGCTGGCCGTTCACGGTCGCGCGCCAGCTTGGATAGAAGTTTTGCGCGATCGCCAACCCCTGAGCGGCGTTCACTCGAACATTCAACTCCAAGTGCGCAGGACCGACGCTGGTGACGCGGGCAGAACCAACCAGCGCGGCGATGTCGGGCGGGCCATAGTCCCACTTCACCCCGCCATTGCCCGTCACCGGCAGTCCGGTGACGAAAGCCTCCCGCTGCGGGTCCCAGTCTGGCGACATCATCGCCTTGAGTGCCCGTCCCGGCTCTGTTGCTTCAACCGCCTCGGCTGGAAATGTCACCAGTGGCATCGCGTTCGTGCGGCGTTCCCACTGCATCAGTTCGCCGGGCTTGGTGGTGTGCGTCACGCCGAGGAAGTCCATGAGGTTCGCGGGCGCGGGGTTCGTGGTGCCGTAGAGGAAATACTCCACGTCGTTCCACTCGCGCGTCACGAGGGTGGACGCACCGTTCACTTTGGGGAGTCCGTCGAGCAGGTTTAGGTTGCCCCAGAACGCGAGCCGCTGGCCGATGAAGTCGTCGTAGAACTTCGGCACCATCCGCGTGTGCAGCGCCCGCTCGGCCAGCGGACTGAGCATGAGGCGCGACTCGCCGAGCTTCGGCACGGGCGTGAGCGCACCCTTGCTGGCGTGGTAAGCGGCGGCCAGGCCCGGTTCGAAGGCGGAGGCGGGGATGGTGGGGTTGAGGCCTTTGAGGTGAAACACACCGTGGGCAGCGACCAGGAGAAGCAACGTGAGTTTAACCGCAATGGACAGCGGGCGCGCGCCGCGAAACTGAGGGACAACCACCATCGCAGCAGCAAAGGCTAAAACCGCGATGCAACCAGCTATCGAGTTTTGCACATCGCTTGAAACGCGGGACAGCACCGGGAACTGCGTGTTCACCTTGAGGAGCAAAGCACCCAGCGCTCCAACGGCAGTTCCCACGATCAGGCATTGCTCAAGGATACGAGGGAGCCGCTTGCCATCTTGTAAAACGTCCGCCTCCGCCGCGCGGAGTCGCGCTTCAAACTCCGCAACTCCCCACGCCGCCAGCAGTGGCAGCGTGAAGGCCGCCAGCAACAGCGCCTTCACCGGGAAGCGCACCACGCCCAGCGGCAGCACTTCGCGCAGCCAACCCCACAGCACAAAGTTGTCACCGAAGGCCAGCAGCACGGCCAGCAGTGTGGCCGCGCCGAGCAGCTTCACCTCCGGCGTGCGCACGCGCCACACCGCCAGCAGCGCCAGCGTGAGCGGCACGAGGCCGAGATAGACCGAGGGGAAGAACGCTTGGCTGATCATCACGAACACGCCCTGCTCGGTCTGAAAGTTCATGAACAGCGGGAAGAACAGGTTCACCCAGCCCCAGCCGGGCAGCGACCAGAACGAGTTCACCGCATCCCCGCTGCGTTGCGAGAGCGAGAGGAGCTGGAAGAAGGGGAGCAGTTGCGCGGCGCAGAGGCCGGTGATGAGGGCGATGACGGCGGCGAAGCGGCGACCCAGCAGAAAGTGTTCAGTGTTCAGTATCCAGTGTTCAGACTTGGCGTTGGGTTGTCCGGGAGGCGCGGGGAATTTTGCATCCTTACTGAACACTGAACACAGAACACTGAACACTTCGGTCAAAGCCAGTGCCGCGAGAAAACCCCACGTCAGCAGAATGATTTCCGGCGCGCCGGAGAGCATCTGCATTGCGCCGGCCAGCGCGGCGAGGACGAGGCTTCGCCCGCCTTCCTGCCACGCGCGCCGTGTGGCGAGCACAACCCACGGCATCCAGCCCAGCGCGACGAGGTAGTTCGGATAGATGACGCAGCTCAGCACCAGCCCGCTGAAGACGAATGTCACACCCGCCACCGCCGCGCCGAAGCGGCTGCCCGTCCAACGCTCCGCCAGCGCGCGCATCCCCATGCCGCCGAGGAGCAGGTGCGCGACGCAGAAGAAACCCAGCGACCACGGAAGCGGGAGGAGCAGGTAGAGGAGCGAGCCGGGGTAAAGGCACAGCGTGTTCCACTGGGCGAGGTAGGGCGCGCCGCAGTTCACGTAGGGATTCCAGAGCGGGAAGAAATCGCCGTTCCAGAAACACTCGCGATGAAAGAACGCGAATGGGTAGCCGAGGAACCCGTAGTCACGATAGAAGAACGCCTCGCCGCCGAAGAGCACGCGCCAGAAAGTGACTGCGAGGAGCGCGGCGAGGATGAGCGCGAAGCGGTTCGGCGTGAGCCAGGTGTCCGCTGTGCCGGGGTCTGGTGTCTGGGGTCTGGCGTCTGGGGTGGGAGGTTCGGGAGTCACGATGACTTTGGACTTTGGACCTTGGGACTTGGTCTTTTCCACCAGAGGAAGCCGCACACGGCCAAGCCCGTCAGCGAGATTCTGACACCGAGGCGGAACTTTTCATCCACATACACCAGGCGGACGGTGTGCTTTCCCGCCGGGACGGCGAGGGCTTGGAAGGCGTAGTTCACGCGCCAGAGCTTGACCGGTTGGCCATCCACGAACGCGCGCCACGGGTGGTAGAACGACTGCGCCACGGTCACGAGCGTCGGGGCGTCGGTCTCGACCTCGGCGAGGATTTCGTGGGCGGCGAAGCGGTGGGTGGTGAGGCGGGCATTGGCAGCGTTGGTGGGGATGGAGGCTTCGGCTTCGGGCGGGAGGTGGGCGACTTGGCGAGGGTTGAAGTCGGCGGCGAGGAGTTGTGAAAGGGTCTCGATGGCTGGGGTGAAGTGCGGCGCGGCTCCCGCGAACACGAGTGGCTGCGCGGTCGTGCGGTTGGACCACATCGAACCAGCGAACAACGCGGTCTGCTCCTTGACGCCGAGGAAGTCGAGCAGGCCCGCTGCGGCCAGAGCGTTCGTGGCACTTGGTGGGTAGAGGCGGCGTTGCAACTCGTCCTGCTCGCGGAGGCGGAGGTTGGAGGAGCCGTTCACTTTGGGGACGCCGTCGAGCAGGTTGAGGTGCGACCAGCCCGCGCGGAGTTTGCCGGCGAAATCGAGCACTTGGAGATTTAGCGGCGAGGCGGGCACACCGGGTGGGAGGCGTTGCGGATCCACGTGGCGGCCGTAGAGGAGGAGCTCTTCGTCGGTGGGAGAAATCATGGCGCGACCAGTGGGAAGGGTGGCCAGCTCGGGCTGCTCAGGGGAAATACCCGCGCGGTTCAGAACCGCTGTGGGGATGCGCGGCGATTGGCTTGGCAGGTGAGAGCAAGCGTCGCCCGCGAGCAAAACGAGAGCGGCACCGGCGGCGAGGAGGCGTTCCCGCACTGCGCGCGTGCCGAGGCCGGCCACGATGGCGATGGCTCCGAGCGCAGTCGCCAGCCACGCGAGGCGGACGAGGGCGTTGGCGCGCGTCTCCGGCCAGCGGTCGTATTGCAGCGGGTGCTGCTGGCCAAGCCAAATTATCAGCGCCACGCCAGCCACGAACGCGAGGGCGATGGCGAGGAGTGCCGAACTCCGATTCGGCCCGCCACTGGCAGCCGACGACGTGAGGAGGCTTTGACTGGATTCCGCACTCCGCGTTCCGCACTCCGCATTGTTAGATGTAGCCTCCTCACGTCGGCTGCTACCGCGCAGGAGCCACGCGACGCCGAAGGCGGCAAGCATGGGCACAGTGAAGGCGGCGAGGAGGACGAACTTCACCGGGAAGCGCGCGATCCCGCCGCCGGGCAGCAGGTTCTTCAACGCGGTGTAGAGGAAGCCCGCGTCACCGAGGGCTATGATGAGGACGAAGAGTGTCACGCCCGCCAGCAGCCAGACACGAAGCTCGCGAAATTTCCACACGGCCAGTAGCGCGAGGGCGAGCGGGGCGAGGCCGAGGTAGTAGCTGGAGAGGAATTGTTGGTCGTGCTGCACCCAGAAGCCTTGCGGGGTTTGGAAGTAGCGGAAGAGGGGCACGAAGAAATTCGCCCAGCCCCACGGCGGCATCGGCCAGCGGGCGTCGCGATAGGCGGCGTCGCGCTGCGAGTGGGCGAGGAGGTCGAAGAAGGGGAGGAGTTGCGCGGCGGAGAGGGCGGCGATGAGGGCGATGACGGCGAGAAAGCGGGTGAGGAGTGAGAAGTGATTGGTGATTAGCGGGCTGGGGTGCGGACGTTCGGAAGCGGTGGGTTGTGGGTGGCTTGCCCCCTCACCCCGGCCCTCTCCCCCGGTGGGGGCGAGGGGGACCGAGGTCGTGGGTGCTTGGTGCGGTCCGGAGCATTCGTGCGCTGACGGACTTTGGACTCTGGACTTTGGACCTTGGACCCATTCGGCAATGAGCATCGCCGCGAGCAGCCCCCACGTCATCGCAACCAACTCCGGCACACCCGTCAGCATCTGCATCGTGCCTGCCAAGGCGGCGAGGACGAGCTTGCGACCACCTTCGCACCAGGCTTGCTCGGTGAGCAGGATGATCCACGGCATCCAGCCGAGGGCGACGCAGTAGTTCGGCCAGGTGATGCACGCGAGCGACGCGCCGTTGAGGGCGAAGGCCGTGCCGGCGACGGCGGCGGCGAAGCGGTTGCCGGTCCAACGTTCCGCCAAGGCGCGCACGCCGAGTCCGCCGAACCAGAGGTGCAGCAGGCAGAAGACGCCCAGCGCCCACGGCATCGGCAGCGCGACGAAGAAGAGCGAGCCGGGGTAGAGGCACATGGTTCCCCATTGCGCGAGGAAGGGCGCGCCGCAGTTCGAGAGCGGGTTCCAGAGCGGCAGCTCGCCCGCGCGCAGGCTCTCGCGCAGGTAGTGCGCGGACGGGTAAGCCATCACGCCGTAGTCGGAGCGAAAGAAGGTCTCTGTGCCCGCCCAGATGCCGGGGAAGGCGAGGACAAAGGCGAGCAGGAGAAACACGGCGAAGCGGCGCGGGGTGAACCAGTCGGGCAATAACGAATTGCGAATTGCGAATTGCGAGTCGGCGATGGGGACGGGGTCGGACAAGAGGAGTGATTAGTGATTGGTGATTAGGGCCGCGCTCGGTCGGCTGCGCCACCAGAGCACGATGCACGCGATGAGTCCGAGTGCGGACAGGACGATGCCGAGGCGGAAGTGGTGGTCCACATACTCCAGTCGCACGGTGCTGCGGCCGGCGGGAACGGGCACGGCTTGGAAGGCGTGGTTGGCGCGGAGGAGGTTGGCGGGTTGACCGTTCACGGTGGCTTTCCAGGGATGGTAGAAGGATTGCGCGATGACGACCAGCGTGGGCGCGGGGGATTCCACTTCGCACTCGATGCGCTGGGCGGTCCACTTCGTGGAAAGCACTTTGGCGGTGACTGTGCAGGCGTTTTGCAACCGTCGTTCCGTGCTTTCGTTTGCAACTGACGGCGATTGCAAATCGCCAGCACTGGGAACAAGCGCCTCGTCCCACGGGTGGAGGAAGACGGTTTTCGCCGAGTTCCAGTTCGTGCCAGCCATCGCGGGCAGGGATATTTCTGCGGCTGCGAATTCGGGGCGTTGCCCGGCGGTGATGAGCGGGAGTGCGGTGGTGCGGTGGGCCCAAGTAAACAACGCGTCGCTTGACGATGCACGCGTGAGGCCGAGGAAGTCCGCGAAGCGCTCCGGGAACGGCTGGTCGAGGTCGTATAGCAATCGCTTGGTCTCGGCCTGTTCGCGTGGGTAGAGGGAGAAAAAGCCGTTCGCCTTGGGGACGCCTTCGAGGAGGTTCCAGTTCGCGAAGAGCGCGCGGCGAGCGCCAATGATGTAGTTGAGCGCGTCGGGGTTGCTGGCGTGAGCCATGAAGCCTTCCATCTCGCGGGTGATGTGCGCGCGGCCTTCGCCCAAACGCGGCATGGCAGTGTGAAACTTGGCGAGGTCCGGCTCGTAGGCGTGCGGGATGACGGCGGGGTTTTGGCGCGGGGCGTGGAGGGCGATGTCAGCGGCGAGCAGGCCGAGGATGGCCCACTCGGGTCTGAAACGCAGCCCAGGCGCGAACTTCAGTCCGCGTGTCAGCAGCCCCGTCAACAAGGCCAGCAGCGTGAGCGCGACGAAAACCTGACTGGAAACAGCAGGCCAAGTGGCGGCGCTCTTCTCCATCGAAGCCCAGTAGAGAACTCCGCCGCAGCCGGCGAACAATACAAGCGCAACCCTCGTGAACGGCTGGAGCCACGGCGGGCGCACCTCGCCATTTGGATTCTTTGCGAGTTGCTCGGTGGGCTGCGTTGGCTGTCGCATCAACGCGACCCCAAAAGCCGCCAGAAACGGCAGCGCCATCAGCGGCAGCAGCACATACTTGATGGGGAAGCGGATGAAGCCGAGCGGCGGGCAGATGGCTTTCAGCCAGTCGAGCAGGATTGCTTTCTCTCCCATCGCTAGCCAGACACCGAGCACAGCGACGAGCGCGAGCAGCCACACGCGCGGTTCGCGTCGCCGCCAGATGGCCAGCGCGGCCAACGCCAGCACGCCGAGGCCGGGATAGTAGCTGGAGGCCCACTGCTGGTTGAGCTGTGTGAAAACACCGTTGCGGTCCGGGGTCATCTTGAAGAGTGGCACGAGGAAGTTCGCCCAGCCGGACAGCGGCATCGTGTCGTGCCCCGCATCGAATGCAGAGGACCGATGCGAGTGCTGAAGGAGATCGAGGAAGGGGAGGAGTTGCGCGGCGGAGAGGAGGGTGACAAGTGCGGCGATGCCAGCGAAGCGGGACAAGTATTCAGTGTTCAGTATCCAGTGTTCAGATTTCGTCCTCGGAGGCTTGGTAGTCGGGGCGGATTCCAAACTCCCACTGAACACTGAACCCTGAACACTGAACACTTTCCCCAATGCTAGCGGCACAGCGATGGCCCAAGTGAACAAGATGACTTCCGGCGCGCCCGCGAGCATCTGCATCGCGCCGACAAGCGCGGCGAGGAGGATGGTTCTTCCGCCTTCCTTGCACGCCCGCCCGACCAGCAGCCAGAGCCACGGTGCCCAGGCGAGGGCGGCGACGTTGTTTGGCCACATGACGGCATGGAGGGTGAAGCCGTTGAAGGCGAAGGCCAGGCCGGCGATGCTCGCGGCAAAACGGTTGCCGGTCCAGTGGTGCGCGAGTTGATACGCGCCCGCGCCGGCGAGCATGAGGTGTGCGAGGCTGAACAGGCCCAGCGCCCACGGCATCGGGCCGAGCAGGTAGATGAGCGCGCCGGGGTAGAGGCACATGGTGTTCCACTGCGCGAGGTGCGGGAGGCCGCAGGAGTTGTAGGGGTTCCAAAGCGGGATTTCGCCGCGCCAGAAGCAGTCGCGGTGATAATGCGCGAGCGGGTAGGCGAAGTGCCCGAAGTCGCGGTAGTAGAACGTGTGGCTGCCAAGGACGACTTCCGGGAACGCCGCGAAGAGGCAGAGTGCCAGCAGCGCGAAGAAGCGGCCCGGCGTGAACCATTCGTCCGCGAGCGCGGCGGGTTGGTTCACGCTGTGAGTCATCGCGGCGATTCTTGCGAAGGCCCGCCACGGCCCAAAGGAAATTTTGCGGAGCCGCGCCGCCGGTTATTCCGGCAGTTCCTGGTCCTTCGTCTCCGGCCCGAGCCAGATGATGAAGATGCCGACGACGTAGATGGCCGCCATCACGGAGCCGGCTTTCGGGAAGCTGCCGTCGAAGGCCCTCATCAGCGTGGCGGTTTGCAGGCCGCCGATGGCCGCGACGATGCGTCCGAAGTTGAACGAGAAGCCCTGGCCGGTCGCGCGCACCGCCGTGGGGAACAACTCCGGGAAATAGAGCGGGAAGAAGCCGTAGAACGACGCGGTGATGCCGCCGGCCATGAACGCCGCGAACAGGAAGCCGGTGCCGAAGGTGGTGTTGGCGTTGTAAAACCAGAGCGCCGACGCGATGGAGCCGACGCACATGACCGTGTAGGTGATGCGCCGGCCAAACCGGCCCGCCGCCATCGCCGCCGCGATGGTCGCCACGATGGCCCCGACGGCGGTGGCAATCTGCGTCTTCTCCTTCGCGTAGTATTTCACTTCCTTCGTGTCCGGCTGGAGCTGGCCAGCCCAGCGCGGTGCCCATTGGATGGAACCCCACGTGCCCAGCAGCGCCACGCTCGCGAGCGCCGCGCCGAGCAGCATGCTTTTCACGATCGCCTTCTGTGACTCTGGCTTGAGGGAACCGGCGGCGACCCCGCGGCCCAGATACTGCCGCACGGGATACAGGAAGCCGAACAACGCGACCACCAACCCCACGAGGGTGGCGAGCGTCGCGACCGCGCCGCTGATGTGCGCGCCCGCCGGCGACCAGACGTAAATGATGCCCAGCGCCGCGCCGCAGCCAATGAGCACGCCGAGGAGATCGGAGTTGTTCCAGTGCGAGGTCGAGCCTTTGGCCTTCTCGTCCTCCCACTTCTCCGACTCCGGCACGCAGAGGCGGATGAAGAAGATCAACAGCGCCGGGAACGCGCCGGCGATCATCAGGAAGCGCCACGCCGAGTTCGCCAGCAGCTTCGTGGTCGTCACGTCGGAGAGGCCGATGGACTTGAGCATTCCTTCCACGCCGCCGATGAAGCCCGCCAGGCCCATGCTCAACAGGGCGACCATGAGGAAGCCCACGTTCGCCGCTGCGCCGATGAGTCCGGCGATAAACGCGCGGGACTTGCCCGGCCAGATTTCGTTCACCAGCGCCACGCCGAGCGACCACTCGCCGCCCATGCCCAGCGACGCGATGAACCGCAGCACCGCGATGTGCCACGCCTCCGTCGCGAAGCCGCACAGGCCGGTGAAGATGGCGTAAGTGAAGATGCTCAACGACATCGCGCGCACCCGCCCGATCTTGTCGCCCAGCCAGCCGAAGAGCACGCCGCCGCTCGCCGCGCCGATGAGGAACACCGCGATGATGGCCCCGAACCACTTCGTCGCGTCGTTCGGGTCCGCCGTCGCGCCGAGCAAGTCCTTGAGCGCCGGTTGGCCGATGAGCGGGAAGAGGCCCATCTCGAAGCCGTCGAACATCCACCCGAGCAGGGCGGCGAGCAGGGTCATGTATTTGGCCTTCTGGGTGGCGGGCGGACGGACGGTGGCGGTGCTCATGTGTTGTCGTTTGGCTGGCCGGCCATTGCTAGAGACAAAGTGCGGAGGGGTCAAACCATTTGACCTGCAATGCGGCCCTCTCATTAGCACCCGGCTTCAGCCGGGTGTGGCTGCCAAGCGACGGCGCAAACCGTTTCAACGGTTTGTGCCCCGAAGGATACGCTCCGTCCACGAGACCGAAGCCGTTCAAATGGCTGCCCGCACTCCTGTCGGTATCACCGGGCTGAAGCCCGGTGCTAATGAGAAGCCCTCGCAGAGCAGGGCCATCTCACTGCACGCGGCCAAATTTCTTCTCCAGTTCCTTCAGGCTCATCTCAATGAGCGTGGGCCGGCCATGTGGACAGGTGTAGGGCATCCGGCACCGGCGCAGGTCGGCGACAAGGTTTTCCAGCTCCGGGCCGGCGAGCGGGTCGTTGGCCTTGACCGCGTGGCGGCAGACGGTCTTGACGATGACATCCTCGCCGAGGCGCAGCGCGTTGACGCCTTCACCGGAGGACTTGAGCGCGTCTACGAGTTCGAGGACGAAGCGGCGGGCGTCGGGGACTTTGGCGAAAGGCGGCAGCGCCTCAAGCAGAAAGGTGCGCTCGCCAAACTCGCTCAAGCCCACGCCGAGGCGGGAGAGGATGGGCAGTTGCTTGCGGAGGAACTCCACGTCGCGCACGGACAGCTCGACGGTCTCGGGCAGAAGCAACCGTTGCGAGTCCGCCTCGCCGCCGGCTTCGAGGCGGTCGAGCATCTGCTCGAAGAGTATCCGCTCATGCGCCGCGTGCTGGTCCATGAGCACAAGGCCCCGGTCGCTCTCCAGCACGACGTAGAGGCGTCCGATGACGCCGACCAAGCGCAGAGGGACGGAGAGGAGGGGGGGAGAGTGATTAGTGATTAGTGAAGAGTGCGCGGTGGCTGCGGGTGCCTTCGGCTCCGCGCTGACAGCTGACAGCTGACAGCTGACCGCTGCGGGCTGTCCGCTGAATCCCATCGGCAATGGTGTCTGCTTGGACGCACTGGCGGGCCAGTCGGCGATGGGCTTGCCGGGGAGCGAAGGGAAGAAGTCGGGGGGTGCGGCAGGAGATGCTTGGGCCGACGATGGCGCGGTAGGGACGCGCTGGCCGACCGGCAGGTCGGCCCTACCAGCCGTGTGAAATTTCAGCAGCGTGTCGCGGATGGCTTGGGTGACGAAGGCGCGGACAGCGCGCTCGTGGTGGAACTTCACCTCGCGCTTGGCGGGATGGATGTTCACGTCCACCTGCGCGGGATCGAGTTCGAGGAAGAGGCACGCGACCGGGTAACGGCCTTTCATCAACGCGGTGTGGTAGCCCTCCATGAGCGCGAAGTTCAGCGCGCGGTTCTCGATGGGCCGGCGGTTGACGAAGAGATGCTGGTCGTCCCGCGAGCCGCGCGAGACGCCGGGCGCGCCGATGAAACCCCAGAGGCGGAGCTGGGAGCTGGGAGCTGGGAGCTGGAAGCTGGTCTCGAGTTCGATCGGGTCGCGGAGCTGTTCGTAAGTGCCGCGCGTGTCCACGGTGAGGAGTTTTAGGTCGGTGCCGTGGAGGGCGCGGAGGCGTTCGCGGAGGGCGGCAAGCTGGCCGGCGGGGTCGGTCGCGGGGGGAGTGGCTGGCAGTTGAAAAATGGTGCGGCTGTCAGTGGTGAAGGTGAACGCGACGTGCGGGTGCGCGAGCGCGGCAAGCGTGAGGTAGTGGTGGATGTGCGCGCGCTCGGTCTCCTCGGTGCGGAGAAACTTGCGGCGCGCGGGCAGGTTGAAGAAGAGCTGGCGCACCTCGACGCTCGTGCCGCCGGGCGCACCGGCGGAGCGGACTTCCAGAATCTTGCCACCGTGGACGATGACCTGCGTGGCCTCGGGCGAATCGCTGTCGCGCTCACGCGTGGTGAGGGTGAAGCGGCTCACGCTGGCGATGCTCGGCAGCGCTTCGCCACGGAAGCCCATCGTGGTGATGCGGAACAAGTCGTCGGCGCTCCGCACCTTGCTCGTGGCATGGCGTTCGAGGCAGAGCAACGCATCATCACGGCTCATACCCAGACCGTCGTCGGTCACACGGACCAAGCCGCGCCCGCCAGCAAGGATGTCCACCGAGAGATGAGCGGCCTGCGCATCGAGGGCGTTCTCGACCAACTCCGTCACGACGCTGGCCGGGCGCTCGATCACCTCGCCGGCGGTGATTTGATTGGCGACTTGCTCGGGCAGCAGGCGGATGCGGTTCATCGGCGGACGGGAAAGTGATCAGTCATTAGTGCTGAGTCTGCGCGGGAGGTGGAAATGAGGCGAGCGGAACTAATCACTAAGCACTAATTACTTTCCCGCCCCAGCCCCTATCGCACCAACGGCAGCGTGAAGACAAACGTCGCGCCTTTGCCCGGCTCGCTGCGGGCGGAGATTTTGCCGCCGTGGTCCTCGACGATCTTCTTGCAGATGGAGAGGCCCAGACCGGTGCCGTTCTGCTTGCCGTGCGTGGCGAACGGCTCGAAGAGGCGCTTGGCCATCTCCGGCGCGATGCCGGGGCCGGTGTCCTCCACCTCCGTGAGGAGTTCGTTGCCGCAGATGGAGGCGCGGAACGTGATGACGCCGCCGCGTTTCATCTCGTCCAGGGCGTTGTTGACGAGGTTGTAGAAGAGCCGCGAGAGGCGCTGTGGCTCGACCTGCACGACGACTGCCGGCAATGGCGGCTCGACGAGCAACTGGATCTTGCGCTGGGCGATCTCCTCGCCGATCTCATCGGCAAGCCCGCCGACATACGCGGCGTAATTCACCGAAGCGAGGACGAGCTGGGAACTCGTGCTGCGCGTGAAGTCCAGCAGCTCGTTGAGCATGTTGGTCATGCGCGCGACCTGGCGGGCGATGCGGACCTGCGCATGGCCGCGCATCTCGGGCGTGGCGATGTTTATGCCGGCCATCTCGGCGGCGAGGCCGATGACGTTGAGCGGGTTCTTGAAGTCGTGGACGATGGTGCGGGCGAAGCGGCCCACCATCGCGAGGCGATCGGCCTGGAGGATTTCATCTATGTATTTCTGGTTCAGCGAGCGGACGCGCTGGCTGAACCCGCGAATGAGGTTTAAGGCCAGCCGTGGCCGTTGCTCCAGCAGCGCGAGCAGTTCGTCGCGCCCGATGCAGAACGCGCGCATCTCCACCTCGGCGGTGGCGGTGGCGGAGCGCGGGACCTCGTCCAGCAAGGCCATCTCGCCGAAGAACTCACCAGGGTTGATGGTCGCCAGCGGAAGCGACTCGTTGCCGCCGATGGCGGCGGAGATGATGACGCGGCCCGTCTCGACGAGGTAGAAGCCATCGCCAGGATCGCCCGCGCGGAAGATGGTCTGGCCCGCCTTGAACAGGCGCATCTTCGCGGTGTGCTGTAACGCCTGAAGTTCCTCGTTGAGGAGTCCGGCGAAGCGCTTCTCTTCGGGCGGGGCCACGTGGCCAAAAATATAGCGGGGTTCTGATTTCCGTAAAGCCCGGAGATCCCCGGAGGCCGCGCGGTGAACATTTTTGATGCAAGCCCACCGGGGCTGCGTCAGCTTTTCCGCCATGCCCAATGTGATCATCCGACCCGACTGGCACCTCCCGGAAAGCCACGTGACGCCGGAGCGCGCCTACCGAAGCCGCCGGAAGTTCCTCCGCGAACTCGGCTTCGCTGGCGGCGGCCTGCTGGCAGCCACGCTCACGGCGCGTGATGCCCTCGCCGCCGACGCGAAGAAATTCTACCCGGCCAAGCGCAACATCGCCTTCAGCCCGGACCTGCCGCTCTCCAAGGAAAAGGTCTTCACCACCTACAACAACTTCTACGAGTTCGGCACCGACAAGGAGTCGGTGGTGGACCGCGTGGACAAGTTCGTCATCGCGCCTTGGCCGGTGAAGATTCACGGCCTGTGCGAGAAGCCGCTGACGCTGGATGCGCAGGAGCTGGCGGCGGAGTTCGGCCTTGAGGAGCGCGTCTATCGCTTCCGGTGCGTCGAGGCGTGGGGTGCCGTCGTGCCGTGGACGGGCTTCGAGTTGCGCAAGCTGCTGGAGAAGGTGCAGCCCAAGGCCGAGGCAAAGTTCGTGAAGTTCGTCACCGCCAATCGCCCCGACCAGATGCCGGGCATCAACCGCTTGCGCGGCTACCCGTGGCCCTACACCGAGGGACTGCGCATCGAGGAAGCCATGCACCCGCTCGTGATGCTCGCCACCGGCGTCTATGGAAAACCGCTGCCCAAGCAAAACGGCGCGCCCATCCGCCTCGTCGTGCCGTGGAAATACGGTTTCAAGAGCGGCAAGTCTCTTGTCTCCATCGAGCTTGTCGCCGAGCAGCCCAAGACGCTCTGGGAAACGCTCTCGCCGGAGGAATACCCCTTCGAGTCCAACGTGGATCCCGCCGTCCCGCACGCGCGCTGGTCGCAGGCCACCGAGCGCCAAGTGGACACCGGCGACCGCATCCGCACGCTGACGCTCAACGGCTACGCAGCGCAGGTCGGAGCACTCTACAAGAAGAAGGGCTAGTCAGCGCCCCGTCAGTTCTCCCGAATCTTCCCCTCCTTGATCAGCTTCCGCAGCTTGGGCACGATGACCACGCTGCAATAGCCGTTCCGATTCCAGTTCAGGTTGAAGTAATTCTGGTGCTCGGCCTCGGCCGCGTAAAAGTTCTTCAGCGCGGCAATCTCCGTCACGATGGGATCCTTCCAGCCGGGCTGTGCAGCTTTCTTCGCTGTCTCTGCGGCGGCCTTCTGCGCGTCGTTCGCAAAGAAGATGCACGAGCGATACTGCGGGCCGGAGTCCGCGCCCTGCCGGTTCAGCGTGGTCGGGTCATGCGCCGCGAAGAACACCTCCAGCAGCGTCGCAAGCGTCGCCTGCTTGGGATCGAACTCAATCTGGATCACCTCCGCGTGCCCCGTGGTCTTGGTGCAAATCTGCTCGTAAGTCGGATTCACGACATGACCACCGGAGTAGCCGGACACAACCTTCTTCACGCCGTTGACGCGCTGGAAGACGGCCTCCGTGCACCAGAAGCAGCCGCCGCCCACGACGAGCTTCTCGGTGGCGGCCTTCGCATCGGTGCCGGGTTTGGCGGCGTCCTTGGGCGTGTCTTTGGGCTTGGAGTCGGCGGCGTTCATGGTGGTGGCGAGCGCAGGCAGCGCGGCGACGAGCGGGAGGAAGGTTCGGCGGTTCATGGTTGTTGGCGTGGCGCACTGGTGCCGCGCGGTGTGTTGGACGTGTTCGCGGCGAAAACCTTACACGCGGAACTTCGCGCGGCCAGCGGGAACTGGGATGCGCAATTCAACCAATTGAAATCACTGCGGGCTTGCCTCCCGACGCGCTTCGCGTAAAGCCGCTGCGATGCACGACGGCAACGCGCGGCCTTCCCCGGCTCCGGTGTTCCTCGCCGGCCCCACCGCCGTCGGGAAAAGCGCCGTCGCGCTCGCGTTGGCGGAACTGATCGGCGGCGAAATCATCTCGGTGGACTCGATGCAGGTCTATCGCGGGCTGGACCTCGGCACGGCGAAGCCGTCCGCCGCCGAGCGCGCCCGCGTCCGGCATCATTTGGTCGATGTGGTTGAACTGACGGAGGCGTTCGATGCTGCGCAGTTCGTGCGACTCGCAGAAGCGGCGGTGAGGGACATCCAAGGTCGGGGCCGCGTGCCGATTTTCTGCGGCGGCACCGGGTTGTATTTCAAGGCGTGGCTTGAAGGCTTGGGTGAAGCGCCGCCGTCTGACGCGCGGGTGCGGGCGGTGCTGGAAGCCGCTCCGCTCGCGGAGTTGCTCGTCGAGTTGCAGCAGCGCGACCCGGTGACTTACGAGCGCATTGACCGGCAGAACCCGCGCCGCGTGGTGCGGGCTTTGGAGGTCATCCGACTGACGGGCAAGCCGTTTTCAGCCCAGCGTGCCGAGTGGCCTTCACGCATCACGCAACACGCATCACGCGTCTTCTGCCTCCTTCGTGATTCCGCCGACCTCCGCGCCCGCATCGAAGCGCGCGTGGACGCGATGTTCGCCGCCGGCTTGGTGGAGGAGACGCGGGCGTTGCTGGCCCGTGGGCTGGCGAACAACCGAAACGCCATGCAGGCCCTCGGCTACCGGCAGGTGGTCGAGCACTTGCGCGGCGAGCGCGGACTGGCGGAAACGGTCGCGCTGGTGAAGACGAAGACGTGGCAGTTCGCGCGCCGGCAGGGAACGTGGTTCCGGGGACAGATGCCAGTCGAGTGGGTGCCGCTGACGACTGGTTCCGAGCCGGCTGAGGTGGCCAAGGAGCTGGCTGCGCGAGTCACAGCCCGCAGTGCCGTCGCGCCGCTTGATTGACCCCCTTCCGGCTGATAGCGTCCCCGCTCTTTGAGCCGCTCATGGACTACAAGAACACGCTGAATCTGCCGCGCACGGACTTCGCCATGAAGGCCGACCTCGTCGCGCGCGAACCGCAACGCCTCGCTCGCTGGGAGGCCGACGCCATTTACGCGCAGATCCGCGCCGCCCGCGCCGGCCAGCCCAAGTTCATCCTCCACGACGGTCCGCCCTTCGCCAACGGCGATGTCCACGTCGGCACCGCGCTCAACAAGGTGCTCAAGGACATCATCGTCAAATACAAGTCCCTGCGCGGCTTCGACGCCCCCTACATCCCCGGCTGGGACTGCCACGGCTTGCCCATCGAGTTCAAGGTCACGCAAGACATGCGCAAGGCCGGCGACACCGCGAGCGACGCCGCCACCATCCGCACCGCCTGCGATGCCTACGCCCGCAAATACATCGACCTCCAGCGCACCCAGTTCAAACGCCTCGGCGTCTTCGGCGATTGGCAAAATCCCTACCTCACGCTCAACAAGGAATACGAGGCCGACGAACTCCGCCTCTTCGCCGACCTCGTCGCGCAAGGCTTCGTCTATCGCGGCAAGAAGCCCGTGTATTGGAGCATCCCCTGCCGCACCGCGCTCGCCGAGGCCGAGGTGGAATACGCCGACCACGTCAGCCAGTCGGTCTATGTGAAGTTCAAGCTCGCGGGCGAGCCGAACACCTTCCTCCTCATCTGGACCACCACGCCTTGGACGCTCCCCGCGAACCTCGCCGTCGCCTTCAACCCCTCGCTCTTCTACTCGCGCATCCACGCCGACGGGAATGTCTATCTCGTCTGCAACTCGCTGCTCGAAACCGTCGTGCAGAAATGCGCCTGGCCGGGCGGCTACCAAATCGAGCGCACCGTCTCCGCCGACGAACTCGCCACGCTCACCTACGAGCATCCCTTCTGCGCGCGCACGGGCCGGCTCTTCCCCGCCGACTTCGTCACCGCCGACACCGGCACTGGCTTCGTCCACATCGCGCCCGGCCACGGCGCGGACGACTACAACCTCGGCCGCAGCCAAGGCCTGCCCATCTACTCGCCCGTGGACGACGCCGGTTGCCTCGCCCACACCGCCGACCGTCCCGCCGACCAGCAGATGCCCGCCGAGCTGCTCGGCAAGTCCATCCTCGAAAAGCACGGCAAGAGCGACGCCAACGACGCCGTCCTCCACGAGCTGCGCGTGCGCAACGCCCTCGCCCACCAGGAGAACTACCACCACAGCTACCCGCACTGCTGGCGCAGCAAGACCCCCATCATCTTCCGCGCGATGGACCAGTGGTTCATCCGCGTTGATTTGGTAGCAGCCGACGTAAGGAGGCTCCATTCAAACGCAGAACACGGAACGCAGAACACGGAACAAAGTCAGAGCCTCCTCACGTCGGCTGCTACGTTCCGGGAGAAGGCCCTTGCCGAAATCGACCGCGTGAACTGGATTCCCGACTGGGGCAAGAACCGCATCGAAGGCGCGGTGAAATCCCGGCCCGACTGGTGCATCTCGCGCCAACGCAGTTGGGGTGTGCCCATCCCGGCGTTCTACGACGACCGGGGCGAACCCATCCTCGACGCTGCCATCGTGCGCCGCGCCGCCGACCTCTTCGAGCAGCACGGCAGCAACGTGTGGTTCGAGAAGACCGCCACTGAACTCTGGCAACTCTGCCGCCCCGCGAACTGGACCGGCCGCGAAGCCACCGCCAAGTCCAGTGACACCCTCGACGTGTGGATTGACTCCGGCAGCTCCAGCCGCGCCGTTCTCATGCGACGCGAAGAACTCCAACACGCCGCCCCGACCGCACCCAACTCGGAACTCCAACCTCCAAACTCCAAACTGGATGGCTGGCAGGCCGACGTTTACCTCGAAGGATCCGACCAGCATCGCGGCTGGTTTCAGTCTTCCCTGCTCCTCTCCCTCGCCGGCAACGGGACCGCGCCCTTCAAGACCGTGCTCACCCACGGCTTCATGGTGGACGAGGACCGCGAGAAGATTTCCAAGAGCAAGCAAGGCCAGGGCGGCTACACCAAGCCCCAGACCGCCGACCATTACGTGAACGAATACGGCGCGGACGTGCTGCGCCTGTGGGTCGCCAGCCAGGACTACCGCAACGACATCGTCGTGAGCGAGGAGCGCCTCAAGAAAGTCAGCGAGACCTATCGCGGCATCCGCAACACCCTCCGCTACCAGCTTTCGAACCTCTACGACTTCGACCCCGCCCAGCACACCGTGCCCGACGCCCAGCTCACCGGCCTCGACCGCTGGGTGCTCGGCGAGTTCGCGAAGCTGGAGGCGGCGGTGGCGGCGGCCTACGACGCCTACGAGTTCCACGTCGTCTATCAGCAGCTCAGCCAGTTCGTTGCCGTGCAACTGAGTTCCATCTACCACGACGTGGTGAAGGACCGCCTCTACACCGACCCCGCGAACTCCGCGCGCCGCCGCAGCACGCAGACCGCGCTGCACCGCATGGTCACGCGCCTCTGCCAGATGCTCGCCCCCGTCCTCGCCTTCACGGCGGACGAAGCGTGGGAATTCATCCCCGGCAAACCCGCGCCCAGCGTGCATCTGAGCGAGTGGAAGCCGCAGCCGGTGGAGCGTTCCACCGCCGAGGCATCCGCGTGGGAAGGACTCTTAACCCTCCGCGCGCTGGTTCTCCCCGAGCTGGAAAAATCGCGGCAGGCGAAGGAAATCGGCAAGTCCCTCGATGGCAAAGCCGCCGTCAGCGGCTCCCCGCTCTACGTGGACGGCAAGATTCATCAGGAAGCGCTGCGCGAACTCCTCAACCTCTCGCAGCTCGAAATCCACGCCAACGGCGACCCGAACGTGGACATCCTCATCACCAAGGCCGCCGGCCAGAAATGCGAACGCTGTTGGCACTGGGAAACCGACGTGGGCACGAACACGGAGCACCCCACCATCTGCGCCCGCTGCGTCGAGGCGGTGAAGGACTGCAAAGCCACGTAGTCCCACCGCCTCCCCTCCCTCTCCCTTCATCGGATGAGGGGAGAGGGCCGGGGTGAGGGGTTCGTTCCCCATCTCGCCACACGCCAGCTTTTCTCAAACACTCGCGCCGTGCCCCAGCGCAACCACAACGAGTTCTCCCGCCGCTTGCGCCGCGAGCAGACGCCGGAAGAGAAAGCCTTGTGGAAAGCCCTCCGCAGCCGCCGCTTCGCCGGCTTCAAATTCCGCCGCCAGCACGAGGTCGCGCCCTACTTCCTGGACTTCTACTGTCCGCTAGCAAAGCTGGCCGTGGAGCTGGACGGCTTCGGTCACGGACTGCCCGGACAACGGGAACACGGCGCGGAGCGCGACGCCTTCCTCGCGGCCAAGGGCATTGAGATGCTGCGGTTCTGGAATGGGGTATGGAACAAGAACCGCGAAGGCTGCCTCTTGGAAATCTGGGCGATGCTCTCGCGCCGCGTGCCTGCGGAAGAGCTGGCGAAGCTCGACACGGCCAGCACGCGATACATCCCGCCGAAGGAGAGTGAAATCATCCGGTCAAGCCGTGAGCCGCACGGAACACCCCTCACCCCGGCCCTCTCCCCTCCTCCGAGGAAGGGAGAGGGAGCCAGCCAGCGGCGCACGTAGCCCCTTGGTTTCTTCTCCCTCTCCCTTTGCGCAGCAAGGGGAGAGGGCCGGGGTGAGGGGTTGCGGGCGACGGCGTTGGTGGCCGCAGCTTGCCTGTTCCGCTGGCAATGACGTAGGCTCTCGACCATGAAGGCCTGCCTGATAGCTCTCTACTTCTGCGCCGTGAGTTTGGCCTTTCAAGCACCGGCCGCCAGTTTAACGGAGGTTGACCGCAAGCTGCTATCCAGCATCCGCACCGAAGCTGAGAAAGGAGATGCAAAATCCCAGTTTGAAATGGGTAGCGCACTCTACCTAGGCAAACTGGGCTTGGAAAAGGAAGCGGGTGAGGCAGCGAAGTGGTGGCGCATGGCTGCCGAGCAGCATTTCGCTCCGGCTCAAAACAACTTGGCGGTCTGTTTTGCCCTTGGTCAGGGAGTGATGAAGGACGCGAGTGAAGCGGCGAAATGGTATCGTAAGGCAGCGGAACAGAACTACGCACTTTCTCAATCGAACCTCGGTGCCTGCTATGCTAGCGGCCAAGGTGTCGAGAAGGACTACGAGGAGGCTGTGAGGTGGTATCGAAAGGCCATCGAGCAGAATCACCCTTTGGCTCAGTCCAACTTGGGATTCTGCTACGCCAACGGCCAAGGAGTCGGGACGGACTATGTCGAGGCAGTGAAATGGTATCGTAAGGCAGCCGACCAGAATCTGGCACTGGCACAATACAATCTCGGCTTCTGCTATCGCAACGGACGCGGCCTCGTGAGGGATGACGTGGAAGCGGTGGCGTGGTATCGCAAAGCTGCGGAACAGGACTACTTCCCAGCTCAATCCAATCTGGGCCTCTGCTATCAAAATGGATGGGGCGTGAGAAAAACCCCTGCTGAAGCTGTGAAATGGTATCGCAGGGCTGCCGAACAGAACTTTGCAGTGGCTCAACACAACCTGGCAGTCTGCTACGAAAACGGTGACGGAGTGTTGAAAGACCAGATGATGGCTGTGTCTTGGTATCGCAAAGCAGCCGAGCAGAACTACGGACCCGCGCAGTCCAACTTGGGATTTTGCTACGCCTATGGCGAAGGCGTGGTGAAAGACCTTGTTACAGCTTACAAGTGGTGGTCGTTGGCGGCAGCGCAAGGACGCGACATCGCGAAGAAGAACATTCCAAAAATCGAAGTTCTGATGACGGCGTTGCAGATTTCAAGAGCTCAACAATTGGCTCACGAATTCAAGCCGCTCGCACCGCCTTCCGTCGTGACTGACATCGCAAGCACGGCCATTTCAGAATCGCGTTCGGAGGCCTCTGGCACAGGCTTCTTCATCACCGAGGACGGCTATTTCATCACCCACCAGCGCATCGCGGGCGAAGGGGCGAGGGTTCGGCTGGTCACGGAGGCCGGCCTTATTGCGGCCAAGGTCATGAAGGTGGACAAGGCGAACGACCTGGCCTTGCTCAAGGCGGAGGGGAAGTTCACGGCGTTGCCGGTCATCACCAGTCGGGGCGTGCGGCTCGGGGCCACCGCCGCCACCGTCGGTTTCCCGAACACCGGCTTGCAGGGCTTCGCGCCCAAGCTGGCCAGAGGGGAGATTGCCAGCCTCGCCGGGGCGCAGGATGACGCGCGGCATTTCCAAATCAGCGCGCCCATCCAGCCCGGCAACTCCGGCGGCGCGCTGGTGGACGAGCGGGGCAACGTCATCGGCGTGGTGGTGGCGAAGTTGAGCCAGCGGGCCGCCCTCGCCACCAGCGGCGCGCTGGCCGAGAACGTGAACTACGCCGTGAAGAGCAGCTACCTCCTGAGCTTCCTCGAATCCGTCCCCGAAGTCGCCGCCAAGCTGAAGGAAGCCCACACGAAGGAACGCAAGTTCGAGGACGTGGTGAAGTCCGTGGAGCAGGCCACCGTGCTGGTGCTGGTGTATTGAGGTGGGCGTTCTGGCAACCGAATGGGGAATGGACTGCTTCCCGGATTCCCTTCCCGATTCGATTGCCCCCGTTCGTTTGCCAAAGCCCCCTTCTTGTTCGAGGACGCGGTGAAGTCCGTGGAGCAGGGGAATTGGATCGGTGCATTCCAAACGGCAAAACCCCGAATTGACTGACTGCTGCCCTTGGCTATGCTTCGCGTCTCTTTATGGCGAAGCTGACCGTCCGAGATCTGAATGTGCGTAACAAGCGCGTCTTTGTGCGCGTGGATTACAACGTTCCGATGGAGGAACAGGCCGGGCAGATGGTCATCAACGACGCCACTCGCATCAAGGAAACGCTGCCCACGCTCGACCTGCTCATCGCCGGCGGCGCGCGCATCATCCTCGCGGCGCACCTCGGCCGGCCCAAGGGCAAGCGCGAGCCGTCCATGTCGCTGCGGCCCGTGGCGGCCAAGCTCGCGGACCTCATCAACCGCCCCGTCGCCTTCGTGGACGACTGCATCGGCGAGAAGGTGGAGAAGACCGTCGGCGCGCTGAAGGAAGGTGACATCCTCGTGCTGGAGAACACCCGTTACTACGACCAGGAGGAGTCGAACGATCCCGCGTTCTCCGAGCAGCTTGCCAAGGTCGCGGACATTTATGTGAACGACGCGTTCGGCGCAGCGCACCGGGCGCACGCGAGCACCGAGGGCGTGGCGCGCATCGTCGCGAAGCGCGGCGGGCAATGCGCTGCTGGCTTGCTGATGGAGCGGGAGCTGAAGTTCCTCGGCGACGAGCTGGAGACGCCGGCCCGGCCGTTCGTGGTCATCCTCGGCGGCGCAAAAGTGTCGGACAAGATTCTCGTCATTGACCGCCTGCTGGAGAAGGCCGACACGATTCTCATCGGCGGTGCGATGGCTTACACGTTCAAGCTCGCGATGGGCTACGGCGTCGGCAAATCGCTCGTCGAGCCAGACGCGACCCGCACCGCAGTCCGCGCATTGGCCAAGGCTGCTGACCGTGGAGTGAAGTTCCTCCTCCCGACGGACAACGTCGTCGCGACGCCCGTGGACACCGGCAAGGTCAACAAGAAGGGCCGTGCCGTCTTCGAGTTCACCAACCCGCGCGTGAACGCGGACGCGGACATCGCGGACGCCGACGAGGGTTTCGACATCGGCCCGGCCACGGCGGCGCGTTATGCCGCCATCGTGCGCAGCGCCAAGACCGTGCTGTGGAACGGCCCGATGGGGATGTTCGAGGACAAGCGGTTTGCCGAGGGCACCAACGTCGTCGCCCGCGCCGTGGTGGAAGCCACGCAGCAGAACGGCGCGAAGACCATCATCGGCGGAGGCGACAGCGTGAAGGCGCTGAACCAGGCCGGTCTCGGTGACAAGGTGACCTTCATGAGCACCGGTGGCGGCGCGAGCCTGGAGTTCCTCGAAGGCAAGGAGCTGCCAGGTGTGGCGGTGCTGACGAACAAGTAGTCCTCCTCTCAACTCCCAACTCTCAACTTCTCTCGTGGACAAAGAACGCAAACTCATCATCGCCGGCAACTGGAAGATGAACAAGACCGTCGCCGAGGGGCTGGCCCTCGTGGACGGCCTCAAGCGCGACCTCGCGAGCGTGAAGGAAGTGGACATCGTGATCTGCCCGCCGTTCACAGCGCTGGAATCCGTGTCGAAAGCCATCGAGGGCACGAACCTCCGCCTCGGTGCGCAGAACATGAGCGAGAACAACTTCGGCGCGCACACGGGCGAGATTTGCGCCGGGATGCTCAAGGAGTTCCTCGTTCGCTACGTCATCCTCGGCCATTCCGAGCGCCGGCAGTTTCAGCTCGAAGGCGACCCGCTCATCGCGAAGAAGGCTGCCGCCGCGCTCGCCGCGTCGCTCAAGCCCATCGTTTGCGTCGGCGAGAAACTTGAGGACCGCGAGTCCGGCAAAACCGAGCAGGTCGTCGGGACGCAGGTGCGCGGCAGCCTCGCTGGCCTGACCAAGGCGCAGATGGAAGAAGTGATCATCGCCTACGAGCCCGTCTGGGCCATCGGCACCGGCAAGACGGCGACCACGCAGCAGGCGCAGGACGTTCACGCGTTCATCCGTGGCGTGCTCGCCCAGATGTTCGACGAGGCCACGGCCCGGCACGTCCGCATCCAATACGGCGGCAGCGTGAAGCCCGGCAACGCGCGCGAGCTGATGAGCCAGCCCGACGTGGACGGAGCGCTCGTAGGCGGCGCCTCGCTGGCCGCGCGCGACTTTGCGGACATTGTTAAGAATTCGATTTGAGAGAACAAGTGAACCACTGGCCCGCACTAATAGGTGCGCCGTGCTTGTTTCATTAGTGCCAGTCAGTGCAGGTTAGTGGTTAGTTGAATCGCGGTTTCCTGAAAGACAAGACTATGAGTTTCGTTGCCGGACTTTTGACCGCTGTCCTCGTGCTGGACAGCCTGTTCCTCATCCTCCTCATCCTCGTGCAGTTGCCCAAGAAGGATGCCGGCGTCGGCCAGGCCTTCGGCGGCGGCGCGACCGACGCGCTGTTCGGCGCGGGCACCGGCAACGCGCTCACGCAGATGACCAAATATGCCGCAGCCATCTTCCTCGGCCTGTGCCTCGTGCTCTACATCATGGGCGGCGCGGCGCGGCGCGGCACCAGCGGCGTGCGCGAGGAGCTGAAGAAGGCCGGCACGGGTTCCGTGCTGCCGCCATCGAAGCCGACCGCACCGGTAACGCTCACGGCTCCTCCGGTGGCTCTGCCGCCGAAGTCGATTCTTCCGGACGCGCCCGGCGCGACCAACCCGCCTGCTGTCAAGGCGGCTCCGGCCACTGCCCCCGCGCTGCTCACCGCGACAAACACCTCTGCCCCCAAGGCCGTCGTCCCGGTTGCGACTCCGCCCTCGACAACGCCGCCCGTGAAAAAATAACTTCGGCCTCATGCCGACCAAGCCAAACGCCCTGAGCCAGCTACTCCGGGCGTTTTGCTTTTCCCCTCCTGCTCCTCTGAGCGGCGGCGGAAAGAGCAGGAGCTTCGCGCTCCGCGCCTTTTGCCTTTTGCCTTTTGCCTTTTGCCTTCTCCTCTTGGGCTGCACCCGCTCCGACCCGCCCGCCGACCTCGTCCTCGTCAACGGCGCGGAGCCTGACTCCCTCGACCCCGCCATCATCTCCACGCAGACGGAGATGCGCATCGTGAAGGCGCTCTTCGAGGGACTCACGCGTCTCGAAGGCAAGAACGCCACCGCCGAACCGGCCATCGCACACCGCTGGGACATGTCGCCGGACGGAAGCATCTACACTTTCCACCTGCGCACGAACGCCGTCTGGTCCACCGGCCAGCCCATCACGGCGGAAGATGTCGTCTGGTCCTGGCGGCGCGCGCTCGATCCCATGACCGGCGCGGAATACGCCAGCCAGCTTTTCTTCATCAAGGGCGCGGAGGATTACTCGACCGGCAAGACCAACGCCGCGACCGGCAAGCCCTTCACGCCCGAGGACATCGCCGTGCGCGCGCTCGACCCGCACAAACTGCGTGTTGAGCTCATCGGCCCGACGGCCTTCTTCCTCGACCTCTGCGCGTTCCCGACGCTCGCGGTCGTGCCGCGTTTCTGGATTGAGAAGCACGGCGACCGCTGGCTCCTCCAGCAGCCGGTTCCGACCAGCGGCACTTATACGCTGGAATTCTGGCGGCTCAACGACCGCGTCCGCCTCCGCCGCAACGCGCGCCACTGGGACGCCGCGAACATCCGCAGCGAACTCGTGGACTTCCTCCCCATCAAGTCCTCCACCACCGCGCTCAACCTCTACGAGACCGGTGCGGCGGACGTGATTTGGGATAAGAACCTTGTGCCGAACGAACTCATGGACGTGCTGGGCAAGCGCCCCGATTGCCACAAGTTCGACTACCTCGGCACCTACTTCTTCCGCTTCAACGTGAAGCGCAAGCCGTTCACCGACGTGCGCGTGCGGAAGGCCTTCGCGCTGGCCGTGGACCGGCAGAAACTCGTTAACAAAATCACCCGCAGCGGCGAGACGCCGACCTCGCACTTCACGCCGAAAGGCATGGGCGTCTATGAGCCACCCGACGGCTGGGGCTACGACCCTGAGCAAGCGCGCAAGCTTCTCGCCGAGGCCGGTTTCCCCGGTGGCAAGGACTTCCCGCCGTTCCATTACCTCTTCAAGACCGACAAGCTCGACGAGCAGGTGGGCGTGGAGTTGCAGGAGATTTGGCGCAAGGAACTCGGCGTGAAGATGGAACTGCGTGCGATGGAGCCGAAGGTTTATTACAGTGCTCAGAGCGCGCTGGACTACGACCTCTCGCGCAGCAGTTGGATTGGCGACTACAACGACCCGAACACGTTCCTCGACATGTTCATGGCCGGCAACGGCAACAACCGCACCGGCTGGTCAAACCCGGCCTACGACAACCTCATTCGCACCGCCAACCTCCAGACCGACCCGAAGAAGCGCGCCGCGCTCCTCCGCCAGGCCGAGACGCTCCTCATCCGCGACGACCTGCCCATCGTCCCGCTCTGGTTCTACGCCGGCGTGAACTTCTACGACCCGAAGAAGATTGAGGGCATCCACGCGAACCTGCTCGATGAACATCCGATCCACACCATCCAAAAGCAGAAGTAATCAGTGTTCAGTATTCAGTGGCACCGCCGCAGCACTGGTGGCGACTGAACACTGATTACTGAATACTCGTTCCACCGTGTCCTACTTCCTCAAACGCGCCGCCTTCCTCTTTCCCCTGCTGCTGCTCATCAGCGTGCTGGCGTTTGCGCTGTTGAAGCTCGCTCCCGGCGGGCCGTTCGACAAGGAACGCGCGCCGGCCACGGCGGAAATCAAGCGCGCCATCGAGGCCAAGTATCACCTCGACGAACCGGTCTGGCAGCAATACCTCCGCTACATCGGCGGCGTGCTTCAAGGCGACTTCGGACCGTCCTTTAAATATCGCAACCACACGGTCACGGACATCATCGCGCAGGGCTTGCCGGTGTCGGTGGCGCTGGGCGGGATGGCGTTTGCGCTGTCCCTGGGCATCGGGATTCCGCTGGGCTTCTGGTCGGCGGCGAGGCGGGGGCAGTGGGGCGATTACACCGGAAGTTTCCTCGCGATACTCGCGGTGTGCGTGCCTGCGCTGGTGGTCGGGCCATTGCTCGTCATGGGGCTGGCGATTCAATGGCGCTTGCTGCCGGTGGCGCTGTGGACTTCCCCCGCGCACGTCATCCTGCCGACGCTCACGCTCGGACTCTACTTCTCCGGCCGCGTCGCGCGACTGATGCGCGAGGGGATGCTCACGACGCTGCACGAGCAATACATCGTCACCGCGCGCGCGAAGGGTCTCGACGACACGACGGTCTTGCTCAAGCACGCGTTGCGCATCGCCATCCTGCCAGTGGTGTCCTACTCCGGGCCGCTGCTGGCGGACTTGCTCACGGGGTCGTTCATCGTGGAAAACCTGTTTCAGATTCCCGGCGTCGGCGTGTTCATGGTGAACAGCTCGCTCAACCGCGACTATCCGATGGTCATCGGCCTCGTGCTGCTCTACGCGACGCTGCTGCTCGTGCTGAACCTGCTCGTGGACGTGGGCTACAGCTATCTCGACCGGAGGGTGAAGTATGACTGAGGAGGCAGCGGCCAGCGAGTCGTTGAGTCCGAATCAGCGGGCGTGGCGACGGTTTCGGAAGAACAAGTTCGCCTCCGCGTGCGGTGTGCTGCTCGTGACGCTGCTCGGCGTGATTCTACTCTGGCCGGCGCTATCGTCGACTACGGTGGCGAAGGCGATGCCGGGTTTTCTCTCCACCGGCTTGCACGCGCCGAACGAGCACTCCCCCGAACTCTTCGCGCCGCCGAGCGGCAAGCACTGGTTCGGCACGGACATCCACGGTCGGGACATCTTCAGCCGGGTGATTTACGGGGCGCGGGTGTCGCTGCTGGTCGGGGCGGTGGGCGCGTGCGTGAGCCTCGTCATCGGCGTGTTGTGGGGTGCGGCGGCGGGTTACTTGGGCGGGCGCTGGGACGCATGGCTGATGCGTGTGGTGGACGTGCTCTATTCGCTGCCTAGCATCATCTTCGTCATCGTGCTCATCACCACGCTGCACGGTGCGCTGGACAAGTTGCAGTCCGCCGGGAAGCTCACGGTGACCATGCGCGACACGGCGAAGTTCGTCGGGCTGTTCGTCGGGCTCGGCGCGGTGTCGTGGCTCACGATGGCGCGCATCGTGCGCGGGCAGGTGCTGTCGCTGCGCACGCGGCAGTTTGTGGACGCCAGCCGCGCGCTGGGTGCGACGCACACACAAATCCTCTTCCGCCACATCCTGCCGAACATCACCGGCATCATCATCGTGTATCTGATGCTGCTGGTGCCGGCCATCATCCTCTACGAGTCGTTCCTGAGTTACCTCGGCCTCGGCATCCAGCCGCCGCAAGCCAGCCTCGGCTCGCTCATCGCGGACGGCGCGGCGCAAATCAACCCGATACGCATCTACTGGTGGCTGCTGGTCTTCCCGTGCTCGGTGCTCGTGAGCACGCTGCTGGCGCTGAACTTCTTTGGGGATGGTTTGCGCGACGCCTTCGACCCACGCGGGGACCGGTGAGGAGAACAGAACGAGTTCGGTCTCGATCTGAACAATCGACCGCGCTCACTGCAACGCCGCGCGCATCGCGGCGAACATGTCCTTCGCGCTGGCTTGGGTGACGGGCTGTTTGCCCTTCTCGTCCGCGTCCTCGATGAGTTCCTTAGGCAGCTCCTTCAAGAACGGCGATGGGTGGCACGGCATGACTTGCCCATACTTCTTCCGCCCGCCGCAGTGCGAAATCATCAGCTCCCGCTTCGCGCGCGTGATGGCCACGTAGAAGAGCCGCCGCTCCTCGTCCATCGTCCCCTCGACCTTCGACCGCGAGTGAGGCAACAGGCCGTCCTCCAGGCCCACGACATACACGTGCGGATACTCGAGGCCCTTGCAGGAGTGCATCGTGATGAGGGTCACGGCGTCGCCGGCTTCCTTCTCGTCCTCGCGCTCAGAGTCGAGGGTGATGTGCTCCAGAAACGCGTCGAGCCGGTCGGACATCGCTTTGCCGACGCCCTCGCGGTCCATCGTGGCAATCAAGTCGCGCAGGCTGCGGATGCGGTTCTCGGCATTCTCCTGATTCTTCTCGCTGCGGCGAAGCTCACCCCAGTAACCAGTGTCGTTGAGAAACTTCTCCGACCACTGCTGAAGTGCGTCGGGCTTCGTGGCGAACGCTTCATCGGCGAGCTTTGCGCGGGTCTCCTCCACGAAGCCGATGAACTCCTGAATCGCCTCGCGGCTGCGGGCTTGGAAGCTGGCTTGCACATCCGTGTGCCGCATCGCGGTGAAGACCGAGCAGTGCCGCTCCTGACTCGCACCGAGCAAGCGCTCCATCGTCACGTCGCTCAGGCCGCGCGCCGGAACGTTCGCGATGCGCAGCAGGCTCACGTCGTCGTGCGGGTTCAGGAACGTCTTCACGTAGGCGAGAAAATCCCGCACCTCGCGTCGGTCGAAGAAGCTCTGCCCGCCGATGAGGTGGTAGCGGATGCCCGCCTTGCGCAGCTCCATCTCGATGGGCCGCGACTGGAGGTTTGTGCGAAAGAGAATCGCCTGGTCACCCCACGGCACGCGTTGCGTCATGCGCTTGAACTCGATGGTCTCCGCCACCGTGCGCGCCTCGGTGTCGTCGGTGTCGAACGCGTGGAGCTGGATCTTCGTGCCCTGCCCGTTCTGGGACCACAGGTTCTTCCCGCGCCGCCGGGTGTTGTTCTTGATGACCGCGTTGGCGGCCTGGAGAATCGTGTTCGTCGAGCGGTAGTTCTGCTCCAGCTTCACGACCTTCACCTCGGGGTAATGCTGTTCGAGGTCGAGCAGGTTCGCGACTTCCGCGCCGCGCCAGCCGTAGATGGAC
>SXGQ01542819.1_pt1 | contig 54183 bp, 35 predicted proteins | sample 3178371 | NCBI WGS metagenome assembly SXGQ01 (sample SAMN11356859, study PRJNA531348) | freshwater metagenome | isolation source: freshwater sample F1-20 | place: China: Fuxian Lake, Yuxi | collected 2017-12-25
AAGTCAAACAGTTAAGTTAGGCAAAATTCAGATTAACAACTTCTTTTTTCTTAACCCAAATAATCAAGCTTAATAATGCGCCCGATAGGAGTCGAACCTATAACCTACGGTTCCGAAGACCGTTGCTCTATCCAGTTGAGCTACGGGCGCATCTTAAGGTATTATGGTCGAAATATGTTATTTTTCAAATTGAACTTTTCTTTTCCTTAAAAATAAATTATGTAAAAGACTGGTGTAACAATCATTTTTAAACAGGAGATTCGCAGGATGGCAGAACCCAAAAAGCCCGCAGTTCAGGAAGAACCAAATGCTGGGCAACAACCCGAAGTTACATTTACCGAGGTCAATACTCACGCAGCATACGCCAATTTTGCTCGTGTCACAGCGACGCCAGAAGAAGTTATTGTTGATTTGGCGCTGAATTCCAATCCATTTGCCACTGGCAAACAAGAAATAAGCATAGATCAAAGACTTATAATGAATTTTTATACTGCTAAGAGACTCTTCACCACATTGGGAATGACTCTTCAAAAACATGAAGAGGCATTTGGTGTAATTGAGCTTGACCCTAGAAAAAGGGTAAAATCCCCCCCAGCAACACCTGGGAAGTAAATATCAGCTATTTACCATGTTAATAAAAGAGACTCGATTTTTCGGGTCTCTTTTTGTTTTTATTTTTAAATTTAGTTGCTTATTTTCACAAAATCATTCACAATATTTAATACTGCGTGGTGTTTTACCCCTCCATGGATTATCAGGAGATCGATCCATGTCTTTAAAAATAAAGACTTTGAGCTTTTTATCTGTAGTTTTAGCCTTTTCCAACTTGGCAATCGCTGATGAGAAAGTAAGCACTAAACCTGCTGAAGATTTTGTGTTGCCTTCAGAATCAGAATTCACAAAGATCGAAGTATTTCCTACTAGTGTCAAATTGCGGGGTTTGGATGATGCCATTCAAATGGTCATTACTGGCACTACAAAATCTGGGATGCTTTTGGATTTGACCACTGTTAGCCAATACGAGGCGGGAGATGGAAAGACTTTAAGGGTTACTCCTTCAGGAAGGGTTGTTCCACTTGCCAATGGTTCTTCCACCATCAATGTTTCGTTTGGATCAAAGAAATTACAGGTTTCGGCCACTACTTCAGACTGTGATGTTAACCTCCCAATAAATTTTACAAATCAGATTGTGCCAATCTTTACCAAGCTCAGCTGTAATTCAGGTGGTTGCCATGGTAAAGCAAGCGGGCAAAATAACTTTAAATTATCTCTCCTTGGTTTCGATCCTGATTTGGATTTTGTATCACTTGTTCAAGAAAGCAGGGGTAGAAGAATATTTCCTGCTTCTCCCGACAATAGCCTCCTGTTAACCAAATCTGTTGGGATAGTTCCACATGGCGGTGGAAAGAAAATGGAAATTGGTTCAGATGAATACCGTCTTGTCAGACGTTGGATCGCCGCTGGTGTTCCATTTGGTAACCAAACTGACCCCGTTGTAACTAAAATAAGTATTTATCCTGAAAATAGGATAATGCCCAGAAACGCCAAGCAGCAATTTATCGTTACTGCTCACTACTCCGATGGTAGCACTGAAGATGTGACCCGCCGAGCACAGTATGAATCTAACGAACAGGACATTGCAACTGTTGATAGCAATGCATTGGTTCGAACTAATTCCATGGCTGGCGAAGCAGCAATCATGGTGCGTTACCAAGAATTTGTCAACATATTTAGGGCTACGGTTCCCCTTTCAGAAAAGCCGAAAGAATTCGCTTTCGAAAATAATACTTTCGTAGACAAATACACCAGTGCCAAGTGGAAACAATTGGGATTGGCACCCTCCGAACTTTGCTCAGACGAGCAGTTCATAAGGAGGTTATCTCTTGATTTATCTGGTAGCATTCCGACACCAAGCCAGGTTAAATCATTTGTAGAAAGCGTTAACCCAAACAAACGCAAGGATTTGGTTGAAAAAATCCTCAATAGTCCTGAATATTCCTATTATTTTGCAGCAAAATGGGCTGATATTCTTCGCGTTAAACGTGGTGGGCAAGCCGACAACATGAAAGGGACTTTCGCTTTTCATGGCTGGATTCGGGATGCCATAAAATCTGATATGCCTTACGACCAATTTGCGCGAGAAATTCTCACTGCCACTGGTGATGAATCTGAAACCCCTCCAACCGTGTGGTACAAAAGCCTCACAAATCCTGAGCAGTATGTTGACGATACATCGCAGGTATTTCTTGGTTTGAGAATGGCTTGTGCACAATGCCATCATCATCCTTATGAAAAATGGAGTCAGGATGATTATTGGGGTATGGCCTCATTTTTTGGAAAGATTGGCAGAAAGAGGCTTCCTATTCCCGGACAGGCTGCAAACAACAATGCAAATCAAAAACTTGTTGTATACACCACCAAGAATGGCTCTGTGACAAACAAGCGCTCAGGTAAAGCTGCCGAGTATAAACCACTGGGCGAGAAGTCCATTAGCTTGGAAGAAGACGATGATCCAAGGGTAAAACTTGTTGATTGGATGGTTGATGGTAAGAATCCATTCTTCCCAAAAGCTATTGCAAATCGTTATTGGGCTCATTTCTTCTCGAGAGGTATTGTTGATCCTCTAGATGATATGCGAGTTACCAATCCGCCAAGCAACCCTGAATTACTCGATGCTCTTGCTGATGAGTTGGTAAAAAATGGCTTTAGTTTAAAGAATTTGATTCGTTCGATTGTAAATTCCCGAACTTATCAACTAAGTTCTGTGCCAAACGACTTTAACAAACAAGATAAGCAAAATTATGCTCGCTACTACCCTAAAAGGTTAAGTGCGGAAGTTTTATTTGATGCTGTTTGTCTAATAACTGATAGCCCCGCTGGTTTTGGTGGCCTACCGACGGATAAATTGGCCCCTAATCGTGCAATTATGCTTCCAGATGAAGGATATACTTCCTATTTTCTGGATGTATTTGGCAGGCCACAGCGAATCAGCGCTTGTGAATGCGAAAGAGTCAGCGAAGCAAATTTGGCACAAGCATTGCATCTTTTGAATTCTGATGAAATTCAAAGTAAGCTTGCAAGGGCAAATGGTAGAGCTGATGTAATAGCAAAAGATACCAGGCCGGATTCTGAAAAAATTGATGATATTTTTCTTTGGGCTTTTTCTAGAAAACCTACGCCCCAGCAAAAGGAATCAGCACTAGCCCATCTTACCAAGCACTCCATGAATAAGAAGCTTGCATACGAAAATATTATCTGGGCTTTGTTGAACACTAAGGAATTCATGTTTAATCAATAAGCTTAATTATAATTTTCTCATTACCAATAAGGCTCGCTTCATAATTGAAGTGAGCCTTATTTTTCTCTGCTTCCCCATCCGCCCTATTTTTCGGCAAGATTGAGATAGCATAAAACTTTATTCATCGCTATGGAATTAGTTTTAATCGGAAACCAATATTGGAAGATTTGAACTAAAAGTAGCAATAATTTTGAGTAAACATCGGCAATTAATATTTGGCTTATGCCTCTTTTTCGCTTTTTCTTCGATTGGGAAATGCGAACTCCCTGACGGTCTGCCTTCTTATCAAGTTCGTATGAATCTTGATAATCAAAAGCACATTGTAGAGGTACAGCAAAGAGCAACTTGGACTAATAATTCCGATGGTCCTGTAAATAAAATTGTTTTGGTTGCCCATTCAAATTATGTCGTCCCGGACGGAGACATTGCTTTGATGGCGAAAACACTTGAATTATTAAGGCTTAATCCCGGAGATTCCCTGGGAGAAAAGACTCCCTGTTTGGAAATAAAAAACATAAGCTTCATTAGAGAAGATGGCATCAATAAAAATCTTAAGCATCAATTTTCCGGTCCCACAAAAACAACTTTGGAATTCGATCTAGACCATCCCATTTCAAAAGGTGAAAAAGTCACTATCAATCTCGAATTCAATATGCGTTTACCAGAAAAACAAGGGCGTTGGGGCCATTGGAAAAATGTAACTTTCTTAACCAATTGGCTTCCTATTTTCGCTTACCATAAACAGAACTGGCATGCTGAAAACCCCAAGGACCCAATGGAGGGATGGAAACCAACCCCTTTTGTACCCTGGCATCAACCATTTTATAATGAAGCGGGAATTTATGATGTAAGCGTGACATTGGACTCAGATTTACAAATAGCAAGTTCTGGAACTTTGACCGAAGAGAAAAAACTGAGTGATGGTAGAAAGCAAATCCAACTATCAGCAAAAGGGACCAGAGATTTTGCGTTTCTTTGTTCCACAAGATTTAAAACGCATGAGACATCCGTGAAACTACCCGGCCGGGAATCCCCATTAAAGGTTAAAATACAAGCGTTTGAGGAACACGATTTTTACGCCAAAGAGTTCCTACGAATCGTCTGCGAATGCATGGTTGCTTACAGCCAATGGTTTGGACCATACCCATATCCCGAATTCACGATCGCTGAATCCTATTTTGGATGGAATGGCAACGAATGCGGTTCCCTTGTGATGATCGATGAGCGCATTTTCGGTATGCCTCACTTTGCAAAGCGTTACTCAGAATACCTGATAAGCCATGAAGTTTGCCACCAATGGTGGTACAACCTCGTAGGCACGGATGGCTACAGGGAAACTTGGATGGATGAAGCATTGGCTACTTATTTCAGCCATCGATTTCTAAATCAAACCCGCGGAAAGAACAATGAGCTTCTGGAGTACCCAGATGGCCTTAAATGGATGCCAAATATTAAACGCGAAGATTACAGGATGAATGGTTTTTATGGTTCGCTCGGGCGGGGCGACAACACATCCATACTCCAGCCGATGGATAAATTCGGGCATGTAGTGACACTATTCAGCATGTGCTACGACAAAGGGGCCAAGATCGTCGAAATGATTGAGGCAAGAATTGGGGAACAGGCGTTTCTAGATGTAATGAAAAGCGCGCGCCAAAAATACGAATACAAGGTAATGCATGTGGAGGACTTTCAAAAAGAATTGGAAGCCCAGACAGGACGACCTTGGGGGGATTTTTTTGAAAAATGGCTCAAGGGAACTGGGTTGACAGATTGGGATTTGGAATCGGTAAAAATCAACGAGGCCCCGTTGGCACGAAAAGTTTTGCCGCTGTCCCCTCGCTCCTCGACGGCAATCAAAAGCCAACAAACAAAGGTAACTGTCATTTTAAAACAAAAGGCGGAATACAGCGAGCAAACCTATCTGGGCTTTAAATTGGGAGATTCAAATGATTATTCAATACGAATCCCAATTTTACCTGCGGGGGGAAATTACGGATTAGACGATCCACCCGCTTCCATTGAAAATATTTCCCCTGACACGGTTAGGGTTACAGTGGAATTACCCGAGATTCCAACTCAAATCGCGGTGGACCCAGATTCAATTTTAGTTGATAAAAACCCTTCAAACAATTACTGGCATCACAGTCCGAGATTTCGATTAACCCCGCTGTACACATTCGTTGATGAAACATCGCTGACCAATTCCTACGACCGCTGGAATTTTAATTTTGGCCCCTGGTTGTACATGAAGAGTTACGATGATGTCTGGTATAGTCGTGCAACGATGATTGGCCTTCGAGCCGGAGCGTATCGTTCCCAGGAATTTTCCGGTGGCTTATATACGGCTTACCGGACCGATTATCGTGATTTTATCGCTGGCATTGATGGACTTTTCACTCACTGGCCTGATTCCCCATTTCAAATTGGATTCAACGCTGAAAGGCGGTTTTACACTTTTTATGAGGGAAACAACCAAGCGACACGAGCTTCGGTATTTGGTAGATATGTTTTTATGGAGCACCCAAGTCTTTATCTTCTTCCCTCAAAATTCATTGATGTATTTGGTTCTTTCCGAGACAACTTTCTTCCTGACCCTATCCAAACTGCGCCGGGGGCCCAAAGATTTCAACATATGACCACGGGTGGGCTTCATTATAGAATCAACTATTTAACCCCATATTGGGACCCCGAAGGGGGATATCAATTTGATGCAGTTTATGAGGCTGGCCAGGCCCTTTTAAATGAATACGCAACAGTACAAAAAGTGTGGGCCCAAGCTGCAACTGTGCATTACCTTCCCAATTTATCAGGTGTCCTTGACTACCTTCCGGGTGACAAACCAATTTTAAGCAAAACCGCTAATTTTATTGGTGATACCAGGTTAGCAATCAAGGCTTTTGGAGGAACATCGGTTCCCTCTTATGGCCAATTTTTCACCCTGGGCGGGGGTGAAATGTTCCGTGCTTTTGATTTGGCGCAAAGGCAGGGAAACTCCGTATGGGTGGGAAGCGCGGAACTTCGTTTTCCGTTTTACAGACACTCATCCGTGGATGCTGTAGACCATCTTTTCTCCCTAAAAAACACATATTTAGCTTTGTTTTATGATGTGGGAAACACTTATGTGAATGGCCAAGCACTTGGCTCAATAGCCCAAGGGGTGGGCGTTGGAATTCGATGTGATATTTCATTCATGAGTTTTGTTGAAAAAATGTTAATACGATTTGATGCAGCACAAGCAATTAACCAAGGTACTGGCACTCAATTCTGGTTCGGCGTAAATCAGCCATTTTAACAAAACACGAGTATCCTTTCCAAACCGCTAGCCGCTTACCCATCTTGTTATTTTGAAAAAAAATTAATTTTGATTAAAGATCACCTGACCTTGATTCTTAAAAACAGGATAGGTATTGTCCCCCACACTAGTTGATATTTCGCGAATTGATGGAAGCGAATTCCATCAAGAGCAGGAATAAACAGGTTTGAGTAAACAAATTGTATCAGGGATATATTTATGAGCATTAACAAAGCAAAACAGTTCCAAAATGAATCTATCCCTAACCCAAGAATTAACTCTATGACCATCGGCAACTTAGGTGAATTAATGAATAAACAAGAAACATTTCCAACTTGCTCATCTGTCAAGGAGAAAACCATTTCAACTTCATCTTGGTTTACTCGATTGGGTTTTGCTTCATCACTTAGCCTGGCTATTCTTGGAAATCCTGCTTTTACCAACGCTGCTGTGACCAGCATCAATGTGCTTCCCTCAATAACTTGGCTAACCCAAGGTATACCAAACAAAGCAAGCATAGCACTAAATCTCGCAATTGAAAATCACCGCAGAGGGGATTACGAGGCGGCGGACAAATCCTTCAAGGAGGTCGAATCCCGTCAAAAGGATTTACTGCCCGCTGAGGTTGATGATTTTAAAAAATTATATGAGGCCAATAAAAAGGCATTAAAAGCCAGGACAGAATCAACCTCAACACTTGAAATCGCAGAGGACCTGGCATCAAAAAAACAATTCGCCGCCGCCAATGATTTGACGAAAAAAATTGCATTTGATGAACAATACCTTAAGGAAGCTGACAAAGTCAGATTCAAGAACCTCCAAGAAACCATTAAGAATAAGAATTTAACCGCAAACGCTGAAATTCAAAGCGAACCTAAAGACCTCAAAATTGCAGATCCCAAAACCCCGTTATCAGTAAAGATTCCTGAAACTAACACAGCAACTGTGACTGCGGAACAGGTTCGTGGCATGATTGCAATGGGTGAACTGGAAAAAGCAGAAGCTTCGATTGCTGAAGTTGCAACCACCGGAATCCCAGAGACAGACTCTCCCACCAAATTAAAGGCTGAACTACAAAAATTAAAGCAGGATCCCAAGGCCCTTCTTGGTATCGCAAGAAAAAAGTTCAATGAAAAAGAATATGATCGTGCCGAAACACTTGCAAAGGCTGCTGAAAAATCAGCATACACATGGTCGTTCGCACTATCCAGCGACTCACCTTCAAAACTTTTAAAAGAAATTCAAACAGCCAGACTTAAATCAGAAATGACAGCGCAAAACACAAAAGCGGCTTTGAAAGAAAACCAACCAAGACAAGAAACCACCACAAGTTCAAAAACTGGACCGGCTTTAACATCGGATACTCCCAATCAGGATCCTCAACCAGTTAAAGCTGAAAATGCAACAGGTGGCACGGAAACCGCCAGAAATCTAATTCGTGACGCCAGAAAAGCGTTGGTGGATGGAAATGCAGAGAAGGCGAAAAAGTTAAATGAACAAGCAAAGGCAATGAAGCCAACATTAAACTGGTGGGAAGATAATCCAGAAAGAGTTCAAGCTGACATCCTTCGTATTGAGGGAAAATCAAGTTCAGAACAAGCAGGCAAGGACACACCAAAGGAAACAGAAGACCCCAGACAGTTATTGCGCAGGGGACGCAAGATGCTGAGTGAAAACAAAATCGATGAGGCAACACGGCTAATGCTTAGGGCTCGAGCTGTTCCCAATGCCAAATGGGGTTTGTTTGAAGATTCTCCAGAAAAACTCAGGGCGGAAATAGAAAAAATCCAAGCTAAAAGGGACAAGGAAGAATCAGTAAAAGTATTGATGGAGGCCAGGAAACTTTTTGAAAAAGAAGATTTTGATGGGGCAACCAAAGCAGCTTACAGGGCCCAACAATTACACGGCCCTTACAATGTATGGGATACATCAGATCGCCCCCAAAGATTGATCGCTGAAATTGAAACAGCAAAAATCAAATCAAAAAAGAATGGGGTTTTAGCCAAGAAAGATTCACCCAAGGATGAATCCAATATTAATGACCCCGCCATGATAGCCAAGGCACAAGCATGCATGAAAGAAGCAAGAATCGCCCTGGATTCCGGTAATCCAGAAAAAGCCGCGGGCCTGGCATTCATGGTCAAGGGAATGAAGATTAAAGCTGAAAGTCTGGGCAAGGAAACTCCCGAGGCTTTATTGAACGAGATTGAAAAAAACCGGGTCAAAACCGTTGCTGACAAAACATCTCCGATGCCAAAACCAGTGACCCCAGAAATCACGCCAACTGTTACAGCCATACCAGGGATTCCTTCAACTTCTGATGGTGACAAGGCTAAAGCCGTTGCCCTTTTGGTGGAAGCTCGCCAACTTCAATCCGCTGGCAACCTTGTTGCTGCACGAATGAAAGCTATTGAGGCGCAAAAACAAGGAATAATTTTCCAACCAACCGAAGACAGCCCAGAACAACTGCTACTTCAATTAAGCTCCATTGCAAGAAACCAGGTGGATGATCTCGTCACCCAGGCAACTCGAAGCATGAACAGTAATGATAGCCCTGAGAAAAAGGCTGAATTGGCAAATATAGCGCTGGAAAATGCCATTAAACTATCCAACTCATTTGGGCAGGATACTGCTAGTATTGAAGCAAAGAAACAACAACTGGGATTGGTCAAAAATAAAGTTCCAGGCAGCGCGACGATTGCCAGCGAATCCAGGGCAGAATCCAATCAGGGAAGGGAAATGCTTGAAAAGGCACGCCTGGAACTTCGTAGTGGCCAACTGTTGGCGGCCAGGAAACTTGCTGTAGAGGCATACCAAGGAAATTTTGGAGTGAAGGAAGAGGCTGCCTCTGTTCTTCGAAGCATTGATATTGAAGATGTAAATCAAAAAATGCTTGAATCACGACGCACATTTGACGCGGCATTGTCAGCATACAATCGCAAGGAATATGAACAATCAAAGACAATGATTTCGACACTTATCGAGAAAAACCTGGATAAGGATCGCCAGCAAAAATTGAAGGAAATATTGATGACTGCTGAAATGCAGCCGAAGGAAAAAAGTGGTATTTCCCTGGTAAAAGGAACAGCGGAAATAAGCTCAAAACCCAATCCTGAGAAAAACTCCCAAACCCCTTCCAGCCCAAAAGAGGAAGGAGAAATTGATATTCTTGAGGCAACCAACAGACTGCGCGAAGTGAAATTTGGCCAAATGAGACAGCAAGGCTTGGACCTTCAGCGTGAAGCCATGGAAAAATTCCAGTCTGGTCAAACTGAAATTGCAATTGAAATGCTCACTGAATACTTGAACGAACTGAACACCAATGATTTGGATCCAGGCAAAATGGCGTTTCTTAGAAGGCCGGTCGAATCAAGGCTTCAGCATTTCAAACTTATGAAAACCCAGAAGGAAATGCTTGCAAAGGATGGGGCCCAAAAAGACAAAATCAACGCAATAGGCCAAAAACAACTTGCTGACGACAACAAACAAAAGAAAGTCGCTGAGTTGATGAAACAGTTCAACCAGAATTTCAAGGAAGGCAAATACCTGGAAGCTGAGAGCTACGCTATGAGAGCTCATGAGCTTGACCCTGATAATGCAATGGCAGCGGCGGGTATGAGCATGGCAAAAACCCAGAGAAACATCAATGTTGCCAAAAAACTCAAATCCGAAAAAGAAACATTCTTTCTCGAAGGCCTTAATGCAACCGATAAAGTGGGCCCGGCCGTGGAAATGGACAAACCTCTCGATACCAATCCCGAGATGGCAGACCGACGCAACAAACGAAAAAACCTGACTTCCATCACAAGCACTACCAAGAAGAGTGACAAGGAAAAAGAAATCGAAGGCAAGCTTAGCATGCCCGTTAATCTTAATTTCAACAATATCCTTCTCAAGGATGCGATCGAGGATCTAAGAAGTTTTTATGGAATCAACATTGTCCCTGATATGCCAGCCTTGGAGCAGGAAGGCATCAGCTTGGACAGGCCTGTCAGTCTAAAACTCGAGCAGGTTTCACTCAAAAGCGCGCTGAATCTTCTTCTTCACAGCGTCCACTTGACATATGTGATCAAGGATGAAGTTTTGCAGATAACAACTGAATCCCATGCCAGAGGGAAGCTTCAAACTGTAACTTATCAGGTTGCGGACCTGGTCATTCCAGTCGAGAATTATGTCAATCCATTGCTGACAAACTCACTATCTCCAATTTTGGGTATTTCCGCCGGGCAACAAGCTAACAACACGGCAGCCACCACGCCATTGATGAATACAAACAGCATGTCGGGTGGAACTCCTACTGGTACCCCATCAGGCTCTAATCCAACCACGGCAACCAATGGGAATGTATCCACTACTAAAAAAGCCAGTCAGACCATGGAAGAAATGCTGATAAAATTATTAACCAGCACCATTTCACCCCAATCATGGAATAACATGGGTGGCCCGGGAACAATTGAATATTTCCCCCTGACCATGTCGTTAGTCATCAATCAATCACCTGATATTCAGGAACAAGTTGCGGATTTACTTACCGCACTTCGCAGACTGCAAGACCAGGAAGTTGCCGTTGAAATCCGATTCATTAGTATTGCGGAGGATTTTTACGAAAGAATTGGTGTTGATTTCAACTTGAATATCAAGACTGACCGAAACACCCAAAGGTTTGAACCCCAGATCCAATCGGGACAATACAAGCCCAGTGGTTACATCAATGATCCGAATTTTGACAGAATGATCGCAGGCATCACTCCATCTGGATCATTCACAAGCGATCTGGATATACCCATCAAACAATCCTCATACCCCTTGGCTATACCCGCATTTGGTGGATATCCAGGCCTGCCTGGCGCAGGTGGTCTCGCAATGGGTCTAGCATTCCTTAGTGATATCCAGGTCTTTCTATTCATGGAAGCAGTACAGGGAGATCGCAGGACGAATGTCATGCAAGCACCCAAGCTGACGATGTTCAATGGCCAAAACGCCAATATCACCGTCGCGGAAAACCAATTCTTTGTGACGGGCGTGAATGTGTCGACACTCATCAACGGCAATATCGCATTCGCTCCCCAGGTTCAGGCTTTCCCCTTCGGTGTGTACCTTAATGTGCAACCTCTGATTTCAGCAGACCGAAGAACTGTTAGGCTTAATATTCCTGTGACCTTGACAAACCTGGTCCCAGGCCCTGTGTCACTGTTCCCCGTGGTGGTTCCAATTTTCCCAAGCAGTAGTGCCTTATCAACCAACCCAGGTGACCCCATCACCTTCACACAGTACATCCAACAGCCTGTGATCAATACGATTAATGTCCAAACAACCGTATCTGTACCAGATGGAGGCACCGTGCTGATGGGTGGTATCAAACGATTGTCTGAATCAAGGAACGAGTATGGCCCTCCAATCCTTAGCAAAATACCTTACTTGAACAGACTTTTCCGAAACACTTCATATGGCCGTGAAGCCGAAAGCTTACTGATCATGGTCACACCAAGGATCATCATCCAGGAAGAAGAAGAGTTCTACCAAACTGGATACAAGGCTCCGCCAAATGTAAACCCTTAATAACTAGTCAATAACTGGCTAAGGCGGTGTGCTTAAAGCACACCGCCTTTTTTATTTAAACCTCGGAGTTTTAATAAATAGAAAACCTGTAAGCACACTTAGATTCAAGTTTTTTTGAGGTTGCTGTAAAGCATTACAAAATGACAAAAGATCATCACAATGAATGCCCACACATAACAGCCATACACTTGGGCCTCTTTAGCAAAATCATCTTCTAGAAGACCTGTGCTTGTAAGTGTCATTAAAAATGTGGAAATCAATACTGTGGCGATCGGGAGCATGTAATTGGTTTTATTTTTCATGCAATTCGCAATCAAATAGCTTAACACAGCAAAAGGCAATATTAATGTCACACAATGATGCTTCCAAGTTCGCTCACTAAACAAGAGCATCCCTAGAAAAATAACGGCGAATTCCGCTGCCAACGACCACCCACCTCGGTTATCTGAGGGCGTCCTGCAAGAAATCACAACACACACCGCAAAAACCCCAAGAGCAGCCTTGAGAATCAACCTTATGACCGGGACTGGAAGATCAATAAAATTGTGATATTCCAACGGTGTGTAAACACCATCAACATAATCCGAAAAAGAGGGACTATGAGTAAAAAGCCTGTACATTAACCCGGGCAAAGACTGATTATTGTGCTCGCTCCAAACCTTCCCTTCAATCACGAAGGGATAAACCATTTCTGTATACCATGAATAAAGCTGCTTTTGATTTTCTTCAAATCCGAGAAAAATGCTCGGCACCAATCCAGGCCATAAAAACAACATCAAGCCGACCACTATACCAAAAACCATTTTCCAGGATCTTTTCCAAATAAAATAGGGAAGGAAAAGCGCAGGGGTGACTTTGCATGCAATCGCAAGACCAATACATATACCGCCCGAAATATCCCAGCGAATAGTGTAAAGTTGTAAACCAGCCACCACTGCAAATAAGATGAATATATTTACATTTCCATGCTGCAAATCCCCGGTGATTGGGCGCAATGCAAGCAGTACCGCCAATGCTTTCGCCCACAAGGGAAACGCCATTCCATTTTTTTCAATAAATCCAAAGATCCAATGAAAACAAAGAATTAACATGACCACTTTCATGTAATACCAAAGTAATGCCATCACCATGGGAGGCATCTTGGCCAAAGGATAAAGTAGCAAAGCCATAATTGGGGGATTTGGATACTGATATTTTTGGGAAAGATCTTCGCCGGCGTCCAAACCGAGTATTTGCGGTTGCCATCGCTGAATAGCCGATCTTTTATCAGCAACTTTGATAGAATACTTGATACTTTGCCCTACAAAAAACAATGTGAGAAATACTAAAAACCAGGCTTTGGGACTTAACCAAAACCTATTTTCTTTGATTGGTGAAATTTCAATAGCTTCAATGCCCAAAGTACTCTCCTTGATCAAGATAAAACTGGTAAGATATGGTAAGGTAACGCCAATAAAGAAGTTTGGGCAATATCAACCCGAAAAAATATATACCCATTCCATATTTTGGCTTGAAACATTTATATTTTTAATAATCATCAAAAATGAAAATATAAGTTCTTCCAATAGAAAAAGAGGTTTGCCATGCTAACCAACCTGATTTTGTTTTTTTCCCTGACCAACCTTGCAATCGGTCAAGAATCAAAGGTCCCATACAACCCAACCATCTCAAAATCATCAGATGAGGCACAAAAAGCTGTGGCTGGATTTAAAATCCCTAAAGGATTCAACCTCGGACTTTTTGCTGCTGAACCTCATTTGGCAAATCCTGTCGCTTTTACTATCGATGAAAAAAATAGATTTTTTGTTGTTGAAACCTTCAGATTGCACACCGGCGTACTTGATATCAGAAGTTACATGAAATGGCTTGATGATGACCTTGGTTTAAAATCCGTGGAGGATAGGATCAAGCTTCTCAATAATATCGCTTCCGAAAAACCCCATGACTTTCAAAAGGACCATGACAGGATAAAAATAATCATGGACCGGGATGGGGACGGAAAAGCAGACTTTTCCGAGGTGTTCGCTGATGGATTCAACACAACCCCCGCTGGGGTAGCTGCTGGTATTATGGTTCGGGGAAATAAGACCTGGTTCACGTGCATTCCTGACCTTTGGCTGCTTGAAGACTCGAAAAATCAGGGAAAAGCTGACATCCGCACCTCTTTGCACAATGGGTTTGGCGTCCATATCGCTTTTATTGGCCATGACCTCCATGGCCTGACCATGGGTATGGATGGAAAAATCTACTTTAGCATAGGTGATCGAGGCACCAACATTTCCAATCCTAAAAACAAAATCAATCTTCCCAATATGGGTGCGGTTTTTCGCTGCGACCAAGACGGATCAAATCTCGAAGTTTTTTATAAAGGGCTTCGAAATCCCCAAGAACTGGCATTTGACGCCTATGGGAATTTATTCACAGTTGACAACAACTCTGATGGTGGAGACCAAGCCAGGGCTATTTATTTGGTTGAAGGTGGAGATAGTGGTTGGCGATTTGGTTACCAATTCATCGAAAAACCAAATTCAAGAGGACCATGGAATGCTGAAGGACTTTGGAAACCACGCTTTGAAGGCCAACCTTCTTACATTATTCCCCCTATGATCAACATGAGTTCCGGTCCCTCCGGGCTTGCTTATTACCCGGGAACAGGATTCTCAAAAGAATATGATAACCACTTTTTCCTTTGTGATTTCAGGGGTGCCCCTGCAAACAGTGGTATTTGGTCTTTTTCCTTTAAAAAAGACGGGGCAGGCTTTTCGATGCAAAACCCAAAACAATTTTTATGGTCGATACTGGCTACAGATGTTGACTTTGGTCCCGATGGCAAAATGTATGTCTCCGATTGGGTCAATGGCTGGAACAAACCCGGCAAAGGTAGAATTTACAGTCTTTCTGATGAAAAAGAATTTTCAAACCCGATCACCAAGGAAGTAAAATCTCTTTTAGAGAAGGGGTTTGACAAAATCCCTGAAAATGAATTGATAAAATTGCTGGGTCATGCCGACCTTCGTGTCCGAAGGGAATCACAATTTGCCCTTGCAGCAAAGGGGTCATCCTCTGTCACCAAATTTGCGGAGGCGACCAAAGGCGATGGATCCTTATTTTCAAAAATGCATGCGATATGGGGCCTAGGACAAATCGGAAGGAAAGACAGCAAATCAGTAATACCAGTGCTTCTACCCCTGCTTGAAAGCAAAGAATCGGAAATTCGCGCACAAACAGCAAAAGTGCTTGGCGAATTAAAAACAATTGAAGCAAGAAGCGCATTAATTGCAATGCTTGCGGACACGGAACCACGGGTCCAGTTGTTTGCATTACTTGCGTTGGCAAAAATACCTTCCCCTGAAAGTGTCCCAGCAATAGTTAAATTACTTGAAAAAAATCAAAACAAAGATGTATATATTCGCCATGGTTGTGTGATGGCACTTGCTGCAATCAACGATCCCAAAACATTGTCAAGTTATTCAAAAAACAATTCTCAAGCCATTCGAATGGGTGCTCTTTTAGCTTTAAGGCAGCTAGAAAGCCAAGAGATCAGTGGGTTTTTATCTGATTCAAACCAAGAGATAGCCGATGAATCTGCCAGGGCAATTTACGATATCCCCATCACGAACTCATTGAAAGATCTTGCCCAGACGATAAATATTTCAAACTCAAAAACACCCCATAACCTTAGAAGGGTTTTAGCTGCGAATCGAAGAATTGGCGATGGGAAAAGCGCGGTTGAAATTGCAAAAGTCGCCTCCAATAAACAAACTCCTGTGCCAATAGCGATTGAAGCACTTCAGTATCTGGAAAAATGGGGGGAAGATTCCAAACGAGATTTTATAACCGGATTGGCTCGCCCTACTCCAGCGGGCAATAAATCCGATGCTGTTTATGCATTGAAATCAAATCTACCGTTTCTGCTAAGTGCTGGCCCGATAATCAACAAGGAAACCATACGGGTTGCAGCCTCTCTTAAAATAACGGAAATAATTCCAGAACTTATTTCTTCATTAAATGATAAATCCCTTGAAGGCAAATTTAGAGCCGAAGCACTTAGGGCCTTATATTCCTTAAAATCACCCGAAGTTAAATCACTTGCTGAGCAAGGATTGCTAGACACCTCGGAGCTTGTAAAAGCAGAATCTCTGCGCATTTATTCAAAATTTCATGCTGATTACCCCGAAAAAAACTGGGACAAAATCCTTGATAAAGGAACCCTTAGAGAAAAACAAACAGTCATTGAAATTCTTGGTGAAACAAAAACAAAAGAATCCACGGAAATCATCAAAAATCTTTTAGAAAACACCAAGTCAGGAAAAACACATCCTGGAATACTCCTTGAAATTGCGGAAGCAGGCCAAAAATCAGGAATTGGCGACGCAAAAAATCTTATCCAAGAAGACCCAAACAAACCTATGGCCATGGCATTCGCCTTGGAAGGGGGCGATAAGGATGAAGGAAAAAATGTATTCTTCCAAAAAATCGCTGTCGCGTGCCTGCGTTGTCACAAGGTTGAAGGCCAGGGGGGAGATGTTGGCCCAGAACTTAGCGGCATAGGAAGCAAGCAAAAACGCGACTATCTTCTTGAATCCATAATCTTGCCAGAAAAAAACATTGCAAAAGGTTTCGAATCGCTGCTTCTTGTGCTATCAAACGGAAAAACAGTCACCGGCATTCTCAAGCAGGATAAACCTGATGAATTGATACTTATGGATTTCGAAGGAAAATTAATCACAGTAAAAAAAGCCGATATCGAGGAAAAGAAAACTGGAAAATCCGGAATGCCGGCGGATCTTTACAAACAATTGAGCCGAAAAGAACTCAGGGATTTAATCGAGTACCTTGCCAGTCTAAAATAGTAATCACAAGGAAACCGATGCCTAAACGAGATTTAATTCTTGGGACTGCTGGTCATATCGATCATGGCAAAACCAGCCTTGTAAAAGCTCTTACAGGTGTTGATTGTGATCGCTTACCAGAGGAAAAGGCAAGAGGCATCACAATTGATCTGGGCTTTGCAAACCTTGATTTACCTGGGCAACGAATAGGAATTGTGGATGTCCCAGGGCATGAAAAATTCATCAAGAATATGCTCGCGGGCGCCACGGGTTTTGATATCGCATTATTGATAGTAGCAGCGGACGACTCTGTGATGCCGCAAACCCGTGAACATCTTGAAATCTTAAAATTTTTAAAAATAAAGCATGGAATAGTCGCCCTCACAAAATGCGACCTTGGAGAAACAGACACAATTGAAGTCGTGGAAATGGAAATCCGCGAAATGCTCATGGGATCATTCCTGGAAAACGCACCAATTGTCCAAACTTCTGTTACAACAGGAAAAGGAATCCAAGAATTAAAATCTGAGATTGCAAAAATCTGCACCACCATCGAGGATGAAAAGCAACAGGGGTTTTTCAGGCTTCCCATCGACCGGTCATTCGCGGTGCATGGATATGGCGCGGTTGTCACGGGAACAATTTATTCAGGTGTGGTAAATGAGGGTGATGAGCTGGAACTTTTGCCTGAGAAAAAAACAATAAGAGTTCGTTCTTTACAATCACACGCAAAAAACACCAAACAATGTGTCAAAGGACAGCGTTGCGCCATCAATTTGGCGGGGATCGATCATCATGAGGTTGCTCGTGGCCAGGAGCTTGCCACTCCTGGATTTTTATTTCCATCAAAAATCATTTCGGTGTTGATGCATTGTGCCAGGGATAGAAAAAAGCCGTTGAAACATCGATTGCAAGTTCGATTGCATTTGGGAACTTCTGAAGTGCTTGGAACTTTATCAATATTGGAGGATGATGAAATCTCTCCAGGAAAACCAGCTCTTGCCCAGATATTTTTGAAAGATGCTGTCATATGCTCATGGGGTCAACCGTTTGTGATTCGAAATAGTTCCGCAACAGCGACGCTTGGGGGAGGGAATATCATACAGCCTTACGCAAGTAAAATAAGAAGAAGACATTCACATTCAATTCAAATGCTCAACGCATTGGCCTCAGGTACGGATTTTTTAAAACTCAAAGCTGCCGCATGGTTTGCGGGACACAAGGGAATCAACCCGGAATCACTGCCAATAATCACCGGTATACCCCACGATGATGTAGATCAAAAACTAAGAAATTCAGTCGTAGCCGGGGATCTTTATGAGATAGAAACGACACAAGGAAGAAAAAAAATAATTGACGCCCAATTAATCACTGATTTAAAAGACAAGATAATTACCCTTTTGGAATCCATGCATGCGGAAAACCCATTGATCTCCACGCATGAACGACAAAAAATCATACTTGAACTTAGCTATGTGGGCGATGATTTGATGGTTCAGGAGATCATCGACCAGTTGATTAAGAATAAAATATTAACGGGGGACAAAAGGCGGATCGGATTGTCGAACTTCAAGCCAAAATTATCCAATAATCAAAGAAAACTAATGGTGAAAATCCATGAAACTTACCGAGATTCAAAATTTTCACCACCCTCTATGCAGGATTTCATCAATCATCTAGCCGGACAGAAAATCCAATTACAGGAACTGTTTAACTTATGTGTGCAGGAGGGAAAACTAATTTTCATTCAAGATGACTTATACCTTGATATTGATGCAGAAGAAGAGATGCGTTCGATAATTTCACATGCACTTGAAAATAACAAGGCGATGACAGTTGCTGAAATCAGGGATTTGCTAAAAACATCTCGAAAATACGCTGTGCCTTTCTGTGAGCACCTGGATAAAATCGGATTAACAAAAAGGGAAGGCGATCTTAGACTACTCGCATTACCCCGGAACAACCTCCAGCAAGAAAAATAAAAAATGACCAATAAGAATTTCCGAAGTTTACCCGCTGTACATGTCATACAAAAAACCGCGGGAATCCAAAAAATAATTCCAGTTTTTGGCCAGGAAAATATTGTTGCCGAGATTAGAAAACATTTGGATGAGCTTAGGAAGCTGATATCCGATGATACAAGTAATAGCGTTGATATCTCGCCCGAAGGTATTTCTATCGCGATCTGCAATCGCTTGGCAATCAACTTCAAACCAAAATTAAGAAAAGTGATAAATGCAACCGGAATAGTTTTGCATACCAATCTTGGCCGATCCCCCATGGCCGAGGAGGCTGCAAATGCTGCATACATGGCTGCGGGGGGATATATCAACCTTGAAGTTGATATTGAAACAGGAAAACGCTCATCTCGGCAGGATGCAGTCCGCGAATGGATTTGCAGGCTTCTTAAATGTGAATCGGCAACAGTGGTTAACAACTGTGCAGCTGCAACCATCATTGTTTTAAAAACAATCGCTGAGAACAAGGAAGTAATCATATCCAGGGGGCAATTAATTGAAATCGGGGGCAGTTTTAGACTTCCTGAAATCATGAATGTAAGCAATGCAATAATGCGGGAAGTTGGATCCACCAATATTACCAGGATCAAGGATTATGAGTCAGCTGTTGGTCCAAACACCGGCGCACTCATAAGAGTCCATACAAGTAATTACAAAATCAATGGATTCACCGAAAGTGTAACCATCCAGGAACTTATCGAACTCGGAAAAAAACACGGCATACCTGTGATTGATGATGCTGGCAGTGGCGCGATTAGACCTCTAAATTGCAAAGGTTTTGAGGAAGAACCAAACCCCGTGGAAAGCATTGAATTAGGCGCAGATATCACCCTTTTCAGTGGCGACAAACTGCTGGGTGGCCCTCAAGCTGGCATAATCGCCGGAAAAAAAGACTGGATAAAAAAAATCGAAAGCAATCCTCTGATGCGCGCATTCAGACTAGACAAGATGAACCTCGCAGCACTTGAACAAACCCTCTTGCTTCATCTCAACCCCAGCACTGTAAGCCAAAGAATTCCAACTCTTCAAATGCTTTCATTATCTATGGATAAACTTCATGAAAAAGCCATTGACTTGCAATCCAAGCTGAAACAAAACACCCAATGCCAGAATATTGAAGCCAAAATTAGTGAAGGATTTGCCGGCGGTGGAACTTTACCAGACCAGCAGATGCCAACCTGGGTGGTTGAATTTTCCTCACCACGCATCGACACACAGTCTTTATCCCACAAACTTAGAGTTTCTGAACCCTCGCTTTTCACGCGAGTCAAGGACGACAAGATTGTTTTGGACCTAAGGACACTTAAAGACGATGAGATCAATATCGCAGTCCAGATAATTTTTGACGCGATTGAAAAATCCTAGTTACAATCAGCGACCAAAGGTTCTGCAAGTTCTTCCAAATAAAACAATTTCCCCTTCATTGTCGGCATGAATGAACTGGGTATCCATGGGGAGGGTTCATGGAGCAGACTCATGCGCAAAGAGAGTCCCTGCCATTGCATTCCTCTACCAAAAGAACCATCGCATCCGCCGATAATTGAATCTGACTGCAGAAACAAACCCGGTCCTATCGTATTTGCGTAGGCGGGAACCAAGGTTGTCCTACTTTTAAAGCTTGTTAATGCATTTTGTTCAATTGTCAATGGATGAAGTTTGGCGCCAAGTCGATGGGTTTGGATCTTCCAGGCATCAACAGAATCAAATTCAGCAGCAAAATGCGGTTCCCAAAAAGCAATATGACAAACCCTGCCAATCCCGAACACGGTGATTAATTTTGCTCCTTTTGATTTAAGCCCCTTAATTTTTTCAGCATATGATGGGAGATTATCCTTAAGGGCAAAATTACGCTGGGTTTTGGGGACTGTAAATGTACCCAGAGGACCATAAAACGCATTTTCCATCGCAAATTGGAATGCTCCCGAATTATCGGAGGGCAGGGTATTACCTTTGGCATCGGACCATTCATCCATGTTAAATCCATGGACATGAGAGCAATTAACCTTCCATTCATTTAAAAAATATACCGCCCATCGATACATCCCCATAGGCCCCACGGGAAGAATCATCGCAATTTCACGGCCAGAATTTCTAGCTTGGGATATTTCCAGTGCTATTTCATGCCCCATAAAAACATCAAAATCTGACAGGTTTTTGCATGAAACCGGCTTAAAATCTGGATTCCACCAGGTTTTCGGCGTGGTCAACTGTGCGCCGGATACCTCAGCTAACTTGTCAATTTTAGCTAAATCCCAGCCTTTTGGGAAAAAGCCCTCCATCAAGGAACTGGAAATTGTGGTGAGTAGGTTCATTTTATTTTCCTTAAGTTATTGCAAATATTTACCATAAATATTCAAAACCCATAGAATTTCTTGTATGATATTTTGCTGTAGAAGAGAATACTGTATAAATACTTCCACAAATATGATTTAAGTGGAACAGCAATTACTTTTTGGAGGAATCTCGATGTCGAGCGTGCGTTGGGTGGTTGGTTTTGTTTTCATAGCCTTAATTGCTCCTTCGCTGGGGGCACAGGAAAAATCGACGATCAAATGGAAATTTGAAAAGGAAAAAACTTTCTATCAAAAAGTTGTTACAAAAACTGTCCAGAAAATGAAAGTCTCCGGGACTGATATCAACCAGGAACAAAATCAGACTTTTTACTTTAGCTGGACTCCAGTGAAACAGGATGGCGACAACTGGGAACTTAAACAAAAGATCGAAGGCGTGACTTTGAATATTGATATTGGTGGAACCAAAGTCCAGCATGATTCAACCAAGGAATCTTCCTCAACGACCCCATTGTCTGATTTCTTCAAAGCACTTGTAGGAACGGAATTTCTAGTCACCATAAATACCAAGGACATGAAAGTCACCAAAATCGCAGGCAGAGAGGAATTCGTCAAAAAGCTTGTAAATTCAAATCCACAAATGCAACCTCTTCTTGATAAAATTCTTAGTGAAAAAACCATGATAGAAATGGCTGAACCCACCTTCGGGGCCATTCCTAATTCCGAAGTCACCAAAGGTGATAAGGATAAAGGAACTTGGAAACGTACAACTTCCTTGGATATGGGTCCTATTGGTAAATATGACAATACCTACACCTACACCTACGATGGTCAAGACGAAAAGAAAATGGATAAAATATCAGTGAAAGCGGACTTGGTTTACACTAAGCCTGCTACAAGTAACGCTGGAGGATTACCATTTAAAATTGATACAGCAAACATCAAGACTGCTTCCTCAAGTGGATTAATATTATTTGATTCAACCAAGGGAAGGATTGACCGTTCAAGCATGAGTCTTAAAATCAGTGGGGATCTCACTGTCGATATTGGTGGGCAGAAAACCAAGATTGACTTGGAGCAATCCCAGGAGACCGGTGTTGAAACTATGGATGTCAATCCTATTTCAATAAAACCAAAGCCATAAAATTTGGTATAAACCCAAAATCAAAGCCCCAATTTATCAAATTGGGGCTTTGTTCTTTTTCTCACGGAAATTTTCAATAACCGACTGCATATCAGGTGGTATAGGACTTTTCCAACTCATATGTTTTCCAGTAATGGGATGTTCAAAACCTAAATAACAGGCATGAAGGGCGATTCTATCAATACCACTTGGATCAGCCTTGGGCCTACCATTAATTGGCCTGTCATAGATTCTTTCTCCGCACAATGGAGCGTCAGCCTCACCAAGGTGAATTCTAACCTGATGTGTCCTGCCTGTTTCCAATTCACATTCAACAACTGAAATTTCACCAAGTGACTCAAGTTTTTTCACAAAAGTAATCGCCAATTCACCATTGGGGTCTTTCAAAGAACTCCCCCGCCTGCCATCTCCACGGTCACGAACAAGAATGGAACGAATTTGTTGATTTTCAATCTGCCCACGAACCAAAGCAATATAGCGCCTTGTAAATTTCTTCTCCCTCATCTGTTTCCCAAGAATACTTTCAGCTTTTGGATTCAGTGAAAACACAAGAATACCGCTGGTTTCCTTGTCGAGACGGTGGACCGCCCGAACATGTGGAACTTTTTTTTTCGCCAGTGCTGAAATTATGTCCGGAAGAATATCTTGAAGAGTGGAGGGCAGATACTTACGATCCCGTTCGGAAAATTCTTTTTTATCCTGAGCATGATGCACCGTGGTAAGACCGCTGGGTTTTTCAACTACGGCAATGTCTTCATCAAAATAAACAACCTCTGGCATAAGAATTGGTTTAGGGATTTTATTTGTTTTTTTTGCACTGCTTGGAAGCCTTTTGGAGGATTTTAAAACTATCCGGGCACCCCCTCGAAGTTTTAATTTGGCGTCTTTAACCTGCTTTTTATCAACAAAAATGCACCCCCCCAAAATCAACTGGTTGCAGGATGCTGAATCAAGTTTGAGCAATCCTTTTAACCAATTTATGAGCTGTATGCCCGCGTCCTGTTTTCTGACAAAGTAATTCCCAGGCTTCATGTTTATATCTGCTAAAATCTTGAAGAGTTAAGGTTTAAAATCGGAAAGGGGAAGTTTTTCAAAATATCTTACCTCTAAAAGTTCCGCATCTAGGATTTTTTTGCCATTCCTAAATGATTGAATTTTCACCGGACGCTTAAAACCACCCAAATCCCTGAAATCCGAAAAATAATCTTCCTGAATAACTTTTTTACTTTCAAACTCGCGGATTTGTTCAGTTTTCACAAGCAGACCTGTTTGCCTGTCAAAAAATAAAAGTATATCTGGTTTTGAATTTTCCTTCACTTTGACACCATGCAAGGATAGTTCTCCCGCCTTGATCAACCCCAAGTCCGAAACCTCAAAATCTTTGCCTGTCAACAACGGCACCAGCCTTATTATTTTCGCCAAGCGCATGGTTTCTTTAATTTGAACTGCCACTGGTTCCTCGGCTTTCTGAGGTTGCCCGTTCAAATTTACAAGCACTTTATCTTTATCAATTACTTGGGTGACACTAAAAGATTTACCCTTAACCGTAATTTCCTGCACAGTTTTCATCTGGTCAGGCAATTGAACGGTGGTTTCACCAGTGAATTTTGCATCAACACCCGCAAATTGAACAGTGCCTTTCATTTTAACCCGGTCTGCACGATGAGTAGACAATTTCGCAAAACCACCATGGGCCTCAATCGCCTTGTTGAGAACAGAAAGAACCGAATCAGGCAATGTGGAATTTTGCGCTCCAGCATCCTGTGTAAGACTAAATAAAACACCAATTAAAACCATTGCGCTGATTTTTTTAATATTTAGAAACATACCAAACCTCAAGTAAGATTTTAAAATAAAATCAGACAACTAATAATATCAATTCCCCCCTTAAAAAGGCGAGGCCAAGAATCCATGGATACTATCGAGATTAAAACACAAAGGCGTTGTGAATTTGCAAATATCACTCCTTTAATCGAATCAAGCCTCAAAAAAAGCAACATCAAGTCCGGCATAGGCGTGATATTCTGCCCTCATACCACCGCAGGTCTGACGATTAACGAATGTTGGGATCCCGATGTGATACATGACACCCTGTATTGGCTCGAAAAATTCATCCCAAAACAAATGACAAACTTTTTACATGGTGAGGGAAACAGTGACAGCCATATTAAGACAGGATTATTCGGAAACTCAACCCATGTAATTGTTGAAGATGGAAAAATAATCCTGGGACAATGGCAGGGGATATTCTTTTGTGAATTTGATGGCCCCCGAAATCGTGAGTTCAACATCCAGTGGGTGGGAAAATAATAAAGTTATTAATTTTTTATCGCTGTTAGCAAATAAGAGGGATTAACAGCCTCAAAACGCAATGATCCATATTGATTCAATCCTCGAGAAATCTGAACCATCAAAACTTCAAATTCAGGATCAATGTTGCGCATCTTATTAACACAAACATAAAGGTTTTCTACAGACCCCACATTTACAACCATTCTTCCCTGGGGCGCCAAAGCTTCAAAGGCAGCATCAAGCAAACCTGTCACCTCTTTTCCGATTCCACCAACAAAAATTGCATCCGGTCTGGGAAGTCCCTGGAATACTTCTGGTGCGATTCCATGAATCGCTTTTATATTTCTTACACCCATTTTCTCAGCATTCGCAAGAATTAGGTGATAATCAGCGGCATCTTGTTCAATTGCATAAACCATGCCGGAATAGCATAGTTGCGCAGCCTCGATTGATACTGACCCAGACCCGGCACCAATATCATAAACAACGCTGGTTGGCTTTATGGAAAGCCTTGATAAGGCGATCGCCCTAATCTCAGACTGTGTTAGCAAGCCTGTTTTGGGCCTGCTTTGGGCGAAAATATCATCCGGATTTCCAAAAAGTCTGGGAGTGCAGGAAGTTGCTGGAATATCTGGCCGACCTGGCTTGCGTTTAAGAATAAGAACATTCAAAGGATCAAAATCCATTTCAACTATTTCAGATAATTCGGCCTGTGTAACACGCTCATCTTTCCCGCCAAGGTTTTCACAGACAAATACCTTGAAATAATCAATCCCCCTTGCAAGTAATCTTTTTGCAATTTCCGCCGGAGTTTCAACACTGTTGGTGAATATACCAACAGTCTCAGAAACTCTGATTTTTTCGATCACTTTTTCCAAGGGCTGATTCTGCAAACTTGTCAAATATGCGTCGTCCCAGCTTTCCTTAACCCTTGCAAAAGCCATCTGCATACTGCTTACATGAGGATGGACTTCGAATTTATCTTTACCGATTTTTTCAGAAAGATAGCGCACCACGCCATAGAACAAGGGGTCGCCGCTGACCAAAAGAGCGACTTTTTTATTAACATCAAGTTTCTGCAAGGACTCGCACAACTCATGGAGATCAGGTCCATTTTTACGCTTTTCCCCCTTGAGGCTTTCCACGAGCCTTAGAACATTTTCCGAACCAAAAAGAATATCAGACTGAGCAAGAATATCTCTTTCTAATGTGGTTAAACCAAATAATCCATCACTTCCAATCCCAATCACATGAATCTTCTGACTCATTCGACATTCCTGAATTTATGGTAATAGTTGGACAAAAATACTAAGCTGATAATACTCGATTGTTGGGTAATACTTTATTCAAAAATTGAGAGATATGCAAAGCAACTTCTTCGGGGTGGCTATATGGTAACAAATGCCCACCTCCTTTAATGACCACTTTTTCACCAGTTGGGAAGGCTTCATATAAGATTTTTCGAGTTTCTGGTCCGATAAGCGGATCGGTCTCACCATCGATTAATAGCACAGGTTTTTGAAAATCAGCAGCTTTTTGCCTTAGGTCTATCTTATCTATTGCCATGGCAAGTTTCCCAGTTGTATTAAAATAAGAACTGTTAACACTCTCAACGAGCCTTTCCCACCTTTGCGAAGGTTTGTCATTAAAGGGAACATAATGCTGGCTCTTCATCACAAATTCAAGATAAGGGAATGAGGCCCCATTAAACGGCAAAAGACTGGCAAAAAAAGACGAAACTCTTTCAACTAAACTAAGTGGCCTATAAACAAATCCACCTTGCAAAACCAATCCCAACACAGTCCTAGGGGATTTTGCAGCCAAGTTCATTGACAACGTTGAACCAAAGGAAGAACCAAAAAGAACAACGGGAAATTTGATTCTTTCCTCGATAAACTCTTGAATAAAATCTGTATAGGAATCAATCAAAGGCCTATTTTTTATACTACTTCCAAAAACCACCCTTGGGATATCCAATCCCACGCAATGAAAATTCTTAGAGAGAATATTTGAAATAGAAACAAAGGCATTCTTGGAGTCGGCTAGTCCATGAATGAATACAATTGTTGGCCCTTCACCCCAGGAAAAGTAATCCAATCTTCCCCTGGAACTTTTGAACTGCTCCCTGGCGGCTAAAGACAGGTAGCGATTTACTTCATCCAATTTATATCGTTCTCGATTTGAACCAAAATTATCATTTATTATTTACTAACTGTCTGTAAACCGGGAGATATGGCGATTTTCTTAACCACTGTTGCATCAGATGTTTTCCAAATAATGACCTCACCATTCCAAGCACCGCCAGCAACCAAGGAACCATCCTTGTTGAAAGCTAGAGAAAGAACCTGATCTGATAAACCAACAAAAGATTTCACAGCGGCACCAGACTCGGCATTCCAAGTTTTAACAGAGTTATCTGCTCCCCCAGTAGCTATGAGATTGGCTTTTTCATTGCCAGCCACTTTAAGGATCTGTCCATTGTGGGCACCTATAACACGAACTTGTTTGCCAGCACGATCACCTTCAAGCCCGAAAAGCCTAAGTTGTTTGTCATCACCAGCGGAATAGCAATTCTTGCCATCAGCTTTGAAATAAACCCCATAAACAGGATTTTGATGATCAGGAAAAGTCGCGAGAGACTCTTTGGAAGCAAGATTCCAAACCTTTGCAGTTTTGTCCCTGCTGGAACTTGCAAGTAATTTTCCGTCCGGAGAAAAACCCGCAGAAAAAACCCAATCGGCATGATTTTCAATCGATTGCTCAAGTTTGGCATTTTCAATCCCAGAACTGATATCCCATACATGAAGAAGACGATCACACCCCCCAGCAGCAAGTTTTTTTCCATCATTACTCAAAGCAAGGCACAAAACCTCATCATCGGTATCCAACAATTGCTTTAGCATTATCTTTTTGTCATTAACACCATCAAGAATTGCGACACCATCAACAACTTTTCCAGCAGATGAAATATCATAAGCTCTAACATCGCCTTCTTCACCGGGCCTACCCCCGGCAACAACAAGCTTGCCATCGGGAAGAAAAATAAAAGCCATCGAGCGGCGGGCTCGGGTATGGATCCTTTTTTCAAGCTTCGCACCATCTATGTCCCAAACAGTTATTTCATGATGTCCCCCTACAACAATCTTTTTACCATCTGGAGAAAATGCAATTGCAGTGGCAGCAACAGGAAAAGAATATTTAGCAGCAGGAGAGGGGGCTTTCCAACGAAGACGAAGTTCTTTCAACAAGTCGGACTTAGGATCAATCTCCTTGTCAATTTTTGCTCCTTGAGCAACCCATTGTTCTAATACCTTTATTTTTTCGGGTGAAAGCCCATCACCGCTTTCTTTGGGTGGCATTCTGGATTTATCAGTGGCTTTTAAAACATCAATAAAATAACTTTCGTCAGGTTTTCCATTAACAATCGGGTCATCTTTGGTTCCACCATGCCTCAGTGCCTCATATTTGGTCATATCAAGCTTGCCCTTGGGATTTTTTGCCCCATGGCAAGCAAAACAATTTTCCTTTAATATTGGAGCAACATCCTTAATGAAGCTTATATTTTGCGCATTTGCAGTATTGGCAAAAATTAGTACGCAGCATATCAACAAAGAATTTTGAATTTTCATCTATAACCCCTCAAAGTCACAAAAATGACAACAAACCATTTTGAAGCCTTAAAAATTAATCACTAAGATTATTTAAATTTTTAAAGCTAAGGAAGGCATTTGTATCATAACAATTTTCATCAAAACATTACAACATATATGGCATAGATCTTTTAAACAATGTTATTGTAGCGATGTTCGCATACCTAATGTGAGCAAAAAACAGAAATTTCTGGTGGTTTTTAAAGGGATTTAGTGACGCATAGCGTAATAAAGGAGTTACACCAGATGCAAGGATTCTTAAATGCAACTAATTATTCTATTCTAAATGATTGGTATGTTCCCTTTGTCATTCTTGGATTGCTTTTAATAAACATTTTTTTTCTTGTTAGAAAAAGCTCTAGTTTACCCAAATTGACAATCCATGGGGTTGACAATATTCCAGAAAGAACATCAATTATTTTTGCCTCCTCGCAAATCCGATTCGACGAACAACTTGCACTTATGAATCTCCCTTTGAAAAAGTTATTTGTTTTGGATTTATCTCACCTGAACAATCACCCTTCAACAAACACCACCCTGCACAAAAACATTCATTATTTTCAACCAAGCTTAGGCCTGCGTGGATTGGTAAGCGCATTAAAAATCGCTCGCGAAATTCTTAACAACAATGAGAACATCGGTATTAACACGGAATGGTTTAAAAGCATTAATGGATATGAAATTGATTCCTTCAGGATAATAAAATCACTTCTAAAAAAAACAAACGCAATTGTAATCCCTGTACACTTGGAGCAACCCAAGGGCAGTAATTTTGCAATTAAAAAAACCGGGGTTTTCAATCGTAATATTGTTGGAAACAAAACCCATTGGCACCTTTTTATAGGAACCGGACTAAAAACTCTGGAGGAGACAAAAACCCTTAAATCCGCAATTCAAAATTTAACTTTGCATGCTGCAAAATCAACATTCGACCAACTGCCACTTATTCACATGGGGTTTGCATTGCAAGCTTTGAATGAACCTCAAAGACCATGTTTCCCGGACATTTCAAACCCAAATTTAAATTTGAACTATGGAAAAGCATTGGTCGCGGTTTGTTGCCTTGGAGACTCACTAAGAAATGAATTAAAAGATGAAACATCCGTTGGGGTTTGGTTGCCTAACAGTACTGGGAGCGCCCTTACGAATATAGCCCTTGGAACCATCGGGAAAGTCTCCGTCAATTTAAACTACACCGCAACCACGGAATTAATTGATTATTGCCTCCAAAAGTCCAAAGCCAAAACGGTGATCACAGCAAAAAAATTCACCAGCAAGGTTAGGTGGCCCGATATCAAAGGAGTCCGATTAATTTATCTGGAAGATATCATGAAAAATATATCTCCTTATAAAAAAGCCTTCACTTTTGCAGCCAGCAAAGTTCTTCCAAGCTCACTTTTCATAAAGTTTATTTTAAAAGCACACCAACCAAATCCTGATGACACTTTGACAATCATTTTTTCAAGTGGAAGCACAGGAAAACCCAAAGGTGTGATGCTTACTTATAAAAACATAACCGCCAACGCGTGGTCCACCATTAAGGGCGCAGAAGTTGATTTTACAGACTGCTTGTTGGGGGCACTGCCTTTTTTCCATAGTTTCGGATACACTGTGTCAATGTGGACTCCTATCCAGGTGGGGGCCTCAATCGTGTATCAACCCGACCCAAGGCAAGCCCGAGATATTGGGGCTGCCTGCAAGGCATATAATTGCACGGCATATTTATCCACGGCTACATTTCTTCGGTTTTGCCTCATAAAATCCGAACCGGATGATTTCAGGTCGTTGCGTATTTTAATTTGTGGAGCGGAAAAATTACCCATGCAGCTTGCAAGGGATTTTGAAGCAAAGTTTGGAATCCTACCTCTTGAAGGCTATGGCTGCACGGAACTATCCCCCGTAGTCTGCATTAACAAATGTGATCTACCAGTTCCAAATGGGTTTATCGCTGGTAATTTATCGGGCTCCATCGGACAGATAATACCTGGTGTCTCGGTAAGGATCGTCAATCAAGACACTCATGAAACACTACCTCCCAATCAAGAAGGCATGGTTTTGGTAACAGGCCTTAATGTAATGAAAGGTTACCTTGATGACCCCGAAAAAACTTCTGAATCCATAAAGGATGGTTGGTACATCACTGGTGACATGGGAAAAATTAATGTTGAACAGTTTGTCACCCTGACTGGCAGGCTTAGCCGATTTGCCAAGATAGGCGGGGAAATGGTACCTTTGGAGCGACTTGAGGACGAATTACACGAAGTCATCGAATCATCAGAGAGAGTATGCGCTGTCACTTGCATACCTGATCCCACCCGGGGAGAAAAAATCATAGTGTTTTATATCTCCCAAGCCGTTGAAAACTTGGGCATTGACTTAAAAACATGGCTAAAAAAATTGTCAGCCCGTGGATTACCAAATCTTTGGATTCCCTCTGAAAGGGACTTTCATCCCGTTAACGAAATTGCTGTCTTAGGAAGTGGAAAACTTGACTTGGCAAGCTTAAAGACAAAAGCCATGGAACTTACGAAAATGTAAAACAACCAATTAAAACAATGTTTAATAATTGCAAAATAGTCCTTGTCAGAACCCAATTTGCAGGAAATATCGGTTCCACAGCAAGAGTCATGAAAAACCTGGGTTTTTCAAAACTTGTTCTGGTTAACCCAAAAGCCAATCACCTCGATGAGGAAGCCAAAAGGCTATCTTGCCAGGGGGAGGATATACTTACCAATGCCACCAAAGTTGATTCCATTGAGGCGGCAGTCGCTGACTGTCAGTATGTCGCTGCGACTTCCTGCCAAGCCAAAGGTTTAGTTCGAGACACAATAAGCCGGCCCATAAGAAACACAGCAAAGGATCTATCACAGGAAATAAATCGGTCTCAATCTGCGTTGATATTCGGTCCTGAATCTTCTGGATTGACAACAAATGAAATAAGCATTTGCAATTTACTGATAAAAATTCCAACATCTGAAGACTATCCTGCGCTTAATCTTGCAATGGCGGCCGGGATAGTTCTTTATGAAATCAAAATGGCATCTCTTGAAACTGAATCCCCTTCAACCGACAACAAGGAATTGGCAACTTGGCAAATGCAACAAAAGGCTTTCGACTCATTAAAATCTTCATTGGAGGAAATCCGCTTTCTTTTCAGTAATAAAAGCAAGACCCTGTTCAATGGGATCAAAAACATGATATCCCGTTCAAACCCCACCACTCAGGAAATGAAATGGCTCATAGGACTCAATCGCCAGATAAAGTGGCACCAATTGAACAAAAATTCTGAAACTAAATATCCAAATCATCCACCACAGCCCTAGCGGCATGCTCCATGATGAATTTAAACCGTGGAGCAGCATCCTTGCCTAATAGGTCAACAAATGTTTTGTCGGTCTCCAGATTCGAGTCAATTTCAACCCGCAATAATGTCCTGGTCTTGATATCAAGGGTAGTCAACGCAAGAACACTTGGGTCCATTTCGCCCAAGCCTTTAAATCTCGAAATTTCTGGTTTCGCATTCGCTCTCAAACCAGAAATAATCTCCTCCTTGTGAATGTCATCGCGTGCCCAAAAAGTCTCCTTGCCCACATCAACCCGAAACAAGGGAGGTTGAGCCAAAAACACATGTCCCTTGCGAATAAGTTCAGGCATATGCCTGAAAAAAAATCCTAGAAGCAATGTCGATATATGGTGCCCATCCGCATCCGCATCCATCAACAAAATTATTTTCCCATAACGCAAACCGGAAATGTCAAACTTTTCTCCGGCACCAGTGCCTATGGCGGTAACAAGATCATTCAACTCGGTGTTCGCCAAGACTCTTGAAAGACCCAAACCCTCGGAGTTCATGATTTTTCCACGGAGTGGAAGAATGGCCTGCACCTTGCTATTTCTTCCCTGCTTGGCTGAACCACCAGCGGAATCCCCCTCCACAATAAATAGCTCCGAATCATTAAGATTAGTGGATTTGCAATCTGAAAGTTTACCAGGGAGGTTTAATCTTCTGGAAGTCGCTGACTTTCTCTTAACATCCGAGACTGCTTCACGGGATGCAAGTCTGGCCCTCGCGGAAAGCACAATCCTTCCCACAATCTGATCAGCGGCAGTTTTGTTGAAATTAAGCCAGGCTTCCAAAGCCGGGCGAACAAAACTATCAACAGACGCGGTCAACTCTGGATTGTTTAATTTCTCCTTGGTTTGCCCCTGAAACATGGGTTCCCTGACAAAAACGGAAAGAATACCTACCAATCCTTCTCGAATATCTTCAGCCGTTATGGTGATACCTTTGACTTTAATATCGTGGGTTTCCATGAAATTTCGAATGGCTTTTCCGATACCATTTTTCAAGCCAGCCTCATGGGTTCCACCCGAAGCGGTGCGAATACCATTCACATAGGAACGAAATGATTCATCAGTTGATTCCGTCCATTGGAGGGCAACCTCCATCTTTTCACCCTCTTTGCGACTGATGGTGAAAACACTTTCAGTAACTGGAGGTTTTTGACCATCGGTGACCAGCTTTGAGAGAAATTCCGGAATACCACCTGGGTGGGTTAGGTCAAAAGTTTCACCTGATATTTGATTGACAAAAACAATTTTCATGCCGCTATGGATATACGACATATCTTCCAAATGTGACTTTATCCAGTCAGGTTCAAACTGAGTGCTTCTGAATATCTCTGGGTCCGGTTCAAAATATGTGGTGGTTCCGGTACCTCGGGCTGCTCCCAATTTTTCCAAATCCCCAACAGTTTTTCCTTTTTTAAATGTCTGGCGAAACTCTTTCCCATCTCTTTTGACATTCACAACAAGTTTTTTGGAAAGGGCGTTAACCACTGATGCACCAACCCCATGCAATCCACCTGAATGGATGTAATTATCTCCTTCACCAAACTTCGCGCCTGAATGCAAGGTGGTGAGAATGAGTTCAAGCGCCGGTTTTTTATGTTTTGGATGAATATCTACTGGAATCCCACGGCCATTATCCGAAACCGTAACTGCATCCCCGGTTTTATGAAGTGTCACCACGATGGAATCTGCAAATCCGTTCAAATACTCATCAACTGAGTTATCAACTATTTCCCAAACCAAGTGATGCAATCCCTTGGGGTCGACACCTCCAATATACATTGAGGGTCGTTTTCTAACTGGTTCCAGGCCTTCGAGAACCGTGATATCCTTGGCGGAATAATTGCTATTGGCACTGCTCATAAGTTAATGTCCATTAAAATCTAAAATCAATCAAACAAACCCTTGGAACTCATTGGCTTTTTAGCCTCCGCCTCCGCCACTTCATCCCAATTAACCAATACAACAGGCGAAGGAATAATCTTTGAAAATTCAGACCTCTTAACCGCCTCAAAACCTTTTCCGCCCCTGGACACAACCTCATATTTTGAAGGTTTAAAATCCATGGTCTTTCCACCAGTTGTCTCTACCTGCATGAAATCATCTTTGTTCGAAATCACCACGCCACCAAGACAATGATCATCATCCGCCAATTTGATACCCATCACACCTTTGCCAACTCCAGATAAAACATTGACCTCATCAACTGGAAAATGAATGATATGGCCAAACTTGGACGCAAGCATCATGCTTTTTTCCTTATTGACAACAAAAACATTCACCACCCTGTCGTTTTCATTGAGTCGAACATACATTCTTCCTGTTTTAGTGGATGCTATTCGGTGCGGCATCAACGGTGTTCTCAGCACCTGCCCCTGGGATGTCACCACAAGAATATATGGCGGAGTGGGTTCGTCCCCCTTACCGGGTTTAGAGGGCATGGTGAACCGCTCATCTGTTGTAACCATCATTATTATTTTGGCACGGTCATTTAACCTGAAAAACTTGTTAATGGGTTCACCATATCCGGAACTAGCTGGAATCTCATTGGCACGCATAGTGAATGCTGCACCGTCATCACTGAAAAAAATAATTTGGTCAAGAGTGCTTGCGGGAACAACAGTCAGAACCTCATCGCCTTCGCGAACACGGGTTCCTTCAACGGAGGCAAGGCGCCCGATTCGTTTGACCCAACCATCACGAGTTAAAACAACATTTGTATTTTCTTTTTGGATGTAAGCTTCAGGGTCAAACTCCATGGCCTCATCAGAATCCCCGAACTTTGTCCGTCTTTTATCCCCAAATTTTTCACCCAATTCAGCCAGCTCGGATTTTACAACCCCCCAAAGCTTTCGTTTTGATGACAATATCTCCTCAATCCGATCAGCCTCCTTGGTTTTTTCCCGTAACTCCTCAAGGATTTTCTTGATTTCCATTTGCGCAATCTTATACAACTGCGCCTCAAGGATCGCGTCCGTTTGGATATCATCAAGACCAAAAGCCTTGATCAATTTCTCGGATGCATCAGCTTTTCCCTGACTTTCACGAATCATTTTGATAGCCCGATCAAGGGCATCAAATATGATTTTAAATCCTTTGAGAATGTGGATCCGTTTTCGCAATTGTTCAAGTTCATATTCAAAACGACGCTTGATTGTTTCAAAACGAAAATCAAGAAATTGCCTTAATATCTCGCAAATACCTAGTCTTTCAGGGCGTGTTCGCTCCCTGCCTTCCGCATCCTTGATTGGTATCAAGCAGGTGAAATTGCATGAGAAATTGTCCTGAAGCTGGGTATGCCTGTACAAGTAAGCCATGATCAAGTCAGGGGAGGAATCTGCTTTGACCTCAAGAACGATCTTGACACCTTCTTTTTCACTGGATTCATCCACCACATTCAACAATTGGGGAACTTTTCGCTCAACGATTATCAAGCCAATGTCTGATACCAGTTTGCCCTTATCAACTCCAAAGGGAATTGAATAAATGATGATGTTTTTAAACTTATTTGTTTCCTCAATTTTCCATTGGCCTTGAATTTTAAGACTACCTGATCCCTCTTCATAAATTTTTGTCAGGGAAGGGCGGTCAATCAATATTTTCCCACCCAAGGGAAAATCCGGTCCCTTCAACCTATCCAACAACTGGGAGGTCGTTGCATCTGGATTTTCAACAAGATGTATGCAGGCCTTGATGACATCACCAAGGTTGTGGGGCGGAATATTTGTTGCTAATCCCACAGCTATACCGGAACTACCATTCACAAGAAGGTTGGGAAACTGGGCTGGTAATACAACTGGTTCATCACGTGTATTGTCATAATTCGGCCTGAGGTCCACGGTTTTCTGCTTCAATTCCAACATCAGATGTTCAGAAACCAATGCCAGCTTTGCTTCGGTATATCGTTCGGCGGCAGGAGCATCTCCGTCAACAGAGCCAAAATTTCCCTGACCGACAACCAAGGGGACGCGCATCACAAAATCTTGAGCCAACCTTACCAAAGCCTCGTAAGCCGCCGTTGTGCCATGAGGGTGGTAATTCCCAGTGACATCACCAACAATCTTGGCGCACTTCCTCGGCCTACCATCAAAGGTCAAACGCAAGTCATTGAACATTGTGTAAAGAATTCGCCTTTGGACTGGTTTTAGGCCATCGCGAACATCTGGTATCGCTCTCGCAGTAATTACAGATAAGGCATAAATCAGATAGCGGTCGCGAGTTTCATCTTTTAACGCAACTGTTTGAATATTTTCCGCCATTAAATACCCCACTACAACTTTTAATTGAATCGCTGTAATTCAAAAAACAGATTGGAATTTCACCAACCATCATAAAAAAATTAACTCCGGACAATTGTATTGTCCAGAGTCAATATGTTATTTACGAGTTTCTTCGAGTATGCCAAGGGAGATTAAGGCATAGGGTATGATTTAAGCATATCCGTTAACTGGTTGTTGAAGTCTTGAGGAATTGTTTCAAAACTGGAAATTTTAACAAATTCGAGCATTCGTTTCGATTTTGGGTTCTCGCTCGCGGAGAGCATTCCTTTTTTGAAGTTGTTCATTATTTCCTTATCTAATTTTTTGGGATTATAAGCTATAACAGCAGGGATGAATTGCTCAGATATCACGACCACTCTCAGTTTCTTAGCAGCTCCGGGCTTTTGTGATTTAAAACTTTCCCATGGTGCGGAGTCAGAAATCACCGCATCCATGTCATCCTCGGCCAATCCATCAAACGCATCCTCAGGGTCTGCGTTATTATTGATTTTGGAAAAATACTTTGCTGCTGTTGTGTTTGCGGGCAAGATTCGATGTTCCATGAACAACCTGCAATGCTCCCGGTTACCTTTGGCAAATGAAACTTTTTTTCCTTTGAGATCAGCAACGGATTTTATCGAGGATTCGTTTTTGACAACCACATAGGCGACCAGGGGGGCCTTGTTATTCACAGCCAGCATTAATGGTTCCAATTCGGGATATTTAAGTTTTGCCCATGCAAATTCAAAACCATGAAACACTCCCACCTGTGAATCACCATCACGGAGTTGTTTGCCAAGCTTTTCAAAATCTGGCATCATCACCAAGTCGCCACTCAACCCAGTCTGGCTTTCCATCACGGAACTGAATGGCTTCATAAGGAGTTGCAACAAAGAATCGGGTGTATCTTTGAAGATTGTTCGCATCATGCCAATTCGTACTGGCTTGGGTTTCTCTGCCGCCCCAAGTTGGGCTATTCCAACAATCAAAAGGCTGAGCAATGAGGCAGAAAAATACCAAAATTTACTTCGCATAAGATTCCTTTAAGGTGATAGTCCAAGGTGTTAAATCTAGGGAGGAAAGATACAAGTTGGGTTACACACCAAGCTTATTTTTTGGTAATTGGCGGAGCCACAAATCCACCGCCACTAACTCTCTCAAGAGCGATCAAAGACAAATAAGCCTTGTAAATAGCTTCGTTGGCGGCGATCCTAATCGAATTTGCCTGGATGCCTGTTGTAATTACCTCATCAAGGGTAATTTTCCCCCCTCTAGGATCAAAGCGCTCCTTGAGGGAGGAAGCCAGCTTTTCTGCCTCATCAGCAGACTTAAGATAACTCGTTGCGCGATTTTTATTTTCGATCCAACGCAAGTAAGTGTTTTCAGCTTCAAGAACCACTAAACTTTTCGCCTTATCAGCAACAACTTGTGCTTTTTCATGAAGGATTTTTGCTTGATTGACACGGGATCTTTTTGGCCCATATAAATTCGCTGGCATCTCAGGAGCTATTGCGCCAGGCCTGTAATCTTCATTTAAAGATGCAATTGGAAGGATATTTGCATGAATATCAGAACCGGACGCAAAAGTTTTTCCTGAAAAAGCGCGGATCTTTTCTTGGGCCTTTACCTCAAGACATGTCGCATCCACCGCGGACTGAGCCTGTGCTATCTCTCCTCGTTTTGCCAATGCTTCAGAAATGATAAAGTCCCTGTCTACTTTCACATCGGGCAGGGTTAATACCTTATCTGCAGTTTGAAGGTCCCAATTTGTGTCAGTTTCACCTATGGCTTCCCTTAAAGCGGCCTTGGCCCTGGGAACCCCTTGAACGGCTTCCTCTTTTTTTCCATTAAATAAATTCAAATAAACATTAATCTGATCAATTTGTTTTTTTGAAACATCATTCCTTGAACCAGTTTTTACAATTTCCTTGGCAATATCGCCCAAAGTATTAAGGTCATTTATTCCGCGCTCTGCAACATCAAGCTGCTGATTTGCATAAATTATTGAAGAGTAGGTGTATGAAATCGAATAATTCAAATCCAATTCAGTTTGGGAAAAATTTGCAGTCGCTGCATTCATCCCGGTTTGAGCTTGTTGCTTGCGAACAGGCAAGTCCTTGGAAATTATCGACAAGAATTTCATTTTGTTGATGGCGTCTTGTTTCTCTGCGACTCCATCAATTCCCAATTGTGCAGCTTTGATCGTGGAACTATTTGAGTGCCCCATTGCCCTCAATTGTTCAATGTTGTAAGTCGGGACCTTACTCGCATTTTTTGCGATGAGAACCGGTTTATCTTGTGCCATGGAGGATTGGCTTGATATTACAAATTGCATTGCCACAATGGCTCCACCAACAATCCATTTGAAAGAGCCAGTGTTCAACTTAATTCTTTGCAACATGAATCACTCCTAGTAAACTCAACTGCAAGATCTCTTAACAATTGAGAAATAATTATCCATCTTCACTTGTATAATCGTCTCATTTAAAATCCTTCTAAAATGAGGAGGGACATTATCAGAAATTTCTTGAAAAAATATGTCCATTTAAGTGGATTTGGAACTTGGGAATGATTAGTTAAAATACAACGATGAGGTGGCCGGGAAGGTATATGTCACGAATCTATTACATTAAATATTTAATTTGTTATTTTCGAAAGATTTACTAATGGAATTCATCTTGTCATCCGCATGTCAAAGAGCATTGGACATTGCATTCCATTTGGCATTTGAACAAGGCAAAATGGAACCAGATGAAAAAGATTGCATTACCGCCCTATTAAATGACCCTGAAGGTCCAGTTGCCACCCTTTTGAAAGATTTTGGACTGCAAGAAGCCTTACTTAGCTCTGAAAAGGCAATAACCAATCTGGATATTTCAAATACAATTTTTGAATCCGCAAAAAAACCTCACTTTTCAAAAAAAATCGCTCAGATATCAAAAAAAATTCTTACTGAACAGGAAGGAACCAGCCTTGGTTTTCTGATCCATCTGGTCGAGAATTTCAAAAGTACAAAAAATATCCTTGAAGAATTGGGAATAAATTGGGAAGCACTTACCCAATGGATCGACCTCCAACGCCCAAAACCCCTGGTTCTGGACATTCCATTGGATTTAAATTCAGCAACGGAATTTGATTCAAGCCTTCGAATACTAGATGCGGCATCTAATCGAGTTCGTGAAGGCTTGAGGGTTATTGATGATTTTTGCAGATTCATCCTGAACTCACATGAATTATGCGCACTTACTAAAAAATTAAGGCATGATTTTAATCAATCCTTTAACTGGACACCCGCCACTTTGTTCATTTTCCAAAGAAATATTGATGAGGATATAGGCACCAACATCCATACCAATCAAGAAATGCAGAGGTTGGATAGCCTCGATGTTTTCAAGGCAAATATCAAGAGGGTACAGGAATCACTTAGATCAATTGAGGAATTCGGAAAATTAGAATCACCTGATTTTTCACTTTCCATCAGTGACCTAAGGTATCGTTCATACGATTTAGAACAAAGAATTTATCGATTGATGGATTTATCTTCTAAATTAATCGACATCAAAATCTATGGTTTACTTGGGCAGGAACAACTAAATCCCAAGTCCTTGGATATGCTTGAATCCCTCCTTGAAAACGGCCTGGACATGGTGCAACTACGAATCAAAAATATTCCAGATAACAAAATGCTCGACTATGCCTATCAAATGAAAAGTATCGTAAGGCAAAAGGATAAACTATTAATCATAAATGATCGTCCTGATATCGCAAAGATCATTGATGCGGATGGGGTTCATCTAGGACAGGAAGATCTTCCTCTAAAAGAGGCTAAATCAATCTTGGGTAAAAATAAAATAATAGGAATCAGCACCCATAATGAAGATCAACTCCAAGAAGCAATCAACAAAGGTGCGGATTATGTTGGAATCGGACCTGTATTTAAATCTAAAACCAAAAATTTTGAAAACTTGGCTGGAGTTAATTTTGTTAATGCAGCACATGCATTATGCAAAATACCCTACTTTGCAATTGGTGGAATAACCTTGGAAAACATTACCCAACTTACCAATATTGGGGTGAGTAGAATCGCAGTATGCAATTCATTGTTTAACTCAGACAATCCTTTGAAAACTTTGAAACAATTCAAACAAGTTTTGCAGATATAGCATAAAAAAAGCCAGTATCTAATAACTGGCCTTTTTGATTAAATTTTAAATATCGATCAATCAACCATGAAATAATCCCTTGGGCTTCTAGCAAAGGGATGAGATGGAAATGACATACCAGGAAAAGATTTGGAATTAGCACAGAAGCCGGCACCAGGTATCGGAAGGGGCCCACTTATGGGAGCAAAAGGAGGTACAACATAATAGTTTGGTCCATATGTTGTCCCGTAGCAATTAGTGTAATAGAATCCCGGCCCCATCATGTCTGGGGCTTTGGGTATGTAATAGACAAAATAAGGTATTTGATTAGTATTGTTAGAAATAGGATTTGGAGTAATTACTGGAGAGTTAGGCGAATTTTGTTGACCGAACACATCTGAAATTAATAAAAATACGCCCAAAAAGCTGCTGATAAATTTGATTTTCATAAGTCCTCCCGTCCATGGAAAAAAGCACTATGGAAATTTATCACATTTATAAAAAAAGAATTGTTTTTGAATTCTTTATCAAAATATAAGAACAATATTTTCATGGTAAATTCCAACCAATCGCTAAAATAAACAAAAAGCCATCGGTCGTTACCCGATGGCTTTTGTTTTTAAAATTACCTTTTCAGATTAATTCCCAACTCCTGGATTAAAACTGGCAGGAATCATAGGGAAATTTGCACTAGCGGGCATTACTCCATAACCTGCAGGCATACCGCCACTTACAGGAGGACCACCCATTGCACCATTTGGAACTGCCCATTGAAGGCCTGGTGTTACCATGACTGGAGCGTAATTAACGCGGCCATTAGAGCCACAACCAGGACCATTGTTTATTTGGTAACCATGGTTTTTATAGTAAGCAACCCAATCGATGTTATCCAAAGCACCATAATATTTTTCCATTGCATGATAATAGTCATGCCAGAATTTTTGGAGACGCTCTTCTTCAGGTGTAAGGCACTTATACCTTTTTGCGAAAATATTGTACCAAGGTTGCCAGCCGCTATATCCTAACGATCCCCAGCTAGCATGAACATTATTAGAACCAATTGCCAAACCTACCAAAGCACCAATAATTAAGGCAAACCGCTTCATTTCCGACTCCTTTACAGAAATATCAGGCATATCGCTGTCGAAATCCATTTCGACCCCCACCTTCGCGACACACCAAAGGCCTGCGGCATTGCCAATATTTTAATCGCCGCATTTAACTAATAATCAAATCGGAAGAAATAAAAGGAATAAACGGAATAATTATGAATTGTTAAACAGAATTTTTGAAGCTAGAGCCAAAGAATTGGAAAAACCAACCCAAACGCCCCAATTTAAAATAAATTACCGACTAGATTGAAGTTTTTGCTGAATGGCCTGAATTAAAAAACTTACATCGTATTCCAAATTTGCAAATCGAACACGTGAATTAGATTTGATCAATGACTCGATTTTTTTTTCAGACGCAATAACAGTGCTGTGATTTCTACCACCAAAATAAGCTCCTATTTCCCGGTATGTAAAAGATGTGGATTTCCTCGCCAAAAACATCGCAATGTTTCGGGGAAAGGACATTTTTTCTTCTCTTGTTGAAGATTTCAAAGCACCGGGAGATAACTGAAAATAAGATTCTACTACATCCTCAATATCTTGAAAACTTATTGATTTGTAAACACATCGAACAAAACCACTTACAACGGACCTTGCAATATCAATATTTGGCAAGACCCGATTTAATCGTATAAAGTTGGACAATTGTTTAAGAACACCAACCAAAACCCTTACATTTCCTCGAATTTCTCTACCAAGGTACTCAACAACATCACGACTAATCTCCTGATTGGATAGCATCGACCAATATTTTTTGATCAATGCTACCCTCAACAAATCTTCGGGAACATCCACGGAACAAATCATTCCAGACATCAGCCTATCAACTAATTCTGGCATTATTTTCTTTGCCATCCTTGGATGACATTCCATTCCAACGATTATACTTCCGCCTTTTTGGTTAATGACATCAATATTTAACATCAGTTCTTTTTGGGTTGCCGGTTTATCAGCAAGCAGATGCATATCATCGAAAACGAACAATGAATTAGATCGAATTTTTTGACGAAAAGCAGGTATACGATTTTTTTGCATCGCTACCACAAACTGACTCGTGAACTCTTCAGCGGAAATATACTCAGCGGGTAGCAATGGGAAAGAATTCTTGAACAATCTAAAAGCAGATTCAAGAAGATGAGTCTTACCGCATCCCTGGGCCCCAAAAATAACCAAAGGACTTATGTCAGACCTTTTCTCAACACTTAAACAACGGGCCATTTCAAATGCAAGCTTATTGGACTCTCCAACTACAAACGACTTAAAATCCAACCACTCTCTTTTTTTGATATTTTTAACATCAGGTAAAACAGGCGACCCAGGAAAAATGGCGACTTGGGAAGCATTTTTATCAAGGGAACTTAATTTTACCGGCACTGTTCCAACATGGCGGGAATCCGCAATGCTTTCATCAGTTTGTGATGAAACATCTTGAATTTCAAATTCAACTATTTTAAATGAAGAAACACAATTTTTGAGAGATTCTTCAATATCTTTGCGAAATCTACTATTAATCCATTCAAGAAAATGGTTGTTTGGCACCCGAATAAGCAGTTTTTCATTTGTTAAAACAAACGAAACACGCCTACCAAACCAAAGATCAAACCTTGGTTTACCAATGCGCTCAATTAATAGCTTCTCAAAAGATGGAATATCCAACTCTTGAATGATTGGAGTAATCATGCAACTCTATGCTTAGGTAAATTAACCAACATATGATCAGAGGCAAAAAGGCCGGGAAACCAAATTTGCCACCTTCGGAGATTCATAATTTAGACAGTTGAATTTTTTTAGCAAATCAAATTTTGAAATCTTTTTAAAGTTATCCGCAAAGATTAAATTTCCTCGAAAAAAATCATCCTTCCATCAAAAACAATTTACTTATTTTTTCGGGAACCATGCCAAATCCAAGATACAATTTCATTGCAGGGTAATTTTTTTCATCAACCATCACAGTTAAAAATTTTACATTATTTGAGAATAATATTTTGGTTGCATTGGAAATCAAAATTTTTCCTAATCCCCTTGACCTGAATCCCTCAATAATACCGACATAAGCAATTTCGCCTTGAGCTAGGTTCTTCAAAACAACAATTAAACCCACCTTAAATTTTCCACATAGAACTACTTGCGAAGAATGGTGGTCAAAATAAGAATGGTTTCTCATGGATTCAAACACATTAAAAGCGTTTCTTAATTTGAGTCCTTCAGGGCAATCAAGCGAATTTTTAGAACTAAGCTCAAACAATTCAAGCAAATCCTCCTTTAAAAAATCATTAAACGACTGTAATTCAAAGTTTTTTTCGCAGAATTGTTTTTCACTCATATGGTGGACATCACCAGACAAACTAACAAAATTGGTTATGAATTTCATACCAGCTGCAATTATCAAAGTCTCAAGTTTAGCTGAAATCAAATTTGATTCGATCAACAATTGTCGTACCTTACCTTTGGTCATTTTCAAAACAACTGCGAGACAATCGCTTATTCCTAAATCCAACTGATCGACAAAACGAAAATCACAATTCTCATTAAAAAAAATATCCATTACGTACAAATCTGAAGTTTCTTGCACCGCACTAAAAAACAAAATGGGAATGTTTTCAGGCAAATTAAATACAGAACCAATTACAACATGATTGGTTCGAGCCAACGGTGCATAAAAATCAATCAACTCATGATTAAAAGGACAAACACAATTGATCAATTGATCAATTGTGTCAAGTTTCGAATCAAAAAATTTGTTGTTTTCCAAAGAATTTAAATCCTCACCCACTTTCATGGATAAGATGAGAATTTAATCTATTTTTGACCAGAGCCAACACCAAACTGGGCAGGGGTGTCAAACATTCGATGCCCAGTTGAAGTGAAATCTCTCCATCCAGTGGGACTCCAATTCAAATTATTGTTGCAGGACCCAGTAGAGTTCTTCTCGGCGCAAGATGGCTGAAAATACATATACAAGGGAGTGGGGCGCACACCTTGATGCCTGGGACCAAAGTGATTTCTACCTTGATTTTCTTCCTTGCTTCCCATCCAAGATTTTATTTTAGAAAAGCAATTGCCGGAATTCTTTGAAGATTTATCGCAATTAGACTGGCTACTTATAACAGAATTGGAAGATTCGGCTGGGGTTTCAGCTCCAAATACCGAGCTTATTGTTAGAAAAAACACGCCCAGTGCATATTGCAATTTACTGTTCATATAGACCGCCTCTATCATTAAAAATAAAAATAATAGCTTGCTAGTTTTAATCGGTTTAAAAAAAAACTGATAAGAATAAAAAGTGATTAAATTTGCAATAAAAGTTGTAATTAACAATTATAATCGGACGATTTTAACAGATTGGTGAAATGACTGATTTTATCTGTTATTATCTTAAGTTATGACGACTGAAAATTAATAATTGTATCTTTGAATTGAGGAAAACTTTTTCGCAACAAAGTTTTGGAAATTAACCTAATGGCTACTGACTTTTCCTGCCCCAATCCGTCATGCAAGCAACTTATCCGTTTAGAATCGATAAATGACTCACCTTCAATTACTTGCCCAAAATGCAAAAAAACAATTACTTTGCGAAAATCCCCCAAGAACTTCGCCCCCCCCCAAAAAAATTCAACACCGCTTTCTGCTATGCCAAAAGAAACGCAAGATTTCACTTTTGAATCCAAAAGCGAAATAAAGTCAAATTTTCGAGCTGAAAAAAAACCTACATCCAAACAAAAAAAGTCAAATGGCCTCACCTTGACACAAGTGTTTGTTTTAGGCTTTGGGATGTTTTTTATTTCCGTAAGTGGTTCAGCTTTTTATTTCATCGGCCTACCTTTGCTAAAAAAAGAAATAAATATCCATGAAAAAACCATTAACGAGGCAAATAAAGAACTAATTGATGCTGATTTTTTTATTTTAAAACCTCTGGATAACTATTCAAAAGATCAGAAACTCGCTCAATCCCTTCAAACAAAGTTTGCTTATTCGGGAAGAGAAAAAGATATCTGGCTTTTCTATTACAAGGATTTCAAAACCAGGAACCCATCAGATTCTGAAATCCACCAGGAAATGATTTCCCGTCTAAAAACATACATGCCAAAGAATCTAGAGTGGGAGGAAAAAGCTGAAAACTTAGTCATTGAAAAAATATCATTTAAGAAATTTTCTTTTGAAGGCACCAGGGAAGATTCAACAGTCTGGGTGGGTGATTGCCATACAAGCCAAGTTAATGGAGTTTTATTTCTTATCATTTGTATTGCTCCGATTGACAAAAAGGAATTGGTTCTAGAAAACTGGGATAAATTCAACCAGGGATTAACAATCAAACCTAATGCAAAACCAGACTGGAAGCCAACCCCACGGAAGGCGAAACTTGTGGCTGTAGACAAAGTCAAATTATCATTTGCCGCCCCTGAGGCAATTTGGGGCTCTCAGGACACAAAAGATTACGACACGAATCCCGATGCAGTGATGATTGGAAAAAATCCCAACGACACAGGAAACTTTTTAAATCAAAAAGCTAAACTTCAAGTCTTTTCATCAGCAAACTCAACCAAAGATGATAAAGCTTTTGATATGCCTGAAGAAAAAATCTTTGAGTTACTTAAGGAAGAAAAATCTGCAGAAACAAAAATTGAAAAACTCACCGATATAAAGCGCACATCGGTAGATTTGAAAAATTTAACAATTAAAACTGAATATTTTGTCATTAAAACCGATGATCAAATTCAAAAAATGATTTTTTGGTCAAAATGCTCCAGTGAAAGCGGAGCACTAATTTTTCTCTGTGAAATTCCCGTTAAATCAAAAGATTTTTGGCTTGATGAGTTGGATGAAATTTTAAAAAGTGTTTCGATTACTACTGAATAATTCTTTAAGGTATTGGGATTTTTACAGCCTGTAATTTATTTTGAAGAAACCAACGGTATCACACCCTTGGTTTTTTCTGGCACTGGAGCAAAAGGAACCACGGTTTTCCCTTTCTCCCTTAATTCGGCTGCTTTTTCAAGGATTTCATCCTGTCTTATGGTTTTTGCAGGTTGCAATGCATAACTAAATCGATGAATATCGTGAACTTCAAAAGGGAAAAGACTTTCTGCGATAAAATCCAAAGGTGGATACTCATACCAGGGTGCTGGAACTTTCTGTTCAACATCTAATGTTTCGTATCCATCCTTTACCAATTTAAAATTGTATTTGCCGTAATAAACAAAATGCTCATCCATTGGTGTAACACCGATGGGTTTACCATCTTTATAAACCATCGCGCCTTGCGGAAATGAATCAATTGTATATTTTCGAGTTACACACCCAGTAAAAACAATAATTAAAAAAATCATGGATATAGATCGTAAAAACATTATTCATCACCCCAGTGTGGGTCCATTTCAATTAACACAAATAAAACTCATTATTAAAAACCAAATTCCTCAAAATTCATGTAAGATAAAACTCATTAGCCGAATTTTTATTTAGGTCAAGTGGTCTTTTTCGTATGATTCTTACTACCGATCTGTTCAAATCTTTAATTTGATATTTTAAAAAACTTAGGTAGGATAAGGTTTGTGTTATTTTTTATTCTAATTTTGGAGAAATAATGGCATCATTCGACCAAATCGAATGTGCAGTTTTGACGGATGTAGGTCTAAAAAGAGGCTACAACCAAGATAGCCATTATTTATCCAAAGCCCCCAATGATTCTCAATGGCAGGAATTAGGCCATGTTTTGCTAGTAGCCGATGGAATGGGTGCCCACGCTGTTGGCGAAAAGGCCAGTGAACAAGCAGTTAAGACAATTCCTCATGTTTACAGCAAATATGTCAAAGAAGGCGCCCCAGAGTCCCTTCGCAAAGCTTTTTACGAGGCAAATTCCACTATTCACTCCTGTGGTCAGCAAAATAGCGAATTTCGAGGAATGGGGACGACTGCGACCGGTATTATAATTCGCCCTGAGGGCGCTTGGATTGGTCATGTTGGAGACAGTAGGGCCTATCGAATTCGCGGAAAATTTGTTGAGCAACTCACTTATGACCACAGCTTGGTTTGGGAATACGCAAGATTAAAAAAAATTGATCCCGATGATGTCAAAGATATTCCCAGCAATTACATCAATCGATGCTTGGGGCCAGAGGCAATTGTAGAACCAGATATCGAAGGCCCTCATCAATTGGAACCCGGTGATGTGTTTTTAGTTTGCAGCGATGGATTAACCGGTTTGGTCAAAGATACTGAATTAGGTTTGATTACTTCCTGTCTAACAACCCAAGAAGCATGCAAAGTTCTTGTGGATCTTGCGAACCTGCGAGGCGGACATGATAATATAACTGTAATAGTTGGGAAGTTTACAGGTGGGGTTCAAAATCAGAGTTATCCCAACATGCAGGGCACCAACAACCCATCTTTTATTAACAAATTAGTCAACCACCTCAAAAACATAAAACCTGGGATCCCATGGTGGTTTATTTGCCTGATGTTTGGATTATTATTAGCGATAACCTTGATTGTAATAAAAGCATTTGAAACTCCTGAGAGCATTCTCTCTGGCGATCTGATCAAATTCACCGTGATTTTTTCCGCTTTAATATTTTTCATCGCTGGTGCGATTGGTTTTTACCTTCAATTTAAAAACTCAAAGGAGGAAGAAAATCACGAATTTCCAACTCCCTCCGCGAGAGTGCATCGAAGGACTCCTATTGAAATAAACAAATCGACCCTTGCAAAAATGGAGAACCAAATCTCCTCTTTTTTGAAACGCGCTCGTGAAAAAAACTGGGAAATCAATGAGAAAGATTTGGAGAACTTTCAAACCCAAGCTCAAAGTGCAATATCTAACAATAATTTGATGGAAGCATTCAAGCAATATTGTTTGGCTTTGATGGTTTTTTCTGATCCTTGGAAAAAGCATCGAAAAGATGAACAACCTATTGAACTTATGTGGACTAAAAATTAACTTTTATTCAAATTTTAAGTTTAACAAATATATGTACACAAAATAAAAGACCCCAAATTGGGGTCTTTATATGAATTTAAAATCAGAGTTTAAAATAAAAGAATGCTTATCCAGCAGAGACAAGTTCACGTTTATTCTTTTTAGACTTTGGTACCCTGACTTTGTGATTCAACGCTTTCTCATTTGGTTTTCTTAAATCCCATACAATTCCAAACCAGGAAAGAACAACTAAAATGCTATAACTTAAATCGATTTCCCACCAGTAAAACCCCTGATTTGCAGAACTTTGATAGTGATGATGATTGTTATGCCATCCTTCACCCATTGTCAAAATAGCCAAAATCAAACTGTTTTTACTCTCATCATCAGTCATAAATCTTCTACGACCAATTAGATGACTAAGGGAATTAATGAAAAAAGTGCAATGATATACCAAAACAGTGCTTATGAAAAATCCCCAAACCAATCCGGAAAAGCCCATAGATAAATAACAAATTAAGGCCAAAACCATACCTGGAATGTAATGGAATTTATTTAGAAAACGAATCTCAGGATATTTGGTGAAATCTTGAATGTTTTTATCATTGAATTCAGTGTGTTCTTCAGAAAGAATCCAGCCAACATGGGACCACCAAAAACTTGTACGATGGGGGGAATGCGGATCAGCAGGAGTGTCGGAATACTTATGATGATCCCTATGATGGGAAGCCCACCAAAGGGGACCTTTTTGCAAAGCACTACATCCCAACCAAGCTAAGACAAACTGAAACCATCTACTGGTTTTATAAGCTCGATGAGAAAAATAGCGATGATAACCAGCAGTGATACCGAACATTCTTAAAAAGTAATTACCAACACAAAGCAAACCAACCTGCCAGGAAAAATCAACAAATAAGGCTGAAAGGCATGCTAAATGCATAAAAATAAATGGAGCATTAGCAACCCAATTACTAGCATAATAAGAAAAACCAACTGGTTGTGTTAAAAACGAAGCGCTTTTATCAAGTTCTGTAGAGGAAATAACAAACCCTCCTGGTATGGTCAATAAATCGAACCTTGCTTTACATAAAGCAAATTCAATTTAACTAGCTATACTACACCTTCTTGATTGTAATTCTTGCTTTGCGAATAGCACTCATTTTTCGCAATTGAGCGCGACGACGAGCTTCGCATGGCTTTTCATAATATTTTCGTTTACGCAGTTCTTTTTGAATTCCGCTCCGCTCAAGCAGCTTTTTAAATCGTTTCAAAGCCAAACCAATCGGCTCCCGGTCATGAACTCTCATCCTCAATGGCATAACAATTACTCGATATAAAGAACATTATTAACTAAAAACCCAAATGATAATATAAAGCATTCCTTGTTAATTGCCAAGATGATAGTGTATAAATTAACCACATAAAAATTTCATTATCAACATGGAAACCATTATCATGCAGCATTTCACTAAAAAACCCATAATTTCAATGAAAAAGGCGCTCTTTTTAAGCATTTGCTCTTTTGTTCTCTTCGTTTTAATCCCAAATAGTATTTTTTCCGCAGACTGGCCTCAATGGCTGGGACCAAATCGAGATGGCATATTAAAAGAAGAAGGTATTTTGTCGAAATTCCCGACCAATGGGCCAAAATTACTATGGTCGACCCCTATTAGTGGAGGATATTCAGGCCCCGCCGTCGCTAACGGCAGGGTCTTTGTCACTGACCGACAGATTGCTGATGGAAAAAGCGAATCGGATAACTTATTTGCCAGAGCTAATTCAGAAGGCAAAGAACGATTGTTGTGCATTGATTCCAACACGGGGAAATTCATCTGGGAATTTTCATATCCCTGCACATACAAAATGGCATATCCCTGCGGCCCCCGATGCACACCGGTGGTAACTGATTCCCTAGTTTATTTTTTAGGGGCCATGGGAGACTTATATTGCTTGGATATTAAGTCAGGCAAACCTGTTTGGAGTAAGTCTTTTACTAAGGATTACGATGCCCCCGTGCCAGTATGGGGATTCGCCGCACATCCATTACTTGATGGAAACAAGCTGATTTGTCTGGTCGGCCCCAAAAAAGTCGCAATTGCTTTTGATTCCAAAACCGGAAAAGAGTTATGGAGTTCACTTCAACTTGAAAAACCAGAATCCGAGATAGGTTATTGCCCCCCTGTCATTTTCGACCTGGGAGGATCCAATAAAAATCGCCAGCTTATAATCTGGCATTCAGAATCTTTAAATGGCCTGGACCCCGAAACGGGAAAGGTAATCTGGAGTGAACCGTTCCGATTGAAAGCCAACTTGTCCATTCCCACTCCAAGATTAATTGGTAACAAAATACTTGTTTCTTCATTTTACAACGGATCAATGCTTGTGGAGATCGACCCCGAGAAAAACACATCAAAACTAATTTGGAAAGGTAAGGGCAGGGGAGAAACCCCAAAACAAACCGAAGGCCTTCATTCTATAATGTCCACGCCTTTCATTGATAAAAATCACATTTTTGGCGTTTGCAGCTATGGGGAATTGCGATGTGTGAAACTTTCTGACGGGGAACGCGTCTGGGAAAATCTGAAAGCCACGGGTTCACAAAACGAACCTGTTGAAAGATGGGCAAACGCGTTCCTCGTACGCCACGAAAATAATTATTTCATATTCAATGAAAAAGGCGACCTGATCATTTCAGAATTATCACCGACCGGTTACAAGGAAATCGACAGGACGCATTTGATTGATCCAACAGGAATAGCACCTGCAGGTGGAATCAAAAGAAAAATAGTTTGGAGTCACCCGGCATTTGCGGATAAGAAGATATTTTTGCGAAATGACAAGGAAATAAAATGCTATTCCCTCGCCAAAGAATAGCCTACTCAAGCCCTAATTTTTTCATCCGACTGACAAGGGTGCTCCGCGCAAGGTTAAGGCCCCGTGCAGCCTTTGATTTATTACCACCATGCTGAGAAAGCGCCTGAAGAATCTTCTCTTTTTCCCGTTTCAGAAACTCCAACTTTGACTGATCCACCACCTTGACAACCCTGCTTTCAGAAGCTGCCAACCCGGTTGAAGAGGCAAAATCAAAAGCCAGAGATTTGATTTCATCAGGTAAATCCTCAGCCATCAACGAATCCGATGAGGAAATGACCACAGCTCGCTCGATCACATTCTCAAGTTGCCTTATGTTACCCGGCCAGGTGAAAGACCTAAGACATAAAAGCGTCTCGTCATCTATTCCCACAATAGATTTGCCAACTTTTGCACAAGCTTTCTTTAAAAAATAATAACAAAGATCAGGAATATCGTCTAATCTTTCCCTCAAGGCTGGGATGGTGATAGGAAAAACATTCAGCCTGTAAAACAGGTCACTTCGAAAACGGCCCTGCTGAATCAGGTTCTCGAGATTTTGGTGAGTTGCAGCTATTATCCGCACATCCACATTAACAGAAACATTTGACCCGACTTTTTCAATGGTTTTCTCCTGAAGAACACGGAGCAATTTGATCTGGACCTCTGGGTCAATGTCTCCTATCTCATCCAAAAACAAAGTCCCCCCGTTTGCAGCCTCAAACCGCCCAATTTTATCCTTGATTGCATTCGTGAAAGCTCCCTTTACATGGCCAAACAACTCACTTTCCAACAGTCCGGAGGACAGAGCGCCACAATGAACCTTGACAAAAGGCTTGTCTGAGCGGGAACTTTGATCATGGATGACCTGAGCTATGATCTCCTTGCCTGTCCCACTTTCACCGCGCAACAAAACAGCGGATGCCCCTGGCGCAACTTTCCCAACCAACTCCATAACATATTTGATTTGTGAACTTGAGCCTACATGCGCCCTGGACCTCAGACTAACTGGTGGATCGTGACTCGGTTCAGGTTGCGGATTCTCCAAAACATTTCCCCCAGTCACTTCTGGCAACTGAGCACCCCGTGACAATTGGGATTGCAACGCCAAAATCCTATTCTGCTGCTCGGCTATTTTGGCAACCTTTTCCCTTAACTCGTTATTCAATGTGTCAATCTTTTTATGGCCTTCAGCACTAACCAACCCCAACACCGTTATCTGGGAAAAAGCCGCCAATAAATTCAAATCGTCGATTGTAAAAGCGCCTGAACCCTTGGGGCCTAGCACCAGAAATCCCGCCAGGTCCTCTTCATGCTGGAATGGGACTATCGCCACTCCGCCTATCAAATTCAACACTTTTCGAACCGATGGACTCATGGGCATTGAAACCATATCAAGACATACGGATTCCCCTTTCAACAAGATTTTGACTAGATCATTGTCATTAAAAACCACATCCTGCCGGGGCGCACTTCCAAGGTAATCAACCAACTTGAATCCAGCAAAATCAGCAGCCTTTAAATATACCGAACCTTTTGGCACACCCAAAGATTCAGTAGTAGTCAAAAGCAACCTTCTTGCCATCAACAACGGGTCAACCAGACTTTCAATCGCCTGGCTCATCTTGCGAAAAGTTTGATCGAGTTTTATTTTTTCCCTGAAGAACCTTTTGTCAAGGGCGGCTTTCATGCGACCACGAAGCCTATCCAGCACCAAAATGATGATCATGGCGGTTCCACTCACCATAACCACCTGGGAAAGAGAGGGTTGCTCGATGAACTGCGTTCCGACCAGGAGCATTCCAAAAAAAACTATACCGTAGTAAATCAAACCCGCTAAAGTGCTCATCAAAAAATAGGAAAATCCGCTAGATAAATACTGGCTAAGCTGAATGAGTTTATATCGAGTTATACTTACAGAAAAGGAAGCTGTAACAAACAAAGACGCGGCAAACATGGGCCAGGTAGCCCCTCCGCTACTAAAACCTGACGCATCAGTAAACACAAGGAATCCTGAGTAAACGATAGGAGCAAGCGCGGCTACACAACCCATTAAAATCCACTTGGTCTGATTACGCTGAGTATCATCATCCGCATTTCGAAAACTATGGATCAAACAGGCGATGCAACCCAAAAACCAAACAAAGGCCACTGCAAGATAACAATAAATCTCGATAAGCATTTCCCTCAGAATAAAATTGGCTCCCTCAGCGGAAACCGCATCAACCCCATAAATCAAACGAAGTCTGAAATAACCTGAGATCATCAAAAATAAAAAAACAAAAGGTACCCCATAAACAATTCCAAGTGAGAGCAAGGGGTTTCTTATCAGAAAAATCTTTTTCTTTGGAAAAATCATAAAAAAATGAAGGCTTACGGCAGGCAGAAATATCGCTGCTGCTTGAAAGCAAAAAATCAACAATGGCTGGGTGGCAATCCGCCACCAGTGATATCCTCCCATGTAGGCCACAAGAGAAACAAATCCCAAAATAAAAAACTGTCTTGCTGAGGCTTCAGTAGGTTTCCACCAAAGGATTAAACCACCAGCAAAAACCATTGCCATTTTTAAAACCAACCAAAGAAATGATGGGATCATATTTTTGAGGGAAGTTTGACCGTAAGTAATCAATGACACATGATTTGTCTGGTCGGATGGGCGAAAAAAACCCAACTTCACCATATTCGAAGACCCATCCAAAGATTCATTAAAAGGTAATTGCTTTACAGTCCGAAGAAACTGAGGCCAACTATAGATAGGTACTCCATCCAAAGAAGTAATCTTGTCCCCGGTCATTGGTAAATCTTGGTCGGAATTAAACAAATTCTCTTTTTGGAAGTGTTGAATCTCTAAGGAAAAAGCCGAACGGATTCCTAATTCGGGTGAGGACCAACTATAAAAGACAACTACAAGGGAAAAAAGCATAGCAAGAAATGTGCCCACAAGACCAAGCACTCGATTGCGCACCTTTGGTTCTCGTAAAAAAGCCCAAAGTAAAAATTTTGGCGAAAACAAAATACACCCCACCAAACTCATTTGCATCTATCAAAAACAAACAAACTTCATGGTACACAAAATAACGGGAAAGTGTGTTTTGTTTTTATATTTTTATCGAAATTCAACGAAATACATCAAAAAGCCACGATATGCGTGATTTTTCGCTAAAAATCAGCTAA
>SXGQ01253955.1_pt1 | contig 54147 bp, 47 predicted proteins | sample 3178371 | NCBI WGS metagenome assembly SXGQ01 (sample SAMN11356859, study PRJNA531348) | freshwater metagenome | isolation source: freshwater sample F1-20 | place: China: Fuxian Lake, Yuxi | collected 2017-12-25
ATGGAAAGCGCCGGCATTACGCTTCTTCACGGCGATCTCCGCGGCGTGATCCGCGCCGTCCGCCTCAGCCGCAAATTGATGGCCAATATCCGGCAGAATCTCGCGTTCGCATTCCTTTACAACGCACTCGGAATCCCAATCGCAGCAGGATTGCTTTACCCCGCATTCGGCCTGCTACTCAGCCCCGTCATCGCCGGGGCGGCCATGAGCCTGAGCTCGGTTTCCGTAATCACCAATGCGCTACGTCTTCGTTCTGCGCGACTCGATTGGTAATCCACGATGAACTCCGGCACCGAAATCTCCCGACCTCCTTCATTTAGAGAGGCATTCCGGTTCTGGCTGAAGCTCGGATTCATCAGTTTTGGCGGCCCGGCCGGACAAATCGCGATCATGCACGGCGAAGTCGTCGAGAACCGCCGCTGGAACGATTAGCCGCGTTTTCTCCATGCGCTGAATATCTGCATGTTGCTGCACGGCCCCGAAGCGCAGCAGCTCGCAACTTATCTCGGCTGGCTCCTCCACGGTCGGCGCGGAGCCTTTGCCGCCGGCATCCTTTTTGTTCTTCCTTCCGCGCTGATTCTATGGGCGTTGAGCATCGCATACGTCAGCCTCGGCAACCTCGGATGGATGCAGGGAATTTTCTACGGCCTTAAGCCCGTCGTGCTCGCGATTGTTCTCGGCGCAGTTCTTCGCATCGGCGGCCGGGTGCTCAAGAATCCGACAATGTGGATCATTTCGGCGGCGGCATTCGCCGCGCTTGCATTCCTGCGAGCCCCCTTCCCGCTCGTCGTCGCGATGGCGGCGCTTATTGGATTCGTTGGCGGCAGGTTCCGGCGCGACTCGTTTCTGGTGATCAAAGGCCATGGCGAATCGGGCGGCCCCGCGAGCATTTCGGACTCACGACAGCCGACCATTTCGCGTACGCTCCGGGTCGCAGCGGTCGGGCTCGCAATTTGGTGGGCACCGCTGCTCGCAGCGGGCGCGACGCTCGGCTGGACGGGCGTTCATTTTCAACAAGGTCTGTTCTTCAGCAAAGCGGCGATGGTGACATTTGGCGGCGCCTACGCGGTCCTCCCTTACGTGGCCCAGCAGGCTGTGGAAACTCATCACTGGCTCTCCGCACCGCAAATGCTCGATGGACTCGGACTCGCAGAAACGACACCGGGACCGCTCATCATGGTATTGCAGTTCGTCGGATTTCTCGGCGGCTGGAATCATCCCGGCGGCATGTCCCCGCTTCTGTCCGCATCCCTCGCCGCAGGAATTACGACGTGGGCCACATTCGCTCCGTGCTTTCTTTGGATCTTCGTTGGCGCGCCGTACATCGAACGGCTGCGCAGCAATGAACGGCTGACCTGCGCGCTTTCAGCCATCACGGCTGCAGTCGTCGGCGTGATTCTGAATCTGGCGATCTGGCTCGGTGTCCACGTGCTGATTCCGAAATCATGGACTCCGGACTGGGCCGCCATCGGCATCACCGCGGCGGCATTTGTCGGCATCGCATTCCGGAAATGGAGCACCGTTTCCGTCGTCGCCGGTGGTATCGGATGCGGCCTTGCTGCCTGGTGGCTCGGTATCGTTTGAGCTGCTAAGAAAGCCGCACCGGCTGACGCTTCGCGCCCCATGTTCCGGGCCGTGCATCGAAGTATCCGGGAATCACAGTGCCGCATTTTGCACACGCGTTTCCCTTCAACGACCAGACACCAAGTTCGTACCAGTCGCGCTCGATCAGCATTTCCCCGCAACCGGGGCACCACGTACTTCCGCCGGTTTTGTCGTGCACGTTTCCGGTATAGACAAATCGAAGCCCCTTCGACATCGCAATCCGACGCGCCCTCTCAAGCGTGGCGTGCGGTGTGTTCGGCTTGTCGCGCATTTTGAAATCGGGATGAAAAGCGCTGAAATGCCACGGCACATCGGGACCGAGATTTTCGGCGATCCATTCCGCGGCCCGATGAAGCTCCTGATCGCTGTCATTCTCACCCGGAATGAGCAGCGTTGTGATTTCAAACCACACCTTGGTGTGATGCCGAAGGAAACGCAGCGTCTCGAGAACCGGAGCCAGCGCGCCGAAACACTGCCGATGGTAAAACTCCTCCGTGAATCCTTTCAGATCAACGTTTGCCGCATCCATCTCGCTGTAAAATTCGGCCCGCGCCTCGTCGGTGATGTAGCCCGCCGTAACCGCGACCGTTTTCACGCCCCACGAGCGGCACGCACGCGCCACATCCAGCGCATATTCGGCGAAGATGACCGGGTCATTGTAGGTGAAAGCAACGGACCGGCAGCCGAGCTGACGCGCAGCGTGCACGATTGTCGCAGGACTCGCGGCGTCCATCAGGCGATCCATCTCCCGCGCCTTGCTGATGTCCCAATTCTGGCAGAACCGGCAGCCGAGATTGCAACCCGCGGTCCCGAACGAAAGCACCGGCGTTCCGGGCAGGAAATGGTTCAGCGGCTTCTTCTCAATCGGGTCCACGCAAAACCCGCTGCTGCGCCCGTAGGTCGTGAGAACCATGCGCCCTGCTTCCGCTTTCCGGACAAAACAGAATCCGCGCTGACCGTCGCGCAGCTTGCAAAAACGCGGGCACAGCGTGCATTCGATACGCCCATCGGAAATCGGACGCCACCAGCGCCCCGGATGACTGGATTCGGTGACGGCCATGTCAATCGGGACAACCGGGTTCCTTGAACTTGTCGACTCGATAGCGTGTAATCGTCACCGCCTCGCCCGGGGCAATTCCGCCCTTTTCGCACACTGCGCGAAACTGCTGCTCTGCCGTATCGATGCCGTTCAGTGCAGGAAGAAGCGTGGCACGTCGACCATCCGCAGTCCGTACAATCACGCCCCATTCGGCCGGCTCCAACAGCTGCGGAGAATCGACCGTTTCAAACGAATGCAGAACGCTTACCTCAAAGCGGAGATTGTGCATTTCCACGCCGGTCACCGGGGGAAATCGATGATCCGAAAATGCTGCGCCGATCGCATTGCGCCATGTTTCCTCGACAATGTTCGCTGCCTGCGGCTGCTCCAGAGTTCCGATGCAACCGCGCAGTTTTCCACCAGACGTCTTTATCGTCACAAAGACACCGGCGCGCTGGGCGAGATACCCGCCGTTTGGCGGAGGCGGTTCGTCATTCCGTCGCGCGAGGACGGATTCCACTGCGGTGCGCGCAAGCCGCGGAAGATCCGTTCCATCGCAATACTCGTGCGAGCGATCCTCTGCGGCTGAATACAGCACCGCCACGCCGTAACCGACACCGAAAGGCCCTTCGTAACTCAGCACACGCCCGCTCCCGGTTTTCCAGCCGGTCGCAGCGAGCGCGACCGCAGTGGAGTCCACCACATCCTCGGCCGCGCGCGCCTGCAACGCCGCCGGGATGCGCTCAATATCGCGATACGCTTTCGCCCGAAGCAGTTCGATAAAGCGGGCGTCGAACTCCTTCGCCGTCGGCTCAAAACCCGCGGGCGCGCCGGGAATCAACCGGTGGCTCATGTCGCCACTGGCGACGATGGCAATTCTCCGTCCCAGCGTTTCCGCGGCCAGCGCGATTGCGCGCCCGAGGCCGTGAAGCCCGCCGGCACCTGGCGTATTGAGCGCGATCACAACCGTCGGTCCTTTCCAGCCGGCCTCCATCAAGAACCACAACGGAACCGCCGCACCGTGATCCAAATGACCACCGGCAATCGCCGAAAACTGCACTCCGGCACGCGGGCCGACCTGCGCCAGCGCCTGCACAAAGCCTCCATCCACAGGCAGGCTCACTCCTGCATCGGGCGCATTGAATGGGGCAAAAGTCCCGTGCAATTCCGCGCACGTCCACACACCAAAGGCGTAGGGCGAGCGGGGCGAGTGCGGCGAGATGAGAACCACTGTCTCCGGATTAGCCGCGAGGATCTCGCGGGAAATTTCGCGCATCGAATCGAGCGACGACTTCACATCCGCAAGTCGTTCTTTTCCGACGGCTGGAATGAGAATGGGCGGATGCGGCATCAGGGCGGCGATGGCGATGTTCATGCGCGAGGTTACGCCATGTCGCATCGTCGCCGCAAACTCCGCGTGCGTCTATCGTGGTGGTCCCGGACGAAACTCCTCTTCGGTGAGTTTCCCGTCGCCGTTCGTATCGAGTTTTTTCAACGCATCACCGGCTCGCGCAATCTCCGCCGCATCGATTACTCCGTCCTGATTTGCATCAAGCGCCTCCACCATCCGGTTTCCGCGGCGCGGCGGCGCGCCAGCCTGCTGCGTGCCTCCCGGACCGTTCTCCATGATACCGCGTGGTGGTCCTCCACGCACAAGCCCGCCGGGCCCGCCCGGTGGACGCTCCCCTTTTCCAAAACTCGGGTCCGGCTCGCCTTTCCACAAACGTCCGACGAACGGGAACTCCGTGGTGATGCAGTAGTAATAGGTTCCTTCGGGAAACTCCGGAGTGACGCCATCGCGGCCATTGCATTCATCCAGATCACCACTGCCCGCCACGTATTCAAAATCCTGCGAAAAGCGGCCATCGAACTCACCGCCGGGCCCCTCGGGCTCCGCAGGCCGGTTCCCCTTCCGCAGCCGGTAGCTCGATTTGAGCTTCCTTAGAGCGCTCTTCCCATCCTTCGGATCCGAGTGTCCCCAAGCACCGTAAACGGGAAATCCGTCGGCGGCCCAGCCAATCAGGACCATCGACTTCCCCTCGCCTCCGCGACGCTCCACAAGACCGGACGGAAGCGCGTGGTAATGATACGAGCCATTGGGCTGCACGTGTGCGTTATGGTCATCAAGTCCGAGATTCAAAAATCCCGTCGCCGCCTCATACCGCCACCCCGAACGCGGATCATTGTTCCACGTCTCGCCAGTTCCCGGCTCAAACGGAACTCCATTCAGCGCAACACCCCACCACCAGCCTCCACGGTGCACCGGTTGCGGCGCCGCCTTCGGCCTAAGCGGCACGCGAAACGTGTGATTCTGCGGAGCAATCGTGTTCGGGTTTCCCCGGCGCGGAAAAGCGCCCGGCGCATGATCAGGAATTCCGTTCGATTTGATAATGCGGCTCACTCCTTCCACGGAAACGCTGACCCGGTTCGGCGGAAGTTCCGCTCCCGCTGAAGGCCGTGCCAGTGTCGCATCGCGCTGAGCGAGCACGAGCGGTGCGGCGTCTTCGTCATGGCCGGGATGAGCGAGCGCAGACGCCGCGGTGCTTACGATGACGGGAATGATGAGCACGTGTTTCATTTGAATGGGACCACCTACACATTACGCCGTCTGACAGCCCGCCCATTAACACGGTCTTTACAATTCCACGGTGCGGTGGAAAACCGTCGCAGCAATGAAACTCATCCACGCCGCACTCCTGCTCGCCGCCGTCGCGCTTCCGCTCCATGCGAAGGACGAAATCGAAATCTCAATCGATAAATGCCCGCAGCCCGTCCAGACCGCGATCAAGCAACAGGTCGCGAAAGCTCAGGGAACATTGGATAAGGTGGAGTTCGAAAAGAAGGACGGCGCAGAGTTTTACGAGGCGAAGGTCACGGCGGCAAACGGTATCCGCTGGACCGTACGGTTCGGCGCGGATGGACGCATTCTCGAGACGAAGCAAAAGAAAGCAAAGTAGGATCTGCTTGAAACCACTTTGCCGGACAGGCGCAGCTCTGTTCTTTTCGCTTCTGTTCATCCTCACCGGGTGCGGCCACTCGACCCTTCACCGCGTACCAGCGAAACCCGCGCCGGTGCAGACGAATGAATTCGCCGCGCAGATGGCGGAGATTTCGCGCACGCCGTGGACCTCCGGAAATTCCGTGCGGACGCTTGTTAATGGCGACGGCTTTTTCCCGCCGATGCTCCGCGCGGCAGCGGGTGCAAAACGCAGCATCACGTTCGAATGCTACACGGCCCGCGACTGCGAACCCGTTGCAGAGTTCAGTCGAATCCTTGCAGAAAAGGCAAAAGCGGGCGTGCAGGTGCATGTCACGCTCGACGCGTTCGGCTGCTGGCCGTGGGGTGACCACCACATCGAGGCGATGAAGAAGGCCGGCGTTCACTTCAAGCTCTACAGCCCGTTCAATTTTTTCCTCCCGCTAAACTACAATCATCGTACCCATCGCCGGGTGCTCGTGGTGGACGGGCGAGTCGGATTTTGCGGCGGTGCGGGCTGGGCCTACAACTGGACGGGGAATGCGCAGGACCCGACCCACTGGCGCGACACTCAGTATGAACTTCGCGGTCCGGTCGTCGCGCACTTGCAGGATAATTTCAACGACAACTGGGAGGAACTCACCGGACGCCGACTCTGCGGCGATGGGTGCTATCCGCCACCGGCTCGCGCGGGAAATACAGTCGCGCAAATGGTCGCCGGCTCGCCATTCAAACGCGGCGACACGATTGGGGCGAGCAACCTCCTTGCGATCCGCGCCGCGAGGAAGTCCATCCTCATGGAGCATTCCTATTTCCTGCCCAACGCCGAATTCACGAAAGCGCTGCGTGATGCAGCCGCGCGCGGCGTGCGCGTGGAAATCATTATTCCGGGTGAAATCACCGATATGCCGTTTGCCAAGGAGATCACCCACGGGACGCTCCGCACGATGATGAATGAGGGAATTTCCATCTACGAATACCAACCCACGATGATGCACGGGAAACTGCTCGTTGTGGATGATCACCTCGTCATCGCCGGCTCCGGAAATCTCGACTCGCGATCGTTTTATCTGAACGATGAAAACAACCTCCACGTCCTCGATTCCGCCGTAGCCCGCGAGCAGCGGAGGATGTTCGAGCGCGACCGCGCAAAGAGCATTCCGCTCTCGGAGGAAACGCTGAAACTGCCGATATGGCGAAGAGCCCGCGGATTCTTCGGCCATGCGACGAAGTTCCTGCTATAACGCAGCGGCCACAAACAAACACCCATGTTCCGCAGAATTCTCAAGCGCGTCCTGCTACCGCCGATGGTCGTCATCGCAGCGCTGATCATGTTCGTGGAGGAATGGATTTGGGATCACCTCGCGGCAGTAATGGCATGGATTGCGAAAGCCCGGATCATCCGCGCGCTGGAATCGTGGCTCTCCAAACTCCCGCCGTATGGTGCCGCAGCTGCGTTCCTGCTGCCGGGGACACTCCTAATGCCTTTCAAGCTCGCTGCACTTTACCTCATCGCACACCACCACGCGATCGCAGGCCTGAGTGTCATCATCTCCGCAAAAATTGTCGGCACCGCATGCGCCGCGCGACTTTACGCAATCTGCCACCCGGCGCTCCTCCAGTTGGGATGGTTCCGATGGACCCGCGACGCAATCGTCCGCCTAAAGACAAGGCTCTACGACGCGATCAAAGCAATGCCCGGCTGGGCACTCGCGGTGCGATGGAAGAATGCCATAAAGAAATGGCTGCCTCGCGGCGGACATTTTTCACGAATGTGGCGGGCAATCGGGCAGATTCTGCGGAAACGATTCTCGCGAAAGCAGCCGTAGCTGGCCTTCGTTAAAAAAGCCCGGTCTCCTCGGGCCAGCCGCAGATCAGATTCATGCACTGAATCCCCTGCCCCGCCGTTCCCTTTGTGAGGTTGTCCTCGGCGCTCATGATGATGACCCGTCCCGTCCTCGGATCATGCCGCCATGCGAGATCGACGAAGTTTGTTGAAACCACGTTCTTCGTGTCCGGCAGCGCGCCGGAATCACCGAGGACGCGAACGAATTTCGCCGCGCCGTAATCCTCAGCGTAGGCATTCGTAAAATGAAACGCCTCCACGCCATCCGCCGGCGCCGCGTATATCGTCGTGTGGATACCGCGGTTCACCGGGATGAGATGCGGCGTGAAATTGATCATCACCTTCTCGCCGGCCGCGAGCGAAAGCTCCTGCTCAATCTCAGAAAGGTGCCGGTGTTTCGGAGTGCCATAGGCCCGCACGGATTCGTTGCACTCGGCGAACAGGTACTCGACTTTCGCATTCCGCCCGGCGCCGCTCACTCCGCTCATGCTGAAAACACAAATGCTCTGCGGTTTGATCAACTGCCTCCGGACGAGCGGAATCAGCGGAATCAGGATACTCGTCGGATAGCAGCCGGGACACGCAATCAGCGACGCACCGGGAATCTCGGAGCGACGCGTCTCGGGAAGGCCGTAAACAGCGCCAGCGAGCAACTCCGGCGCGGGATGTTTGTGCGCGTAGAAGTCCTCGTAAACGGCGGGGTCGCGAAGCCGGAAATCCGCACTCAAATCGATCACCTTCAACCCCGCCGCAACCAGCGGCACGGCAAACTCCGCAGACACCCCGTGCGGAAGCGCCAGAAAAACGATTCTCGCGCCGGTGGCGATGATGCTCTGGACGTTCGAATCGGTGAACTTCAAATCCGAGTAACGCATGCCCGAAAACTTCGGAAACACGCTGCCTAGCGTCTGCCCGACGGACTGCCGTGATGTGACTGCGGCAAGCTCGATATTCGGGTGACGGATTAACAGCCGCACCAGTTCCTCTCCAGCGTATCCGCTGGCTCCGACGACAACAACTTTCTCAAGACTCATTCGCGCCATGTAACGGGCGCGCGGCTCGAATGCCAGCGCGGAAAGGGACTATGCGCGAATCGAAGAATAGACGGCTTCGACTTCGAGAAGGAGCGAAGAGCGGCAGATATCGGCATGCAGGAACATCGTGTCCTGAATTGACGCTGGTCTCGCTTCGGCAAAAAGGCGTCTGCATTGCTCGAAATCAGCGAGGTTGCGCACAAACACCTTCCACCGGCTCTCCACACCAGCCGGAAGCGCCATTGCACGCTCCATGATTGCGATGTTGTCGAGGGTCGTCGCCATTTGCTCGGCGCAGTTTTCACCAAGCGACAGGTGTCCCTTAATACTCGCGGTCCCCGCGAGAAACCAACGCGTGCCTACCGGGGAGGTCACCCGTGTCCCGCGCGAAAATGCCGGAGGCTGCAGACCGTAGTCCCGCGGATAATCGCACGCCGGCACCTGCTCCGGGTTCTCAAAGTGTTCGGGCACATCTGTGCCGGCAAGAAACGCAATCGCCATCGCGCCGCCCTTCGTTCCGAGCGCAGATGCCGCAGGAAGACGGGGGCGAAACTCTTCGCCATAGTGGCGCAAAAATGCATCGAGTCTTCCGGCATTGAATTCGCGGTAATTCTCCTCTCCGGAATCACAATCGTTGATTCGAGGAACGTAGTTCCATATCCGGCACAAAGGGCGCCCGCCGATGATGGCGAAAAGCGCGTCATACAAATAGGCCGCAGCCTCGCGAGGCCCGAGTGTTGCAGGAGCCACGCATGCACCGGCGAGAAAACCGCCTCCATCGACGAGATGGAAATCACCGACTTTCCGCACGGATTCGCCTCGGAAAATCCGTTCACGAGCCGGCCCCAAAATCAGCGGCATGGGAATATGCAGAACGGTTGCGTTTCCGTCTTCTTCAATCGCCGCCGTCTCCGAACCCGGCGCGAAAATCAACTCCTTGCTTCCCCCGGTCATGCTGCTCCCGGAACCTCCTTCGGTGCAGGCAACGGAACCATACCGGTCTCTCCGCGAGCGGCGAAGCGGGAGGAAATTTCACATTTCAACCAAAGCCAGATGCCCTTCAAAATCAAACTGCGCACCGCGAATGACGGCACGAACGAACTGGCGAACACACAGTGGTTGCCGAGATTCCGCCGACCCCAGATGCCCTTGCTGCGCCTGAGCTCAGCGAGCGCCGCAAGCCTGCGGTTGTAGAATCGCATGAACCGCCCGACCGCACCACCGATGGGACCGTTGTAAGGCAGCTTCGCGAACTCCGTTTCCATATCGCTGTAAATCAAACGCACCGGACCGAGGAAATAACATCCGATGTCCATGAATATCCCGGCCCTCATCAATTCCTCGTCGCCCAAATAGCGGTATTTGTCGCGATAGAGCGCGTCGAACCATCGCATGTAGCTCGCCTGGTATTCGCGCGAGTACTCGGTTCCCAGCTGCTTCACACACTCGCCCTTCAGTGCATCGAGCAGGATTGTTTTCACGGCGAAAACGGTGTTTCCGATAAAGTCGATGCCGTGGCTGTAAAGCGGGTCCATGAACCCCGCCGCATCTCCGACAGCAGCCCAGCCGTCGCCCATGACCTCCATGCTTCGGTATGCGAGTTGGTTATAGTAATGGGAATCCTCCGGAAGCGCGGATGCATTTTCCATCAACCACGCACCGACTGCATGATCCCTGAGGGCAGCGATGATGCGCTCCGGAATCGTGCCGAGCTTCGGCGGTTCGTAAAGCCGGCGGTCCCAAGTGATTCCCACACTCGTCTCGCCGCCCTGCAGCGGAATGATCCATGCCCACCAACCGTAGCCGGTGATGTGATTGGTTCCCGTGGCACGAGCGCCCCAGTTCCGGTCGCGAAAGCACGCACTTTTCGCTGAAAGCGAGCCGTCATCGAGGTCACGAACGCCCCGAAATCTCGACCACATTGAACAAGTCGGATGATCCGCAAGCATCTCCAAAGTCCCGCGTTTGCGCGCGATTACCGCGGCTTTCCCGCTCGCATCGATGACCCAGCCGGCGGTCACCAATTCCGCATCTGCGCCAGCGGAGGAAATTGTGAGTCTGTTCTTCCCTACGCCGCCAAGCTCAAGTTCCCGGACCGTTGCAGGCCTTCGCACTTCGCAGCCCGCCTGTCGCGCGAGCTCGAGCACATGAGTATCCAGCTTGGATCGATCGAGTTGAAATGCCGGCAGTCGCACCTGCATGCGGGGACCGAATTCCGAACACGCCGTTGGGTCCGTATTGCCGGGGGATTGAAACCAAAAGCGCAGTCCGTTTTTTGCAATCTGTTCGCGGGCCAGCCATGAACCCAGGCCGAGCACACGTGTAAGAAAAGCAGCGCCTACCTCGGATGTGCTCTCGCCGACCTTGAAGTCAAACTCCGTGCTACGTTCGACAATCAGCACCTTTGCGGCAGACCGTTCCCTTTTCAGGAGCAGCCCCATACTCGCTCCCGCAAGCGCGCCGCCGATGATGACCACGTCGTAGTGTGACTCCATTCGTATCAATCGGGCTCAGTAAATCTTGATGTACGCCTTCTTCCGCAAGCGCGCCATCCATACCTGCTCAAGCTTCTGCCGTTCCTCCTGCCCGATACGCTGCTCGATTTCCGCCCGGACCTCCTTCAGAGGCTTCGTTGTGCCGTTTTTCACATCCTCGGCATACAGCAAATAAAACGCACCATTCATGGAGAGCACCTCGCTGACCTTTTTCGGTCGCAGCATGAAAACCTGCCGGTCGAGCTCACCGCTCAGGTCACCGCGCTTCACCCAGCCCCAATCGCCGCCCTGATCCTGTGTGCTGTCCTCCGAATAAATCCGCGCCAAATCCGAGAAGTCTGCACCTTCGACGATCTTGGCCCGGATATCCTGAATCATCTTTCTCTTTTTCTCGGGATCGGCTCCGGGATTAATTTTGATCATCCGCAGCTTCACCTCGCCGTTCGTCGTCCATTCGTCGCTGTGCTTCCGATAGAAGCTCTCAACGTCGGCAGTCGAAACGAGTGAATCGGTCTTCACTTCCTTCCCACGCATATACTTCACGATGATGTTCTCCTCCTCCATCTTCCGAAGCTTATCCTGCGTGAGTCCCTGCGCCGCCAATGTCCGCAAAAACGCCCCGCGATCGCCGCCAAAACGAGTACGAATCGTCTCGGAAATCCGTTCGTCCACCATGTGGCTGGGAATCTGACCCTTCATTTTCCGGAACTCCTGCAGAATAAGCTGCCGGTCGATGAGCATGTTCACCGCCTTCAAGCGGATGTCCTTGATTTTCTCAGCAAGGTCCGGCCCGGAAAACTGACCACGCACACTATTCTCCAACGGAGCCGTGAGCTCGCGGACCTGCGAAAAAGTGATCACATCCATGTTCACCGTCGCTGCGACTCCGTCGAGAAATGCAGAATCCTTTTCACCTTTCGCCGCAGGCTTTTGAGCCGCAGCAGGTTTCTGCGCCGCCGCCGAGACGGGCAGCAACGGAAGTCCGGCGAGGATGGCGAGATTGCAAAGAGTTCGGTTGGCGGTGCGCGTCATTTCGGGCTGAGCCTAGAAATCGCCTCGTCAGAGTCAATTCCCTTCGCACCGGAGCGGCGTGAACAACCACAATTCGCTTCGTGGTGCGGTGTATTCCGGCTAAAGGCATCCCACATGACACCGCAACCGCTCCGCTCCTGGGCTCTTGAATTTGCACGTCGATGGAATGCCGGCACCCACACGGTCTTCCTCGTCCACGGGAACATTCACGACATCTTCGCCGTGCCGGGCGGATACGAACCGCTAAAAGGATTCTTTATGCGGCGCCTGCTTCCGGGCCGCGCGTGGATGCTGTTTTACGATATCGGCGACGGCCTTTCCTTCGGCTCGCCCGAGATGCAGAAGCGCTTCTACGAATGGCTCGATGTGTTCGATACCGTCGAGGGCACCACCTACTCCAGCACCGGAATTCCGCGCAGTTTCACACTACTCGCACCACTGCTCCGCCGCTTCTTTCTGGCCACGGGCGACGATCCAAAAATGCCACGCGGCGTCACGCTGGTGATAGATTTCCCAGAGAAGATCATCCCGGCCGCAGAGGAGTCCGGCGCATCGGTGGACGAACGAATGGCGCTCGTCACGCTCCTGAAATGGGCCGCTTCGCCAGAACTCCGGAGACAGGATGTCGGCATCCTACTTGTCGCCGAAAGCGCCGGGGAACTGCACTCAGACCTTTTGCAGAATCCGCACGTCGCTCAAATGCGGATTGATTTACCCGATCTGGATGATCGCACCGCATACCTCGCAAACGAACCCGATGCAAAGGAGAGTGACCTCCCGCTCGATCAACTCGCACAGCGAACCGCCGGGCTGAGCCTCCTGCGAATCCATCACCTCCTCGCCGAAGCCGTAAAAAACGGGCGTCGCGTGACAAACGACCACGTCTCGGCGGCGAAGAAGCGCCTTATCGAGGAATACTGCCAGGGTCTCGTGCGGTTCAAGGATCCGAAACCTGCAGTCTCGCTGGACAGGGTCGCCACGCACACGGCTGCAAAAGCCAAGCTACGAGACATCGCGCGACTTTTCCGTGAAGGAAAGAATGACGTCATCGAGCGCGGCATTCTCGTTCCGGGCCGCGTCGGCGTTGGGAAATCTTTTTTGATCGACTGCTTCGCGAGCGAGTGCGGCCTGCCGGTGCTGGAGTTGGGCGAGTTCCGCAGCAAGTGGGTAGGCGACACGGAACGCCAGCAGGCCCGGATTCTCATGACGATTCGTGCCCTCGGGCCCGTCGTGGTCGTGGTCGATGAGGCGGATGCAGTTTTTGGAAATCGCAGTGGAGATGGCGACGCGGGCGTGAGCACGCGCGTTTTCGCGGCGTTCGCAGCCCATCTCGGTGACTCTTCCCTGCGCGGACGGGAGGTTTGGGTTGCCATGACTTCGCGTCCCGACCTTCTCGCAATCGACATGAAACGCCAGGGTCGCTTCGGCCTCGCGCTCCCCCTTTTCCCTGCACAAGGAGCGGACGATGTCGTGACGCTTTTCACAGTCATCGCCGGCGTCAAAAAGATCGCCCTCAGCGCAGAAGTTGTCGCATTCGTACGGGAGAAACTCGGTGACCGCGCGCTTACTGGCAGCGACGTGGAAGCGGTCGTGACGCGAGCGAAGGAGAGCGCCGTGCTCGCCGGTCGCGATAACGACGTCCAGCTCGGCGACCTCACCGGCGCTGTGGATTCATTCATCGACCCGCTCGACCCGCAACTGCTCCGGATGCAGGAGGCAGCCGCCATTCTGTCATGCTCCGATTCGCGCTTCCTGCCGGAGAAATACCGTAATCTGGACCGTGCGGAACTTGCCGCGGAATTCGAGCGAATGAAGCGCACCCGGTAACGCGGGCGGCGATCTACATTTCTTTTACAATTCATGCACGGGCGGCTGACAGACCGGCCATTCTCCGCCCATACTGTAGGTGCAATGAAAAAGAGCGTCTGGATATTCCTGCTCATCGTCTTCCTGCCCGCCGTCGTGCTCGGCTGGCTGGCGCTGCGCAGCGCCGACGAGCAGCGCATCATCCTTGAACGCAGAACGTCCGAACTTTTCCAGGCACAGGTCGATGGCGTCGCGGCCGCTGTGCGGGAGGCGATCAGCGTCGAGCGTCGCACATTCAGCGAAGCGGTAAGGCGTTTGCTCGCCGAAAAACCCGATCCCGCCACGCTGGCGCGCGATTTCCCCATGGCACTCGGCGTAGCATGGAATCGCCGTGCTGTGGGATTTGCAATCGGGCCCGATGGACAGATTCTCGCACCCACACCGACTGCCGCCACGGGCAACAAGGATTGGGGTCGCTTTCTGTGGGAACACAGCCCTTTTCTCCGAAACAAGCAGGCCGCCGTCGTGTATCCCGTTCCGGCGGACAGCTACGCGAAGTCCGCGAACATAAGCCGCGGAATGAAGGGCGGGGAAACTGCTGGCAATCAGCTTTCCGCGCCTTCCATGAAAAAGGCGCTTCCGCAAAAAATTAAAGCTGATGCATTCGCGAGCGAGAGTGCAGACAGCGCAAAAGCCTCGTCTCTGGCCATGCCTAAAGCCGCACCGTTGCCGGCAGCAGCGCCCGCAACGGCCCCGGGAAATGCAGTCAACGACAAACAGACATTGAACTCAGAGGTCATCGATCGTGTCGTCGCGGCCCAGCAAAACCGCTCCGTGCGCCCGATCGAGCAGGACGGCGACGCAAGCTGGTCGGCATTGATGCCATCGAATGCAGGGTTCTCGGAACTGACGAGGGACTCCGACGACGGCATGATTGCGCGCTTCGTTCAGGACAAACTCGACCTTATCTTCTGGCTGCGTCCGCCCGAGGCTTCCGAATACATTTTCGGCTGCCTGATCGAGGCCGGCAGCCTAAAGGCTGAGTGGCCGGCGTTGCTCGCGGATTTCGGACCGGCATACGGTGAACGCTCCCCTGAACATGTTCTCGCACTTCTCGACGACAAGGCCCGTCCGGTGGCGACGCTTCCCGCATCAGCGTCGGGACTTGATTGGAAACGTCCATTTGTCGCGAGTGAAATTGGCGAGGCGTTCCCGCACTGGGAGGCCGCGATTTATCTGGCGAGCCCCACGGCGCTCGCGGACACCGCGAAAGGTACGCAGCGCACATTTGCATTTCTCATCGCCGGGGCGGTCGCGCTGATCGCGCTCGGAGGCTGGCTCGTCGTGACAGATGTCCGCCGGCAACTCGCGCTCGCGCAGCAGAAGACAGACTTTGTCTCCAATGTGTCGCACGAATTGAAAACGCCGCTTACGAGCATCCGCATATTTGCCGAGCTAATGCAGAACCGGCCGCAGCCACCGGAAAAGCAGAACCAGTTTCTCCGAATCATCAGCGTCGAATCGGAAAGGCTCACGCGCTTGATCAACAACGTCCTCGATTTCGCGAAACTCGAACGCAAGCAGCGCCACTTCGAGATGAAGCCATTTGATTTCCACGAGACCATCGCCCGCGCTTGGGAAAGTAACGAAGTGCATCTCCGTGAAGCGGGATTTTCCACGGCGTGGAAAGCCGCCGCCGGGCCGTATCTCGTAAACGGTGACGAGGATGCCCTGTCACAAGTCCTCGTGAACCTGTTTTCCAACGCTGAAAAGTACGGCGGCGAACGCAAGGACGTCGAACTTCACACATGGATCGACAACAACCGGATCCACGCCAGCGTGCTCGACCGCGGAGCCGGTGTTCCAGCCGGCGACGAAGCAAAAATTTTCGAGGCCTTCTACCGCGCACACGATTCTCTAAGCAGCGGGATTCAAGGCAGCGGACTCGGGCTCACTCTCGCGCGGCAAATTGCAACTGCGCACGGCGGAACGCTCGTTTATGAGGCTCGCGAAGGTGGAGGCAGTCGATTTACGCTCGGCCTTCCAATTCGTACCAACCCGGAAAGCCAGAGATGAAAAAGCACATCCTTATTGTCGAAGACGACGCGCACATCCGCCTCGGCCTTACAGAATCCCTCCGTGCGGAGGGATTCGAAGTCACCGACTGCTCGGCTGGGAGCGAGGCGCTATCCCTCGTGAAGCAGAGAAAGCCCGATCTTCTCGTTCTCGATATCATGCTGCCGGGAAAAAGTGGATACGACCTCTGCCGCGAGATTCGCGCCACGAAGAACCGCGTGCCGATTCTCATGCTGAGCGCGAAGGGTCAGGAAATTGACAAAGTCGTAGGACTGGAGCTCGGCGCGGATGACTACGTTACAAAGCCATTTTCACTGCGGGAACTCATCGCCCGCATCCAGGCATTGCTGAGGCGTTCGGCGCAACCCGTCGACGAGGAGGCCTCCGTGCCGGACGAAATCCAGTTTGGGAACGTGAAGATCGATTGCCGCGCACTGCGCGGAACCCGCGGAAAAACGAAGTTCGAGCTGACTCCCCGCGAGCTCAAGGTTCTCGCAGTGCTTTTCCGAGAACGCGGAAAGGCCGTCTCGCGGGACCAGATTTTAAACGAGGTTTGGGGAATCGAATACTACGGCACCACCCGAACGCTGGATCAACTGATCGTCAAGCTGCGGCAGAAGGTGGAGGACGAGCCCGCCGAGCCGAAATACATCGTGACCGTTCACAGTCTGGGTTACCGGATGGAATAACCTCGCATCCTCTCCAGCGCCGCAGGTATCCCAAAAGCATGCGAGTGCTTTTGACAAACGACGACGGTATTGACGCCCCTGGAATCGCCGCCATGGAAGCGGCGGTTCGCTCGCTCGGATGGGACTATGTCATCGTCGCGCCGGCCACGGAGCATTCGATGTGCGGGCATCGCATCACAACGCACTCGCCACTCATCGTAACGCCGCGCGGCGAGGGAAAATTTGCAGTCGCCGGCACGCCGGCGGACTGCGTGAGACTCGGCTTGTTCGCGCTCGACCTGCGACCCGATGCGGTGATTGCGGGCGTCAATGCCGGCGGCAATTTAGGGCAGGATATCGTCATCTCCGGGACTGTCGCAGCAGCCCGCGAAGCCGCGTATCACGGCGTCCGCTCGGTGGCCATGTCCCATTATCTGAAACGAAACCTCGCTGTTGATTGGGAACGAACCGCAAGGTGGGCTGCCCGGATTCTTGAGGAGATTGAAGTCGAACGCCGGGACTCCGGACACATTGTGAACGTCAATTTTCCGCATCCCTCACCAGATGAGCACGAATTACCCGAGCGTGTCTGGTGCCACCCGGAGTCCGCACCGCTTGGAGTGAAGTATCAGGAGCGAGCCAAGGAATGCGGAGCGCGCGAGTTTCATTACACGGCGATCTACAACGAACGCCCGCGGCGGGCGGGATCGGATGTCGATGTGTGCTTCTCGGGTCGCGTCGCCCTTTCGACCATCGGGACCGACGGACGCTCCCTGCTTTGATTTTTTACGTTGGAGCTGGCGGCGGAATCGCACACACAGAATCCATGTTTTCCGAATCCGACCGGCTCGCTCAGTTTCCAGTGGCGCGAAAGTTGAAATTCTTCGCGCACGCAGCGGTGACCTCGCTTCCTGCATGCGTTGCCGATGCCATGGCACGACACATTCGCGAGGCAAGCGAAGCGCCGCAGGAGTTCGCGCAAACGCTCAGGGATATCAAGGCCATACGCGGGCGCTGTGCGGCGTTCATCGGGGCGCAAGCCGATGAGATCGCACTGCTCGGTCCGACATCGCTCGGTCTGTCATTGTTCGCAAATGGAATCCCGTGGGAACCCGGCGATGAGGTGCTTTGCTACGCAGGCGATTACCCCGCGAATGTCTATCCGTGGATCGAGCTTCGCCGTCGTGGTGTAATTGTCCGAATGCTCGAACCCGACCGTCCAGGCGAGATTACCCCGGAGCTTGTGGAATCCGCTCTCACGCCCAGAACCCGCCTTGTTGCGCTGGCGAGCTGCCACTTTTTTACGGGCTACCGAATTGATCTAGATTCGATAGGCCGCCTGCTGCATTCGCGTGGGATTTTGTTTTCCGTGGACGCGATTCAGACACTTGGCGCGTTCCCGATGAATGTCGAACACATCGATTTCCTTAGCGCCGACGCGCACAAGTGGATGCTCGGGCCATGCGCCATCGGGATTGTTTATGTGAAACGAAAACACCACGACCTGTGCCGTCCTACATTGCTAGGCGCGTGGAATGTTTATTCGCCAAACTTCATCGCTCAAGCCGAGGTAAAGTTCATGCCCGGCGCTCAGCGCTACGAACCCGGCGTGCTGAATCTGGTCGGCAGCTACGGCATGGATGCGGCCATCCGGATGTTCCTCGATCACGGAATGGACCGGATCTCAGCCCGCATCATGGAACTAAAGCACTACCTCGTTCACGAACTTCGCCGGAAAGGCTACGATATAGTCGGCCCATCAGAAGGTCCGAACGCCAGCGGGATTACCACATTCCGCCACCCGCAGAAAAGCCCGACCAATCTCTTCGGCGAATTGGAAAAAGCAGGGATCACCTGCTCGCTACGCCACGATCGTCAGGGAGTGGACTACCTCCGCTTCAGTCCGCACTTTTACAACACAGAGGAGGAACTCGACGAAGCCATCTCCCTGCTCTGAATCTGTCTCGCGCTTTGGCGATTCGCGCCGTCCTCAGTCTGTTCGGAATGACTGCGATTCTGAATGACCATCACTGCATCGCCCGCGAATGGCGGTTTGACAGTCTTACAATCGCGCACGATACTCTGGGCGAGCGTGAAAGCATTTCGTGCCAACACTCGGGTTCGGATCGCAGTCGTCATCGCGACACTGCTGAGTTGGGTTGTGCTATTCAATCACTGCGCCCTCGGAGGAATGAACCGCTCACCATCGGCGCATCAGTGTTGCGCGAAGTCCGCGCCTGCGCAGAATGACGGCAACCACGATGGCGGACGTGTGATGGAATGCTGCAAGACGATTCGAGCAACTGTCGCAGACGGTCATTTTGCCGTCCAAGCGCCGGAATCGCCGTTTCCCCTTCCGGCTGAGTTCTCTTCCGCATCGGAGATTCTCCGCGGCGCAAACATCCCGCTGGTTCCCCTCGCGACGGGCCCGCCTGACTCCGGCGGTTTTTTCACAACTGTTTTACTGAAGCATTCGCTTCCCGCACTCGCGCCGCCAATCGCCGCCTGATCGCATTCCGACGGTTCGGTCCGACGCGTATTCCTGCTGCCTGCGCGCGTCGTTCCTATGAACGGACGGGCAGCCTGCGTGTCACCAATCATGTTTCGCAAAACACTTTCACTTCTCCTTTTTCTTACTCTCTCCGCGACTGCAAAGATTGTGGAATATGACCTCACCATCGCTTCCGAGATCGTGGCGCCGGCCGGACGAAATGTCCGCGGTCTGACCATCAACGGCGGCATTCCCGGACCAACGCTGCGCTTTCATGTCGGCGACACCGCGCGAATCCGCGTTCACAACCGACTCCCGCGCGAGGAGACGAGCACTCACTGGCACGGGCTGCTTTTGCCAAACGCACAGGACGGAATTTCGCGCGTGACTACGCCGCCCATCCTCGCCGGGCAAAGCCACACGTTTGAGTTCCCGCTCACCCACGCGGGCACTTATTGGTATCACTCGCATACGGGGTTGCAGGAGCAGCGAGGCGTGTTCGGCGCGATCGTCGTGTTGCCCGAAGGCGCCTCCGCCGCCGCGAACGACCACGTATTGCTGTTGTCGGATTGGACGAACGAGAACCCCGACAATGTGATGAAAACGCTGATGCGCGGCAGTGATTGGTACGGCATTAAGAAGGGCACGGCACAAAGCATCGTCGGAGCAATCCGCGCGGGCGAACTTCCGGCTTACCTGAAGCGTGAGTGGGCCCGGCTCCCGCCCATGGACGTGTCGGACGTGGGCTACGATGCGTTTTTGATCAACGGCCGGCGCTCTATCGAACTCCCCGGCAAACCCGGAACGACCATGCGACTGCGGCTGATCAACGCGGGTGCCTCCACGTACTTTTACACGGAATCTTCGACCGGTCCGATGAGCATCGTGGCAAACGATGGGATGGACGTGCGGCCCATCCGGCAGAAGCGACTGCTCGTCGGGAACGGCGAAACTTACGATGTGCTCGTGACAATTCCGCGCACGGGAAGGTGGGAGTTTCGCGCGACGCCGCAGGATGTCAGCGGGCATGCTTCGGCTTTCTTCGGCACCGGGGAACTTCATCCCGCCGAAGGGCCGCCACGTCTGAATCCGTACAATATGAATGCATCTCTCGGCTCGGTGCTCGACCAGTTGGACGAGACCGGAATGCTCACGGATGCCGCCGCTCTTGCGCAGGAACGAGCCGCTCCGCTCCCGCCTTACAAACGACTCCGGGCGACGCACAACACGGCGATCCCGAATGCAAACCCACGCACCATCCGGCTCCACCTCACAGGCGACATGATGCGTTACATTTGGACGATCAACGGAAAGACGGTGACGGAGGAAACGGTCATTCCCGTGAAGCGCGGCGAAGTCATCCGCTTTGAGCTGATCAACGACACGATGATGCACCATCCGATGCATCTCCATGGGCACTTCTTCCGGCTGCTGATGGATCCTGCAAATCCGCCGGCCAATGCGCCGCTCAAGCATACTGTGGACGTTCCACCCATGAGCCGCCGGACGATAGAGTTCCTCGCCAACGAAAAGCGCGACTGGCTGTTCCATTGCCACATTCTTTACCACATGCACGCGGGGATGACGCGTGTGGTAAGTTACGGCGACGGCCTTAGGCCCCGGGAATTGAAACTTGCACTCTCGGATCACAATCACCCAATGCTGATGCTCGACGCGTCGATCGAGACGCACATGAGCATGGGACACCTCATGCTCCAAAACGCGCGCAATGATCTCGGGCTGAGATGGCACGCCGGCTGGGGGCACGATAAAACGGGCGAACCAGTGGTGCACGATGGAGGCCCCGTTCACACGCATCCGCTGCCCGATGTGGAATACGACGTCGACGTGATGTGGCACCGCTACATCAACCCGAAGTGGTCGGTATTCGGAGGCTACCGCTTCACGAATATGCACGACGAACGCGACCGCTGGGTGGCCGGATTCATGCACATGCTGCCGGGAATGATCGATGCCACAGTGTCGGCTGATTCCGAGGGCGCGGTGCGATTTGAACTGGAAAAGAAGTTTCAAATCACGGCGCGTCTCGGCGCATTCGGCCACGTCGAATACGACACACACACCGAATGGGACTGGCGCGCCGGGGTGACTTACACGCTCGACCGAAACTTTTCGCTCATCAGTTCCTACGACAAGGACCACGGCTTCGGGGCCGGACTCGAGTTCCGCTTTTGACAGCAAACCAACACACAAAAACAACACCATGAAAACCAAACTGCACACCATCACCGCGGCCGTCCTCGGCTGCATCGCATTCACCGCCTGCACGACGACTTCGGGCGTTTCCGGGGCAAAACCGTATCCGCTCAAAACATGTATCGTCACCGACAATGCACTCGATTCCATGGGCGACGAACAATCGATCGTCCACAACGGGCAAACGATCAAATTCTGCTGCGAGCCGTGTGTGGAGAAGTTTCAGAAGAATCCCGCCAAGTATTTGGCGAAATTACCGAAATAGCACCGCAGCTACCGCCCGCCGACGCACCACAAGGCGCTGTGCGTGCGGATAAAAATGTCGCCGTTTGAAATCGCTACCGACGAGTTGGACCGCTCGCCGAGGGAGTTCACCGCGACCATTTCGAACTTCGTCGCCGCTTTGAAAACCAACACGTCGCCGGCTTGCGAGACGGAGTAAATATTTCCATCCGCGAGCACGGCAGACGACCAGTTCGTCGTTGCCCGCGGCAGGCGCTCCTTCCACACGGAGACGCCTGTTTTCAAATCGATGCACTGCGCGATGCCGGGGTCATCCACGATGTAGATGTGACCTTCATGGATCACGCCGCTCCCAATTCGCTGCGGGCCTTTCGGAATGTGCCAGAGCCGGTGGCTCCCAGTGACATCACCGCTGCCACCCGCACGAACGGCGAGCACCGCGCCGTTGTATCCACCATTCGCAACAATGACGCCATCGGAGAAAATGGGTGACGTGTAAACGAGCGGATTCAGTCCCTCGGAATACCAAACTTCGCGCCCGGTCGCAGGTTCGATGCCGGAGAGCCGCTCCGAAACGCTGAGCAGCACCTGCGCACCGCTTTTCACAGGCATGATGACCGGCGTGCTCCATGATCCGTTCCAGCCTTCCTTCGAGGGCTTTGCGATGTCCTTCTTCCAGACGATTTCCCCGGTTGTCTTTTTGAGAGCGATAATGAACTGCGACTCACCGGGCCCGAAGTTCAGCAGACACAAATCACCGTGGATTACCGGAGATGAAGCCCATCCCCACTCGTGCTTCTGCTTTCCCAAATCCCGCCGCCAGAGCTCCCGACCATCGAGATTGTAACAGACCAATCCAGCCGAACCAAACCACGCGATGACCCGCTCGCCATCGGTGACCGGCGATGATGAACCCTGCGGATTGGTCGCGTGAGTCGGCTCGTTCTCCTCGACGGGAACCGAAGACTGCCAAAGCAAACGGCCGTCCTTCCGGTCGAAACACATCACCCCGCGGACGCGTTCTTTCTCCAAAGCCTGCGTGACAAACACACGCCCTCCCCAAACAATCGGGGTCGAGTTTCCCTTATCGGGCAGTACGGTGCGCCAGCGAATCCCCTCTGTCTTGGACCAAGTGGTAGGAAGATTCTTTTCGACACAAATCCCCTGCCCGCCCTCCCCTCGCCAAGCCGGCCAGTTCTCCGCGTGTAGCTGGAATGAAACAAGGAGTGTGGATAGAAGGATGGTAGTCCGGGTCATTATTGAGGAGGTTTTCTCCGAAAGTAACCCGACGCATTCACCGTTCAAAGAGAGTTCTTTGTCCGCGACGTCCTATTGCACCGCGCCTGCGGAATCTCCGGGCGGTATCAACCGGGAACAAAGTGCCGCTCGATTCCTGAGATAAATTTCATAATCGTGCACCGTATCTGCTTTCGCTGAGAGAGATGCTTTATTCATCCGAACGCGAATTCGACGGCTCAAAGGCGCTCCGCGCCCTCGGGCGGCCATTGCGTGCGTTCACTTTGATTGAGGTAATCGTCGCATGCTCCGTGATCGCGATCGCGTTTGGGGGAATCATGCATGCGATGATTCTCTTGAACCGACAAGCCATGCTTTCGCGAATCCAAACCAACGCACGGGTGGTGGTCCAAAGGAACATCGAGCGCGCCCTTGCGGAAAAATTTACACCTATCCAAATACCCGAAATTCTTGAGCTTACCGACTCCTCCGGCAAACCATGGAACGACGACGGAAGCAGCGCACCGGTTGCTGTTGTCGTGGAAAACGGCGGCTCCACGGTCACCATACCGGGCGTCCTGAATCGAATTGTGACACAAATTGCGAATCCAAACGGGGCCGACATTCGCCGGGTTACGTTCTCCCTTTCCTACCCTTTTCGCGGTCGAACACTCTCCTACTCGGCTTCAACCATCCGTTCGCGGGACTAAGCTTTGAACTACGCATCGCTACTCAGACTCCGCGCAATTACGCTGCCAGAGACGGTCGTCTCAATGGTTGCCGTTACAATTGTGATGGCCGGTTCCGTCGTATGCGCGAACTTCGGGATGCTATCGTTTGCGAAGAATTACTCGATGAATTCGTCCCACACGACCGTCCGGGATTCAATCGACCGGATCGGGGCCTCGATGAGCTCTGCAGCCAGCGAACCGCAGCTGATAAGCACCGACGGCAGTGTCGTTGGAAGCGGCAGCGCTCCGGGAATCCGTTTCGACCAGTTTCGTGGCGGGCCATACATTCTCACGCATCCTGGCGGCACTGGAATCGCAGCAGGCACATCCGTTCTAACGGTTACTCGTTCAGTACACAAACTCGCGTCTCCGCCGATTCCGGCGGTGGGCGACGTTTTGAAGATCGAAGGGATGACCGAGCGAATCTCGATAGCCTCAGTGACTACCGGCGCGATAGACGCAAAGGATCGGCAGACTCACATCGTCACCTTGTCCTCGCCGCTGAAGTCCGCTGTGAATTGGGATCCGAATTCGCCGAAAACTGCGAACCTCCTGCGGGCCAATGCATACGTCGTGGTTCGTAACGGGAATCGAAATGAGCTCCGCTTCTTCCCGTCCGCAGAACGGATTGCGGACTTTGCAAAATCAACCGCATTTACCCTCGTTTGCAACAACATCGGGTCCGCGCCGAACGACACGTCCCCTTTCTCTCTCTCGACGATGACAGACTTCGGAAATCGAAAGCTGCTGAACGTCGCACTTCGAGTGCGCGCCCGCGATTACGATAACCGGCTGGAAAAGGCGGACTCAAAGAACGTGAACAGCGCGATGGAGGTAACCGCGATTTTCACTCCTAAAAGCTCCTGAACATGAAACCGCAGCGAATTAACTCCGCCGAAGGCGGATCTGCGTTGATCGTGGCAATTGGCGTACTCGCGGTCGTCGGTTCAGCCGTGGCGCTTAGCTACTCGATCACCGGTCAAAACGTGCGCCTCGCCGATCGCAGTCAGGATTACGCACAGGTCCGCGCCGCTGCGGAAGGAGCACTAGAGTACGGTTACGGAATGTGGCGCGGCAAATCGAGCCAGCGAGGCCGTCCGCCCACAATAAAAGACTGTGCTGCCGGTCTGTCGGTCCCTGGTTTCGCCGATGTCTCATTTTCGGAACCGCTCAGCATTACTCCTGCAGATCACTATGGAGCGCCGTCTTTGGAACCAATCCCGGTTCTCGTGGATCTCCAAGGCTTTCCAGGATGGAAGGGCCGTGTCTTCAACTACGTCGCTTCAGTGGAGGCAAAAGGCCGAACGACACTCGATGGAAAACCGGTAACATTCCGCGCGAAACGTCTGTTCCAATACGTCGCCGTGCACCTGTTTCAGGCGATGTATTTCTACGAAGGTGATTTCGAGTATTACCGTCCAGCGAAGGCGCTCATCTCCGGTCTCACCCACACCAACCGCTATGGCATGGTCAGCAACGATGTCGCCAAGGCGGGCACGCTCACATTCATGAGTCCGGTCTCTTACGTGATGGACTGGACCACTGGCGACCCATACCGAGCAGCAACGTGGAGCGGTTATTCCCCGGGCTCCAATCAACGCCCGACATTCCAGGCGGAAATCACGCAAACTCCCCGCCTCGAACCAATGGGCACCGAACCGCGGGAAGTTCTCGACGCAGCGCCGAAAGGCCCGCTCTCGCCAAGCGGTCAGTTGGTAGGCCCGGACGGAGATTCCGACGGCAACCCCAACAACGACAGCTTCCACGAAATCATAGAGCCCCCTGCACCAGGATTCGCCGACCCCGAAGCCATTGCGAGCCGGCGAATGTACAACAAAGCAGGCATTGTCGTGACAATCAACGGCGCCTCGAAAACAGTCGTGACGCAGAACGGAACATCCCTCTCCGCGGCACAATCGAGCGCGCTCCAGAGCGCCATCTCAACAACGACCATTTACGACCAACGAGAGCGTTCATCGGTTCGCGTAAGCTCCCTCGACTTGGGCACGGCAAAGCCCGTTCTCGATGCAGCCTCGGATTTTAACGGAGTCATCTACATCCACGACGTCACTCCCACCGTTTCCGCGGTCCCGAAAAACGCAATCAGGCTGAAGAACGGCGGTAAACTCCCGGAAGACGGGCTCACAGTCGCGAGTCAAAATGCCATCTATATTCAGGGTGATTACAATACCGGGGCAACATCCAGCAGCGCTGCCACCGCGGTTCCGTCGAACAGTTCAGGAAATCCAAACAACACGGCAACCCCCACTGTCGCGGGATATACCCGGAAACCCGCAGCGGTCATTGGGGACGCTGTGATGCTGCTTTCAAACGCGTGGTCGGACGAGAACTCGTCGCTGTCGATTGGCCAGCGGAGGGCTAGCAACACAACCTACAACACTGCTCTAATCAGCGGAGTCATGCCATCTGGATACGAACCCGGCGGGGCTGCGGCGCAATACGGCTACAGTGGGGGCGCGAACAATTATCCACGCTTTCTCGAGAACTGGAGTGGTCTCACCTGCACTTATTTCGGCTCAATGGTACAACTATTCACGAGCACTCAATTCACGGGAAGGTGGGATACGGGCAATATCTACAACCCGCCGGTCCGCTGCTGGAACTTCGACCCGAATTTTACGGAGAACCCGCCTCCGGGATCCATCGATGCAGTTTATGTCACCCGCGGCCGCTGGAGCCGTTACTAACACTGGTATGAAACGCTTAGTAAGTATTCTCATGGCCGCAATTGCCACACACGCAATGGCCGGCGACATCGACTTCGTTCCCGAGTTCCGCACTTTCCGTGAGGAAGGCGGCGAAATCCGCCGGTTGAAATTCGCGGGAGCCAACGAGGATCATCATCTAACGCTCGACGAGGACGTGGGAGTCCAGAAACTCCCGAACGGAGCACGCTTCACATTCCGAAAGGTTCCACGCGCGATCTTTGAGATTCAACCGAGCACCGTCGGAAAAGACCGCCCGATTTCGCCGGAGAGTCGCAATACTTACTACAAGGCGGCGACCGAGGCACTTCCGCCGAACGCTTCTGACGTTAAGTTATTGGAAGAGGTACCATCGCCACATCCAATCAACGCGTGGAAATCTCACCGCTTCGTATTTTCCTATCTCCAGAGCGGCGAGAGCTACCGGGTCGCGGTAACATTCATTACCCTCAGCGAAGGCCCGCAGATTATGCTAATCACGAGCGCACCGGGTGACGATTACGAAAACGGAATATCACGCTCAGATTCCCTGTTACGGTCGTGGTATACAGTGCGCCACGGCGAGAGTCCCGGACAGGCAAACTGAGACCTTTTTACGAGTCGATAGTACCGGATTGCGTCAGCAGGGAGAATCGGTAACTTCTCCGGCTTATGAGCGCCACAATCACGCCGCCGCCGGACGGGAAACGCCCGGAGGGGTGCGCACTCTCCAAGCAACTCGACTCGGCAGGAAGAATCATCCAGCGCGAGAAAGGTGCACGTCTCGCGTTGAACTCGTGGCCCTGGCTCGGCGGTCTCGCGGTGATGCTCGTTGCTGCCGACGTCATCTTTCATCCCGGCAGCGGAACCCGATTCGTACTTGGCGTATCGTTTCTCGCGCTGGCCGCAGCGTTTGGAATCGCGGCGCTCGTGATCGCTTCACGCCGGCGCTCGCACGAACACATCGCGAGGGTTCTGCAAGATCGTGCGCCGCATCTCGGTACAAAGCTCCTCAACGCGCTGCAGCTCCGCAGCCAGACGACGGACCAAAGCGTATCACCGCTGACCCGTGAACTCGCTGCAGCGGCTGTAAATGGCTATTCGGCGGATCTCGCGAAAGCGAATCTCCCGCAGTACGGCCGCACCGGCACTGCCCGCCGTGCATTAAAGCGCGCGCTGCTCGGAACCGCGTGTTTTGCGGCACTGTTCGGACTTTTCTGGGAAGTCACTCGCACGGTCTGGCCACGCTTTGCTGACCCGTACGGAGACCATCCTCCGTTTTCATTTACACGACTCGAAATCACCGCGCCGGCGATCGATGGATCGGAGGTGCTGTACGGGCAACCTGTAACCTTGACGGTGCTCGCGCGCGGTCATCTACCGAGCGATGTTTACATCACGTTTCATCCCCCGGATGCCCCGGATTCCAGCCGGACTGAGCCCATGTTTGCAAAAGGCAACGGGCTTTTCACCCAGCAAATCGAGCGCGTTACGACCGAGCTCGTAGTCATCGCTCACACGAAGGATCACCGGAGCATCAGCGTCAAACGCCACATCGGCGTGCAAAGAATCCCGCAACTCGAGAAGGCATTCGTGAAGACAACGCTTCCGCCGTACACGGGGCTCAAAGCGGTCGAAACGCCGTATCAATTCAAGGCACTAAAAGCGCTCGCGGGGTCCGAACTCGCGTTCCGCCTTCAAAGCAACCGCCCATTGAAGTCCGGGAATGTCGAATTCACCGCACCGAACAAGGAACCTGTGCATTACGCACTGAAGCCGATCTCGGAAAACGAGCTCGCCGGCGGTTTCACGGTCGCCGATTCGGGAAAGCTGCGATTCTCTTTCGTCGATATCGACGGCATCTCCGCACAAGGCGAATGGGAAGCACCGCTCACGGTCTTAAAGGATCTCTCGCCGGAAATCCGAATCACCGAGCCTGCGCAGGACGGATTCGTGACCGAGGAATACCGGTTGAAGGTGACGCTCGAAGCGTCCGATGACTATGGCGTCGAAACGGTCCGCTTCCATCGCGGTATCAACGGCAAATATTCCGAACCCGAGGTTCTGCGCACGCAGGACACACAGGCAAATCTCCGGCATACTTACGCGTATGCGCTCATGCCGGCTTTCGAAGCGCCACCGATTGAGGCGACGCCGCCGTTGAGCCCCCTGCAACAACTCGGCCAGCGAAAGCCGGATGCGCTTACCGAACTGCTCCAGCAGAACAGCGCGTCGCCGAAACCCGCACCAAAGCTCGCGCCCGGTGAACAGCTGCTGACCGTCCGCCCGGGCGACAAAATCTCGTTTTATGCCGAGGCGATTGATTCATCGCCTTCGAAAAACATCGGTCGCAGCCCGGTGGTGACTCTCACGGTCATCAGTACCGCGGACTACAACGAGTATCTGCGGGAGCGTCTCGACATGGCCGACATCGCGCAGAAGTATACCGACCTGTTCAACGAACTCCACGATCTGGTCGATCAGCAGAAGGCACTTGCAGAAGCCGCCGACAAGGCGCGCGAGCAACTCGAGAAGGCCGCCGACAAGGAAGCCGCACAGAAAAAGCTGGATGAATTTGTGGCACGCCAGAACGAGCTCAACCAGAAACTCGATAAGCTCGCAGACAACATGGAAAACTTTGTGCGCGATCAACCGGCCTACGACCTTGAAGCCGAACTCGCCGACACGCTGGAGCAGAAAGCCGGGGAAATTCGTGAGTCCACGAAAGCAAATGACGAGGCGAACAAAGCCCTTGCTCAGAAACAGGAACCCCAACCCGGTGAGAAAGACAAAACCGGTCAGCACTCCCCCGCCCTTGAGAATCTTGCCGACTTCAAACAAGCCGCGAAAGAACAGGCCGAGCGGCTCGGCGGAGAGGAACAGCAAAAAGAGGAACAGCAGGTGACCAGCACTCTGGAGGACCTGTCAAAACTTCATGAGATCATGAAGTCGATGAACCGCTTCAAGGAGCTCACAGAGGCACAACGGCAGCTTGCGGAGCAGATGAAGCCCTACAAAAAGCCGGGCACATTGAACCGCGAGGAACAACTCGCACTCAAGGACATGGCGGCGACACAGGACCGCATCCGCAAGGAAATCGAGGAAGTCGAACAGAAACTGAACGATGACGCGCGTGAAGCGGAGGAGAACTTCCCCAAAGCCGCGCAGAGTGCGCGCGATCTTGCGCAAGGAATCGCGGATATCGACGTGCGACAGATGGCCGAGAAATCCACGGGAGCAATGCTTGAAGGCAAAGGTGAACAGAGCAACGAACTCACCGGAAAGCTCGCCGAGGAAATGGAGAAACTTTTTACCGAGAACTGTGAGAACCCCGGTCAGGGCATGGCGCAGGAGGCCGACCAGTATTTGCAGCTCAAGCGTGGCATGTCGCCGGGGTCGACGTTCAAGCAAATGATGAAAAGCCGCAAATTCGGGAACAGCGTGGGCTTCGGAAAAGGTGGTAAGGGCGAGGGCGAAGGAGGAAGCAGCGGGTACGCGATTACCGAGGGCTCCCAGGCGCCGGTGCTCGGGAACGAGAATGCCATCAGTCGGGACTCGCGCGCTGCCGACAAGGGAATCAGCCGCGGCGGACAGCCCAACAAGCCCGGCTCGCAGGCGGTTGAAAAGTCGGACTCGCCAACCGGCACCGCTCCAATCAATCGCGACTCCGACAGTGTGACCTCCGAGTCCGATGCCGGCCAATATCGCGCGCTCGTCGAGCAATACTTCAAAGCCATCACCGCACCGAAGAAATGAAAGCAATCGCTGCACCACTCATCACCCTCGTCGCAACTGTCGCCCTTGCTGCCGTCTCGCCGGAAGAGAAACAGCGTCAGATGGAAGAGGCACTTGTGAAATCCGCAGACGCCGCAAAATCGGACCTGACGCGAATTCAATGCGGAAATCTCGTGTATGCGACGAACCGCAGTTCCGTCTGCTTCGCCGATGCCTTTCTTGGCGATGTCGCGAAACAAACGAATCTCGATATCGGAAAGAACTTCGTGCCCGTGAAGGCGGAGAGTGAATCGCTGTTCAACTTTCCATTCCTTGTGTGGTCAGGGCAGGACTCGTTCACGCTCACGCAAAAGGAACGCGATAATCTTCGGAAATATCTCACGAACGGTGGCTTCATTGTAAGCAGCCCGGGGTGCTCGGATGCTAACTGGGACAAATCACTCCGGCGCGAACTGCAATTGATGTTTCCCGAGAACAAGCTTGAGAAGATTTCTATGACGCATGCGCTTTTCAGCACAGTTCTCACCATCCCGCGTCTGACCGACAAGGGTGGAAAAACGCAACTGGTCGAAGGAATGGAACTCAACGGAAGGCTGGTAATGGTTTACTCCCGTGAGGGCTTGAACGATGTCAAAAATGCAAAGGGCTGCTGCTGCTGCGGCGGCAACGAGATCATGCAGGCCGCTCAAGTGAATCTGAATGCGCTCGTGTATGCGCTCCTTTACTAAGGCACCGAATTTGTGAAACGCAGCGCTCTCCTCCTCACCATCGCAGTCGCGCTGATTTCGGTCGCGTTCCTGGTGTTTCGGGAAAAGCCGTCATCGGGATACGAGCTGAAGATCTTCCTCACTGCCGACGTGCGCGGGCGACTCGTTCCGTGTGGCTGCTTTACCGGACAATTCGGCGGGCTTACGCGCGTGTCCACCGTACTCGGCGAACCAGATTCCAAAAGCCTCCGACTGGATGCAGGCGATGCCCTCGAAGGCCCGGACGATTTTCACCGGATGGAACTCGCCTACATTCATCGCGCCTTCGCCCAAATGGGCTATGCTGCGGCGAACCTCGGCCATCGCGAGGCGCGCCTGTCCGCCCCCGAATTGAGGCAACTCGCGCAATCGTCCGGTGTGCCGTTGCTCTCTGCCAACCTGCTCGATTCACAGACAGGTGCGCCCGTCGCCAAATCCCACACGATTGTGAAGCGTGGCGGCTGGCGCATCGCGATTGTTGGAGTTTTGGACGAGATGATTCCCGCCGTAGAATTGGGAACGGGACTGCGTGTGGAGAAGATGAGCACGGCAATCGGCCAGCTTCTGCCAGCGCTCAAAAAGGATGCGGATTTTCTCGTGCTGCTCGCATTTACCAATCAGGAACAACTCGCACGACTCGCCCGCGAATTCCCGGAGTTCACCGCAGTGCTCGGCGGAAAAGTGACACAGCCATCCCAGGAAGCGGGCCGCGAGGGAAAGACGGCACTTCTTTATGTCACCAATGAATCCAAAGCGCTGGGCACGCTCCGTCTCCGACTAGATTCCCCAGGTGACGCCGCATTGCTCGGCGGCGATGTGATGCTCGTTCACCATCAAATTGCCGAGGATCGGGAAATCGAAAAACTGGCGATCGCATATCGCGAGGAAATTCGGACCACGACACTGGCACTCGACGATCCGACGCGCACAGCGGCCGACGCGGTTCCAGGGGTTCGCTCTGCTCCGGCATTTGCAGGCAGCGAGTCCTGCACGACATGCCATGCTGCCGCCGCTGATGTTTGGAAAAAATCCTCCCACTCACACGCATTCCAAACGCTTGTTTCGAGGAAAGCCGATGCCGACCCTAATTGCATCGGCTGCCATACCGTCGGCTTTCAAAAACCCGGAGGATACCGTCGGGAATTTGGTATATCAAAACTCACGGACGTCGGCTGTGAAAGCTGCCACGGACCGGCAAGTCGGCACGTTGAGCGCGTCAAGGCCGGCGATTTGGAAGGCGGACGATTGCGAAAACTCGGTGCTGCGGACTGCGTGAAGTGCCACCACGGCGAATTCAGCCGGCCGTTCGAATGGGAGGCGTTCTGGCCTTTGATTATGCACTAAGGATTCTTCGCACCCGGCAAATCACGGGAGGGAAGCGAGCAACGCTGGTCGGGTGGACGGGATGCGATGAATCGCGCGGCCCAGCGAAACAATTGCACTGAGTTCGGGATGTTCGATGCCGAGAATGCGAACCAGTTCCTTTTCAAAGTGAAGCATCGCCCGCCGAGTCGCCGCGCACTTTTCCAAATGAGAAAACGCACGCTGCAAAAGGTCGTATATTTCCGGCGCCGGCTGCTCCAACTCTGTCGAATGTTCGATGAGTTCGACAAAATATGAGCCGAGCGCAACCCTCGGAAAATCCAGCCGGAGCGCCTCCCTGGATTCCCTCAATACTGACTCCCGCAGCGTGTGAATCTCGCTTTTCGAGCTCCGCATGAACCCAATCTCGCATTCGTAAAAAAGATCGAGCGTACCGGCAAAGCGGCTCTTTGGCCGAAGAGCGCCTTTCACTACGGTCTTCACCCGCCCAAACCCGCTGGTGAACCATGTCACGATGAGACTGGTGTCGCTGAAGCGCGTTCTTCGGAGCAGGATGGCGGATGTCGTTTCCACGTGAGATTTCAAGACAGCGAACCGTCAATGTGCCGCTGGTGGCCGAATGGAAAACGTTTCGACCACTGGAAGGAAACCCAGAGCCCGTGCGAGTGAGTTGCCCGCGATATCGGCGCTGTCACACCGAAATTGGGCAATTCTGCGGCGCTGAAAAATCCCCCGAATCGCCGTGCTGAGGGCCAGTTCAGCAAGACCCAGCCTTCGGAACTCGGGAGCTGTTGCGATACCCAGATGCGCGATCCGTCCCGGCCACGCTTCGTAACTTACGACTGACGCAAGCGCCCCGTCTCGAAAGACGCCCCACGCATGGCGTGCGATGGCGTCCAGCCCAGTTGCCTCGCGCTCCTCGCGCGTCAGCTTCGCTGCAAACTCCGCACAAATCTTCATATCGCTGGCCGCGAGTCCACGAATACGCACACCCTTCGGAATCTCAAATCTTCCTTTGCATTCACCGGGCAGCGTATCGAGGTAGTAGATCATTGATGGCACGCTCATCGAAGCGATGAGTCCGGGAAAATGCTCCTGCCAGAAACCCGGGTCACAGTAGTTTGACGGCGGCAGAGCGCCGATAACTTCCGATAGTTCCGCGATCCGGAAAGCGGGTGCGGCTATGCGGATGTCCGCGCCAAGACGGACGACAATGATTTCATCCAACTCACGATTTGGCGAAATCCAAACACCGCGATTCGGCAGCAACAGTTCCGGCAGACTCAATCCGAGTTCCGCGGCCCACATCGCAAATACGGTCTCCCGAGTCGCCGCTTTAAGGCCCGCCCCGCTTGCAGACGTTGCCGGCATTTTCAATAAGCGGCGCGTAGCACTTCCGAGATTATATCATCGCTCGACACGCCCTCGGCCTCGCCTTCGAAGTTTAGAATTACGCGATGCCTCAATGCATCCGGAGCCGCTTTCATGATGTCGTCCTTCGAAACATGGAAACGCCCCTCCTGAATTGCGTAAATTTTCGCGGCAAGCGTCAAAGCCTGTGCACCACGCGGGCTCGCGCCGTAACGGACGAATTTTCGGACCAATGGAGTAGCCCCCGTTTCCTCGGGATGCGTAGCCAGCACGATTCGAACGGCGCAATCCTGAACGTCACGCGCGATCGGGACCATGCGGATGCTGTCGCGAAGAGCGAGTAGCGACTCCGAGTCCCCAAGGACTTTCCCGATTTTCGGAATATCACCTGCTGTCGTCCGGTCGAGGATGGTGTGCAATTCGGCGGCGCTTGGGTAGCGAACCTTGAGTTTGAAAATAAACCGGTCCAGTTGTGCCTCGGGCAGCGGATATGTGCCCTCCATTTCGAGGGGATTCTGGGTGGCTAGAACAAAGAAGGGACGTGGCAGTGCGTGAGCGAGGCCACCCACCGTTACGTGCTGCTCCTGCATGGCCTCAAGAAGCGCGCTCTGTGTCTTAGGCGTTGCACGATTGATTTCATCGGCCAGCAGGATGTTCGCGAAAACCGGTCCGCGGCGGAACTGAAACGTCTTCCTCCCGTGCTCATCCTCCGTGATGATGTTGGTTCCAACGATGTCAGCCGGCATGAGATCGGGAGTGAACTGGATGCGGGAGAACGAAAGATCCACGGCGGAGGCGAGCGCTTTGACGAGCATTGTCTTCCCGAGTCCGGGCACACCTTCGAGGAGCACGTGCCCGCCGGCAAAAAAAGCAGTGAGCACCCCATCGATAATACCGTCCTGTCCTGCGATGAACTTACGCATTTCATTCGAGATCGCGGTAAATGTTTCGCGAAACTCCTTGAGCTTTTCTTCGGCGGGCTGGGTCATGTCGGCAGGAAGGGTGAGCGATTCATGCCTTTAATTCCAGCACCGTCTGCGCATGCAACCCTCAAATCACGATGCCTGACCGCATACCTCAAAGATTGCCCTTCTCAAATCCGCACCCGAAACCGGCTTCGGCACGATCATCGCGATGCCGTCCGGAAGCGTGCCAGCCGCCTTCATCTCCTCGCCGAATCCCGTCAGCAAGATTACCGGCAAGCCGGGACAAATGAGCCGGCATTCCCTGGCGAGCTGTTCTCCATTCATTCCGGGCATCGACTGATCGGTGATGATGAGGTCAAACGCGCCCCTCTTAAGAGCGTCCAGAGCCTGCACTCCGTCGAACATCATCACCGCCTCATGACCATCCGTCCTGAGATGCTCGGAGATCAGTTCGCAAATAATCTCCTGATCGTCCACGACCAACACACGAAGCGGACGCGCTTCGGCGGGTGGTTCAGCCACGTCCATGCTCACAGTCGCGGCCGTTGTCGCAGGCAGCACGAGCGCGAAAGTCGTGCCCTTTCCCTCCTCGCTCAGGATTTCGATATCGCCGCCGTGACGCTGAATAATGCCATAGGCGACCGACAATCCGAGTCCCGTGCCACGCTCGCCTTTCGTGGAAAAAAATGGCTCGAGACACCGCGCAACCTGTTCCGGATTCATGCCGGTCCCCGTATCGGAAACCTCGATTCTCACTTCGCCGCCCTGATCCAAGGTTCTCAATAGGATCGAGCCACCGGAAGGCATTGCATCGCACGCGTTGAAGATCAGATTCGTCAGCACCTCCCGCAGTTCCGGCCCGCAGCCCAGAACCCGGTTCACGGCTCGCAGCTCCGTCCCGACCCGAATCGTAACTCCGAGCGCACGCGCACGCACTTTCCATTTCGGGGCAGTGAATTCGAGAGCCTGCTCACAAAGTTGATTGGGGTCGAGCGCAACGCGCACCTCGTCAGCCTCAGCCGGGCGGTAGAACTCTCGCAGGCGCCCGACAACGTGGGTCGCGTCCTGTGCCGCCGTGACGATGTGCGTGAGGTAGCTCCGCTCTCTGGAATCGGGTGCGTGATTTTGAAACCACGGCAAAAGGAGTTCACCGTACCCGAGGATCATCGTCAGCGCATTGTTGAAATCATGGGCAATTCCACCTGCCATCACACCGAGGGCGCGGAGTCGTTCCTGGCGAACGACCTGTTGCTGGGCATCGAGCAGTTTTAGATTAGCGCGCTCCAGTTCCTCGGTTCTCTTTCGGACCGTTTCATCGAGCCGGAGGTTGAGGAATCGATTTTCCAGCAGATTGCGAATCCGGAGTTGAACCTCGGTCGTGTCCAGTGGTTTGGTAATGAAGTCACTCGCACCCGAACGAAGCGCCTTCCGTCGGGTCTCCGGCGAAATATCGGCAGTCAGCACGACGATCGGCAGGAAACTATTCGCATCGAGAAGCTCACGGATTTGCGAAATGACCTGATACCCGTCCACGTGCGGCATGTGGAGATCGGTGAGCACCAAATCCGGTGAGAATTCGGCAAATAGCGGCACAGCCTCGCGCGGATCCACCGTGCTCCGCCACTCCACGCCACCGTACAACTCCAAAACCCGCTCCAAAAGGCGGATGTTCGATGGTTCATCATCAATTATGAGTATTCTTGCCGGCGGCAATTGATTCTGATGCATGGGCTAACGGGACAGTATCCGGATACGGTCGACTTCAAATGAGAAAGCATGTTACATGCCCTAAAATGACAAACGAGATAGAACCACCGAGCCCTTCGCCTTCGCCAGGAAAAGGCGCGGGGGTGAAGCGTTTGTTTAGCAAAATCGCCGGACGCTACGACACCGCGAATCATTTATTGAGCGCCGGCATGGACTTTCTGTGGCGGCGCCGCGCCGCCGCAGTGATCAAAGCCACCACGCCATCACGAATACTGGATGTGGCAACCGGCAGCGGCGATCTAGCCCTCGCGCTTCAAAAGGCATGCCCTGATGCCGCCCTAACAGCCACTGATTTTTGCCAGCCAATGCTCGATGAAGCAGCGCAAAAAGGTCTTACGGATCTGGTGCTCGCCGATGCTCTCGCGCTGCCATTTGAAGACATGCGATTTGACGCCCTCACCGTCGCATTCGGACTCCGGAATATGGAGGACTGGAGTCGCGCCATCTCCGAAATGCGGAGAGTGCTTAAACCGGGCGGGCTGCTGCTCGTACTGGATTTCTCCGTTCCTCCCCCGCCCCTTCGCGGCCTCTACCGCTTTTATCTTCACAAAATTCTTCCCCGCTTTGCTGCCGTCGTAACGGGTGAAAAATCCGCCTACGAATACCTTGCTGATTCCATCGAAGCGTTTCCGTGCGGCGACACGATGAACGCGCTCATCGAAAGCTGCGGCTTCGAGGGCGCTCGTTGCGAACGACTCACAGGTGGCATCGTTTCGCTCTACACCGCCCGCCGTCCGGCGGCATCCACGGTTTCCGCGCAGTAGCGCGAGAAGATCCCGGCCACAACGCTCCACGAATAATTCGCCGCAACGTGAAGCCGCGCATCCGCAGCCATCGCCGCGGCGCGCTCAGGATTCTGCAGAAGTTGGATGACAGAGGTAGCGAAGTCATCCGCGTTGTCTGCAATCACGACATTTTTCCCGTGTTCGTAGTCGAGCCCCTCAACTCCAATGCTTGTCGAGACCACAGGAGTTCCCATCGCCATCGCTTCGTAAACTTTGATCCGGGTTCCGCCTCCGACGCGCAATGGAAGAATCATTACCGCGGCATCGGCCATATGCGGTCGCACATCGGGGACCGTCCCAGTCAGCCGGATTCGCGGGTCGTTTTCAGCGAGCGCGCGAAGCGACGCAGGAGGGTTTCGCCCGATGCCCAGAAACTCCGCATCCGGCACCGCAGCCCGGATGCGCGGAAGAATCTCACCGGCAAACCAGCGGACGGCGTCCTGATTTGCATCCCAGTCCATCGCGCCCAAAAATGCCATCACCGGACGCGAGGCTCGCTGTGCGGGCGGCTGAAAAAACTCGCAATCCACCCCCGTGGGCACGGCACCGAGGACGTTCGTCATACCCATTTCACGGAATAGCACGACATCGGATTCCGAAACCGCCACCTGCGTATCCACAAACGCCGCAGCCTGACGTTCCAATCTCTCGACAGCCTTCCACTGCCGGCGGTAGAGCGCGCGCTTCAAGGGATTCGAGGCGGTCTCGGAGTGGCGTTTAAAAATCACCGATTCGACGTTGTGCTGGAACAACATCATGGGCAACCGCGGCCGCGCGCCGAGTTCCAGCAAATTTCCCATCGGCGCAAGGTAGTCGCAAATGATCAGGTCGAATCGCCCGGAGACAATCAGTCTCTCCAAATGCCCAACGGTCTCCGCTGAAACATACTTCGAAGCGAGAAATGGATATTTTCCAAAGAGAGTGTTCCCCAGCACCTCGGCGTAAAAGCGAGGGCCGCGCTTATTTTTCACCGCGTGCGGCACGGGGATTACCTCGTGACAGTACTCATTGGCCAGGGCAACCGCCTCGTCAGAATCCGCGGGCGTCCGCAGACAAAGATACGTGAGCTCATGCGCCTTCCGGAGCTCCTTCAACATATTGAACGTGCGGATGCGGTCACCACCATTAAGCGGGTGCAGGATGCGGCAATTGTGGAAGAGAATTCTCAAGAGCCGCACACCGTAGCGATGGGAGCATCCGGGGCAAAATGAATTTCGGCTGCGCGCCGAATGTTATGAGCCGGACTCAATCAGCAGCGGCTTTACAGCCACGCCATCGCTCCACTTTCCCATCGATAGCGACGGATTGAACGGACGACCGGAAATCGCGGAATCGAGCAGTTCATCAAAAAGCCGCCAGTATCCAAACCAGTCGATTGCTCCGGATGAAAATCGATCCTGCGCGAGTGGTGCAAGATGCCCCGGAGAGATCGGCGGCCAGCCATGAGAGTCGGACTGCACCGTGATAAAACGCCGCTCTGCGACATGTGCGACCGCTTCCCAAATTCGCCGCGAGGTCCGCGTGCCGACAAATTTGTCGTCGCTGCCGACAACAAGTGCGACCTTTGTCCGATTCGGGATGGTGGAAAAATCGTCGAGCGGAATCATCTGCCACCCATTCTCCGGCCCCTGTCCGGAATGCACCGGCATAATCGCGAGCGGCACTGGAAGCATTTCCTTCTGCGCTCTGGCCGCATAAGCCGCCGCCCCAACGCCCCCGGCGGAATGTCCCACAACAAGCAACCGCGAGCTATCCGCCGCGACCCGCCCTGGTTCAGCGAGAATCTCGAAAGCCTTCCGCACTGCCGCGATGGTATTGGGGGTGTAGTCGGGCGGCGGTGTGATGAGGTCCTTTTGGTATTGCGGATAGATCACGATCGCCCCTCGCCGGACAATGTGCGTTACCCACGCGCGGTAAGGATCCGGGGTCAGCGCGCTGTAGCCGTGCAGAAAGAGAACAACCGGAGCGGACTTCGGCGCGGGCTCGGCGGGCTCAAACAGCCAGAACCTTTTTCCTCCCGCGCCGTGCTCGCTCTCCCGCACTGAACGATGCAGATACGCCGAACCGCCCGGACCCGATTTCGGTTGTTCCGGAGGGCGAGGTGCGGCGTCAGCGGACGCGAGTGCCATAAGAACAACAGCTACGAAAACTTTGCACATGCGATGAATGCTGCCGGTGCGAAACGCAGCTTTCCAGTAGAAAGCTGATTCCACCGACGGAGCTTCTGTGCAATGGTGGGCGAAATCATGTTCAAACGCCAATCAGACAGTCCAATTTCCGTCGTCACCGGTGCCGCAGGGTTCCTAGGTTCGCATCTTACAGACCGGCTTCTGGCCGAGGGCCATCGCGTGATCGGGATCGATAACTTCATCACCGGGAACACGAACAACATCGAGCATCTGGCGGGCAACGAGCGATACCGCTTCATCAAGCACGATGTTTCAAATTTCATCTTCCTGCCGGACGACGTGGACTATGTGTTTCACTTTGCTTCGCCCGCTTCTCCGATCGACTATTTGGAATATCCGATCCAGACGCTGAAGGTCGGCTCACTCGGCACGCACAACACGCTCGGCCTCGCGAAGGACAAGAAAGCGCGATACCTCATCGCCAGCACGAGTGAATGCTACGGGGACCCGCTGGAGCATCCGCAAAAGGAAAGCTACTGGGGCAATGTCAACCCCGTCGGCCCGCGCGGCTGCTACGACGAGGCCAAGCGTTTCGCGGAAGCCATGACAATGGCCTACCACCGGGCACACGGCGTGGACACGAAGATTGTGCGCATCTTCAACACTTACGGCCCGCGGATGCGGTTGCGTGACGGTCGTGTGGTTCCTGCTTTCGTCGGTCAGGCTTTGACCGGGAAGCCGATTTCGATCTTCGGCGACGGATCCCAAACGCGATCGTTCTGCTACTGCGCGGACCTCATCGACGGAATCTACCGGCTATCCCAGTCGGATTTCCATGAGCCGGTAAACATCGGGAACCCGCATGAAATGACGATCAAACAGTTCGCCGAGGAAGTCGTGAAATACACGGGCTCCTCGTCGAAGCTCGATTACAAGCCATTGCCGCAGGATGATCCGAAGGTGCGCAAACCGGATATCACCCGCGCCCGCACATTGCTCGGATGGGAGCCGAAGGTGCCCTTTTCCGAGGGTATTGTGAAAACAATCGAGTTCTTCCGCGGCCGCGTCGCAGCGGGCGATGTCGTGGCCTAATTTGCCGAAAAGACAGCCACGCTGCGCGGCGGCATGGTGATTTCCACGTGAGGCGTCCTGCCGGACCACTTGACTTCGGGAATCACAGCGCCGCCAGCGGGATAAACAGCCTCGAGTTTCAACACACCGGACTTCGTCAACAGCGGACGTTTCGGAGCGACCAATTGCATCGGAGCACCGGGCATACCGGTAACCGACGAGGCCTTGGACGCATTGACGACCACCAGCACAGCATCGGTGGTCGTGTATCGGGCGAAGGCGAATATGCCATCGTCCTTGGGCGTATCCGCACTGTCCACCCACAGAGGCACAGTGGCCCCGCGACTAAGCGCGGGCAGTTCGCGCCGGAGTTTCGTAAAATGCGCGATTGCCGAAAATGTCGCACTCTCCACGGCAGACTGCATGCGCGCCGGCTCGTCTGTGCGAAGGAAAGTCATGCGCCCGGTCTCGGTATCGGCAGTGAGCTTTCCATCGAGGTCGAGAAGCGCCGCCTCGGTGCCGTAATACAGGCACGGAATACCCTCTGAAAACAGAACCAAGGCATTCGCGAGAATATTGCTTCGCTCGTTGACCTTCCAGGCCCTGAAGCGGTTGAGACCGTCGTGGTTCTCCACAAAGTTCACCATTTTCTGGCGCGCATTGAGTCCATCGAGCCCTGGCGTCGGATTGTAATGCGGTCCGTATGAATTCTTGAGTGCCGCCTCCAAATTGAGCGGTGACCCGAATTCATCATTGCTGTGACGCAGGAACTGGCGCGCCGCGAAGCAGAAGTCGAAACTCAACACACTGTCGAGACTCGGATCCTTACGCTCCGGCCATTGCTGGCGATACGTATACCTTCCTGCGACTTCCGGCGAACCATCATAGACCTCTCCAAACATCAGCAATCGTTTTGCACGCTCTGGGCCCAATGCGCCGCGCAGGCGCTCGGTGAATGCCTCCCAAAATTCCCGGTGCACATGCTTCACCGTATCGATTCGCAATCCATCAACGCCGACGGTCTCGATGTAGAAACGGTAAATCTCCACGAATTCGTTCACGACCGCATCGAAATGCTCGCCGTTCGGGTCCGTCCAAATGTCGCGCAGAGAAAAAAAGTCGCACACCACTTCCTCTCCGTCACGCCGGCCAAGCGAATCCCCACTCATTCCCTTCCGTCCGTAAGCCTCAAGCTTCTGAAGGATGCCGCTCGTAGCGACTTGCCGTCCAAGAATCGTCTCCGGCCCGGCCGGCTGAGTCTGAAGTGCATTCCACTCGGGGATGTTCATCCATCGCGCATTTGCGTAGTAACCATCCTTGCGAAAAGGCTGCTGCCATTCCGAAAGTTCATCCCGATCGTGCCGCCCATTTCCATTCGCGTCGTAATAAAATACCGGACCTGCGTGATTGCAGACCACATCTTGAATCACCTTCAGACCGTGCTTGTGCGCAAGGGCCACGAAGTCCTTGTAGTGTTGCATCCGCCCGTCGCGACTATCGGGATATTCCACCGCGCCATTGAAGGACTTCCGTGAAACGAGATGTGGATCGATATCGAGAAAGTTCTGCGTCCAGTATCCGTGATAACCGGTCTTCGGCCCACCGAGGTCGGCGAGAGAATACCAAACATTTTTGACAGGCGGCGTGATCCAAATGGCTGTGACACCAAGTTTTTCAAAGTATCCCGCAGCAATAGCCTTCTCCAATCCGCGCAAATCGCCTCCGTGGTACTTCACGATGTCGAGTTGCCGCGGATCGTAGAGCTTGGGGTCGCTTCCCTCGGGAATGTTGTTCGACGCGTCGCCGTCGGCGAATCGATCCGTGAGAACAAAATAGATCACGTCATCGCTCCACGGCCGCGACGACGTATCCTGCCCACGCAGCACATTTCCGGCGGCAACTATGAGAAGTGCAGCCCAGACGAGACGAATTCCATTCAGAAGACCTGCAAGAATGAGCCGATCAAGTCCCCGCTTCACCGGTTACACCGATTCCTTCGCGCTGGCCGCGATGTATTCCCGATTCAGACGGGCAATGACCGTCGCAGGAATATTCGCCGGACAGACGGCTTCACATTCGTAGTAGTTCGAGCAGTTGCCAAAGCCTTCCTTGTCCATCTGCACAACCATCGAGAGCGCACGCTTTGTCCGCTCTGGCTGGCCCTGCGGAAGCAGCGCCAGATGCGAAACTTTCGCGCCGACGAACAGCATCGCAGAACCATTCGGGCACGCACCGACACAGGCTCCGCAACCGATGCAGGCCGCCGCCTCCATCGCAAGATCCGCGTTCACCTTGGAAATAGGAAGCGAGTTTCCATCCACAGCACTGCCGGCCCGCGCGGTGATAAATCCGCCAGCCTGCTGAATGCGATCAAATGCAGACCGATCGACGCACAGATCGCGAATCACCGGAAATGCACGGGCGCGGAACGGTTCGATGTAGATCGTGTCGCCATCCTTGAATTTGCGCATGTAAAGCTGGCAGGTCGTCGTCTGCGAAATTGCCGGGTCGCCATGCGGAATCCCGTTGATTGTCAGAGAACACATTCCGCAGATTCCCTCGCGGCAATCGTGATCAAACGCGATCGGTTCCTCGCCTTTCTTTGTGAGCTGGTCGTTCACGACATCGAGCATTTCCAGAAAGGAAGCCTCGCCGGGAATATTGTTCGCATCGATGTCCACGATTTGGCCGGCCGATTGTGAGTCCTTTTGGCGCCAGACTTTAAGTTTCAGGTTCATACGCAGAATGATTCAGGTTGTTATTCGTTGGATTTTCCGGGTTTGAGAAACCGCTGCAATTGCTCGTAGAAGCCCGGATAACTGGTGTTCACGCACTCCGTATCGCGCACGGTCGTCTGGCCTTCGCTGAACATTCCGAGCACCGCGCACGCCATCGCGATGCGATGATCGCCAAAGCTCTCCACGTCAGCACCGTGGTATTCACCGCCGCCTTCGATTTCCATTCCGTCCTCGGTTTCGAATACATCGACGCCAAACGCCCGGAGGTTCTTCGCAATCGCCGCGATCCGGTCTGTTTCCTTCACACGCAGCTCTTTCGCGTCCTTGATAATCGTACGCCCGGTCGCGAGGGCCGCTGCGACTGCGAGAATCGGCAGCTCATCGATGACGTTCGGGATCTCTCTCCCGGCGATGGTCGTCGCTTTGAGTTCCACTCCCCGGATTTCCACCGAGCCGCGTGGTTCGCCTTCGGTAGCGTCGACGATTTCGTTCACGTGCGCACCCATCCGAATCAGCACGGCCAGAATGCCGGTGCGAGTTGGATTGAGGCCGACATTCTTCACGATCAAATGCGAACCCGGCATCGCCGCGGCCGCAACCAGCCAGAAGGCTGCACTCGAAATGTCTCCCGGCACCTCGAAATCGCGCGACTCAAGCTGCTGGCCGCCCAAAACCGAAACCGTCAGCCCGTTCTTGCGTGGACGAACCACATGCCATGCGAGCATACGCTCCGTATGATCGCGGCTTTGCTCGGGCTCTGTTACGCTCGTGCTGCCGCGTGCAAAAAGCCCGGCTAGAAGAATGGCGCTCTTCACCTGCGCGCTCGCAACAGGCGATTGATACGCGATTCCCTTCAATTCCCCGCCTTCAATCACCAGCGGCGCTCGGCCCTTCTCTCCCTCGGCGGTAATGCGTGCGCCCATCTGAGTGAGCGGTTCGATGACGCGGCCCATGGGGCGCTTTGAAAGTGACGCATCGCCCACAAGGCGGGAACGGAATGGCTGCGCAGACAGGATGCCGCACATCAAACGCATCGTCGTACCCGAGTTCCCGCAGTCGATGTCTCCTGTCGGTGGCAGGAACTTTCCGCGCCGTCCATGGACGACAACTGTGGTATTATCCACGCGCTGAATCTCCACACCCAACTGCTGGAAGGCCTTCATCGTCGAAAGGCAGTCCTCACTGGGCAAAAATCCCGTGATCGTAGCCGTGCCGTTTGCCATCGCGGCGAGCATGATGGAGCGATGCGAGATACTCTTGTCCCCGGGGACGGTTATTTCGGCGTTGATTTCAGGTGCTCTTCGGATCTTCCAGTCAGTCATTTCGGAAATTTGATTTGGTCGCGGGTCTGCTTCGCAACTGCGAGAAAATTCTTCAAATCGTCCGCATCTTTCGATTCAGCAACCCGCTCAAGCGTTTGGCGGAAATCATAGAGCTTTGCAATCATGGCGTCGATCGCCTCAAGTATTGCCCCGCGATTTGCCTGCATAATGCCAGTCCACAATTCCGGCGGGCCACCGGCAACCCGCGTCGTATCGCGAAAGCCGGGACCGACGACTTCAAAAGCCCGCGGGTTCCGGTCGGCCACGGCTCTGACGAGGCTACCAGCCACAAGATGCGGCAGGTGGCTGATCAACGCGACGCACTCGTCGTGCTCCCCCGCCCCCATGCTCACCACCCGGCATCCAATCGTTTCCCAAAAGCCGCGAATCAAATCGATGGCTTCGGCATCGGTCGCCGCGGTGGGCGTAATGATGCAGTTCGTTTCCCGAAAAAGCGAAGCCTCCGCCGCATCAATGCCAGACTCCGCCTTGCCGGCCATTGGATGGCTCCCAATGAAGCGGCACTTCCCGGATAAAATGGCATCGAGTTCGGCGACCACACTGGCTTTTACGCTCCCCACATCCGTGACGATGCACTCCGGTTTTGCAGCATGCGCAATTTCCTCGGCAAGCCGGCCCATAGCCTCAATCGGGACGCACAGCACGACAACATCGGCGTCCCGCACTGCGTCGGAGATATTCGCAGTTACCGCGTCAGCAACTCCTCGTTCGCGCAGCTGCGGCAGGGTCGCCTCCCTGCGTGTCCACAAAGTCACATGCCAGCCGCCGACTTCCCGCAATCGAAGCGCAATCGACCCGCCGAGCAGCCCTGGACCGAGAATGGCGATTCGTTTCAACAACATGAGAATCCGGATGGCGAAAAAGAAACCCGGCTTGCAGCAGCAACGCCACAAGCCGGGTAAGGATTTCTTTGGTTACCAGCGTTTACGGCACGAGCAACGGACGGCGCGTATACGGGCACTCGATCTCCGTTCCCGGCGGCAGTCCGCGGACGTCGATCAGCTTACCGGGCGAATACGGGCTTTCGATAAATCCTGGCTTCCCTTCGGTCTTCTTGCCGTACTCCGGATTTTGGGTTGGCGGCGGGACGTGTTTGGTTTCCGGCTTCGGTGTCTCGATCACGGGGTTCGCTTCCGCAGGATTGGCCTCCTCTTCCTTCTTCTCCTTCTTCGGCTTCGTTTCCACGACCGGCTCCGGAGCGGGCTCGCGCATTCCGCCGGCGGCGGGTTTCTTGCGGGGCGGCTGCGGGTCGCATGCGGAAAAAAGCATCGATGCAGCGATGATGGTGGCACTGAGTGTGAGATTCTTCATAAATTCGGCGCGGTGTTAGATCAATTTTAGCAAATAGACAAGTGCCGTATCGCGCGCTTCGTCATTTTCCCAAGCGGCGCGAAACAGCAGAGCGGGTGTCACGGAACCGCGATAGGCCGCTTCGAGTAAGGGCATTCGATTTCCGTTCCCGGAGGAAGTCCGCGAACATCGATCAACTTTCCCTGCGCGAACGGACTCTCAACGAACCCGGGTTTTCCTTCGACCTTCTTCGCAAGAGTCGGCTGAAAGCGCACCCCGTGATCTAGAGGGACGGGCGGCGGCGGAGTGGGATTGGCGGGCGGCGTAGCTCGCTGGTCAACGTTCTCTTCCGGTGCATCGGCAGCCTCAGCGTCCTCGGCTTCAGGCTCCGGCTCGTCCCGGTCAGCCGGACGGGAGTGTTCGTCTACAAACGCCGTGCGCCCTAGAGCAGGATCAATCGGATAGGGCTCCCGGCGGCAACCTGTTATTGCGATGCTTAGCGTGATGAGGGTGAGGGCGGCGAAGTTGGTCTTCATGGTGCTGCATCCTACACATCTGAATAATCATTGCAAGAACTAAGTGCTAATTTTCCAGCACTTAATTCCCACCCAAATCAGAGCAACCCTCTTCGCTTCCATTCACCCAAATTACCGGCGGCTGAACGCTGAATCATGTCCGTCGCAAACTTCAACAGACAAACCTCCCATCCTTCGTCCACGCCCTGAATCACTGCGCTAAGCGGGTCTTCCTCGCGATCGACAAGTTCGCGCAGCCCACGCAACACATCCTCAACCGGCTGCCGCACCACCCGCTCCTTCACATCCACCTTTCGAAACTGGAACCCATATCGGAGCACCGCGAAGTCCGCCGCATTCTCGCGCAACCATTCCACAAACTCCGCCGCCTTCTCACCAAAACCTTCATCAAGCACGCGATGGTAGTGAGCCGGCGTAATGATGCTCGGCCGTTCCGCATGCAGGCGCCCGTCGCGAATGCGAACCTGCTCAACAGAATCCATCAGTTCCGTGACGAGATGAAATCGGAAAACGGTCGTGCCGAATGTCTGGATAAGATTCTGCGGCATCACGACGATTTGAGTATTCTCAATCGCGTATTGGACACTGTCCTCGTTGAGCATCGGTGGCGTGGATATCGCAAAACTCTACGCGACACTCCGACCGCTGGACGGCTTCGATTCAAGTTCGGCAAGAACTTTTGAAACCAAGTCGTCCGCCGTCAGGCCGTGCTTTTTCCGAAGAATATCAGGCGCACCGTGCTCGATAAATTGGTCCGGCCATCCTATGCGGATGACGGGCGTTTTGATCCGCTGTTCGGCAAGATGCTCCATGACCGCGCATCCGAATCCGTTGTGCAAAACGTGGTCCTCCATCGTGCAAATCACGTCCACACTTCTGGCGAAGAACTCGATGGTCGCTCCGTCGAGCGGCTTGATCCATCGCGGATTGATTACCGCCGTGGAAATCCCCTTGCCTTCGAGCGTAACCGCCGCCTGTTCGGCGAGCTGACACATTCCTCCCAGGCCGAAAATCGCAACTCTCACCGGCTGCGTACTGCCGTGCTTCACAACCTCCGCCTTTCCGATTTCAAGGAGCTTCGGCTGGGCTTTCGGCTGAACACCGGTACCGCTTCCCCGTGGGTAACGAATGGCTGTCGGACCGGCATTGTAATTTGCCATTGTCCAGAGCATGTCCACAAACTCGTCCTCATCCTTCGGCTGCATGTGAATGAGATTCGGAACGTGGCGCAGATATCCGATATCGAACAATCCATGGTGCGTTGGACCGTCATCGCCGCTGAGACCGCCGCGATCCATGCACAACCGGACAGGCAGATTTTGCAGCGCAATGTCGTGCAGAATCATGTCATACGCCCGCTGCATGAACGTCGAGTAGATCGCAAGGAAGGGCGCGTAGCCCTCACATGCGAGCCCTGCGGCAAAGAGCGCCGCATGCTCCTCCGCGATACCCACATCGAAGTAGCGCTTCGGATGCGCTTTCGCAAAGGAGATGAGTCCAGTGCCACTCGGCATCGCTCCGGTGATGCCTACGATTTTGTTGTTCGTGTCCGCAAACTTCGACAGCGTCTGGCCAAGCAGCTCGCTGTAGGTCGGCGTTGGCGCGCTTTTCGTCGCGCCGGTTTTCGGTTCAAACCGGCCGAGACCGTGAAATTTCAACGGCTGTTCCAGCGCGGGCGCATAACCTTTTCCCTTGGTAGTAAGGACATGCAAAATCACCGGCTCGTCCTGGCTTTTCAGGAATTCCAGCGTGCGGACCAGCAACTGGACATCGTGCCCATCGATCGGCCCGTAATACCGGATGCCAAGGTCCTCGAACAACACGCTCGGGGCGATCAGCCCCTTCATGCCCGTCTCCACGCGGTGAGCGAAATCCTTCACCCGTTTTCCGAGCAACTTCTCAACGAGTTTCGCCGCCTTGTCGTGCAGTCCTGAATACGTCGGGCTTGTTGTGATGCGATTGAAATACCGTGCGATCGCACCAACGTTCCGGTCGATGCTCCACTCGTTGTCGTTCAGGATGATGATGAGCTTCTTGGTTTGCTCGGCGATGTTGTTCAGCGCCTCATAGCTCACGCCACAGGTAAATGCGGCATCACCCGCGACGCATACGACACTCTCGTCGGAGCCACGCAAGTCGCGCGCAACGGCCATGCCGAGCGCAGCCGAGAGTGCTGTGCCCGCGTGACCGGCGCCGTAGCAATCGTGCTCGCTTTCGGTGCGAAGGAGAAATCCGTTCAGGCCTTCGTACTGGCGCATCGTGTCGAAGCGTTCGCGTCGCCCCGTGAACATTTTGTGAACGTAACCCTGATGGGAAACATCGAAAACGAACTTGTCTTTGGGCGTCGAAAATACGCGATGCAGAGCAATCGTGAGTTCCACAACTCCGAGATTCGGCCCAAGGTGACCGCCGACCGACTTCGGGTTTTCCTCCGAGAGCACGCGGATTAACTCCGCACGCACCTCCTCGGCGAGAATCGGAAGATCCTTCTCAGCCACGGCTTTTACGTCGTCGGGCGAATTGATGGTTTGCAGGATGGATGTCATCGAATGGTAAAGTAGGGTGTTAGCACAAACTCGCAGGCGGAGTTCAGAAAAGACTCACGTCCTTCGCCGAAGACCTCGGGGCCTCCGCTTTCGCGGCGGATTCGGCATCAAAAGGAGCGATTTCCGGCTCCTTGGCCAGATTGACCTGAATGATATCCAGCCTCTGCTGGGCGCGCGCGAGCTGGGTCTGGCAGAACTTCAGCAGCCCCGAACCCTCCTCGCACGCAGAAATCAACTCCTCCAAGCCAAGGCCATCGGATTCCAGTTTTTGGACGATGGCGTCGATTCGCTCGAGCGCGGATTCAAAGGTCGGTTGTGCTGCAGGTTTGGGCATTCCGCCAATCCTGTAACTCGCCCGCCCATCCGCCGCAACTCCGAATCCCCTACTTTGGCAGCGGATGCTCCTTCAGAATCTCGTCCACCATGTAAAAATTCACACGGTCCTTCGTGGCCTCGCGAACTTTCGCGACCTGCTCCGGCGTGATGAAACTTCCATCGTTCCCGAATGACTGCCGGACGTAGCTCAGCACCGCGGCAAGCTCCGCATCCTTCAGAATCCCGGCGAACGGCGTCATGGGCGGAACGCCCTTCGACGTATCGAACACCCTCCCGCCCACGGTGATATTTCCCCACAGTCCGCGAAGAGCGATCTTGATCAGACGCTCATCATTATCGAGCCACTCGCTTTTCGTGAGCTGCGGATACACATTTGGAACGCCTTCGCCATTCGGCTGGTGGCACGTGCCGCAGTGCGCGTCGCGATTGTAAATCTCCTTCCCGGCGAGATACACCTTCATATCGGCGGCGGAGAGTTTTCTAGTCGGACCGAAACTTTTCTCCTCCTCGGAAATCGGCGCCGGCTCAAACTTGTAGCGACCCGCGAGATAATCGGCAGCGGCTGGATTTCCGGCGAAGGTCTCGCCCGACTTCTTCAGCGCTTCGAGGTCATCGTTCAGCGTGTATTTGAGAATGTATTGCGTGACCGGAGCCATCCATTTGTCGAGCGGCTTGCGCATCGCCTCCATCACGATGCGCGCACCGTCGGCATTATCCATCCATGAGGCCGCAATAATCGCAGCGAGCCGCACGCGTCCGTGCTCATCGCGTGCCGCCCTGGTCAGCAACTCCACGTGATTCGGCACCTTCCGCCAGTCGAAATGCAACACCTCAGCCGCTGCCGCGCGGGCACGGTGATCCTTCGCGCCGAGAAGCTGCGCAAGCAATCCGGGGTCGGGCTGGTTTTGAGCCCACGTCGCCCACAGCGCTTCGCAAAGATGATGCTCATAATCCGGATCCGTCTTCTCGAGTTTCGCGGCCCACGCCTTGACTGCCGGAATCACCTCCGCCGCCGGACGCCCGCGCAATTCGCGGCGCGTGCGGTAACGCGTGCGATACTCGGGCAATTTCAGATTCTCGAGCAGAGTGGAAATTTCCGCTCCAGCCACCTTCGCGGGCTCCACCAGACTGCGGCCTTTCGCGGTGACGCGGTAAATGCGGCCGTGATCGTGATCCCGGTGCGGGTCACGGGCATTGTGCTGCATGTGACCGATGAGCGGATTGTGCCAGTCGAGCAGATACAGCGAGCCATCCGGGGCAAACTCGAGGTCCACGGGCCGGAAATTTCCATCCGAAGATGTCAGCAGGTCGCCCGCGTGCTTGCCGCCGAAACCGGAGCCGTTTTCCTCGACTTCATGGAAGCTGATTCCTAGGAACCCGATCGTATTGCAGCTCATGAAACGGCCTTGATGCTCCGCCGGAAAATGCCGCGATGATACAAACTCCGCGCCGCTCGTGGGGCGCGAGCGCTTCGGCGCAAATTGACCGACTTTCGGAATCTCGATTCCATACGGCATCTTCGCCGCAACCGGCAGCGACCACCAGTTTTCGCCCGGCGATGCATCGCTGAGATAGCCCTGCTCCCAGTAATCAAACGAGTATCCCCACGGATTGCTCACATCGACCTGATTGTGCCGTTCCAGACGGAAGCTCTTCGGATCAAAACGCCACACGCCACCGTCATTGCACCGGCGCGGCCCATAGGGCGTCTCCACCTGGCTGTGCAGAAAGCGTCCCTCGAGCAAATAGAACGCCCCGCTCGCGTCCGCGCAGTAGGCGGAAATCGCGTGGTGCGTATCGTGCGAATCAAATCCGTGCATGATGAGTTCCATGCGGTCCGCCTTGTCATCGTGATTGTCGTCGATGAGCAGGCAAAGATTCGGCTCCTGCGAAACATACACGCCTTCGGGGGTAATCTCGAAGCCGATGGGAAGGTGCAGCCCGCGCGCAAAAACCGTCTGCTTGTCGGCGCGACCGTCGCCGTTGGTGTCCTCGAAAATGAGCAGCTTGTCGTCCGGCTTCGGGTCGCCGGGTTTCCAGTGCGGATACGTCGGCATCACCGCCACCCAGAGCCGGCCCTTGTTGTCGAACGACATCTGCACGGGGTTCTTCAGATCGGGAAACTCCTTCTCCGACGCAAACAGCGCGACTTCGTAGCCGTCGGCCATTTTGATTTTCTCGACCGCCTTGTCGGCATCGACGAACACCAGTTCCCCGTTCTTCTCGCTCGGCTTGAAATTGGTCGGAACCGGCGGAAGTGGATGCGTCTTCGAATCGTCGATCTTCGCCTCACGCCCCTGCGCCACTGCGAAAATCGCAGCCTCGCGAATGGCGGTCATCTCGCGAAGTTTGCGAAACTCATCCGGGTAATTCTGCGGCCCGTAGGGATTGTAACGCTGGCCGTGCGTGTGAACGCCGTTGACCGTGTTGTAGTCGGCGTTCCAGCAGTAGTCTTTCTCACGCACCGCTGCGAGGACCGCGTCGGGACTCTTCGCAACGCGCGGTGCCTTTCCAAAAGCGGAATCCGCAAGCATCACCGCAAGCTCCGCGTAGCCCGCGTCGGTTGGCGCAAAGCCGTTGATCGTCAGCGGCGTCGCGGATTTCCGCGCGAGCGTCGGGTGAAACAAATCCACAAACGTCACGCCGTGTTTCCGCGCCACGCGCTCCATCGCGGCGGTGTAGAGTTCGAGATTCGCGTTCTCCTTTTTGCCGTCCGGGAGATCCCGTTTGGCGGAGAGATTTTCGAACGCAATCGGCGAAACCAGCACCAGGCGCGGAGCCGCCGCGCCATTGTAAGCCTTCGAAAGCGTGTGCCGAACGAATGCATCGAGCTCGCCCTCGTAATCAGCAACCCGCGACGGGCCGTCGAAGGATTCGTTGTATCCAAAGAAGGCGAAGATCGTATCCGCCTTCAGATAGGTCAGCCACTGGTCGGGCGTCGGGAAAAAGCCTTTGCCGTTGTGCTGCGCAAATTCCGGACGGAACTTCTCCGCGCCCGGAAACGCCCACTGCGACTTGCGCGCAGGATGAGGCCGGAAGCCGGGCGTGTCGCCGGAGCGCCCCATGTTTTTGACAACCAACTCCTGCGCCGGATAGCGGAGGTGCAGCTCCGTTTCGAGGCGTGAAAAATACACGTCGCGCTCCGCGAAGCCGTTGCCGACGAAAACCACCCGCTCGCCTTTCTGCGGTGGCGCGACTTTCTGTTCGCGCTTTGCAGTCACTGCGGCTGGCTCCGCGTCCGGCGCATGCGGTGCGGCTTTTCCGCCGCTGTTGTCCGGCCAGTTCCGGGCGTCGGCCTTGTCTCCCTTGATGCCACCGGCTGCCGCCGGCTTGGTTTCCTGAGCCTGCTTTGTCTGCTTCGCAGGCTGCGGGTCACCTACTTTTTTTTTGCATCGGCCGCCGCTTCAAGCGCCTTGCCGAGGCCATGGTCTGCAACCTTCAATTCCTTACGGTTCGTGCCGAATCCGTAGAACGTCGGCGACCACGGGTCCACAAACGTCACGTCCGCCTTCGCGGGCACTTCGATTCCGAGGCCCCAGAAAACACCGTTCACCACGAGGCGGCGGAGGTCTTCATTCGCGAGGTCGGATGCCGCGCCCATTGTGGTTGTCAAAATCTTGTTGGTCTTGCCTGCGTCGTTCTTGTGCTCACGCGTCCACACGATCGGCTGCATCGGCTCGTTCTTCTTGCCGGCGACGGGCTTCGACTTCGGATCGAGCGTCTCGGTGACCGCGCCGCGCATGAGGATGACGGAATCCGGCAGCGGGTTCGCCGTGTAAACATCCGAGTCGGCGAATACATTCACGACGCCACGAAGAACCGGATGCGACTTCTGCGCTTCCTCGATGATGCCGAGGCAGCCTTCCTTTTTGTGCGCACCGTGATGCGCGACCCACGTTTCACCGAGGACCTGACGGCCAAATCCACCCTGCCACTCCTTCGAGTTCCAGTTCCACTTCGCGTATTTGCTTTCCTTCGGGATTCCGCTGAAAAGATGCGTCGAAGTGCGCAGCGCCACGATCGGCACGCCGCGGTTCACCGCTGCTTCAAATTTCGCGAGCGTCTGCTCGTTCCACTTGCGAAAGCGCAGCGACATCACGATCGCGTCCGCCGAATCCAGCGAATCCGGATTGGTGAGCGAGTCGCCCTTGCCCGGCTGGATCGTGCCGTCGGCATCGGCCGAGAAAAGCACGTCGCAGTTGAACCCGTGGCGCTGGCTCAGAATCTTGCCGAGCATCGGCATCGATTCCTCGCTGCGGTACTCTTCGTCACCGGCGAGAAGAACGACCTTCTTCCCCTTGCCCGGTCCCTCCTTGCCTTCAAAGCGGAGAAAATCCTGCGCGGAAGCGATGCCGCAAAGGGTCGTGAGCGAGATGGCCGAGATGATGGTAAAGAGAGGCTGTTTCATATGGAGTGGTGAGTTCTTCGTTGCGAAGGGCGGGCTTTTGAACACGTTTTCAAAGAGGCGTCGAGCGAACACTTGTCGGCAGAAAAACCGAGTCGCCCGCCGCTAACTCAGCCGGGCGGTGATTGCGCCGACATCGTACACGCAGCCGCCCCACGTCCCGCCGCTCGCAGCCTGGAGTGCAGCCCAGAGCCGCGTGTCCTCGGGGAGCGACGGATGCGGCGCGAGGCCCTCGATTGCCGGGCGGCCCTCCAGGATGCGCGCGCCTTCCTCCGGCGGGAATTCCCGTCCGTCGCAGCCGATAAAGTCCACCGTCCCGGTCATCGCGGTGCGATCGATGACGATGCGCACGATGTCGCCGTCGCGCAGTTTTCCGAGCGGACCGCCGGCGAGCGCCTCCGGTCCCACGTGACCGATGCACGCACCCGTGCTCACTCCGCTAAAGCGCGCGTCGGTGATGAGCGCGACCTGCTTGCCAAACGGCAGATGCTTCAGCGCGCTCGTCAGTTGATACGTCTCTTCCATGCCCGTTCCCATCGGCCCGGCTCCGGCGAGGATGAGAACATCCCCCGCCGCGATGCGACCTCCGCGGATGGCTGCAATCGCGTCTGCTTCGCGGGTGAAAACGCGCGCCGTCCCCTGCTTTCGATACACACCGTCGGGGCCCACGACTGCGGGGTCGATTGCCGTGGCCTTCACCACGCTGCCTTGCGGCGCGAGGTTCCCCACCGGAAAAACCACCGTGCCCGTCAGCCCGCGCTCCTTCGCTCTTGCGGGTGGGAGCACTACGTCATCCGCATCGACTCCATCGAGACTCCGCAGCAACTCGCGGAACCGCGTCCGCCTTTCGCTTGCCGCCCACGCGTCGAGATTTTCGCCGAGCGTCTTTCCGGAAACCG